>Ga0307380_10004391_pt1 | contig 19092 bp, 17 predicted proteins | sample UN3MG_FD_202239 | JGI IMG/M metagenome (GOLD analysis project Ga0307380, IMG submission 202239) | Soil microbial communities from Risofladan, Vaasa, Finland - UN-3 | ecosystem: Environmental > Terrestrial > Soil > Coastal area > Acid sulfate soil | place: Finland: Risofladan, Vaasa | collected... | reverse complement strand
GAACCTTTATGGTCATTTACGGGTCATACCTTAATAAAAAGGACAATATTCCAAAAAACGCACTCTTAACCGGTATCGGAGCCTCCACAGCAGGAATCTTAGCAGGCTTTGCAATTTTTCCCGCTGTGTTCTCCTTTGGGCTCGAGCCTGCTTCCGGACCTGGTTTGATTTTCACAACCTTACCTAAAACGTTTGAGCTCATGCCTGCAGGATGGCTTTTCGGTCTTCTCTTCTTCTTAGGGCTCTTCGGAGCAGCCTATCTATCCGACGTCGCAGCTTTTGAGGTGCTTGTCGGTGGAATCGTTGACAACACAAGAATGGAAAGGAAAAAAGTTGTCTTTTTGGTCATTTGCATTTGTTATATCCTCTCTATTCCCCCTATGATTAACTACAAAATTTTTATCCCATGGGACTTAACTTTTGGCTCAGGGATGCAAGCTCTTGGCTCCCTCTTCGCTGTCGTTACAGCAGTCTGGTGTATCAAAAGAGCAGACGCATTAAAGGAACTCTCAGAGGGAAGGAAAAAACCTTTTCCGATTTTCCTCTATTGGTGGATGAGAATCGTCATTCCAATCGCAATATTATTTGTAGGCATCAGCTGGCTCATGGACTCTGTTTTTAAAATCAATATATTCGGATAAATTGGATAAACCTCACTACAGGACAGAAGTTTTTATGGAAAGCCTTATTCGACTCGAAGACGGTGGTATTTCTTTTTTCCCGCACGGAGGAGGATGCCATCGGGTGTTAGACTATCCTCATTAAGTATATCGTCCAGGCTATCCACCCTTTGATCATTCACATACAGCCCACCCTGTTTGATCAACCGGCGGGCTTCTCCTCTGGAGCTCGTGAGGCCCACCTCAGCAAAGATCTCCATCGGGCTGATGCCTTTGGCTAACCGGGAACTTGAGATGACAGTTGTGGGCATGGCGTCCATATCCTGATCTGTTTTTTCTTTGCCGATCCCAAAAGCAGCCACAGCGGCCGATTGCGCTTCCTGCGCTTCTTTCTCCCCATGGGTGATGCGAGTGGCTTCAAACGCCAAAACTTGTTTAGCTTTCCGGATGTCGCTTCCCTCCAAGGATCCCATCTGTTTGATCTCCTCCATAGGGAGAAAAGTGAAGAGTCTGAGAAAACGGCCTACATCGCGGTCGTCACAGTTCACCCAGTATTGATAGAAGTCGTAAGGACTGAGCAGATCAGCATCCAACCAGACAGAACCTGAAGCAGTTTTTCCCATCTTGGTACCAGATGCGGTTGTTAAAAGGGGGAAGGTTAAAGCCTCTGCCTTGGCTCCTTCAACTCGACGGATGAGGTCAACACCCGCCAGAATGTTGCCCCACTGGTCGTCTCCCCCCATCTGAAGAGTGCACCCATAGTTCTGGTAGAGGTAAAGATAGTCGTAAGCCTGGAGAAGTTGATAGTTGAACTCGATGAAGGACAGACCTTTTTCCAAACGTTGTTTGTAGGCCTCGGCAGCCAACATCCGGTTAACGCTAAAATGCCTGCCAATCTCACGTAGAAACTGGACATAACTCAAAGGAAGGAGCCAATCGGCATTGTCCAATGCCAGGGAATCTTTTCCATCAAAGTGAAGATAGCGGTCAAGCTGAGCATGGATAGCTCGGCCATTGGAGCGGATGGCTTCCTCACTCAGCATTTTCCGCATCTCAGTTCTTCCGCTAGGATCACCCACCATCGTTGTCCCTCCGCCAACGATGGCAATAGGCCGATGCCCGGCCTGCTGCAAATGCATCATCGCCATTATGGGGACAAGACTGCCGGCATGGAGAGAGGTCGCAGAGCTATCATAACCGATGTAATAGGTGATAGGATCGCCACCTAACATTTTCCGCACATCGGCTTCATCAGATGCCTGGGCTATAAAACCCCGCACTTTCAGGATGTCATACACATTGGTGCTCATTCCCTTCTCTCCTTAAATCATTCCAACTTCTTTATCAGGCTCCCTATCGTTCAACGTCCTCTAATGTTTATAGCATAATCCCTATTCACTCTCAACTGGATAAGGTTTTGATAAATATTTTTGGCCTGGATTATTCACGAGTTGAGGTTGCTACAAAGGCGAGGCAGTGGCCCACCAAGCTGTAGTGAACTACCGCGAGTGGGCTACAACGAAGGCTTTGTAGTGAGATCAGCTCGCCCGAAGGGTAAAGAATGCCGACATAAAAAGAGAAATACGAGTGGAAAATGTTTCTAACATCCTGCTTCAGAACGTACCATGGTAATGTAACATATGAAAAGAAGTAGATAATAGTGTCGGCATAATTTATGAATGATTCAGGTAGGTTATTTGCCTTTGAAGTCGCCCTTACGTTTCTCCAAAAACGCAGCCACTCCTTCTGTCTTATCTTCAGTCGTGCAGGCAAGGGCGTGGAGGTAGGACTCGAGCTCATAACCGGAAGCCGTATCTCCCTCCTGGCTGCGATTGACAGCTTCCTTGGCATATTGGACAGCAAGGGGCGGCCGGGATGCGATCTTTTTCGCAAGCGCCATCACGTTCTCCATCAGTTCCTCGTGGGGGACGACCCTGTTCACAAGTCCGATGCGGTGCGCTTCCAAAGCATCGATAAAGTCTCCGGTGAGAACCATCTCCATCGCACGACCAAGCCCCACCAGACGGGGAAGCCTTTGCGTTCCGCCATCTCCCGGTATGATGCCCAGCTTAACCTCCGGAGCGCCAAACTGAGCCTTCTCGGAGGCGATACGGATATTACACGCGAGGGCCAGTTCCAATCCCCCTCCTAAGGCATAACCATTCACGGCTGCGATGACAGGGACAGGTAGATTTTCAATGCGGGCGAAAAGAGCCTGTCTGGAACGAGAGACATCCCTTCCCATCACAGCATCACGCTCAACAAGCTCTTTTATATCTGCACCAGCCACAAAGGCTTTGTCACCGGCACCAGTGATCACCAACACTCGCAGGTCAACATCTTTTTCAACCGTGTCCAGAATTTGCAAAAGCTCTTCAGTCAACTCATTGGAGAGGGCATTTAACTTGTCAGGACGGTTTACAGTCAGAACACCGATATTGTCACTTTTTTCATAAATAAGTGTTTTATACATCTCTCCCTCCTAATACAAAAAATCCAAAATCCTTCCATAAAATTTACTCTGCATTGCCTATCAACCTGAATTATTCACGAGTCGAGGTCGCTGCAAAGGCGAAGCCGTGGCCCATATCGACATTTTTTCTGAATAATCCAGATTAGGTGAAGGCGCGGATACCGAGCTCGAAAGCACCGATAATAAGCTGCTGGATCTGGGAGGTTCCCTCATAGAGGGTGTTGATCCTGGCATCTCGGTAAAAGCGCTCCACCGGGTACTCTCCGGAGAATCCGTAACCTCCATGGATCTGGATGGCTTTGTAGGCCACACGGTTCACCATTTCGCTGCAGAAGTATTTGGCGATGGAAGTCTCGCGTGTGTTGGGGACACCTTTGTTCTTGAAGTGCCCTGCGCGGTAGACGAGAAGGCGGCCCGCCTCACATTCGACAACCATATCGGCGATCATCTGTTGGACGAGCTGGAAACTGGCAATAGGCTTTCCGAATTGGATCCTTTGTTTGGCATGTTCCTTACTAATATCGATGCACCCCTGAGCCGAACCCACACACCCTGCCGCCACAGTGTACCTGCCAAAATCCAGGGTTCCCAGCGCGACCTTAAATCCCTTGTTCACTTCTCCAAGAACGTTTTCTTTGGGAACGCGGCAATCCTCGAGAACGATCTCGCCCGTGTTGGAAGCACGCAGACCCAATTTGTCGTGAAGATCGCTTGTAGAAAAACCTTCGAATCCTCTCTCCACAAAAAAGGCCGTGATCCCCTTTGCACCGGCATCCGGATCTGTCTTCGCATAGACAATGGCCAGATCAGCAATCCCGGCATTGGTGATCCAGGTTTTCTGGCCGTTGAGCACATAAAAGTCCCCGTCCTCTTTGGCTGTCGTCACCATACTGGCAGGATCGCTCCCGGCATCCGGCTCTGTGAGCCCGAAACAGCCGATCCACTCACCGCTGGTCAACTTGGGGAGATACTTTTTTTTCTGTTCTTCACTGGCATATTTTAAAATGGGGAGCTCCACAAGAGACACCTGGACAGAATATGTGCCACGCATGGAGGAATCCACCCGGCCTATCTCTTCAGACACAATCGCATGGCTTATATAATCGAAACCCGCTCCGCCATATTCCTCGGGAATTGGCGTTCCCATAAAACCCAGGCCCGCCAGTTTTTCGAATATTTCTCGAGGAAACTCGCCCTTCTTATCGTTCTCCGCAGCAACAGGTGCGATCTCCTCATCGGCAAACTTGCGAATCGTGTCCTGGATCATTTTTTGTTCTTCAGTCAAATCAAAATCCATCATGCTCTCCTAAGATTCAAGTTTAAAAAAAATGTAATGACAACTCAGTATTTGTAGAAGCCCTCTCCAGTTTTCCTGCCCAGCTTGCCTTCATCAACCATCTGCCTAATAATTTCGGGTGGTCTGTAACGTTCGTCCTTGAGTTTCGTATACAATGTCTCCATCTTGGCCAGATGGATATCGAGCCCGATCATGTCGATGAGGGCAAGCGGCCCGATGGGATGGCCCGCACCCAACTTCATGGCCTCGTCGATATCTTCGGCTGAGGCTATTCCATCGGCATAAACGGTCGCAGCCTCATTCAGAAGGCTGGCCAAGACCCGGCTCACTATTCCCGCCGGCGCCTCCTTGAAAGTGACAACAGGAGTCTTGCCCAAGACTTCAGCGAATGCCTTGGCCGTCTCGACCGTTTCATCCGATGTTTCGTCACCCCGGATGATCTCCACCAGCTTCATGATGACTGCAGGATTAAAAAAGTGCATGCCGATGACTTTATCAGAACGCTGCGTTGCCGAAGCGATCTCGCTCACAGAAAGAGCTGTTGTGTTTGTGGCGAAGATGGTCTCAGGGTAGCAGATCGCATCCAGGTTTTTGAAGATGTCTTTTTTGAGGTCGATATTCTCGGATACGGCCTCGATCACAAAATCACTATCGCGGGCAAGGGTCATATCCGTTGACCAACTCATACGAGAGAGGACAGAGTCCATATCTTCCTTTGTGATCTTTCCTTTTTCGATCCGCCTCTCGAGGCCTCTGGCTATTTTATTTTCGGCTTTATTGATGACATCATCGGACACATCGGTCACAATGACATCAAATCCATTTTGTGCACAGAGCTGGCCGATGCCCGCTCCCATAATTCCCCCACCTATCACAATAGGCTTCTTGATATCCATGATTCCTCCTTTTAACAGACCATACGATCTAGCTCAGGTTTTCCAAAATAATTGCGACACCCTGTCCGCCACCGATGCATAAACTGACCAATCCCAGTTTTTCATTCCTGTTCTTCAATGCGTAGAGCAAAGTGGTCAGTATTTTCACACCCGTAGCCCCAACGGGATGGCCAAGAGCAATGGCACCCCCATGGACATTCACTTTGGAGCGGTCCCATTTGAGCTCCCGCTCTACTGCTAGGATCTGTGCTGCGAAGGCCTCATTGAGTTCGATGATGTCGATGTCCTCGAGTTTCAGCCCGGCCTTATCCAGGGCTTTTTGAACAGCGGGAACGGGTCCGATCCCCATGATGGCAGGGTCCACGCCAGCATTGGCATAGGCCACGATCTTCGCCATGGGTTTGACACCAAGCTCTTCCGCCTTTTCCGCAGTCATAACCACGGCAGCCGCAGCCGCATCACACAGAGCGCAGCTGTTTCCCGCAGTAACAGTGCCACCTTTTTTAAAGACGGCAGGGAGTTTGGCCAGCTTTTCAGCGTTCACACCCTCTCTGGGGATCTCTTCTGTATCAAATGTCTCAGTTTGTCCTTTCTTCAAGGGGATCTCAACTGGCAGGGTCTCATCCTTGAACCACCCATTTTTAACTGCGGTAACGGCTTTCAGTTGAGACTCTGCGGCAAATGCGTCCTGTTCTTCGCGGCTGATATCGTATTTTTCGACAAGAGTCTCCGCTGTCATTCCCATCAGATGGCCGGCGAGTGGGCACATGAATCCGTCCTTGTGGAGGATGTCGATCAGCTTGCCATCTCCCATTCGATTTCCCCAGCGTGCATTATCCGCGATGTAGGGAACCTGGGTGCTGTTCTCCGATCCACCGACTAGCACAACATCCGCATCTCCGGCTTTGATCAATTGAGCTGCCAGAGTTGTGGCCCTCAGTGAAGAACCGCAGCGTTTATTCACAGTAAAGGCGGGGACTTCGAAAGGCAATCCTGCCTTGACCGTTGCCAGGCGCCCGATGTTGGGTCCCAGGCCAGCCTGCCAACCCGTGCCAAAAACGACTTCGTCCACATGTCGTGGCTCGATCCCGGCTCTTCGCACAGACTCCTTCAGCACAAGCGCCCCTAGTTCAACTGCAGAAATATTCTTGAATGAACCACCAAATCCGCCACCTGCAGTCCTGACAGCACCAGCGATAACAATATCACTCATATAATTCCTCCTTCTTTTTCTGAATTATTTCGAGAAAGTATCAAAACACCTAATCCTGACAATTGTGTAAATCATTTGAGGCTTGTATTATAATGAGGCTTTCTTAAAGGTGTCAATAATTACCTGATATTAACCGATGATCAAAGAAAATGTGAGAAAACTCCTGGATGAATTGCCACCCGGAGTAGAACTCGTCGCCGCTGCCAAAACGCGGACACCCGATGAGATCCAGGAGGCTATCGATGCCGGAGTGAACATTATCGGTCAGAACTATGTTCAGGAAGCTCAAGCCGCATTCCGCGTTATTGGCAACAGAGCAAGGTGGCACTTCATCGGACATCTTCAGAAGAATAAAGCCAAAAAAGCTGTCGAGATCTTCGATATGATCGAAACAGTGGACTCGTATGGCCTTGCCGCAGAGCTAAACAAGCGCTGTCAGGCCAGGAGCAAAGTTTTGTCCATCCTGATCGAGATCAACAGTGGAAGAGAATCCCAGAAATTTGGAGTAGTGCCGGAAGAAGCCGAAAAGTTCATCAAACAAATTGCCAGCTTTGAGGGGATAAAGGTCCGAGGTCTCATGACCATGGGACCCATGTTCGGCGCCCCGGAGAATGCCCGCTCCTACTTTCAAGAAACAAGACGAACGTATGAGCGTATAAAAAGCTTGGACATTCCCAACGTAGAGATGAAATATCTTTCTATGGGCATGACAAATTCCTTTCGAGTCGCCATCGAGGAGGGCGCCAACATCGTCCGCATCGGCACTCTCATTTTCGGTCCCCGATAAGGGGACCTCTCAATATTTATGAGTTGACATTTGAGGGAAATATTTGTTTATAATAAAACTTACAAATTCGAGAAGATTGATATGAATTTATTCGGACTTCGGGAATGAGAACATTCGGATTTAAATGGGTTTTTCTCACTTCGGCAGTTGTTTTTTTGCTTTTTCTCCCTCTGCTTGTGAACAGCACTCAAACATCTGACTCCGAAGGAAAAACTCAGCAGTCTGAAGGGAAAGAACAGATGGATATCCAGCTTCCTCCCCCTCCTTTCAGCGAGGGTATTTTCCCCTGCTCGGAATGTCATGCTGACATGGAAGTTAACCTTGAGCGAAGAGAACTGGAAGAATTCCATGACGATATTATTCTAAAGCACGATGAAGAGAATAGGTGGTGCATGGATTGTCATGACGCCAATAATCGAGACATGCTACACTCAGCCAGCGGTCAATTGATCGATTTTAAAGAATCTTATAAGCTTTGTGGCCAGTGCCACGGCCCCAAGCTGAGAGATTGGAAAGCGGGTATCCACGGCAGGAGAACCGGCAGCTGGAACGGACAGAAAGAGTACCTTTTGTGTGCCCACTGCCACAATCCCCACACACCGAAATTTGAGAAAATGAAACCAGCGCCTCCTCCAAAAAAACCGGAAAAAGTGAAATGAGTGTATTCAAAGACATCCTTTCGCCCCAAAAGTTAAAAAGGAGAACATTTTTAAAAGCCACGGCGGTCACCTCTGCGACTGCGGCATTCATCGCATGCACCAAGGAGGATCGTGAGAAATTCCTGCAGAACAATTTCAGATCGATGTCCAAGGATGAGATCGCCCAGGTCCTTCAACGTCTTGAAAAGAAATATACCCAAGAATTCGGGAAAGAGTTTTCCGTCTCAGCTAAAGAGGCCATCCCCCAGACATTCTTTGGTTATGCTCTTGATATCTCCAGATGTATCGGCTGCCGCAAATGTGTTTATGCTTGTGTGGAAGAAAACAATCAGACCCTGGAGCCCCAGATACACTGGATCCAAGTCTTGGAAATGGAAAAAGAGAAGGGTATCGATTTCATTCACTCCAACCTATATTATGACCACGAAGAAGTGCCCTATGAAGGACATTTTTACCTGCCCGTGCAATGTCAGCAATGTCAGAATCCTCCCTGTGTGAAGAGCTGCCCGGTAGGGGCGACCTGGACCACAACTGATGGAATTGTAGTTGTGGATTACAACTGGTGTATCGGCTGCCGCTGCTGCATGGCTGCATGCCCGTATGGAGCGCGTCACTACAATTGGGGAAAAGTGAAACTCAACGCCGAAAACGTCAATCCCAAAACTCACTATCTTGGTAACCGACCACGCTACAAAGGGGCTGTGGAGAAATGCACCTTCTGTATCCAGCGGATTCGAGAAGGACGTTACCCTGCGTGTGTCGAAGTTTGTCCTGTAGGAGCCAGAAAATTCGGGAATCTTTTAGACAAGGACAGTGAAATCCGGTACATTCTTGAAAACAAGCGAGTTCTTATCCTTAAAGAGGAACTAAACACTCAACCGAAATTCTACTATTTTTACGGGACATGATCATTGGTATGAGGTGACAGGTTGAATTTTATCCGGTTTATCAAAGAAAGTTTTCAGATTCTTATCCGAGGAAGCAAGCGATATTATCTCTGGCTGGCATTTCTATTTGTCGTCATCTTCTGGGGCAGCACAGGATATATTGAACAGCTGAAACAGGGATTGCTGGTCACCAATATGAGAGATCCCGTTTCGTGGGCTTTTTATATCGGAAATTTCACTTTTCTTGTCGGCGTTGCGGCAGCAGCGATCATGCTGGTTATTCCGGCCTATATCTACAACTGGAAGCCCCTAAAAGAAGTGGTCATATTCGGGGAGCTCCTCGCTATCAGTGCCGTGATCATGTGTATCCTGTTTGTCATCGTCGATGTGGGCAATCCCCTGCGATTGTGGCACATGATTCCTTTGATTGGCAAACTGAACGTTCCGTCATCACTCCTGGCCTGGGATTCTGTAGTTCTCACACTATATTTCTTCCTGAATCTTATCATCGTCGGTTACCTGCTCTACACTCTATTCTATAAACGGGAGTACAACAGACGCCTGTTAACACCACTGATACTGTTTTCCATTCCTGTGGCCATAGGTATTCACACCGTCACTGCCTTTCTTTACAACGGATTTGCCGGCCGGCCATATTGGAATAGCGCTCTGCTCGCCCCAAAATTCTTGGCCTCTGCGTTCTGCTCCGGGCCTGCGGTACTTATTATCCTATTTCAGATCCTAAAAAAGACCACAACCTTTGAGATCAAGGATGAGGCCATCTGGAAGATCGCAGAACTCATGGCCTATGCCATGTTTATCAATCTCTTCTTTTTCTTTGCCGAGGTGTTCAAAGAGGTCTATTCCGACACGGAACACCTGGTTCATCTCAAGTATCTGTTTAAAGGAGTGGGTGAAAACCGCGATATCGTGATGTACGGCTGGGCTTCACTTTTCATCAGTTTCATCGCCTTCCTGCTCTTTTTGATCCCTGCCACCCGTAAAAACGTGGTCACATTGAATATCGGGGCTATATTGATCTGGTTCGGTGTTTATATCGAAAAGGGAATCGCTCTCCTCATCCCCGGATTTACACCGGATTCATTGGGACAGATTTACGGTTACCGGCCATCCCTTGTTGAACTCAAGGTCTCGATGGGTATCTTTGCCATTGGATTTTTGATCTTCACCTTTATCACAAAGATCGCCATTGCCATTATTTTTGAAGATTTTAACATCGAATCCCTAAAGAGAAAGCAACCCTCCCTCTCCAAATAACCTGAATTATTCAGGGGATTAGATTAGAATTCCGTTTGTCCAACCCAGCTTAATCAGTTCGATCTTGCTCGGGTCGCTGACACCCAAGTGATGCCGCGTATCGGCGAGCCGGATATGTTTGGCTGGAGTCTGAAGAGGTTTGTCTTCCCCGAAATATTCGAGCCGTTTCGCCTGGATAATCTGCAAACCAACCGCATCCACTGCTACGGGGTCTTGACTGACGAGAATACCCTTGTACTCCCAAACATATTTATTGGCATAGCTATGGGGGCCGACTGTGTGGAATTGAGGGGTCAGCATGAGGAGAATGTTCAGCTTAACTCTTTTTCGGAGGTTAAAGTGATCCCAGAGAGTCGCAAGATCTGCACAGGAGTCCGGATGATAGTCGCTCGGACGGGAGGAGTACATGATGGGATTTTTGATACAGCCACCGATCCCAGACCAATGATGGGTTCTCGCTGGGCGGACATTGATGATAGCCGTTGCCTTTTGGAAGATAGGATTTCTGCTCACGCCTCTGTCATCTATACCGATGTTATCCTCTGGAACTCCAGCATCAAGAACACGTCTTTTAATAACCTGCTCCACTTCCGCAGTCGTAGGGAGATAATTCATGATATTCGATTTGATCCCAACAACATCCGAAGGCTTGATCACCTGCTTCCACGCTTGAATCGGCTCCTTTTCAGCCAGCAATGTCGACAACGCCTCATCGAGCATCCGCTGAACAACCTTGGCATCGGGTTTTTTGAAGGCAACTAGAGCGTTTTCATCTCTGATAAGAACGACTTTGGCTTTAGGCGAAGACGATTGACCGCCTGAGAACTTGAGGTTTGACGCGAATGCCCCGGCTACAGGGGATAGAGCCGCAATACGTAAAAAATCTCGTCGAGTGATACCTCTCTTTTTCATGAGCCCTCCTATATTTAAAGTAAACAAATCATTCAGGCTAATGAGTCCTTATATCCGTGATGGCATGAATGCTCAATAGCGCTTTTATTGATCAGATTGTGTGGTGGAGAAAACCATGTGAAGGGCTCTAGGCGGGCATGGTCCTTTTTATGTAGGGTTCGTTCCCCGAACGGACCGTTTGGAAAACGGTCCCTACATTCAAATAGAGCCGCGCTGATGTCCTGTTGTTCGTTGTCACAATCAACAATCTGATCATTCGAGGTGTCTATCATCACGGAATTAGGGATGTTTTACTACGGGAGCCTGTTCTCAACACTGTCGAGGATCTCTTTTGCGTGAGATTCGGAGTGTGCATTAAAAATCACACTCAGCAGATCACCGTTTAGCCGTGTGGCTGTCCATTGGCCATCTTCAGTCCTGACAATGTTTGATTCTCCCGCATCCGGCATGTAAACCTCTAAAAAATTATCAAAGGCCTCTTTGGCCTTCTCCTCATTGAGATAACGAACGAGGAGAAGGTAAGACCTCTCCCCATTTTGTTTATACAGGCCGAGGGCTGCATCTGTCTCCTGATCCAGGTAAAGGATATTTTCATCCGCCATGAAGAAATGATAATTGAGGATGATATAACTGTGGAAATAACGGATCCTTGTCCTGTCCAGATTTTCAGGGGGAAAGAGAGAAACGATGTCAGGAATTTGCCCCTCGTCACTTATCGATGCTGCAACTTTTTTCGCAAATGAAAACAGAGCTTCCTTGGCTTCAGGAGTCTCTTCTTCCGCATACAGGGACACAAAAAAGCGATCTTTCCAGAAAGAAAGCAAGCCTTCCATGTAGGTGGCTCCTTGACCGATCTCTGCATCTTCCTCCTCAAGACTATGAGTAAAAATACCGTAAGCATCCTTGGCAGAACCCATATCGAATAGGTCGGCTATAATATTAGGTTGACCTTCTCTGGAGAACTGTCTGGCCAAGAGTGATTTAAAATTGTACGCACGGTATACTTCTCCAGCCCCGTTTATGTAGTCGAAGATCGTCTCCGTATCAAAGAGCTTATCCTCTCCAGAAACAATCCATCCGTTTATTTCCTTGGGCAACAAGGCACCCAGACCTGTATCTCCATCTTTTGAGCTCTTGCACATAGATCCCAATCCTCCTACTAAAATTAAAAGAAACAATCCCCAAGTTATATTTTTCATGTCCTGAATTGTAGCAAAAAGCAATAGAGAAAAAAACACTAGAATATCTATCCCGAATTATTCATAAAAAATGTCGATACTTGTTACAACAAAAGCAATATCAATCATTTACTTTATTCATCAATCAAATCACTCTGATAACTCCGTTTTTCAAGTCCTCATTATTCATTATCGACATTTTTTACCCTCTGGGCGAGCTGATCTCACTGTATCTACTTCGTTGCAAAAGATTTGCGGTGGCCAACCACAGCTGCATCCTTTGCGCCTCTCATCTACAGCAACCTCAACTCGCGAATAATCCAGGCTTTAAATTTATGTTGAAATCAGGAAGTATTTTTTGTAGCATAATACTGAGTAATCCTCTATAAATTCTAGTCGAAAAGGAGAGTCAAATGATCAGACTTTCGACCAAAGGCAGATACGGCACACGTTTGATGTTGAATCTCGCCCATAATTATAACAATGGCAACGACGCCATCATTCTCAAAAGCGTTTCGGACGCAGAAGAAATCTCCATCCGCTACTTGGAGCAGATCATCATACCTCTAAAGATCAACAAGCTTGTCAAGAGCATCCGGGGTGCAGGTGGAGGCTACATCCTGGCCCGCCACCCCTCTCAGATCCAACTCAGCGACATCCTCAATTCCCTCGAAGGCACGATGAGTCTTGTGGAATGTGTAGAAGATGACGATTACTGCGACCGTAGAGATGTTTGCGCTACACACGAAATCTGGAAAGAAGCAAGCTCCATGCTGCAAAATTATTTCGAGAGCTTGACCCTTCAAGACCTTACAGATCACGAGAATAAGAAGAAAAAGAAGAAAAAAAACAAAAAATAATACCAGATTTTTTGTATATCCACTTCTCATAATCAGTGAATATTAAAGCGGATTTTTTTGTATGGGGATATTATGAAAGGTAAAGGGAGACAGAATCAATAAGATGAAAGACACGGACAAGCCTAAGGAACGCCTCATAGAAGAATTAATAATCCTCCTCGAATCCGAAAATTTATACAGAATGATCTTTGAGAGTGCCAATGATGGAATCATCATTCATGACACCGAAGGTCACATCTTTGATGTCAATCAGACGATGTACAAACGTCTGGGATTCACCAAACAAGATCTGCTCAAGATGTCCCTGAAGGATTTGGTAACGCCAGAATTCTCCGAAAAAGTTAGGGAAAGAGTCGTCCAACTGAAGAAGGATGGGGTGGCGATATTCGAGTCAGCCGACCGGAGGAAAGACGGAACAGTCATGCCAGTAGAGGTGAGCGCCCGCTACATAAACTACAAAGGTCATAAGATCATCCTGAGTGTCGTCAGGGATATTAATGAACGAAAGCTGGCTGAAGATCTCATCATGTCCACGTACAGAGAGAATGCGATTATCCGTGATGAAATTAAACGCCAAGCAAGATTTGACCATGAGATTTTTTCCCGGATTCTGGAATTCTTACAGGAGAAACTCGAAAAAGATGCGATTAAGGCTGACATACAGGCAGCAATAAACAGAATAAAAACCATAGACTTCATCAAGAGGAGGTTGTATAACTCCCCGAGCTTATTGCGAATTAATATTTCAAATCCACTAGAGAAATTGATCAGCTATTCTTTTTCTCTGTATTGTGCCGGCATAAAAAACATTCGAGTCAAAAGGGAAATCCAAGATGTAAATCTTGTCTTGGACAAAGCCATCCCCTGTACTTTGATAATCAATGAATTGTTATCCAATTCCCTGAAGCATGCATTTCCTGAGAACTCGAAAGGAGAGATTGTTATAAGTTTTGGTAAAGCGGCATGCGGAAGTCAAATCCTGCATTTTAAAGATAATGGGATAGGATTTCCTGAAACCATAGATTTCCGTAATACCGCCACTCTCGGAATGCAAATAGTTATGAATTTAGTCGATCATCTCGATGGAGAAATAGAGATGCGGAGGGAGCCGGGAACAGAATTTATTTTGCAATTTTAGACTGAAGAAGGTAATGAAAATAAATCTGCGACTCAAAGATTGGAATTTAAAAAATAAGATCGTCCTCCATATCGTGGTCATCGGAATAACGGCGGGCGCCCTTTTGACGTATCTCTATTTATCCACACAAAAAAACATCATCAAAACATTAACTCATGGGAAGGCCGAGCTTGTGAGCTCTATGATAGAGTATACCGTTACTCATCGTATGCAAGAAGGCAAGCAAGAGGACGTGGGTCGGGCTTTGCAACAAATCGCTGGCACAGAAAAAATTGAAAGTCTTCGTATAATTGATTTGACGGGGAAAATACTAGAATCCTCACAGGGCAGCGAAATCGGAAACTTCATCCCGGAAATCCAAATTACTAAACTAAATGAGCTCTATTCCACTGCCGATAAAACCCCCATTCCTCAAATTAATCATATCTCTGAAAACCAGAGTATTTTCGCTATCCAAAACAGAGATGAGTGTTTTGTATGCCATTCGCCCGAAAAGAAAATAATTGCCCTTCTCGAGATTAATCTTATAGAAACGCCCACAGTTGAGTTCATTTATAAAACGCAACTCAGATCTGTTATCATAAGTTTCCTTGCACTAGGGATACTGATCTTTATCACTCTGCGCCTTTTTGAAAAAATCATAAACCGACCCCTATCCCAACTAAAGAATAAGATGAAACAAGTTCAAGGGGGCAACCTCCGCGTTCAGCTTAGACCCTTAAAAAATGATGACATCGGCGATCTCACCCAGAGTTTTAACATCATGGTCGCAAACCTCAGACAGGCAAAGCAACAAATCGAAGAATTGCACGACAGAGAATTGGAAAAGGCGGGGCACCTCGCATCGATTGGGGAGCTGGCGGCAGGGCTCGCTCATGAGATAAAAAATCCTATTGCCGGCATTAAAGGCGCCTTAGAAGTCATCAACCAAAGGACGGATCCCGCCGACCCACAAAAGGAGATCTTTACGGAAATCCTTCAACAGATAGACCGTATTTACAACATCGTCCAAGACCTGTTGAGTTATGCACGGCCAAGAGAAATCAACTTGAAACCCATCAACCCAAATGAATGTATCCAAAGAGCTGTCACTCTCGCTCAATCCCAAATGCAAGACAAGGATATCAAGTTCCATTTTGAAAAATCCAAAGAAGACATTCAAATACTATGTGATGAAAATAAGATCCAGGAAGTCGTTCTGAATCTTTTGATAAATAGTATCGCGGCTATAGAAGAGAAAGGGGAAATTTCGATCGGCCTGAATCAAAAAAACGATCGGTGGCTGGAAATCGCCATTAGGGATGATGGAAAAGGAATTAAGGTCGAACATCTCACCCAAGTGTTCAATCCCTTTTTCACGACACGAAGACGTGGAACGGGACTGGGGCTTTCCATCTGTAAAAAAATCATCGAGGCCCACAAGGGGTCCATAGATGTCCAAAGTGAAGAGGGAAAGGGAACGGTCTTCACCATTCGACTTTCTCTTATCAATCGGGCTGAGTGACCATGAGCAGAAAGAGGATCCTTATAATCGACGACGAGAAACTCATCCGATGGAGTCTGATCCAAAAGTTTTCGGAATGGAACTTGGAAACTCTCGAAGCTGAAACCTGCGAGTTGGGGAGACAAATATTGGAGAGAGAATCCCCTGACCTGGTGGTTCTTGATGTCAATCTTCCGGATCAGAAAGGAACAGACTTCCTTGAGGAGATAAAGGGCCAATGGCCAGAAATCCCGGTGATCATGATCACAGCTTATGGTTCTATCGACGATGCAGTGATAGCTATGCGCCGTGGAGCGTACGATTTTATCACAAAACCCATAAACGACCTCAAACTCCAGAGCGCAGTGAACAATGCGCTGGAAACAGCATCTCTTAAAAAGGAAGTCGCATACTTCAAGGAAAAAGAACAAAAGCGGTTCGATCCGTCTTCTATTGTCACTGAATCCAAGACGATGAAAAAGATTCTCGAGATCACCCAGATAGTCGCCCAGAGCGAGGCCACAATTGTGCTTTTGCAGGGTGAGAGCGGAACGGGAAAAGATCTTTTGGCACAGGCCATTCACTATCTCAGCCGAAGGAAAGCAGCGCCATACCAGGTTATAAACTGTTCTGCCATTCCCGAGAATCTTCTGGAGAGTGAATTATTCGGCTATGAAAAAGGCGCCTTTACCGATGCCAAACAACAGAAAAAGGGTCTGGTCGAACTCGCACATAAAGGAACACTCCTTCTTGACGAGATCGGAACAATGAGTCTGACTCTACAGGCAAAGCTGTTGCGATTTTTAGAGACACAGACATTCAAGCGGGTCGGGGGGCTCAAAGACATCGAAGTCGATATCCGCGTGATCGCCGCCACAAACCAAGACATTGAATTTGCGACTAGAGAGAAAAAATTCAGGCATGATCTCTACTACAGACTCAACGCTTGTCCCATTTACATCCCTCCCCTGCGGGAAAGGAAAACCGATATTCTCCCGCTTGCCGATTTCTTCGTCCGACAAGAGAACATCCGATTCAGGAAAAATATCCAAGGCTTTGACAAAGAGGCCCAAAAGCTATTCCTGGATTACGACTGGCCGGGAAACGTCCGAGAGTTAAAAAATGCCATCGAGAGAGCCATGATTTTTGAAAAGGGGGCTTATATCACAGCAAAACACCTCCCATTCCATTCAGATAAAAGGCCTTCTTCATACCCGGTTCATCCAAAGAAACAAGTTCTTGGAGGGACAATAACCTTAGCTGATGCCGAAAAAGACCTTTTGATCGGGGCTCTGAACAAAGCTCACGGGAATAAATCAAAAGCCGCAAAAGCTTTGGACATCACACGAGATGCTATGCGTTACAAGATAAAAAAATGGAATATCACTCCTAAAGATCTAAACCTGCCTGAATAACATCTCTTTTTCCCCGCTTTCTCCCAACAATCAGCACATCCAATCAAGTCTAAAAGTGGGTGATATCACCCACTTTTGGTGTGTTTCACCCATAAATATTTCTGCAAATTTTATCCCCTCAAAAAATCAAATTACAAACTCTTTATTTTCAATGACATACATTAATACTCTCGGATTCTCCATCTTGGCACAACTATTGCTATATAAGACTAAGAACAAAGGTGTATTTATGCTAAAAGTACTCGTTATTGACGATGACAAGCTCATCCGATGGTCTTTAAAGGAAATACTTTCCCAGGAAGGCCATGATGTCGATGTTGTTTCCAACATCAACGACGCTTTTAGCCAAACAGAGAAAGTTTCATATCAGTTGATCTTTGCTGATTTTGAAATCGAGAATGAGAGCTACGTTGATATGCTGAAAAAACTACAAAAATCTCACCCAGAAACACAAATAATCATCCTGTCCGCCCAATCTCAAAAACAGATTGAGCCCCAAATTTCAGGCATTTCCGTACATGCCATCATCGAGAAACCCTTCGATTCACAGCAAATCAGGGCTCTATCCCATGGGATACAGGATAAAAAAATAAAAGGAAAAACCTACTATTAGGAGGTCTATGTTGCACACAAAATTCACAAAACAGAAAACATGGCCCTCCCTCCAGATGATCGTGCTCATTGGCTTAGCGCTGGTCTTTGCTGGGTATCTATCCGCTGCCAAACCTATTGTTCAAGAAGCGGATATTGACACTTGCGCCGATTGTCATGAAGACTTAGCCAAAGCATTCATGTCCAAGCCTCATGCTGTTAATAACAGCTGCACGGCTTGCCACGGCGATGCTGAGACGCACTTCGAAGAAGGAGGGGGAGCAAACATCTTTGCTTTTAAATCCACAGACGTTCCGAACGCGAAAACTGACAAATGCCTGACATGCCACACAAAATCAAATTCCGCTTACTTTGCAAGCCCCCATGGAAAAGCTTCCATGGACTGCACCTCTTGCCATGTCATGCACGCAGAAGAGACAAACCCATCTCTCCTCAAGGTTGGAAAGACAAAAACCTGTTATATATGCCATGAGGAGGTTTTCTCTGAGTTCCAGTTAAACGAACGCCACAGACTCCAGGAAGGAATCATGGACTGCTCAGACTGCCATGATCCTCACGTTCCAGCCACACGAGAGCGCTTAGGAGGCTTCAAGCACGAATCCTGCTTCAAATGCCACCCAGATAAGGAAGGCCCATACCTTTATGAACACGACGCATCAAGGGTCGAGGGCTGCTCGTCATGCCATGATGTCCACGGAAGCCCGAACAGGCATATGCTTACATTCCACAGCATTGCGGACCTCTGCTTTAGCTGTCATGGGGCAGCGCCTGCCTGGCACGAACGTTTCGATTCATACTCCACAAACTGCACCAGTTGTCATGCGACCATTCACGGTTCCAACCTGAGCAAGATTTTTCTGAAATAGGAGAGCAAAATGAGAAAAACAAAAATTCTATTGCCAATTCTATTATTGGGATTTATTCTCTCGATGACATTTTCTCTCTCTGCGGAAGATGGTGCGAAAAAATTCAAGGGAGACCTCAAGTTCGGTTATCGGTTCGTCGACACCAGCGGAGCTTACACAAAGTACAAAGAAGATATCAACCTCGGCTCAGGAGCGTATCTACACTCATTCAACCTCAGCTACACGCCGGAAGAAACCCTCAAGACATTCTTCGACCGTCTGGATATCAGCGTCCGCAATCTGGGGATCGAACCTTTCCAGTCGTTCGACCTCGCCGTCCAGAAATACGGAAGCTATAAATTCAAGTGGGAACGGAGAAAATCTACCTATTTTTACGCAGACCAGACTCTGTTCGACGGCCACCTCTACGACTACCACACCTTTGATTTCGACAGAACGATGGACAGCGCATCCTTCACCTTAGAGGCATCGAAGAATGTCAAGCTTTTCGCCTCGTATTTCGGATTCACAAAGAAAGG
>Ga0307380_10004390_pt1 | contig 19093 bp, 24 predicted proteins | sample UN3MG_FD_202239 | JGI IMG/M metagenome (GOLD analysis project Ga0307380, IMG submission 202239) | Soil microbial communities from Risofladan, Vaasa, Finland - UN-3 | ecosystem: Environmental > Terrestrial > Soil > Coastal area > Acid sulfate soil | place: Finland: Risofladan, Vaasa | collected... | reverse complement strand
GACGACGACGACGACGGGGTGGACTCCCACATGAGTTGCCTCGCCCTCGCCGACCTAGACGATTAGAGGCCCAGGAAGGCGCGAAAACGCGTCACGAGCAGCCCCCGGCAGGCCCAGGCCGCGGCAAGCGCGGGGACGACGGCAACGATTTCCAAGGGGCAGATTCCGGTTCCGTGTGCGAGTAGCATGTTTCGTCCTCCCTTCCGGTACGCTGGCAGGGCTTGGATCGAAACTTACCCCAAACGGGGCCGAATTTGAACACTAGACCGTCAGCAAGGGGAGATCGGGCAGGATACTGCCGATCTCCTTCCAGTGCTGTTCGGGGTCGAACCCGGCCTTGTCATCCAGCAGGACGTTGAAATAGGGCTTGTCGTTGTAGAAGCCGTAGCCCTCGCTGTCCACCTCGGGGTTCTTGTTGACGTAATCGAATTCGATCCCGTCGGCCCGGAACACATCGAGGTACTGCTTGATCTCTTTCGGCCACGAGCAGGTGTACATGATCAGCACCACGTCCGAACGCGCGGACAAGAGCCCCATCGTCTCTTGCCCGTGCGCGTAGTAGGTGGTCGGAAGCTCGTCGTCCCGGTAGTTGGGCAGGATCAGAGTGCCGTGAAGGTCTACGGCCCAGTACATCCGATCCCAGCCTCGTTTCCGAGCGACCTCGTATTGCCTCAGAATTGCTGGCGCAATCATGGTCCTACTCCTTGTCCGCCGCAGCCTTCGCACGCGACCGGATCTCAGCGAGCGTGTACTCCACCAAGACCTCGCCGTTGCGGAACACCTCGACAAGCTGGTCATCGTCCGTCGCACCCTCGGCCACGGTCGTGAGCAAGCCGTTCGACCCCAGGTCCAGCGCGAGCCGGCCCCGCTTGCTTCGCTTGCCTGAGTCCGTGATCGGGTCCTTCCACACGTCTTTCCACTCGCCGTCGATTTCGATGGCCGAGCATTTGAAGGCGAACTTCTGCGTGTCGCGGTCATGCTTTTGCAGCAGGCCCCCTCCCGACCCGAAGGCCATGTTCTCCGCAGCCCAACCGTCGTGGAGCAGAGCATCGAGGATCTCCTCACCCATCTCCAGGTCGATACCGTCACCTTGGATCAACCGCACCTTGGGGTTGAGCACCTTGTAGCCCTTGGCGTTCTCGTTGGCACCGAAACGCTCCCCGAGGATGCGCAAGCACTTCGCGTCAGTGGCCGCAGGCGGCCCAGAGTCAGGTCGCACAACGAGCAAGCCGTCACGGCCCAGCACCTTCATGCGGAGCTTTTCGCCCCACAGTTTCTCGCAGGCGTTCCAGATATTGTAGGAGTCAGACACGCATGCGACCGGGCCGGTCGGGTACATGGTGAGCATGTTGGCGAACGCATCGACCTCGTGTTCCTGGCCCCATGACGTGATCGTGCTGTGCTCAGACGCAGGGATGGAAGCAGCGCAGTCGCCTCCTTCGTAGTATTCGCGCAGAAGCTCGACCCCCGCGATGGTATCGGTGCCCAGGAAATTGACGAGGTGAGCCGCGCCGCCGAGCGCGGCGGTCTCCTGGCTGCTCACGCCCCGGTAGCCGAAGTCATGGAGCATGTAGTCAATTCCCGCGGCGTCGCCTGTCTTTCGCAGGTAGCGAAGGAGGAGACGGCGAAAGCGGTTGGAGTACGTGGCGACCGTGATCGTGTGCCAGACCTCGACCAGCATCGTCTCCAGGTAGTTCGGCAGCCAGAAGCACGCCGGGTCCGTGTTCTCGATGGTCATAAGGACGTTCCCCGTTGGCACGTCCGTCCCCTCGGCCACGGCCTTGATCTTCACGGGCAGCCGGCCCCCGTGTTCGCGGAGAATGTGCTCCCAACCCTCGCGGTTGAAGTGGTCGCCGATGTAGGGCTTGAGGACCGCCTCGGCCTCATCGATCTTTTCCTGGGTGACGACCACGCCGGCCAAGTAGCGCTTCAGGTAATACTGGAGGCCGAAGAAGATGGTCGAGTCGAACTTGCCGCCGCGGCTCTCCAAGTAGCTGGAGACGGTCTGTGTTCCAGGTGGGTACTGCTTCCAGTGCGTGATCTTGTAGCCGTCGGTGGCCAGGAGGATGTTGAAATCTTCGTTGCGTTGAAACATGAGGTAGCGATCCTTTCGCTGTCTGGGTGAAGCCCCTCAACGGGACGTGTGGATGAAATGCTCGATAATGTCCAAGTGATCTTCAAAGAACTCGGTCTCTCGTAGGTGCAGGTCTCCGATGGGGAGCCAGAACGCTCCGGCTGCATCGTCACCTCCCTTGACCCTTGGGAGCGTGCCCCCGTCGGCCAGCTTGATGTAGAAGGCGTGCGAGATCGTCCGACCGCGCGTGGACCTCTCAGGGTGGGCGAACACCTCCTTGTCGCGGACGTGCTCTCGGAGGACACGCTGATCGACGTTGATCCGTGTCTCCTCTTTCAACTCCCGCAAGGCGCATCCGAGCAAGGTCTTGTCCGTGTCGATGAACCCCCCAGGCAGCGCCAGAAGCCCCTTGCCGGGGTTCGCCCCGCGGCGGACGAGAAGGACGTGTCCGCTTTTGATGACCACTGCATCGGTCGTGACGAACGTGGGCGGGTAAGGAGCACTCGCCCACCGCTCCTTGTACGAAGCGATGAACTTCCACTCCTTGTGGAGCGCTTCGTACTCGGGTCCTTGCTTCCACTCCTTCAGCCAGTCGAGCACGCCTGCGTGGACGGCATCGTGCCAGTGGCGGTCCCGCCACTCCTTGCCTCCGTCGCGCCCTTCCTCAAAATACTGCTCGCGCACCGAGGTCGCACTCATCCCTTCGTGCATGAGCCCCAGGTCCACGAATTTCCACTGCGGGAAGAACTCAAGGTAGAAGCTGGTGTTGTCCTTCATGTGCCCAACAAGGGCCACGTTCTCAGAGTGAGCCGTAGCCTCGTTGACCTTCATGTGGACCTCCGCCATCCAATTCGTGTCGTTGTACGGTTGGTCCCGTACCGCGAGGAATCGAAGCCGCTGCCCCGTCTCGTAATCGAAACACCGTCTCACCATCTCCTCGCGCTGCTTGGCTGTCCACGGGTTCCGTAGACCGGGTGCAGAGCGGGAAGATCCTAAGACGATGACAACCGAGTCGGCCTTGTCTAGTGCCCTCTCGATAACCTGAATGTGAGCCCGGTGCGGTGGTTGCAAGCGGGCGATAAATACAGCATGGCTGTATCTCATAAAACGATCTCCTCGTTGTGGTTGTCGGCCGCTCCGTGCGACCTCGACATGCCCACTGTAGATCCGCAGAATGGCGGAGTCAAGCGGGGTGGGCGAAGAAGGTGGGCCTACTCGCGGACCCGGTAGTAGCGAGGCTCACGGGGAACCCCGCTCTTGTTGAGCGCCTTGAAACCGAACGTGACGGTGCAACCCACGGGAGGCGGGTTGCAGAGGCACGCGGAGTCGAACCCCGTGCCGATCTTGAACCGTGTTCCATCGGCAAGCTCGCAAAGCATCGCTCCGAACACCCCGTCTCGGTCGCCCTTGCCTTTCGTGTAGCCGACGAGCGTGGCCTCGGCAGTGTGAACTGTCGTGACCTTGAGGCAGTCCACCGAGCGGTCGTGTGCCGCCTGAGACCAGTAGTAGGCATTGCCCGGCCGGCGGATGATCAACCCTTCACCCTTGACCGCTTCGATGGCCTTGAGCTTCACGAACAGATCGTTCATCGACGCGACGGGTGTTTGCTCGGAGACCGCAAGCCAAGGCACGCCGGCCATCTGGACTTCCGTGTACAGCCGCACGAGGCGTTGCTCAAAGGGAGCCTCGACCCGTGGCGCATCGAAGCACACGTAGTGAATGTTCTTCCACACGTCAGGGTCGTTGGCGCGCTTCGTCCAGCCGTTGACCTTGTAGAAGGTGCCGCGCCCGCCCCAAAGCTCGCCGTCGAGAGGGATGCGAGGGAGCCGGCTCGTGTACCAATCCGGCGCGTTGAATTTGTTGCCCTGCCGCGACCACAGCGAGCGACCGTCCCAGAACGCACGCACGCCATCCATCTTCTCGGAGGCGTACCAGCCCGTCGGGTCGCCCCCGATCAGATCGTAGCGGTCCGCCAGCATGACGTGAGGCACGTTGACAGCCGGCTTTTGAGCCGGATGGCCAGGAGCCCTCCGTGGTGGAAGCTCGCTTTCGTCCATCTCCGCGATCACACGGGGATCTGTCTGCATGTCCACGAGCCTGTCGAGGTCAATTGCCGGCATACCCCTTGTACGCCGCTAGATGCCGTCCCGAAACCCTGGGGTCGTCCCCAGCACCCAGACAAACCCGACTCCGAGGAACAGCACGTTCCCGAACGCGTAGATGCTGCCCATTGCCGCGCTCAGGCCAAGCAGGAAAAGAATGCCGAAGAAACTGAACGCCGTCAGCACGGGAATGGGTTGAAGCCACCACTTCATACTTTGAGTACGTCCCAAGCATTCGGGTCGAAACCCGGCTACGATCTGATCGTGGGCCTCCCCCCTGCCATCCGCGACGCTTACCGTGCCGAGATCGAGCGTCTCCGTGCCGAACAGGTGAAAGAGTCGGACCCGGCAAAATCCAAGGCCATCGGCGACGAAATTGCCGAGCTTGAGGCGGAGCTAATCGTTGAGGACTGGCCCATGTTTGACGACTAGGGTCGTCAAATGATGGGGAGCGCGATGAGTTGCTCAGGCGTGAGATCGGCGAACTCGGGGATGGCGAGTACCCCGATACGCCGGTACTCGATGGGCTGGCCCTTCTTCTCTGCACCGGGGATACCGTACTTGCGCATCCCTTCGGTGATCCCCCGGTCGATATAGACGACACACTTCTCGGCGCACTCCGACCAGACCAGACCCGCTGTGATGCCGTGGACCCGTTCCTCCGCCACGTCGTCACGGAGGATGCCGGGCTGGGGGTACAAAAGATGCGACGCCCACGGAGCTTCCCCGTGGTTCACGAGGCAGTCGTGGGCAGCGGCGCGCGCATACGCGAGGTTGCCTTCTTCAAACAGAGTGAAGGACTGACCGTTCAGATCGAACGTCACGGTCTTGAAGGGGGACTCGATGACTACGCGTTTCACGTAGGACTCTACGCCAGTGCGACGCTATTTGGGTCCGCCTGTGGGATGACCCTTCTTGACCTTCGGGGTACGGCGGTACGACGCCGTGTAGCGGTCAGGGCCCCACTCCTTCGGCAGCGGGCGTGCAGCACGTCCCTTGCGGTCGGCAAGAAAATAGTCCGGCCCACCCTCGGTCATGCCAAGCTCGTCAAACAGGGGAAGTGCGACCAGCTTCCAGGTCTTCTCGCCTGGATCAGAGATACGTGAGCCCGACGACTGGCGATGCGCGACGATGTGATCGAAGTTTCCGCCGTTCCCGTCGATGTACCGCTTCATCCATCGGATCACTTGCTTGCAGGCTTCGGCCTGCGCGGGGGTGATCGAAAGCGGCATCCGATCAGGGCGGGATTTCGGACGCCAGTACGTGTCGAGGTCCGGCTCCCATTCCCCGGTTTCCTCGTTGAGCGACTCCAGGCCGGCGAAGTGGCCGTCAAGCTCGATGCCCAGGGTGTACTTGTTGAACCCGTGTCCGTGCCAGACGTACCGCTCAAAATCATTGACCCAAATGATCTTGCCGGACTGCGTGATAGCGACGTGACACGCCACGTTGTCGTAGCGCCGTTCCTTGTCTCCGATCTGGCACGCGGTCTGGTGGATAGTGACGCCACGGATCTGCGACAGCTTGAGCGGTCGCTTCGGGTCGCCCTTCTTTAGATCGTGGAGGTGCTTGGTCACGATCATCCCCTCGGGAGGATCGAAAGGAATCTTGCCCGTGGCCGGGGGAGGCGGGACAAACACAGGCTTGTCCTTGACCTCGGCAGCCGTGATCGCCTTGAGTGTCTTGGGTCCGACACCTTGGTCCTTGAACGCGTCCTCGTCCTCGATGCCCTCTTCTCGCTGGAAGGTCTTGACCGCTACCAGCGTCTCGTCTCCAAGGGAGCCATCGGCCCCGAATCGAGGCATGTCATGGCCGAGCGCCATGAGTTTCTTCTGGAGGTCCGCTACCTCCGAGCCTTGATCGCCAACCTCCAGCGGGAGACCTTCGGGCAGACCGAGGGCGGCATGGGCGGCATCGAGCGCAGCAAGAGTCTCGGGCCCAAGGCCGTCTTCCTCGATCTCGTTGTCGAGTTTGAAGTCCTCGACCGCCGCCATCGTTTTCGGGCCAATGTCACCGTCAGCGCCGCCATCGAATTCGGCGTTGAGGTGAATCAGCTTCTTCTGGACCTTCTTGGCCTCAGAGTCCGCCAGTTTGGGGGGCTGGGTCTCCTTCTTCGCTGTGGGGAGCGCTTTTTTGCCCCCTCGGCTGAACAAGCGCGCGAGCAGGTCGAGAATGAATTTGAGCATGGGGAGTCTCCACCCGACTCTACCGATTGAATGATAAGTGGGAGCCCGACCTACTCCAACGGAGTGAAGTTTGCCCACATCAATTCGTGACGCTCTCCCCCGATGGTCACGATCAAGAAGGTGTCATCAGCCCGGTGATCAAGGGCTACGAAACAGGGCTTTCCCTGTTGGTTCGCCTCGTGCTGGATTGCAGCACGCCACTCTGAGGCAGGCCCCACAAGAGGGACCTCCGCGTTTCCGATACGGAAGGCTGGGGGTCTCACGCGGAGACTCTACCCGTCGCTGTCGAGGAAATCTCGACGTGCTTGGATCCGATCGCGCAACGTCCCGACCAAATGGATCCGGGTCTGTGCCTCGGTGGAGCCCCGCACCATCATCTGTCGAAGCACTGCGCAGTCAAGCTGCTCGGCTTCCGTAGCCTCGCCCCGCTCGTACTTCGCAAACAAGGTGTCCGAGAGCTTCTTCCGCTCCGCGGGCGTGAGATCATCGAACCCCTTCATCGCGTCACGACCTTACCCGAGAAGTGGGCACCGCACGAGAACACGCGCCCATTGGCAATGCGGCACTGCTTCCAGTAACCGTCCTTCTTCGCCGGAGCGGTGCCTTGGTACGAGCCGCCACAGCGCTGGACACGGCCGTTCGCAATCTTGCACGAGCGGTAGAGACCCTCGTGTTGCACGACGGCTGTTCCGTTGTAGCTGGTTGGTGAGCACGTGAACACGCGCCCGCTCGACACGGTGCATTCGGTGAGGCCGCCAAAGGAGAGCGCTGCGATCAGTAGTCCGAGCATGTTTCAGTTCCAGAATTCGGGTTCGTAGTCATCCTCTTCCATGACCATTTCCGCGATCTGATCGCTTATGTGATCGTAGACCGCCGAACGTGCCGCCTCGATGTGGCCGGCTTCGATCTCGGTAAGCTCCACGACCTCGCCGTCCTCGCGGGTCAGCTTCTCCAACACGACGCGATAATGGCAGCCCCACCAGAAGATGCGAAAGTGAATGAGAATCTTCTCGTCGTCGGTGAAACGGATCCCGATGACTACAGGCTTCCAGCCGTCTCCGTCGGGTAGATCGAGGTCGTACATGCTCCACAAAACGGGGGCAGATAGGCGCGGGCGTGCCGCGCATTACACCTGAATCCGCTGCTTTACGCCTCGGGTTCAACGGTCGCCTTCTCCTTCGCAGGGAACACCTCGTAGTAATACGCCTCGTCGTTCTCGCCGGTCAGCGTCGTGCCGTTCGCCGTGAATTCATTCCACCGTTCGGTGGCCTCTGCGTCTGGCAAGGGTTCTGTAAGCGTCGTCCATCGTTTTGCGTCCGCGTCCCACATGCGGACTACGAATAGTTCTGTATCTTCGGTCATTTGTTTGGTCTCCGGGGGTGGATGCAGATCTCACGGTCCAAGTACGACAACCGAGATCGCCCCGAAACTACCGCGTGTTTCGCGCGAGCCAGGAGAGGCTCTGAGAGGCTCTGAGAGCGGCGAATGCTCCACGGTGTCCGAGGGTCATCGCCGACAACGGAACGCCCTCACGAGCCCTTGGAGCGCGCTGGCAGCCGCGCACGGCAGCCCTCGATAAGCTCGTTCGTGATCACGTTCGGATCGCGGTGGGCATCCACCAGAATCGCCTCGGGTGTCTCTTGGGCGTACCGCTGGAACCCGAGGCGAACCCGGTGCTGGAATTCATCGTCCTTCTCGTACTCGTCCAGGGCTTGGCGCTCCGTCGAGGGGAAGGGGGTGCCATCAAACACGAACACGAGGTCAGGCTTGAGCACGCCCGACAGCATCGCCTCCGTCTGCTCGTCCGACACACCCGTTGCTCGCCCGTACACAAGGGTCGATCCGGTCCAACGGTCGAGGATGATCGCGTCAAAGTGAGCGGCGAGGTTGGGGAGATACTGCGCTTGGAAGATGCGGCGGTTCATCGCCTGGATCGTCTGGAACACGACCGGGTGTTGGGTCGCGCGACCATCGAACAGCATCTCGTAGATCAGATCGCGCGTCACCCCGTCCTGCCACGGGACCTCCTCGGAGATCGGCTTGTAGCCGAGCACAGGAAGGCTGGACTCCAGCCGCTTCGCCTGCGTCGCCTTGCCGAGCCGGTCGGGCCCTTCGATTGCGATCAGATAACACTCTTTGCCGTTGCGTGCTTTGTACATCGTCAGTTCCCCGTCCGGGCGTGGTGCAGCTTCTCCGACTCCCGGGAGATGGCTCTCAGGATCGTGTAGTGCGTGGTCAGCCCAATTTGCTCGGTGTGGTGGAACCACCCAAGGTCAAACAGTTCAGTTGCAAGGGCTTCCAGCTTGCCGATGACCGAAGCGTACAAAGCACCGTAGGTTTCAGGACGGCCCGGTGGGCACGAGAGCAGGTGGTTCTCCACGTCGATCTGTTGCGGCGTCCGTGACACGTAGGCAGAGACCACCTGAGTGTGGGCCTTCAAGCTCCGCTCGACGCACAGCAGCAGACCCGTCCCCTCTGGATTGGGGGTCAGATACCAGCCTTCCGTGATTTCAACCTTCCACATAAACAGAGGGGTGCAGGCTCACAGCCTACACCCCTCTATACCCTTCCGCGAGGAAAACTGAGTCAGGGGGCGGAAAGCATGGCGACAGAGGGTATCGCGTTGTTGGCCTTATGGGCCTTCTTGGAGTAGCCCTTGGCCTTCGGGTTCCGGCACTCCACCGTCATCCACGTCTCCTCGGTCAAACACTCGTCCACGATCACCTGACGCATGTGCTCCAGCACTTCGACGCGGGTGTGGTCGTCACGCTTCCATTTGGATCCCAATTGAGCGCGGCGAGGGATTCGATTCCCCTCCGCATCGAGCTTGAAGATCCTTTTGCCGTTGCTGTCGCGCTCGGCCCAGGATTTCGTACCCGCCTTGATCACGTACTCGTACACGTCGAGGCCGTGTTGGTCAGCACGCTTGAGAAACAGACCCTTCTTGGTCGTGCGCTCCTTGCAGTGGCCCGATGCCATGCGTCGGTTCACATCCTCGTAGGTGCCGCCGATCCCCAGCGCTTCACACTGCACCTGAGCCTTGCGAGAGGCCCAAACCTGCACGACGGTTGCGATGATGCCCTCGTCTCCGCAAAGGATCCAAGGGGGCGCCTGGCGATCCCAGTTGTCCGTGAACAGGACCGCGTTCATCCCGTACAGGCCATAGCCAAACGCCCACACGCTCATGGCGTCAGGGATGGTCTTGTCCGTGGCCTCGATGTAGACCGGAAGCTCCAGGCGTGTTCGCCAGAAGGGGTTGTTCCGGTAGATGCTGCGACGGCCAAGCTCGGCCTTCGCTGCGTAGTACGCCTTCGATCCCTCGCCTCGTTGTGGGGCAGAGGCGAGGATGCGCTCTAGTCGTTCTTGGTGGTGCTCGGACCACGAGAAGCGACGGTGTGCTCCAGAATTGGCTTCAAGATCGGGGTTGAGGATGTGGATGGCGTGCGGGTTGCGAGAGGACTCGCGCGTCATCCAAATGTCGATCAGGGTGGGGTTGGCCCCCATCTCCTCTGCGACCGTCATGGCAATCGCACGGTGCCGCTTCTGTTGGTTCTTCGTGATCTTCCCGTGGTATCGGATCTTGCGGTAGTGCTCGCGCTTGTTCCCCTTCGGGATCACGATACGAGGCCGGTCACACTGGTTCGGGTAGTCCTTCCAGGGATTGGCCACAGGCTCGTCCACAGGAGCGGGCTCGTCCATGCTGCGTGGATGCAGAGGGAGGGGCTCGACCGACTCAGGAAGCTCAGGGCCTTCCACGCGGGTGGCTACGCCTGCGTCCATCGGGGGCGCGCTCTCGGAGGCGCCTGCGATGAACATGAGTGCAAACAGCATGGTGAAGGCGAACGCCTTCTGTGAGAACAGGTTGAGGTACTTGGGATGTTTCATACGGTGGCTCCCTGCTAGGGGGGTGTCGCCGTGCCCACTCAACAATGAGAGAGGGCCTGGGCAAGAACGAGGACGACCACGCACACAAGCACGATGGCTAGGGCATGACGATCACGCATGGTCTTGTCGGTTTAGTGGAGGAAAGACTAGAAGCGAATTACCGGGCCTCGGCCGTTTCTGGGGGTGGATCGTGAGGCAGCGCATGGTACTTTCCTGTTGCCAGCGTACTTACGCCAGCACAGGACGTACCGTACCGTCCTCATTGCCTCTTGTTTTCGGCCGAGTGAAGCCGAGCTTACTGTTCTATCGTGACCCGATAGCCATGCGCAGGTGCTTGGCTCCAGCCGTGGGCACGATCTCTGGATCGGATCGAATTCGCAACGAATTCAACGGTCGAGGTAGCGGGAAGCGACCCGGCCCGCACTCACAGGAGTCGCCGGCACCCGTTTGGATCGGACGAGGTGGGGGACGAAAGCCTTGTGGAGCTTCTGCTCGGCGTAGCGATGGAACTGGCGGAGGTGATCTCCGTTGTCCTCCCAAAAGTGGATCGCATTCGCTGTCGGAAACTGCCGAGTCAGGTACTTCATCTCCTGCATCTTGTATCGGGCTGCCCCGAAGTCGGAGTCGTTCAAGATGAGATCGTCGGGCCTGAGCCCTCGTCCATTCAGAAGCTCGTTGAGCCTCGACCGCAGCGGGTACATACGGGCCGTACACACGGCCGTGTAGGCGCGAGGATTGGCGATGGCGGCGTTGAGCGCCGTGACCGGCTCAGGGATCCACCATGCCGACCCGGGCTTGTCAGGGACGTAGGGCGGCTTCATGGAGGCCGGGTTCGGCCACCAGTCTCCGTCGGGCCACCCTTCGGGGGGCAGCGGCGTGCGGAACAGGGTGCCGTCGAAATCGAACAGGTGGATCTCGGAGATCATAGCGTTCCGTGCTCCTCGGCGCGCGCACGGAGCATCTCAGGGAGGTTGGGCAGGGTAGCAGGGTTGTCCCGCCGTTCCAGCACCTCCAGGTCCGCGAACGGGACTGGGGTCGCGGTCTTCCAGAACCCGAGTGTGTGGTGCTGCTCCAGGCCCGCCACGTTAGCGGAGTCGATGCGGTACAGGACGTAGCCGCACATGCGGTTGGACGACCACTTCATCGCCCGCGCCCGCTCCTCGGCGAAGTAGATGAAGGAGGCCGCGGGCTCGTTGTCGTGCCAGTACGCCATCGGTAGCAGGTGGGTGCCGATGGGTTCAGACATGATCGAGCGGTGGAACAGGTCCACTAGCTGAGATCCAGCTTGAAGAACAGGTCGGCCAGCATGTTGAGGTCGGCCAGATCGAGGTCTGTGCCTGCCTCACGTTTCGCCTTGAGCGTGGCGAAGGCGGATACATGCGCTGTCTCGACCGCCGCCATGTCAGAAGACGCTGTGGCAGCAGCGTCCCGAGCCGTTTGAGCCCCGGTATCGAACGTGACGCGGGTCCCACTGAACAGGTTTCCGGCTTCGTCCTCCCATCCGAAGTAGGTCCCGTCGTCTCCGTCGAGCAGGACCATCGCCTTGCCGTTGTGTCGTCTTGATTCGACGGGCGGATCTCCATCCGTCCCCACCACCCAGTCACGGTTCTTGGTCATCGCCATTATCCTGCATCCTCAATGAAGTAGAGCGAGAAGCTCGTTCCGGTCTCCATCGTATTCACAGTGGAAACGATGTCCAAGCTCGTCATGTTGGAGGTGGACTCATCCCAGATCCCACCCAGTTGTTGGAGTCCGATATCGGCCACGCCGGGGGTGGCCGTGTTCACCGTCGTGTTGAGCCCTCGGTACATCCTTCGCCCTGAACGATTGCCCGACGACCCTCCCTTGTTTTCTTCAGGGTAGATCCAAGCCTCGACAAGAATCGTGCCTTCAGCGGATCCTTCAGGAATGATCCACCCGCCGAGAAGCAACCCGGTCGTGGAACTGAACTGGAGGGCTCCCCCGACCTCTGACCGGCTAAACATGTTCGTGGTCAAACCGTTCGGTCGAGCCTCGACGGAACAAGCCCCGGGAAAGCTGACTCGACCCGTCAAATAGTAGGTGCCGTCGGCGTTACCGTTGAGGCCGTTGAAGGTCAGCGTCGTGACCCCCGAGGTTGCCGTGAGCGTATCGATCAGGACCATCCCCTGCTGGATGAACCGTTGGCGCATGACATCGTGGGCCTGCTTGACCTCGGCGTTGGACAACTGGCGATTCCAGATGAGCACCACATCGAAGTCACCATCGAACGGCTGCGTCCCCGCTTCTTCTTCGCCCATGTAGAGCGTGTTGCCGGTGTCGTCTGCGGCGGTTCCAGTTCCTCCGAACGCCACCCCGCCTGTGGGCTTTCCGTCGATGAGGAACCCTGCGGAGTTGCTCACGCCTCGGAGGGTGACGGAAGACCATCGATCATTGACGATCTCGTTGAGGTTGGAGTTCACACTGTAGTTGACCGTGGTGTAGTCGTGGACGAACGCAACGTTCCCAGAGGATTGCCTGATAACGGCCCAACCGTCGTTGGTTGCCGCACCTCGCGTGCTCAGGAGGGTGCCGGTGGTGAATGTCTCGGGACGACACCACACCATCACCGTGGCTCCGGGGCCAGTCGAGTTGAAAAGGTCGTCAAGGACAGCGTTTCGGGAGAACGTGATGTTGTCGTCCGCCCCGTCGAAATTCATGTGGGAGTCGGTGATCGTCACCCCATCGAGAAGACCAGGGGCGGCGTTCCCCATAAGCTCCCGGATGCCCGAAGCGGCGCCGTTCGGAAACGACTGTTGGTTCCCAGCGTCGATGGCGAACGTCAGGTCGTCTCGGGGGATACCGGCAGGGATGGAGAGGTTCTCCGGGTTGAACTGTCCCTTGGTCGCGTCGTAGATCGCTTTGATCTCGTTGGCGTCCAGTTGCCGGTCCCACATCATCGCCATCTGGATGTTGCCCCCCAAGGGGGAGCCGCCAGCCGCGTCATCGCCAAAGTAGAGGTCGTTCCCCTCGTCGGAGCCGTAGGCTCCCGAAGGCGGGGCGACCTCCTGCGTGTTGCGAAGGAACCCGTCCACGTAGATTTTCGGGTCCGATCCTACGAGACCGTCGTAGGTCATTACGAGCATCTGCCACTGGTTGACGTAGTTCAGGTCTGAGCCACTCGGCCCCGCGTTCCAGTTGCCGGGCGTGGCGAACCTGTACTGGGTCGTTATGACCCCCGAGGAATTGATAGCGAGGTTCCAGCCCTGAGTCGCACCCGAGTCTTCCGTCGAAACGATCTTTTGGAGTGCCGTGTGGTTGTCCACCCGCACCCAGCACAAAAAGGTTCCGCCGTTGGCTCCGTCAAACAGATCGTCAAGCGGCTGGGTCGCCGCGTCGTCGCTCTTGACGTAGATGAGGCTCGACGTAGACCCGTTGAACAAGTACCGGCTGCTTGAGGCCGTGAGGTTCGTGAGCGTCTGAGCCGTGGTGTTTCCCCGGAGGTCGTTGGCGAACGTAGCCAACCCGTCGGGGTTGCACAGGTTGTTAGCAGCATCCAGGTAGAACTGGAGGTCGTTGTAGAAGCCCGCGGTCGGGGGGTTCTCCAACGGGATGAGATTCCAGACCGTCGTCGTCGCGGAGATGGTGCGAGGCACCGCCCACGATTTCGCCTCCTCGATCCACGCGATGTGGTCGGCGGTGATTCCGTCGTTGGTGCCGAGCGCCTCGATATCGGAGGGGAACTCCGCATGGAGGAGCAGGGAGTTGCTGACTGCTTTGAGTGCCATAGCTACGGGTTACTCCTCGTGTACGGCGGGTTCGTGCGAACGATGGCGGCCCCACCGCCCGCAACCGTGCTGTTGGAGACCGCGATCACGGAACTGTTCTGGACCTTGGGATCATTGAAGTTGACTGCAATCTCGTCCCCGTTCTCGTTCTCCAACAGCGGGTCCGCAAAACTCGTCCCCATGATATCTCCGTCTACGTCTGCCATCTTAACTCGTTTTCATCACGGTGGTCCCATCCCAAGGGAAGATCATGTCCCCGAGTTGGATGGAGGTTTTGGAGGTGTCGTCTGGGAAATAGCGCCCCATCCCGTCGTCACTGTTGGCGAAACCCCAGCGAAGATCGAACACTTCACCTTGGCGACCGCGAAAGGTGGACGTGAGGGAGTGAAGCCCCATGTCGCTTGCCGAAAAATCGTCATTCAGTTGGTTCCCTCGACCCGGCAGGTGTTCCCCTGCCGCAGCGGAACCGAAACCCTCCCCGCTGAAATACAGACTCACGTTCTGACCACCGAAGTACGACAAGGCGTTCGCCGAATCGTAAAACAGGGAGTAGGTACACATGTTCGTGGTAACGTCGGAGGTGCCCTGGATCGCCGCAAAGTAGGGGCTGGTCCATCCCGTTGCCGGGTTTTTGGGAACGTCGAAGATCCAGAACCCCGTCACGTTTGAATTAATCGTGATCAGGACCCGGGTACACTCCCCGTCGCTGCTCATCCAAACATGCGTTTGGCTGTTGTAAGTCACGTTGACCCCGCCCGACCCCCAGTACCCGAAGTTCGTACTGTGTCGGATCTGACGTTGATCGGCAGCAGACGGGTTCGACGTTGTGGATCCCCCCGAAAAACCGATCTGGGAGGTCCAAACACTGATCTGTTTTCCGTCGTTGTTGACCGAATCTTCTTCGCAGATGATCAACACCTCAAAAGTAGGGCTGATCGCTGCTTGCTTGAGACGAATCCAAGAACGAGCCGCGGCGCCTGTGCCGTCGTCGCGCCAAACGAGGTCCCCTTCGTCGTCCCACTGATCCGATCCTACCGGAGCATCCACTGAATTGGTGGAGTCCGTGACGATCCAAGGCGTCGAGAAAGTTCCCGAGTCGGTGAGAAGATTCTTGATCCCGAGCAGCCGCTTACGAGCACTGAAAAACGCGTTTCCGCCCTGGGTGCTATCGGCCAGCACGGAATTGTTGAACGAGGTCTCCCACGTTTTCGTTTCGCTCGGGGAAGCCATGTTACCTCGTCAGAATCTTCGTAGATCCGTCCCACGGCATCACCGTATCGGCGATCTGGATGAAGGTTTTGGTTCCCGCCTCTGGGTAGTACCGACCCGTGCGAACGAAATCGTAGCCCCACCACCAGTCGAAAACTTGTCCGTGCCGGCCAACAAAGCTAGAGGTTTCGCTAACGAGACCCATCTCGGAAGCGATATAGGTGTTGTTTAGCTGGTTTGGGGAGTCGAGGCTTTGCCCGATACCCCGAGGAGTCCCAACGTTGTCGTCCATCCCCTCCCCGCTGAAGTACATGCTGGTATCGGTTCCGCTGTACCGGCCTGCGACCCCAGCGGCGTCAAACACCTGCGCGTAGGTGATCTGATCCGTGGTCACGTCGGATGTGCCGTGGGCGAAGGCGTAGTAAGGGTCGGCCCACCCCGTCGTCGGATTCTTGGGCACGTCGAAGGCCCAGGCTCCCGTAACCGTGTCGTTGATCAAGATCATGATCCGGGTACATTGACCGTCGCTGCTCATCCAGACGTTCGTGTAGCCAGAGTATTCCGTATTGGCCCCGCCCGACCCCCAGTACCCGAAGTTCGTACTGTGTCGGATCTGACGTTGATCACTCGCCGTCGGCGGCGTTGTGGTCGTCCCGTCTGTCCCCCCGTCGGCGGCCCGAAAACCGGCCTGAGCGACCCAGAGACTGATCTGCTTTCCGTCGTTGTTTATGCTGTCCTCTTCACAGATGATCAGCACCTCAAACTTGGCCGAGATCGCGGCCTGCCTTACAACGGTCCACGAACGGGCGTTGCCCGTGTCGTCGTCAGCCCAAACGAGGTCGCCCGAGTCCAACCACTTGTCGTTTGGACCCGTCCCGTAGCCTATGCCGCCGGCCGTCACGCTGTCTGAAGACTCTTGGACAACCCACGGCGTTGTGAACGTCGTGGACCCGTTGTTGACCAGGATCTCCTTGATCCCGAGCAACCGTTGGCGGGTGCTCAGAAACGCACCGCCCGCTGTCGCGCTGTTCGCAGGGATGAAGTTGTTGAGATCGAACTCCCACGTTTTCGTGTTGACTGGATCAGACATGGTTCACCTACGTCGTAATGGCAGTGCTTCCGTCCCAGGGGAACACCATCGCTCCAAACTGGAACCACAGCTTTGATCCGCCAGATGGGTAATAGGATCCCCCAGGCAGGGCACCGATGGATTCAAGGCCCCAGTAAATGTCGGGTAGCTCTCCCATTCGCCCGTGGAAGTTGGACTCTCGTGAAGCCATCCCGATCACCCCCAGCGGGTACTCTCCCGAAACTTGGTTCGCCACCGTGAAATTCTGGTTGAAAGGCAGGAAATCAAACGTGTCGGCTGTGAGGTAGAGGGCGGTTCGGTTGAGGGTGTCGGCGGTTGAGATTCGGTCGGCTCGCCACGTTTTCAGTTCCGCTGTTTCGTACCAGTCGTTCATGTAGGAAGCGTTGTCACCGTCGGAGTTCAACCCTCGGAGGCCAGCGACAAACTGAGGCTCGGTCCATGACGTTGCGGGGTTAGTTGGCTTCCCGAGCATCCACACCGCGGTGACGACGTTGTTATAGAAGTAGACGATGTACGTCATACTCCCGTCCTCGGCTTGCCACATGTTCCAGTGCCACGCCCGAGCGATGTTGTTGGCGAACCCTGCCCAACCCTCGTTGAGTCGGAGGGTCATGTAATCCTTGAAAGGTGAGACCCCCGGCGGGGGTACCGGCGCCGTAGAGGTGGTGCCTCCCGTCCACCCACTTCCGTCGGCCTGAACCATGCCTACGTGCATGTCGATAAGGCCGCCGTCGTCTCCGTTGCTCCCTTGCCTACAATCGATCAGTAGCTCGATACCGTAGGTGCCGATGTTGGCGTTCCGAAGCACCATCCACCCACGGTTGAGGCCGGTCGTGTTCCACGGCAAGTCGGTGTTGATCACCCATCGGTTCACACCGTCACCGGGGGTGCCTGCTGCGAGGGCGCCCCCGTTGTTGCCGCCGCATGAGTAGCGGCACGTCCAGGCGCTCACGGCCCCGAAACCACCAGGGCCGATGTTGCTCGTCCCGCCCGCGATCATCTGCCCGACGAGTTCAAGCAATAGCTGTCGTCGGTCGCGTGTGCAGTTGCAGGCTCCAGAAGGACCGCCCGCGTCAAGGTCCGCGTCGCCCGCGACGGACTGATTCGTCGTGAGGAGCCAGTTCTGTGAAAGGGTTGGAAGTGTCATGTTCGTTCCGTCCAGCCAAGTTCATCGATCTTGGTCTTGAGGGCATCCTTCTCCACAGTACCGAGCCGTACCTTCCCGCAGAGGCCCCCATCGCAGTAGATGCGGATATTCCAGACCTCAAAGATCTCGGTCTCCATGATTTCGTACTCCATCTCCATCTACGAGTTGCCTCCGACGATCCACCACGTAGCCCCATCGAACTGAAGGATGAGGGAAAGACCAGCCGCCGTGGAGGTGACGGACGATCCTGTTGACCCTGGGGTGCTGGGGTCTTCGATGCTGTTGCCGTTGGCGTCGAAGGTCATGCTGTTTGTGCTCGTAGAAACATTCTTGAACGCCACCTGCGTGTTGGGGGGTGCTGAAGCAGGAAGGTCCAACTGGAAGCCACCTGCCGTGGGGTCGTACTTGACGTTATCCCCAGCCACGGCCGTGTAAGCCGCGATCTTCGTGCCCGTGAACTGCGGCGGGATACTGTTCGCCACGGTGCCGTCGGACCAAAACACCAATTCAAAATCGAGGGTGACAGCCGTCCCACCATCGTTCTCGATCGTCCAGTAGACCGTGTTCGACTCCAGTGCCGTCCCGTCGTCTCCGAGGAGGGTCGCGGGGGTCCGATCCGTGAACTGGGTAGTTGGGTCCTTGGTATCGGATCGGTAGATTTCGTCGGTTCGCAACGAGTCCCGATAACCGACGATGTTCACGTCGGTGCTAGCACCGGCCGTGGCCGACACGCGCAGCCACTTCATCTCGCCGTAAGAAGCGCCGACGTTTGTTTCAAAATCTGCGCTGCCTGCTCCCGCGATACTGCCCGTGCTGATCGCTGCGCCACGATTGTCGAACGTGAGGACGTTCCCGTTTGTTGTTGAGGCTCCCGCTCCCGCGTCCGAAATGGAGGTCTTGGTCAGGTATTGAACACACCAGTCGATGGTGCGGGTAGAGGAGGCGTGGGTAAGCTCGACAATGGCCGCGTTGCCGCTCAGAGTCAGGTTGACGCTCGTGATCTCCGTCCCAAAGCCCCGGTTGGCCTCGGCTCCAATGACCTCGTTCGACCAGAGAGTGGCCGCCCCGGCTCCGCGATAGTACGCCTTGAACTCATGGGTGAAGAAGGTGTGGGTATCGGGGTTGGTCGTGTCCTCACCGATGACCCGAAACTCGACCCACTGTTGCTCGTCAACCGCAATGGCACTGAGCGGAGTGGCGAGGGTGAAGGTCTCGCTGGCGGCTCCCGTGCCGGTCGTCTGGGTTGTGACCTCCTGCCACTGCGACGGGGCGGCGGCCCCAACCTCGGACCATGTGGTGCCGGGAACGACACCCGTGGTCGTGTTGACGTAGAGCGTCGAGGTCGCCCCGTTGCCCCGCATGTAGACCGAGCCGGGGTAGCCCGTAACGTTCAGATGCGGGTCTCGGTCGCCGGTAAAGAACTGAGTGGGGTTTGAGGTATTCGTCCCCGACGCAGACAACTCCAAGTAGTGGTTCGCGTCCGTGTCCCAGTCGGGGTTGATGTCCACATACCCGTGGTCGTCAATACCGGTGCCGGGTTGCAAAAAGAGTATGCCGCCGTTGCCTCCGGCGGTCGCGTTGCCGGAGTTGATGATGAAGTTGCCGCCACCCGTCGTGCCGTTGTTGGCAGTTAGTTGGACAGCGCCGCCCACCCCCG
>Ga0307380_10004389_pt1 | contig 19093 bp, 15 predicted proteins | sample UN3MG_FD_202239 | JGI IMG/M metagenome (GOLD analysis project Ga0307380, IMG submission 202239) | Soil microbial communities from Risofladan, Vaasa, Finland - UN-3 | ecosystem: Environmental > Terrestrial > Soil > Coastal area > Acid sulfate soil | place: Finland: Risofladan, Vaasa | collected... | reverse complement strand
TACACGGCGTCGGGGAAGCTTTTCAAGACCTTTGCCGGCATGAACATGCCGAAAGAGCAGATCCAGTGGGACGGAATTTCCGACAAAGGGGTCCTCGTGGACAGCGGGGAGGACTACTACCTCGTGATCGAGGCGCGTGACATCGTGAACAACCGGGCGGTGAGCGAAAAGGTACCCTTCTCCATCGACATACTCGTGATCCCCACCGAGCGGGGCCTCAAGATACAGGTATCTAACATCGAGTTCGGGTTCAATACGGCAAACCTCCAGGGAGACAAGACATTTTCGATTCTCGACAAGATCATATTCGTGCTGGACAAGTACGAAAAGTACTCTGTCATTGTCGAGGGGCACACCGATATCACGGGTGACTCGACCTACAATCTCACCCTGTCGAAGAAGAGGGCTGAGTCTGTGGGGAAGTACCTTGTCGATAACGGGATAGACCCTGAGCGCCTCTCCTTTGAGGGGTACGGTTCTCAGTACCCTGTCGATACCAACGAGATCAAGGAGGGAAGGGCCAGAAACCGAAGGGTCGAGTTCATCCTCGTACGGAAGTAGTACACCGCACAAAGGCTGTTTCTGGAAAGACAGGGCTTTAGACCGGTGAAAACTATCCTCCATTTCTCACACGTCATGGTACACGTCCCACTCTTCAGAGTGAAATCACTCTTTAGAGTGAAATCACTCTGCGAGAAATGTACTTGGAAATAAATTAGATCCATCATTCCGGAAGCGAATCGTGTATCATCATCGCTTCGGTCTGCAGAAAAATGCAGGACGGAGATTATAGTAGCATTCTTGACCACTGCAGTAGTCTTAGACCGCCTAACCCCCATTTCTCACACAGAAATTGGGGGGTTCAATCCCCGTTTCTCATGACCATCAGCAAACTGTAAGTAACGGAGCTTTAATCCCCAGTCCTTATGAGCAATCGTAATAGGAAGGTCAATACCCATTCCTTTACGAAGGAATGGGTATTTTAGTGCTTTTTTCACCGTAAACATTATTTTTTAATTAAGACTATACAATTCTGCCAAGTCATCATTTAAACCCATTGCTGTGCAATCTGATTGCAGCAATCTGATTGCAGCAATCTTTGAGAAAACCGCATTAAACGTTTCAATGGGCAATAGATACCGTACTGTCACGTGACTCCGGAGCATCTCCAGAAACTGTTTTTTGCGAAGCAGGGTTATGCCCTATTTGAAGAGGTCCGCTCCGTCGATCCAGGATTCGCCGAGGTACTCGGTTTTTATGAGACGGGTGAGAGAGGTGAGAGCCTCTCTGAGGTGCACCATGCAGCTCTCGTGAAGGGTCTTTCCTATCCCGATTATCGTTGAAGCCGTCTTGTCGAAATCGGTCTTTTCCTCGTTCGCAAGGATGGCAAGCGACATGATGAGCTGCTTTACCACGAGCTTTGTATTCTTGACGAGGGGTGCGTTTTCTACTTCGCGATTTACATTCTCTTCGAGTCTTTTATACGGTTCTTTTTCCATCTTACGAATCCCCACCTGTGGTATTGCTTGAGGTGAATAAATAGTTCTATCCGCCAGGAGATAATTAGTCGCTGGTGAATAATGTAATATTTAGAGATACATTAATCACTACCAGCTCCATAATTAGTTTCTAATTAATGAGTTGTAAAGTAAACACTTTCTTTTATAAATAAATTATTTAGCAATTTAACTAATTATATCATACTCATGCTGACTTCCAAGTACTTTACGATTGTTTTCTTTTACATTGTCAGGTTTCGTAAAAAAGAGTACATTAAAAGATAGAAATACCTTAGGGGGGTAGGGTAAATGACGGAGCAGAAACCGGATCAGGGAGTGAAGAGGGCTGTTCTTCCCCTACAGGGTATGCACTGTGCCTCCTGCGCCGTGAAGATAGAGCAGGCGCTGAAAACTTCGAAGGGGATCAGCGAAGCGGTCGTGAACTTTGCGGGTGAAAAGGCGTACGTCGACTACGATCCCGGAATTACAGGCGTGGACGAAATGAAAAAAACCGTGGAGCGGCTCGGGTACGGAGTACGCCCGGACCTTCGCCGGGTAACGATGGGTATCGGGGGGATGCACTGCGCCTCCTGCGCCCTGAAGGTCGAGAAAGAGTTGAGCTCTCTTGAAGGCGTCGAGAGTGCCTATGTGAACCTCGCGAACGGAAAGGCGACCGTCGACTATCATGACGGAGACGTTTCTCCCTCCAGGATAGCGAAAGCGGTCGAGGATGCCGGTTACGAACTGATCGAGGGGACCAGGGCCGGAGGCGACGGCGAGCTAGACTCATCGAAACAAGCCCGCCGAAGGATGGCGCTCGCATGGATATTCACGGCACCGATAACCGTACTGATGTTCATGCACATGTTCTTCGGAATAGCGTGGCCGAACAGGATGGTGGTAGACCTCGTGACTGTCGTTCTGACTTTGCCGGTCCTTTTTTTTGCGGGATTTCCCACAATGAAGGCGGCCTTCAGGTCGATCTCCCGGTGGAATGCAAACATGGACGTGCTCATCGCACTTGGTACTCTCGTGGCGCTCGCCACCGGGATCTTCTCGATCTTCACCGGTGTGGCAAACTTCGCGGGTATTTCCGCGATGATAATGGCGTTTCATCTCACCGGCAGGTCCGTTGAAGCTTCTGCAAAAGGGAGAGCGTCACAGGCGACCAAGAGGCTTTTAGAGCTCGGCGCAAAAACGGCTCAGGTGCTCACCGGTGGAGAGGAGAAGCAGATTCCCGCGTGGGCCCTACAGGAAGGGGATGTGATGATCGTTCGCCCCGGGGAAAAAATCCCGACAGACGGTGTTGTCGTAGAGGGAGACGGATCGGTCGACGAATCGATGGCTACCGGTGAATCTATGCCGGTAATCAAGGGCGTTGAGGACGAGCTCATCGGAGGTACTGTTAATCTTGACGGGAGGCTTGTGGTACGGGCGACGAAGGTAGGAGAAAAAACCTTTCTCTCGCAGGTGGTGCGAATGGTCGAGGAGTGCCAGGGGTCCAAGGTTCCGATCCAGAAGCTCGCGGACCGTATCACGTCGAGATTTGTACCTGTGGTTCTCGGGCTTGCCGGAATCACCCTTCTAGTTTGGCTCATATTCCCCTCCCTGCTCTCTCCGATAACCGCATGGGGAGCAACGTTCCTGCCGTGGGTGAGCCCGGAGCTCGATCTCGTTACCAGGGCGCTGTTCGCATGCGTAGCCGTCCTCGTCATCGCGTGCCCGTGCGCGCTCGGGCTCGCGACCCCCACTGCGCTTATGGTAGGCAGCGGGCTGGGAGCCGCAAACGGTATCCTCCTCAAGCGGGGGGAAGCGGTTCAGCTCTTAAAAGAAGTAAAAGCAGTGGTGTTCGACAAGACAGGAACCATTACAATCGGAAAGCCGCAGGTCACGGACATCGTGCCGGAAGATGGTGTGGATGAAAAGAGGCTTCTCTCCCTTGCAGCAGCTGCGGAGTCCGGGTCTGAACATCCTGTCGGGAGAGCGATAGTGCGACTTGCGGAGGAAAAAGGCTTAGAGTGGAAAAAGCCGGGAGAGTTCCGCGGCGTACGGGGCAAGGGAGTTTCCGCGGTTGTGGACACAAAGAGGGTGCTCGTGGGCAGCAGGGTTTTCATGACCGAATCGGGTGCCGAAACGGCCGGTATGGAAAAAACGATCCTCAGGCTCGAGAAAGAGGCGAAGACAACAATGATCGTTGCCCATGAAGGGAGGCCTCTCGGGGTCATTGCCCTTCAGGACGTGCTTAAAGCCGGCTCACGAGAGGCGGTGGAGGAGCTCGAGTCCATGGGAATAGATACGGTTATGGTCACGGGTGACAACAGGACGACAGCGGAGGCGATCGCACGCGAGGTGGGAGTGAAGAGGGTGCTCGCAGGGGTGCTCCCGGAGGGCAAGGTTGAAGAGGTACGCAAGCTCCAGTCCGCTTACGGGGTGGTGGCGATGGTGGGAGACGGCATCAACGATGCACCGGCGCTGACACAGGCTGATGTCGGGATCGCGATCGGGACAGGGACAGATATCGCGATAGAGGCGTCTGACGTTACCCTCGTCAGGGGCGAGCTCGGCGGCGTGGTGAGCGCAGTACGGCTGTCCAGGGCCATATTCAGAAAGATAAAGCAGAACCTCTTCTGGGCCTTCATGTACAACCTGCTTGCAATCCCTCTCGCGGTGCTGGGTCTTCTTCACCCGGTGATTGCTGAAGCGGCGATGGCGACGAGCTCTGTGAGTGTGGTGACAAATGCTAATTTTTTACGGTTTGCAAGGATACGGACTAATCAGAAATAGAGGGTTTGCTCAATCCTCCATATCTCCCTCTTGAGCATGTCCGCCTGCTCGTAGTTTTCAAGGAATATGGCATAAAACTTGCGCTTGTAAAGATCGATGAGCCTGTCCACCTCGGTACCTGGCCGTTCGATGATGTGGATGATATTGCGCAGGTCGAATCCCCGCATCGTCCTGTTGAGGTCTTCGTGCAGGTTCTCCAGGAGCCTGATCTTCACCCTGATGACATCACGGTTTCCCCGGATCTTTATGAGCTTCCTCACACTCTCCATGGTTTCCGATGCGAGGTTTATGAGCTGTGGGAGACTCTTCTCGGTTTCTTCGGGTTGACGCTTTTGTTTGTATGCGATGAGGTACTCCTGTATGAGGCCGTTGTGCTTCTCTATCTGCGCCTTGTAGAACTCGTTGAAATCGTCGATCTCGTCCGACAGATCGATATCCTCCCCCTTTATGAGGTCTATGTTGTTGGATTCGGCGATTACGAGGAGGTCTTCATAGCTGTCTACCAGCACAGGTGGGAAGTTCACCACGAGTGTTTCATCCTTGAGCTGCAGCGCCGATATGACGAAATTTGATGCGAGGATCTTCGCGTTTTTGAACATCTTGCTCTTCTTCTTCAGCCTCCAGTAGATGATCGCGTTTCCTGTGGGGTTGTTTATGTCTCCGTGCTCTATCTTCATACCGGAATCGTTAAATACCTCCCATTATTGATTTTAACTACTGCAAGCCCCTCTCTGTCTTGATCTCCTCATAAGCCTGCTGGATCCATGTGAACTTCCTCACTGCAAGCTCGATGAATTCGTTTCCGAGATGGGAAACCTTGTCCGGGTGGTACTTGCCGGCAAGGTTCCTGTATGCTCTCAGGATCTCGTCGTTGGAGCTCTCCTTTCTGACCCCGAGTACTCCGTAAGGATCGCCCTGATATTCCCGCGCCCCCCCATGCCCCCCAGGGCCTTCTCCCCCCTCTGCGGTCCTCCCGGATAAGAACTGGTTTTTTATCATCGTGTAGTCGTACGGCTCTATACAGAGCAGCCGCGACGCCTCTTCTATGAACGACTCCTCCATCCGGTTGAGCTCTCCATCGGAAACTGCAACCTGATAGTTGAGTCTCACCAGAAAGAGACGTTCTTCGTACGACGCCCGCCTGTTTATAGCGGCGCAGGTCTCTTCGATGTTGAGATCACGAACAAAGGACTCCTCTATGATTCGGTTTATGAAATGGAACTCGACCGGTCCGTATCCGAGCTGGTCTTTAAAGAACTCCTTTATTGTCCTCTTTTCACTCTCCGTCACCGTACCGTCTGCGCGGGCCGTCCCTGCGAGGAGGAGGGTGAGGGAGGTGATAAATAAAAGCTCGCTGTCGGAGCCTGTCGGGTATCTACCGGAGGTATCGCTACCGAAGGTAGCGGTACCTCCGGTACCGATACCTCCGGTATCGATAAGATGACCTGCCGCTGCGCCGATGATTGCGCCGATAGGTCCCCCGAAGGTGAACCCCAGGGCTGCTCCAAAGAGTTTTCCTCTATGCCGCTTCATAGCATAAATTTACTCTTTCCCCTGAAGTTTTTCAATGTTTTCATCTATGAAGCCTTTCAGTGCGTTCTTCTGATCGTCATCGATCTTCGTAAACTGTATGGCGTAATTCTGTTGCTCATCGCTCTTCCTGCACACGTTTCCTCGGAGAACGATCTCTTTGTCGTTGATAAGGATCTTGATCTGGGCGTCGGCACCCTCAGGTATGGAGGTTTTCCCCTCTCCACCTGTGATCTGCAGTAAAATCCCTCCCTCGGAGATGTTGAGGAGGTCTGTCGGGATCGAGTCATCGAAGGCAGGCACGAAACGGGCCTTCTCTATTCCGATCTTCAAGATCACTCCTAGTGCCATGAGGTCTGAGAGCGCCTCGTAGGAGAGTGAGCCTCCGTCCTTTGTGAAGACCTTGAGGTGGCCTATGACCTCATCCTTCGAGAATATAGGTACGAGGGCCTTTGACGAGCGGCCCTCTTTTTTGTCTTCCTCCACGATCATCCTAAGCTCCTCTTTCAGCTCCTCTTCAGAAACGCCCGCGCTCCGCTTCTCTTCGAGGTAGAAGGAGTAGTTTGTGATCTTTTCGGATGGGATAAACCTCGTATACGATTCCGGGAGGGTGCAGTCGGCGATATAGAGAACCTTCCCTGACTTTCTCATGACATCGGCATCACGGGTGTTGATGTTCTTGTCGCTGTAGATGATAATCTGCGACTGCGGACAGATCTTCTTCATCTCTCCGCCGACGAGCAGAAAGAGTTTCTTTATATCGACGCTTTCCCTCTGCGCCTCCCAGTAGAGCTTCGAGTACTTTACTGGCAGGTCTTTTGGTGAAGCCCTTTCCGGGCGCCTTTGGGGAAACCTCTTGTATTTCAGCTTGGCACTGACCGGTATAAGCGGCCTGATTCGCGGGTACCGACGTTTTGTCCGGCTCTTGAAGATGTCCGGATAGCTCATGGTGAGGTACGGGTGCTCATGCTTTGTGATCGGGCACTGTCCGAAGAGCTCCTCTCCTGAAAAGATAAAGCTGAGGTATATGAAATCGAGCTCCTGTTGATTGATGTTTACTGTCGAGCCCGAGATCCGTATCTTGAAGTTTTCCGCGGTGGTGTCAGACACTTTACCGACTTCGATATAGTGCGGGAAGTGAAGCTCCACCTCCCTCCCGTCGAGCCTGAGGATTCCTATGATCCTCTTTATCCTCTCGAAACTGCTGATTTCCTTTTCCTTTGCTGCTGCCACGTTGTTCCCCTTGGATCTTGTTATTATAATTATACCACCTTTTTTTTTTACTATCTAATAAAAATATTATCAAGGGTATACAGGATGCAGTCTCGGGGATAAATCCCCAAGGATAAATCCTCAAGGATAAATCCTCGGGAAAAACGTATGAATAAATTATTGTTTGTGATGAGGTTACATATTATCTTAAGCCTACAATTAGGGACTGTCGGTATTTTTCGTTTTGTATAAGTTATCAAGGCCTTTAATAAAGATTCCTCGGGAACGGGTATGAAGAAAAGAGAGAAAAAGAAGAAGAGTAAGCTGAGAGAGAACATAGAGGCAATCGTATTTGCGCTTGCCATCGCACTGTTCATAAAGGCTTTTGTAGTCGATGTGTACAAGATCCCCACAGGGAGCATGATCCCTACGATCGAGATCGGGGACTTCATAGTTGCGACGAAGTTCATCTACGGGGCGAAGATCCCTTTCACAAAGAAGAGGCTCCCTGCTGTGAGAACGCCGCACCGCGGCGATATCGTGATCTTCCTTGCACCATACTACGACCCGCCGAACATCGTGATACAGATATTTACCCCTGTCGTATATACACTCACCCTCGGTTTCGCGAACATCGACCCGCAGCCTAAATTCTACGTAAAGCGGTGCATAGGGCTGCCCGGAGACGAGGTCGAGGTCATCAACAAGGAGGTGTATATAAACGGCAAGCTTCTCCAAGGGTGGTGGCCTGAGTACCACGTGGACCTCGAGATCATACCTCCAGGCGACAGCCTCATGAACAACCGCGATTTTTACGGGCCCGTGATCGTGCCTGAGGGACAGTACTTCATGATGGGAGACAACCGCGACCAGTCCAACGACAGCAGGTTCTGGGGGTTCGTCGATCGAAGCGAGATCTTCGGAAAGTCTCTCTTCCGCTACTGGCCTCCAGGCAGAATGGGAATCGTGAAGTGAGGCTTAAAGATGAACGATGAGACCCTGCAGGATGATATCCTGAAGCAGGCGCTTCTCTGGACCAGGGAGGGGTTCGACCCTGAGACGAACGAGGAGGTCCGGGGGCTCATCGACGGTAATGACGAAAAGGAGCTCGAAGACCGTTTCGGGAAGAACCTCGAGTTCGGCACCGGTGGGATGCGTGGCGTCATGGCTGCGGGTACGAACCGGATGAACGTGTACACCGTGGGCCGGGCGACCCAGGGGCTGGCAAACTACCTGCTTGCACAATACCCGGATGCGGGCGAGAGAGGCGTCTGTATAGCGTACGACTCGAGGAACAACTCGAGGAGGTTCGCAGAGGAAGCGGCACGGGTGCTGGCTGCGAACGGTATCAGGGTATTTATCTTCAGCGAGATTCGTCCGACCCCCCTTCTTTCCTTTTGTGTCCGACATCTCGGATGCGTGTCGGGCATCGTGGTGACTGCGAGCCACAATCCAAAAGAGTACAACGGGTACAAGGTGTACTCCCCGTTCGGGAACCAGGTGGTCGCGCCTGAGGATTCGATGATCGTAGAAAGCGTCAACCGGGTTGAGATCACTCGGGACGTGAAGAGGATCGAGTTCTCTCGCGGGCTGCAGGAGGGAATCATAAGAGAGATAGACGGCGATGTCGAAAAGGAATATCTCGATCGGGTGCAGGCCTTCGCGGAGAGGGTCAAGAAGGGCATGGAGGAGGAGATCGGGAAGGCGCCTCGTGATGTCACGGTAGTATACACCCCTCTCCACGGCGTCGGCATCACTCTCGTACCCAAGGCGCTGGAGAGTGTGGGAGGGGTACGGCTTCTTCCCGAGCCTGAACAGAGTATACCAAACGGAGATTTTCCCACCACTGTCTCGCCGAACCCTGAGGAGAAAGAGGCGCTCGAGCGGGCTGTCTCTTATGCAGAGAGAGAGAAGGCCGATCTCGTGATCGCCACCGATCCCGACTGCGACAGGCTGGGATGCGCGGTGCCCGACCCGAAGGGCGGGTATGCGCTCATCAGCGGAAATCAGCTCGGCGTTCTCTTCACCCACATGATCCTCTCATCTTACAGCAGCTCGGGTCTCATGCCGCCGAATCCGGTGGTCATATCGACGATCGTGTCCACCGATCTCGCGAAGCCGATCGCGAAGGATTTCGGGGTCGAAGAGATCGACGTGCTCACTGGATTCAAATTCATCGGCCAGAAGATGCGGGAGTTCGACGAGAAGGGAAACAAAAGCTTCATCTACGGGTTCGAGGAGAGCTACGGCTATCTCGCTGATACCTTCGTCCGGGACAAGGACGGGGTGATCGCGTCTGTTCTCGCGCTTCTTCTCGTGCGCTATGCGAAGGCGCGCTTCGGCGGGGTCTTGTCATACCTGCACTTTCTTTACGAGAGATACGGGCTGTACAACGAGTTTCAGCGCTCTTTCTACCTGAAGGGAGTGGAAGGAGCCGAGAGGATACAGCGGATCATGGCCGGTCTCAGGTCTGATCCCCCGCTCACACTCGGTGGAGGGAACGTGACCCTCATAAAGGATTTCAAGCTCCAGGTCTCGCGGGACGTAAAGAGCGGCGAGACCAGGAAGATCACGGACATACAGGAATCTAACGTCCTGCAGTTTTATACGGATACCGATATCAAGATCTCAATACGTCCTTCCGGGACCGAGCCTAAGATAAAGTTCTACTTCGGGCTCAACGCTCCGCTCGGGGAGAACGAGTCCGCCACGAGGGCGATGCTCGATGAGAGATACAGGAAAGTTTCTGGAGAACTGTTCTCCCGCTGCGGTCTCGATGAGGGCCGTTGAAGCTTCGCTTCAACGCCTGATCTTTTCATCGATTACTTCCCGTATCCCTTTCACCATCTCTTCCACGATCTCCCACTCTTCCACGGTGCCTGTCGGTTTCCCGAACCTGAAGATGGTCCCTGTGCTGTTCTTCCCTCCCGCAACGCCGATGTCCGCGTCACGTGCCTCTCCCGGACCGTTGACGTTGCACCCCATAACCGCGACGGTGATGCCTCCGGCATCCTCGAGGAGCTTTTTATGCGGACCGAGCTCCATAACGAGCCTGTCCAGCTCATCCTTAATAACCCTTGCCATGGACGAGAGGTCGAGCAGGCACCTCCCACACACAGGACAGGAGATCATAGTATGCGTTCTGGGAATGATCTTCAGCGCAGCCAGTATCCTTTTACAGGACAGGATGACCGCTTCCAAAGCATCATGGTCTACAATCTGCCTTTGTGTGGGACATATAAGGAGCCCCTCGCTCATCCCCTCATAGAGGGTCGGAGAGAGTGAGAGAGAGCTTTCAACGAGCGATCCCTCATCAAAAGAGCCCTCCCTGAGGGAGCCCTCCCCGAGGGAGCCCTCCCCGAGGGAGCCCGCCCTGTCCGGGACGAGGGACACTACCGTGCGCACCCCGAGCTCCTGATGGAGAAAGAGGTTTGTTTTATAGTGAATGACAGGGTCGGGGTGGTAGAGATTAACAGTGAGGTCGAGAAAGCCTCTGCCGCGAAGGTCTCTCACGCTGCCTGCTATGAGGTCCAGCCTTTGAGAGATAACGGTATCGTCTCTGCCGTCTATTCCCCTGAAATCGTCGTCTACGATGAAGATCGAAAGGTTCTCTCTTTTTTCCTGAGGGATCGCCGAAAAGAAAGACTTTTTATCCTCCAGCCGCACTGCCACTCGATCCCGGATACAGGATAAAAGCCGATTTCCGCTCGAGGAACCGATTACAGGAACGACCTCCTTGCCTGAATGTAACCGTATCCTCTCGATAATATTTTTGCAGTCGGCCGAAGATTCGGCCTTTGATAGATCGACCCAGAGAGAACCTACTTCGTTCAGAAGGGAAGGAGGTATCTCCCTGAAATCGCCAGGATCGGGAATGAGGAGCTGTATTGAAAACTTTCGAGTCATGGCCTTTTTATTCCAAAATAGCATTGAGGAGCAGTGTCATCAACAAAAAGATTTTTGATTTGCTTTCTTCTGCCAGCCCCTGTAATTTAGTGTCATGAGGAGAACCGTCACCTTCACCTCAGATTTCGGATACCACGACACCTACGTTGCCGAAGTGAGGGGGGTGATAGAGGCGTGCGCGCCATCCGCACACGTGATAGACCTGACCCACGGCATAGGCCGAGGCGACCTGCTCGCATGCTCTTTTGTGCTGCTCAGCTCGTACAGCTATTTCGAGGAGAGTTCAGTCCATCTCGCAGTAGTCGATCCCGGCGTAGGTACGGAGCGCGGGATACTCGCCGTGGAGACCGGGGAGTACACCTTTGTCGGTCCGGACAACGGCATTCTCTACGAGGCGGCGAACAGCAGCGGAGTGCGGTGTATCTTCGAGGTTGATCCTGAACGTCTGCGGTCAAAAGCGAAAAAGATCTTTACATCGAGGGTGGCAGAAAGGGTCCTTGGAAGCGACCCAAGCTCGACTTTCCACGGGAGGGACATTTTTGCGCCTCTCGTCGGGTACATCGTGGCGGGTGCACCGATGGAAGAGATCGGTTCTGCCACCGGTTCTACCGCCGGGTCAATGGAAAGAGTGGAGATCACAGGACCGGATGTCCGTGAGGACCAGATAGTCGGCAGTGTGATATACGTCGACCGGTTCGGAAACCTCATAACGAATGTCGGAAACAAGCTCGTCGGACCCGATGACGAACTGTTTCTTAAGGCAGGCGGGAAGCTTGTGAGAGTCGGGAAGATAAGACGCACATATGCCGAAGCCCCCCCGGGTCTTTGCATTTCTGTCACGGGCTCCCGGGGGTATGTGGAGATTGCGGTAAACGGCGGAAGCGCGAAACAAACCCTTGGCGCCTGTACGGGGGATGATATTCTGGTATTGAGAGGGTGAAATGGTAGATTTGCGGCAGTTGCGTGATGACCCTGAGCGTTACAGAGTCGGGGCACAGAAGAAGAGGATCAATGTCGATATCTATGCTGTGCTCAGGATCGATGAAGAGAGGCGGAGGCTCCAGGCTTCTGTGGACCGGAAAAGGCAGGACCTCGGACTCAAATCGGCGCGTATGAAGAAGGTCGAAGACGAGGAGAGAAAGAGGCTGCAGGAGGAGCTCAAAAGCTTCTCAAAGGCGATAAAAGTCGACGAGATCAGGCTCCGCCAGAAGGACAGCGAGCTGGAAGAGGGGCTTCTTCGTATCCCGAACCCTCCGCTCGAAGACGTTCCTGTCGGCAAAGACGAGTCAGAAAACGTTGAGCTCCGCCGCTGGGGTGAGCCTCCGGCTTTTTCTTTCCAGCCTAAGGACCATGTCGAGCTCGGACTCATGCACGACCTGATAGATATAGAGCGCGGGGTCAAGGTCGCGGGTTCCCGGAGCTACTACCTCAAGAACGAGGGAGCGATGCTCGAAAATGCTCTGATGCGATACGCGATGGACCTGCTCGTGGAAAGGGGATACACGCCGTTCACCACGCCTGTCCTCGTGAGGGAGGACTGCATGGTCGGTTCGGGATATTTCCCCGCCGGAAGAGAGGAGTCCTACTCGATAGAGCGCGACGAGCTCTTTCTCATAGGAACCTCGGAGGTGACCCTCGTGAGCTACCACCAGGACGAGATTCTGGCAGAGGAGGAGCTTCCTAAGAAATACGCCGCCTTCACCACCTGCTTCAGGAGAGAGGCCGGGTCGTACGGCAAGGACGTGAAGGGGCTCTACAGGGTGCACCAGTTCCAGAAGATAGAGCAGGTGGTGATCTGCCGGGATGACTACGACGAGATGCAGAAACTTCACCATGAGCTCCTGCAGAACGCAGAGGATATCGTACAAAGCCTAGGGTTAGCCTACCGTGTTGTAGAGGTATGCACCGGGGAGATGGGGATGGGGCAGATAAAGAAGCACGACATCGAGTGCTGGATGCCGGGGAGAGGAGGGTATGGGGAGACCCACTCCTGCTCTTCATTCGCTGATTTTCAGTCAAGGCGCTCGAAGATCAGATACAAGTCTAAGGAGGGGAAAAACCTCTTCCCCTTCACCCTTAACAACACAGCTGCCGCTTCCCCGAGGATGCTCGTGGCACTCATCGAGTCCTTTCAGAACGAGGACGGGAGCATCACCGTGCCTGAAGCTCTTGTCTCCTATATGAACGGCAGGACAAAAATCGGATAAGTCGGAGCGTATCTATGGAAACAAAGAAGATGAAAATAGGATGGGTCGGTACAGGCATGATGGGGGGCTCGATGTGCGGGCATATCCTCGATGCGGGCTACCCGGTGAGCGTGTTCACACGGACGAAGGCAAGGGCTTTTGACCTGGTACAGAAAGGTGCACAGTGGAAAGAAAGCCCCCGCGAGGTCGCAGAAAGCTCGGATGTGGTGTTCAGCATCGTTTCCTATCCGAGCGATGTGGAGGATGCGCTTCTCTCCTCCCACGGAGTGCTGGCAGGCCTTGGTGAGGGAGGGATCGTTGTCGACATGACCACGAGCAGCCCGAACCTTGCTGTGAGAATCTACGACGAGGCGAAGAAGAAGGGGTGCTTTGCCCTCGATGCACCCGTGTCCGGCGGCGACGTGGGCGCCAAAAACGCGACTCTCGCCATCATGGCGGGTGGTGACCGGGACGTATTCGACCGGGTTTTCCCTCTCTTCGAGATCATGGGGAAGGCGATCACCTACATGGGAAAGGCTGGGAGCGGGCAGCACACGAAAATGGTAAACCAGATACATATCGCCACGACGATGATCGGTACAGTCGAGTGCCTGCTCTACGCGTACAAGGCGGGGCTCGACATGTCTGAGGTGATCAGGGCAATCGGGAGCGGGTCAGCGGGCTCCTGGAGCATAAACAACTACGGGCCCAGGATAGTGAAGCGTAACTTCGAGCCTGGCTTCTTTATAGAGCACTTCATCAAGGATATGGGGATCGCCCTCGACGAGGCAAAGCGCATGAACCTCTCGCTGCCAGGCCTCTCTCTCGCTCAAGAATTCTATATCGCTGCAAAGGCGCAGGGGCTCGGGAAAAAGGGCACCCAGGCCCTCTACCTCGTGTTCGAGAAACTCAACGGTATTTTAGGACATGGGTCTTAAAGACCCATGTCCTTTGGCAGAAAACCGAAAGCACAAGTGCTTTTGGTTTTCTGCACGGAATAATTAGTCTTTCCCTCCCCCGGTCGCTACGCTCAAAGAGAGTCCTTCGGCCTCTCTGCCTCGACTGTATATTCGTGATGCTCGATCTCTCCCTGCGCTTTCTCTTTCCTCCTCCACATGTTCCGAAAGAGCGACCCTCCCAGCGAAAAGACAGGGATGAAGATAAAGAACCCCACGATCTTGAATCGATGATACAGCCATACGGAAAGCGCGATCCCGGCGGCGAGCCCCAGGATGGTGATAAACACACTGCGTCGTTCAATCATCGATTATTGTGATCTCCGTTCGTCTGTTCTTTTGCCTGCCCTCACGGGTGCTGTTGTCCGCCACGGGTCTTTTATCTCCGTACCCGGCAGTCTTAATCCGCTTTGACAGGACCCCGTTTCTGATGAGCCAGTCCGCCGCGGCTTCAGCCCTCCTGTGCGAGAGCTCGAGGTTGAATTCTGGGTTTCCGGTCGAATCTGTATGCCCCGCGATCTCGATCTCGATGTACGGGTTCTCCTGCATCATCCGAAGGAGCCGGTCCAATGCCCCGAGAGATCCGACCTCGAGGTTTGCGCTTCCTGTCTTGTAATGGATGCTCTCCACTATGAGCCGCTCACCCTTTTTCGCCTTCGGGAGCGATAGCTCGAGCGGCATCCTGGTGAGGTCGTCGATCGCTTCGGCGGATGCGATCGTCATCGTCTCGAACGTGTAGCCCGGTGAAGAGAATACGAGGTCTGTTGTTCCCTCCTTCGGGACCTCTATCTCAAAGCTCCCTCCCGTGATCGCCTCCTCATTACGGACGATCTCGCCGCCCGGGAGCTGTGTAGTCGATTCGACGGTTCCGCTGAGAGGCATGCCCGAATCCCTGTCCGTAAGCTTTCCGCGTACGGTTTGCGTATCGGCAGGACCGCCCTCCTCCGGTTTTACACGGGAGAACAGCCTGCCGTCTCCGAGGGCGTAGAGGGTTGTCGAGGCTGGAAGGAATACCATCCCGCGGGCAACTGTGAGAGCTGAAGGCTCCCCCTCCTCGATGTAGACCTTGCGTTTCACATCGCCCGTGTCGGCATCGACAACGGCGAGCCTTACAGGCTTGGCAAGATCTTTCGCCTCCCCCTTGAGAGGCACGAAAAGGTGCGATCCCACAATAGCGAACTGCGTCCCGTACGGGGCAGTAAAGAGAAGCTCGTACCCTCCGTCATCGGGGTCTATCGTCATGATCCGCCCGTCCCTCAGCGAGAGGAAGATGCGGCCGTTCGAAAAGGCCGTGCTCGAGGCGACCTGCTCGGAGAACTTTTTTTCGAAAAGCATCTCCCCTGTTGAGGCGTCAAAGACCGCAAGCTTGCTGCCGAGCGCGAGGTAGATCCGCTCGTCGTAGACCACAGGGGAGTAGATATTGGGGACGTTCTCTATCACCGATATCCAGCGGACAGATCCGTCCTTCTCGTCCAGTGCTATGAGCCTGGCGTTCTCCTGCTGGAACTCCTTGGAGACCGTGTATACCATCCCGTTCCAGTAGGAGGGGAAGCCCCCGTAGGTGTAGACCTCGTGATTTTCCCACACGAGGTGCCCGTTTCGGAGCTCTCGTGCATAAAAACCCTTGCGGTTTCCGTAGAAAAGCCTGCCTTCCGAGACAGTCGGAGTACCGTAGAACCCGAACGACTGGTCCCGCCTGGCCCAGAGTACCTCTCCTTTTTCGGCGTCGATGCAGTACAGAAACCGTCCTGCGGGCAGAAAAACCCTGTCCTCGTACACGCAGACCATTCGTGTCAGCGGGCCTTCAGCCTTGAACTTCCAGATGAGAGTACCGTCCGCCGCGTCGAGGCAGTAGAGGTAGGAGTCTGTGGATACGACATACACTCTTCCGTTTACTGAGACCGGGTTGTAGAGCTTTCCTGGAGAGGAGAAGGCCCACACGATCCCGTCGCTTTCCGGTATGATGCCGTCGTTGTTTCCTGTGAGATACTGGTTTCCCATATAGGTAGGCCAGTTCTCACGTACGACGGCGAAGCAGAGAGATGGAACTATCAGTGCGGCTGCCAGTATGATAAGGGCCTTGGGTTTCATACAGTACTAATTATAACAGCCCCATATTTTTAATCAAAGCACGATTTGAGCCGAAGACGACTTAGGGTAAGGGGATGGGCCGTTAAAGCGAAGCTTCAACTTGAACGAAGTAACCGTAAAATATCTTGACAGTCACGTCAATTTTTGTATATTATTTCTGCTTGCTAATATTCCCCTGTAGCTCAGTTGGTAGAGCAGCTGACTGTTAATCAGCGGGTCGCTGGTTCGAGTCCGGCCGGGGGAGGACGATTGGACAGGCAGTAGAGAGATCCTCTGCTGTCTGTTTTTTTATGTCTGGCCTATACTTGCGGGATTCCTGTGCCAATTTCCAGATGATGTTAAAAGGCGGTTTGAAACAGGCTCAATCTTTCTATCATGTTCGTTGAATTTTCGATCACAAGCGACTCCACCGGTCCTAACGCTGTGTATATAAACGAACCGGGCACTTTCCTCAGTAAAAGCGCATAAAACGGTGTGGGTGCAATACGGTTATGATTGCTGCATGGCTTGCCGGTTTAATTCCAATTCACCGCTTGACGGTATACGGAAAGAGTTGTACAAAGAACGTAACCACATACGATGCGGGTACGCTGCAAGACAATGGAGGCGCCATGGCCAAGGCAATACAGGATCAAAAGAGATACAGCGATGGACGGGAAATCAATCATGTCCGGTTGACCGAGGATCTCAGGACGTATCTGCATAAGGAGGGCGCGGATCTGGTCGGCTTCGGCGCTGTGATCCGGCTCGACGGCGCGCCCGGGGAGATGCGCCCTCAGCGTTATCTGCCCGATGCGAGTTACATGATCGCCATCGGATTACGTGTCAACGAAGCAGTTTGCGATCTCATCGCCCGGCACGCACGCAATGGCACGGATCCACCTTCGTACCATTCGTATCAGTTGTACACGCTTGTCATGATTAATCGGGAGCTGGACCGACTTGCCTACCTTGGCGCGAAACACCTCGAAGGCCATGGTTACCGTGCGTACCCCTTTCCGGCGAATGTCCCGCATCTGCTGAAACCTTCGAAGGAGTATCCCGGTGGTCCGGGAGATGTTTCCCATAAACACATCGCCGTCGCGTGTGGGCTTGGACAGATTGGCTGGCACAGCATGTTGATTACGCCTCGGTTCAAGACGCGGCAGAAACTGGTGAGCATCGTCACCGACGCCCCGCTGGTCTCCGACCCGATGTACGAAGAGACCCTGTGCGATCCGGATGAATGCGGGCCCTATTGCGCTGCCGTATGCCCCACGAACGCTATTCCAGCGGATACCGGCCGGAAAGTGACGTGCGTCATCGGCGGAAAGGAAGTGATCTACGGCAAGCTGGAAGGCTGGCGCTGCCGGTGGGGCTGCAGCGGCATGCTGAAACGCACAGGCGGGTATAAAGACATCCCCATCCCCGATGAAGAACCCACCGACGAAGAGCTTCTCGTATACAAGAGCCAGGTGGACCCGTGGCAGAGTCGGTTGAAAAACTACGTGGGCCTCGTGCCCTATTGCGGCCGATGCTACGCCGTGTGCCGCGGTACCGGCTCGTGCAGCATGGGCTGACGAAAACTTTTTCAGGTTAACGGGGGATATCATGAGCGGTGCAAGGCAAGATCCGAGACACGGACGAGAAACGGTCCAATCAGTCCGGCCCTGGGGGGATATCCACATGGTTGTCCGCAACCAGCCATGTTCCGTCGATCTAACGCGCGTGAAGCCCGGCGGCCGGGCGAGCCTCCACTCGCACCAGGTTCGCACCGAGCTCTTCCACTTCATCGATGATGGAGCGTTTCTGGAGGTCGACGGCAAAATCTACCAGCCCAAAGCCCACGAAGAGTTCATGATATACCCCGGTATGAGACACCGCTTCTGGGCCGAAGACAAGCCGTTCCGGATTCTTGTCGTCAGCTTTGGCGAATGGACGGTGGAGGACCAGTACCGCCATGAAGACGATTACGGCCGGGAGGGCCAGCAACTCGTTCTCTAAAAATTCGTGCTCACCAAACAGGAAACGAACGGGGGCACACAGGGAGATGCAAAGATGCCCTATACCATTCTGAAGCAGCTCGTTGTCGTGTCGCGATACATCGGCGATACGCGCCGTGGGTATGATTGATATGAATTATTTAATTCCGCCAGTAGAATATCTTGATATATCCCGCATTAGCTCTGCATCTAGTAAAGCAGCCTTGTTGGCTCATATTTCATAGGGTTACTCAAACGAGATGGTATTGATTTGTACTTTTCTGGAGAAATAAGACAGTCTCGCAACATCCTGTCTGTAACAATCCTTGATGGCATGGGGTCACCAAACCTTTCAACAGCTTTAATTAATTCGCTATAGAGTTTGAGCAGACTGAGAACTTGAGATATCCGTACTCGGGAAACACCAAGCTTTCTGGCAAGATCGGCTTGGTTTTTCACCTCACCTGTATCAATCATTCTTCCATACTCTTTCACTAAACAGAGAGGATTCCGATATTGTTATTTAACATTTTTTCGATTTAGATTTCTTTAGTTGAAAGAAACATACACTCGTAAAAGTTCTGTCTATGTTACAAATTGGGGAGCCGAGCGTGACTCGAACTATCTAAGCGGCAAGAAAACTCGGGATTTCTATCCTGCTTGTGTAACAGAAATTTCGAAGCTCGTCCAGGAGGGGGAGATGAGTAAAACGCACTCGAACTACGTAGCCTATTATACCTTCTTTTTCATGTGCAATGGTTGTGCATGCGCATCTTAATGTGCACAAAATTCCTTTATTTTTATGCCCATTATTCATTCGAATGTATTGAAATTAACTTTTGTGCATAATCCGGAGCAAAACTGCCACCCATTCCGTTTCAAAGTTGCCACCTATTCCGGGCCAAAGTTGCCACCATTCCGGCTGAAAGCTGCCACTTTTTAAATATTTCCCGGAATCTCTCATACAT
>Ga0307380_10004388_pt1 | contig 19095 bp, 12 predicted proteins | sample UN3MG_FD_202239 | JGI IMG/M metagenome (GOLD analysis project Ga0307380, IMG submission 202239) | Soil microbial communities from Risofladan, Vaasa, Finland - UN-3 | ecosystem: Environmental > Terrestrial > Soil > Coastal area > Acid sulfate soil | place: Finland: Risofladan, Vaasa | collected... | reverse complement strand
ATCTGGTCTCAATGTTTGACATATTGTTTTTTTAAAATATGATAAAAGTACAATAATAAAACGCTAAAAGACCGTGCCCTATCGTTTGAAAAGTTAGAAAAAGTTACCGAATTATTGAGCTAGTACAACACATCCTTTTTTTATCTATGGTTTAGTTTTCCCCTTTCACGAAGTCTTCCTTTAGGACGTCTATCTATAGTAATACCTAAAGCCTCAACCATCCGGTTAAGAAATCCCTCAGATCCTATAGGTTGTCACGGTAGGACAGCCAGTTACCTGACTGCCCCCGCACAGATCCCAGCGTGCGGAACTACCGCACTGGGCTCTTCAGAGATACTCGCTTCCGTAAAAGACAACTTAATATTGCCTTCTTTGCTATTCCCTGCAGGGAGGTTTGCATTTGTTATCCAGTCCTACTTGCCCGGCAAATGTTTCCTTTGCAGGCTACGTATTCTGTCAGCCCCTTCCTCTATTTCATAGAGTATTATGAGCTGATCCGAATCCCTATAAGCCATCAGTCATCCTCTCTTTTCATCGGGTAGACTTACCTTATAGTAAGGAGCTTATAGGGTCTCCCAAGTTCTTTATATCTCTCTACAGACATGCCATGTGCCAAGACCCCGGCAGACCCTCTAAGAATCTCGCCATATGCGATTCTTTTGTATAGGCTTCCGTTGCAGAAACGACGTCGCCATCTGCATTAATCTTTATTGACGAGGCTGTATAATTCACTTCAGGAAGTACGGTCTTCCTTATGGCCTATCTGATTCCCTGTGTACGCTTCATCTAATGGTTACCCATTTCAATGCAACACTTGGTATGGGTGGTTGGCTAGACCTTACCCAACAAGGACTTTCACCCTGCAAGAAATATAAAACTTCTTGGCGCTCGTCCGCTAAAAGTTACTGAATTATTGACCTGGCACACCTTCCCTTGTATATTACTAGTAACTTATTATTTATCAAGAAAAGATGTTAATATGATACCGGATGAGTTTGTAGTTGGTTAGGCCGTACCTTCCCTGGAGCAATCATCATTTTGATGATTAGCTCGTTATAATAGATAGACCGCCCTCCTACAATCTTGGACAGTATCAGAAGCGAAATATTAAATATTTCAGCTTGCATTGATACAAGGTAAAGTTATAGAAGGGCGACCAGGCAAACTCTCCTAAAAAATCATTAGGAGGTTTCATCATGTATTATATCGGAATTGATGTATCAAAGAAAGACCTATCGGTATTTGATGGTAAAAAAGATTTGAAATTTATCAACAAAGAAGGATTAAAATCTTTTAAAAAATACCTGAAAAAGAAAGTTAACTTTTCAGATTTGGTCATCATCTTCGAACCGACCGGGATATACTCTTTTTACCTAAAAGAATTCTGTGCTGAAAATAGTATAAAGGCTTATATAGTAAATCCCAAGAAAAGCCATAATTTTACCCGGGCCTTGGGGAAACGTTCAAAGACCGATAAGATTGATGCTCGAATTCTCTATCAATTCCACAAGCTCATTGATTTAAAGGATATCAAGATACCCAGGATAGATCAACAAGCCAAGGCTTTAGCCGGTTATCTGGTAAGCTATGAGTTTGCCCTAAAACAGAGAGTAGCCTTATCTAATCATTTGGAAAGTCTAAGAGATAAGGAACTTATTGCCCTTTTAAAAAAAGACCTGAAAAGGGCTAAAAAGTTAGAAGATAGGCTCTTTAATGATATCTTAGAATATGTTAGTAAAAACCAGAATTTAAAAGAAGACTACCAAAGGCTTCTTACTATCTCCGGTGTAGGGGATAAGGCGGCTATCGCCCTACTTACTCTATTTAAAACTTATCAAGGTACAAACCGGGCCCAGATAACCGCACTTTTCGGACTTGATCCGACAAGAAGAGAATCCGGAACCTCGGTAAAGGGCAAAGTCAAGATCAGTAAAAACGGTAAAGGAATATACCGTAAAATACTCTTTTTACCTACTGTTTGTGCCACGGTTCATAATCAGAAAATCAGGGTATTTTATCAAAGATTATTAGCCCATCATAAGACCAAGAAATTGGCCGTTATTGCTTCCATGAGAAAGATACTCTTAATAGCTCATGCTATGTATAGAGATAAGACAGAATATATTGCGGTCTAGTTTCTTTAAGATATTTACTATTATTAAATACAGTGTCAAAAGGAGAGTTTGCGGGTTGACTTTTAACACAGTATCTATTTATTTAATTTAAAGGTAAAAAATTAATTATCTAAGAAAATGGGATGCGTCCCTATTTTATTTTAAATAGTATCCCCTTGTAATACATGCTACATCCCACCCTGCATTATACAGTTTGGATTCGATCAATTTTGCTCTTGTATCTGCTTCGTTATAACCCATATTTTGCCTCTGCTTATCGCTGTTGATTGAAATTTTTAAGAAAATCTTCCTCAAGTAATCTCATCAAAAGGCTCGCTAAAGCTAAATATTCCATAGTCATATAAGGGTTGTGCTGTATGAAGTTTAAATGAGCTTTTTTATCCCTTACACCGACAATACCTTTAAATAAGTTCATAAAACCTCTTTGTTCAGCTTTATCGATACTATCCTTCAGTTCGTTCAGTTTGATTAAAGGCTGATTTTTCCCATCGCATCCGAATGCCCTGTTCATTAATTGGTCGCCGTCTAAATCCCGACCTGTATTATCCTTTGGATAATCTGCTACTTCTTTCACTCGACTTATTACTTCCACTAAAGATGCTTGAATTGCTTCTTTGTAATGGGTATCCGCAAACAATCTTGCTGAAACTGATTTTACCTTAGGATGCAAATCGTATTTCTTGAGAAAAGTTTCAATGGTATCGTGTCTTGGCAGATGTAAACCAGATGCGAGGGCGCTCTTTCCTTCGTCTGTTATTGTATACCAATTGTCGCCATTCGTATCGAAAATAAGTTCATCATCAATGAGTTTCTGAAAAGCTTTCTGCGCTAGAACTTTGTCTTTCTGTGTAGGCTCATGATTTAATATAGATCTTAGAAAATCACTTTGGGGCATAAAAAGATTATGAGGACAATCTTTATTCTTTGAAAAATATTCTAATAGTTTTTTACAAAACCAATCTAAATTTGCCATATCTTTCTTTTACTGAACCTCATTTCTATTTTTTATAAACTTTCCCAAGTCCCCAAGCTTAACCCGACATTGACCAATCTTTGTAGCCTAAACCCAGTTTTCTCTAATTGGCTCTAGTACTCAATACTCAATACTCAGGTATTACTCACTCAGGTATTATGGGGTCAAGTCTTGTAATATCACTTTTCATATTCCCTCTCGATTTTTTTAATAACTCTGCTCACTGTAGTATAATATACGCCAATATATTCTGCTATCTCTTTTAATGTATAGCCGTACTGGGGGCGAACCTCATACATTACCATGTCTTTTGACTTTTTGTCTTTATATTTAAATATCTCATTCAGGGGTGGTCTGGTCATATTGCTAATATGGTATAATCCTTGTTATATTGCAAGACCTAACCCTTATTACTTTTGCTCGCGTGTCCACTGCACGAACATATCTCTGCAAGATAGGATGCCCGCCTCAGTCTATTTTTATTTTTTCTTACGTAACTCTTTAATTTTATTTCTCAAAGGTATACCACTCAGATTTTCTTTCTTACACTCACTAATAATTTGCCGGAGTAAGCTTTCATTTTTATATATCTCTTTGAATTTCATTACTTCATACCATTGGTCCCATGATAATTCCTCTAACAATGTTTCTGAAATTTTACATAATAGATACATAAATTCTGGGTGTCTTTTAGACTCAGATCTAACTTTTTTTTCGCCACCAAATAATTCGGGATTAAAATCACACGCCATTCTTTCCCATATAAGGCCCCTCATATCTGTATAGCCTTCTTTATCCACAAATTGCAACATTTTTCCAACTTCATAATAATATCTTAAATTTTTTTTCTTATCCGGATATTTTAAGGCGATCTGTTCTATTTCATCTAAAATATTTTTGGCAACATTTTCGACTTTCTCTTCTTCTAAAAGTTCTTCTATGTTTCCAAGTACATTCTTATCTCCGGGTTTAATGGCCGTCCCAAATATTGAAACTTCTACTTTTTTACCATTAACTTCGATTAATTGGTTTTTTATGAATTTTTTCCTACCCATATTATATTTATACCATCACCTTTTGTACCGCATCAAAATACATTTCATCTCTTATATTGTACAACCGTTTTATCTCCTCTAGATCTAATATATTCTCGTTATTTCTAAATATAGTCAATTCTTTAATGCCTTCATCGAGACCGATTTTTACTAAATATAAAAATATTTCTAATTTTTGGGATTTTTTTGAAGATGCTTTTTCTCTAACATGTACAAAATCTGGATGATCCCAAATTACTCGTATCACACCTTTATCGTTAATTGGCAAATTCCTCCATCTTTCAAAAAATAAACCCTTGGCTGTGACTATAATTTCGAACTTTGCCATAAAAGCTTTTCCCGCTGGAGGCGGTTCTTCTGCCAAGTAAAAAGTGAAGTATCTTTTATGTAATTCTTCGTTGGTTTTTTCTTCTTTTAAAATTCCTTCTACCTTATATTCTCCCTTTTTATCAACTTTTTCATCAAAATCAATCAGTGGAATATTAAGAGCGTATCTTCCTGAGGGATTTATTTCGATTGAATATTTGACTTTGTATTTTACAGTTCCGCTTTTATGTCTTATTTCTGAATAAAAATATAAATCTTTTTTCAAATCTGATTCATTCACAATCTCACATTCAGTTTTGAGTGTTTCATTATATTCAAACTTTTTTGCGTTCCCTCTAAAAACATCTATTCTAACAGGAGGCTTGAGTTTTAGTGGAGTAGGTGGTTTCGACGGATGAGAAACGGATCCCTTAGGACTACCTGATAACTCGGGGGCGTATTGAGCAAATAAATCATTAACTATCTTAGCAGCTTCATTTAAAAGTTTCTCCTCAATTTCAACCTTTTGTTTTTTAGGAGTAATCTCTTGGACAAATTCATCTATTTTTCTTATTACATATTCTTTTGTATGGTTCCATGCCCTCTTATTAGTAAAACCAAAATGATTGGGTGGCTCTACTTTTTTTAATTCCCATTCGAGATCTTCATCAAAATTACAATATCCATATATTTTTGCTTTTATGCTATCTTCTGCACTGACAGGTAACCTAATAATAGTCATTCCACCTCTTTGAATGGCTATCCCCCTAAAATGTTCCGGTACTGGTTCATCGCAATAAAATAATCTTAAATTCTTTATTCTTCCAAAATCTTTTATTTTTTTGTTATCTAATGGTTTCTCTTTTATGACTTTAGGGAATTCCGGCAGAGAGACTTTTCTTTCTACACCATTAAAGTCTACTATAAATGTAGCTCCGTAGTCGCGTATTATTTCCCACCAAGTTGACGCTATGTATTTAATAAATTCATTGTAATTTAGTAAATCTTCTAACAGCTCTTTTTTAACATTCATAATCCAAATACGACTACCTTGATGGTCTAATTTATTTGCTCCCGGTATAAAGTCATCCAGAGTTTTATCTGCTTCATCCCACTCTTCAGTTGTTCCATAAGAAAAACGGTATTGTCCATGTTCATCTATGGTTTCACTTAATACAAGCTTATCTGCCGAAAAGTAATGAAATAAAAATTTACCTTGCCCTCGAGCTCCCAGACTAGAGTCTTCTGCTTTTGTTGTATCCCACAAGCTCTGATAGTTTTTCCATCTCTCTTCATTCATACCCAATGTCCCAAAATCTTCTATAACTAATATATTTCTATCATGGACATATCTAAATATTAACCTCCAGTCTTTTCCTCTCTTGGTTGCCTTTGCATCCCAAGCATTTTGGGCTGCATCTTTTTGAATGCCTTCGAATATATTTGGATATTGATCAGCGATATTTTCATCGGTTCGCCCTAAATTTACATGTCGTTTTTTCATCTTTATGCCCCCCCTAATTCTTAAGAAATTTATTTCCTAATTCGGTAATCTTATAAACCACATTAATTCCTTTTTTATCTTTGTCTATTAAGCCAAACTCAAACATTCTTGTCAAGGGGACGGTTCTTTTGACAACCCTCTCACTGCTTCTCGGTTTACTTCAATTAATATGGCTATGCTTTTGTTTGATAAATTAAATTTCTTGCCAGATATTATATTAAACCATATTCTTGCCTTAGAGTCTCTTTTTTTAAGAAAGTGTTTTTTTATGTAGATTATTAAAATTGATAAATTCTTAAATTTCTTTTCCAATGCATTTAATAATGGGTCCAATTTTACTGTACTGTCTGGATTATCTGGATACTTTATCACCTCTTTAAACCTTCTTACCTCTTTAGTCTTATATTGTTAGTATGTGCCAAAGAACCGTCCCCTGACACATACATAATTGTATCTCTTATAAATCCAAGATTTTATTTCTTCTTTAATTCAACCAAATGTTTTACTTCAAAAATCTATTCTAAGCCTAATTTTCTATAGATATCGGAGGGCATGCTAGTAAAAAAATATTTATTAGCTCTGCCGCAAACAATCTTTTCTTTTTCTTTATCACTTTTTATGGACAACTTAAATTTCTCTACTCCTTCTTTAAATGCTTCTAAAAAATCATCAATATGAATTGCAATTGCAGGTTTTTTATATCTTCTGTCTAAATCATTCTGTAATACTTCAACATTCGCTTTTCCCCACGCATAACATATCTCTTTTGCCTCTCCCCTTTTGCTTAATTTAGAAGAAAACGAATACGAATGAATTATTGCACATCTTGCAGCGTATAGATCAATTGCCTCACATTTAATATTGGGATTTGGTAAAAGATAATCATCTACCCATCTAATGAAATCTTCTTTGGTTGCAAATTCTTTTGAAACAGGACGATTTAACCAAGCCATTATATCAATTCCAGAATATAATAATACCAAACTCGAAATTTGTAATTTTGCATTTAAACAAAGTTCGATAGATTTTATAATATTATTTAAATTTTTTTCTAATGCATCAAAATCTATACTATCATTTTTTGCCATTTAATTTTTATAAATGAACCTCCTATTTAACTTGTTAAAATATGTGTCAAAGAACCGTCCCCTGACACACTAAAACAATAGAAGTTTTTTCTAATTTATCTTCATTAGATGTACTATAAATTGGTTTTTTTTGCCCATTTATATTTTCCCTTGTATAAATAATTTAAATTACTTTCTATTTACTATTTGCGGTTTGAAAAATAACCTTCGCTTATACCAATTATTTTTTTCTAAAACCCCTTTTTTCTATAAGGCAGAAGTTTACGAAAAGTTTCTGGATATTTTTTACTTAACTTAATTAATCTTTTTTTTATTTTTTTATTCATAATATTATCTTTTCTTTCAATAATAGTTAATAATAACAATGACCTTACTTGAGCTTCTATACTTAAACCTGAAATATTCGAAAGAGCTTCTAAACAATTATCTATGTTTTCTTTTAGTTCAATATCCGTCATTAATTCTTGAATTGCCCACAATATTACTAACATCTGAAATTGACTTTTTTCGTTTAATTCTTTCGAAAGCTGATTGAATATTAATTTTAATTCCTTAAATATGAATCTGCTTCCAAATGAAAAATCTCCTAATGCCATTATGAAAAAATCTGAATATATCAAGTGTTCTTTATTAATAACTTTTTCAATCTCCTCTCTGATCTTCGGTACCAATTTTATTGATTCTTGTACACCTCTATATTTTATTCTTGTTTCGGAATTCCACCCTGCTTGAAGTAATCTTCCAATTAAAAATTTGTCTATTAAGCTTGATAAATTATTTTCTTTGAATTTTAATATTGCTTCCAATGTAACTTTACTAATTTCTCTTTTTAAACCAATATAAAAAAAAGTTACATCCCTCCATAGATCATTAAAATATATTTTAACAATAATATTATTTAAATCGTCTAATTCCTCCCTTTGATCATAAATATATCGTGCAACAAAATAGTCTAAAAATGAGCGATGATTAAATTTTACTTTATCACTTATGCTTATTATTCCTGCTCGATTTATTTCTTTTAAAAATTCTTTTGACTCATTTTTACTCCAGCCATACACTTTACAATAATTTTCATAAAATTCTTCATATTCTACTTTAGAAATTTCTACTCTATCCTTCTTAAAAAATTCTTTGTACGCTAACTCAGATAAAAATTTTCTTTTAATAATATAGTCAAATATAACTTTAATTCCTTTTTCACGATCCCACCTTCCAAGCATTAAATCATTAAAACGGTCATATAATTCAGTAATTGAAGCAGGAATTTCCTTATTCTCTTCTACTAAATCTATAAGTAATATTAATGATAAAGGAACTTTTGGTATTTGAAATTGTATTTTTTCTAAACCACTCTTTAAGCATTTCAATGAATTTTTATCTTGAACTAACTTTTCAAAAAGCTGCAAAGCTTGACTATATTCAAAGGGTAAAATTTCATACTTTTCAAAGCCTTCAGGAGCATTTTTTATAATGTCAATTTTTCTACTAGTAATAATTAATGGACACGTTATTTTTTGGGAATATATCTTAGCTTTTTCTATAATCTCCATACCTTTTATTGCCGGTATTTCATCTAATGCATCAATCATTAATACTTCAATTTTAAATCTTTCTTTTGTTTTAAGATCTATACAAAAATATTTATCTATAATAGAATCAAAATCTTTTGCCTCTAAAATATCTTTTGCGGAAATCAAAATAGGAATTTTTATTTGTTTTACTTTCTCTTTTAATGATTTACTAATCTCTTTTCTCATTAAATCTATTGCCAGCTTTGTTAAAGCCTCTGATTTACCAACACCTTCTTCGCCTACTAAAAGAATTGGTTTATTAAAATTCAATAAAGATCTTAATTTAGAAAAAGATATTTTTTGTTTTTTATTTATTAATTTTAATATTTTTTTAGAAATGTCATCATTATTGAATTTTATAGAGGTTTCAATCTTTTCTATTATTGGTTCAATAAAATATTCTGAAAGATTTATTTTTTTTCTTTTAGAAAGCCAATGTTTATTTTCCATTTCTTGAATTTTATTTTGTAGAAAATCTGTTGCTTTGCCTTCAAAAAAAACCTGGGGATAATATTCAGTAAATTTATCGGTAAGCCAATCAATATTTTTTATCTCAACGCTACCCTTTAATTCCCTAGTCAATCTTTCAACTGCTTGTTTACTAAATACTCCTACTAATATCACTAATATTTTTGAAACTGGCATTTTATCAAAAATAGTTTTCATTTCTGCTGGATGAGCTAATGCTTGATCTATCTGACTTTCAATTTCCTTTATTTTTAATTCTGTATCATAAGAAAAAACTTCTTTTACATGATTTTTAATTCCATCAACATCTCCTAAAGTTTTTGCTCGAATATTGCCTATTTTTACTATAACTCCTATTACATCTATTCCAATTTTATCTTTTTTTACTATAACAAGATCTTTCCCAAATTCTCTTGCTCCGTGTGTAATTTCTATTGTGTAATTTGGTTCCATTATTTGTAAAAGTTCTTTTAAAAATGAATGAAATTCTATTTCCTTAAATGACATTAAAATTTCTTTTCTTTTTTGCATTGGAATTGCTTTTGCTTGTTGAACTAATTCAAGGTCATCAACCATAAAGACACCTCCGAATTATCAATCTTTTTAATCCATCAATTATAACTTTTTAATAAAACGTAATTTAAAAATTTCACATTTGGACATATTCATTTAAAGGAATTATTAATTAAATCATTATCATATTACAGAAAACGGATAGATAACTGAATTGCTGAGCTGGGATAACTATCTTATTATAATATTCAAAAATATCATTTTTATCTCTTTAATGCCAAGACTAATTCTTTAACATTTTTAAATCTATATTTTTCAAAATCTTCCTGGTTAACTCTCATATAGGACCAATTTTCTCCTGTTAAACTAGTAGTATCTTTACACCATTGTTTTGCTCTTTTATCCTTATGCGGTACTTCTAAATCAACAAGTCCTTTTGTCTCTATTATCCAATAATCTCCGCTCTTAAGTTTTATTACAAAATCAGGATAATAAAATCTCAAATGATTTTCTTCGGAAATATATTCTATATAAAATCCATTCTTTACCACAATTTTAGTAAAGGCTTCCACATCTCCTGCATTATCTAAAAATTTTGCAAAATCAACCTCATAATTACTATCACAGGGAACATAATTAAAAATACACTTATTTGCTGGATAAACCAATTTTGACCATACAAAAGCACTTATTTTTGAAAGCTTTATAGTACTCTTCCTTATAGGCTCTCTCTTAATAAAAGTCTTATCTCTCAAAGCATTAACAAATAAACTTATCAACTTTTCTTGAACCTCGATAGAACTCAATTTATAAAGAACTCTGGGATCTTCAAGGTCAACTTCTTCAGTAAATAATTTTTCTATGACATATCTTTTCACTATAGGATGAAAGTTGGCAAAAGCACCACCAATTGACAATTGTTTAAGTATTTGGTGCGAATAATAAGCAATTACACTTTTTGAATCTTGGGGAACAGGTAAATTCCATTTTCTCTTTATAACTTCTATTCCTTTAAGCATATCTACAGCAACATATTCCATTTCTAAAACTTTATTCTCTAAAGGAATCTTCAAGGAAGGTAAATTATCAACCTCAGCTTTATCTATATAAAATTCTCCTATAGAAACTCTCGGACTCAAAATAGGTATCTCAATGTCCTTATCCAATTTATTTTTATCTACAAATATAGTAGTTAATTCAAGTGGTTTTCCGGTATCAAATTCGGCAATTTTTATACCTTCTTGTGTTTCTAATTCCTCAAGAATATCTATTAGTCCTGGCGGGCCAATAACTTCAAGTACATTTATTGATTTTTTTATATTTGCATCTTCTTCAGGGAACATCTTTCTTAAACCTCTTCCAATGACCTGTTCTGGGAGTACTTTCCTTTTTGAAGTATAAGACCTTAACCCCACAATTACATTTACATTTCTTACATCCCACCCCTCATTTAACATCAAGGTACTTACTATTGCCTCGTAAGGATTTTTATCTGGATCGGGGTCATCAATAGTTTTAGCAAATTCTCTTGCCTTGGGCAAGTCAGCTTTTTTTACTTCTCCGGTACTATCGGTGTGGATTAATAAAACTTTATCTTTAAGATCAGGCACAGCAGAGTTAACATATCTAAATATTTCATCCGCTTCCTTATTCTCAGGACATTGAAAGAATAACACGGGTTTCTTTAATAATGGTTTTAATGCCTCTTTATATTCTCGCCATCTTCTTATTCCTGCATCAATCCAGGCTCGATATCTTTCAACAGCCTTAGTAGAAGCAATCTCTTCAGCTTTCTTGACTATTCCCTTTAGTGGTAATTTTACAATATTCATTTCAATGGCTTCTTTAAGTGAAAAATCCACAATAATCCAGGGGAATAACGCACCACCTTCTGTTTTAGGTGTAGCCGAAAAATCAAATTCCATGTTTATGCCTTTACCATATTGAGAAGCAAGATTTTTATTAAGTCTTAAAAGTATCTTCTTCCATGCCTTTTCAAAATTGTATATATGATGAGCTTCATCCTTTAAAATCATTACATTAGGGCAAGTTAATAGGACTTCTTTTATTCTATTTTCATGATAAATATCAGATACATTATAAACTGAAGGCAACTCATAAACTCTATCTACATATTCTTCAACCTCTTTCTTTTTATTCTTTCTCTCCTCTAACTGCTGAATATTAGTTAAAAACAATACATCTTCAGGGATAACATGAATTGGATCTTCTTTGGGGATTACTTTTAAAGCAAAATCATCCTCCCATTCTGGTGGGATAAGCGGCAATTCTCTGAATATCTTTCCATCTTTAAAATCCCTGCAGAGCCTATCATAGATAACATTCTTCTCTCCTGCAATAAGTAAAAATTTGGAAGTATAATCTTCTTTATTTTCTTTCTTATAATTAAAATAAGACCAGACTATGACTAAAGCCATTACATAGGTTTTACCTGAACCTGTTGCCATTTTAAATGCATAAAGAGGATATTGGTCATAAGTAGGGTCATATCCCTGTATAGGACCTGCTCCAAAGTCTCTGGCCATATCGATGAAGTTGCGTTTTTTCATAACTTCGTAAACATAGATCAAAGTTTCAATTGCTTCTCTTTGACAGAACCAGAATTCAAAAGGTTCATCGTTTACGATATGGTCTTCACTAAACCAGAATCGCAATAATCTTTTTGTAGTAGAAGTAATCTCAGGATAATCTTGCTCTCGCCAGTCAAAGATTGCCTTGCGAAGTTCATTTACTAAGTATGTCTTGCTTGGACGTCTTTGTTTTGGATGTAGAAGTTCAATTGGAATCATATTTAAAACCTCCATAGAGATAAATCAATTATATTATCCCCTATCTTGCTCGGCTAAAATCTTTATCGCCTCTCCCTTATAAACTCCTTCCTGAAGGATTGCATCAAAAATGTTCATAGCCATTTCTTTATATGTATCATCAATTACTCTATTATATGCTTCAATTAAAATTTGCACTAACTTTCCCTGAAGAGCATTGTATCGAATATCAGGCTTTTCAAAGTTTTTATAATTTTGCATTAAATTAATACATTTGTCTGGCTCAAGGTTAACTACCTTTGCCAAAAACTCAAAAAAGGTCTCACAATACTTCTTAATCATTTCCGTTTTGGAATACTCCAAAATTAAATCATATATTTTATTAAAATCTTCTACTTTGAAATTATTAAAACACCAGTCGTATTGTTGGTTTATTTTATCAGTACCTTCATTTAAGAATCTCATATATATTTTTTTAGATTTATTAACTATTTTAGGGTCGGGGTGAACCAAATTTCTTGAGGCAAAGTCAATTGCGCCCAGTTTTATTTCTTCGCTTGTTTTAAACCCTTTTTCTAATAATTCCTTACTCCTGGGATAGTTTCTAAGATAAAAAAGCAATAAAATCTGTCCCATATATTTACCCACACTATGATAATCAAGATTTTCTTCTAAAATCATTACTCTTTCTAAATGAGGAATAAAACTCTTAAAATTATTTTTAGTAATCAGATAGTAAAGACATTCTAACCCATATTTTATTACTTGGGGATGTTTATCACTGGTTATTTTCATAAAGAGATTATAAGTTTTACTTCTATTCCATTTTATCATTCCCTCCATGAATTTTATTAAGCAACATCTTACCGCTACAGATTTGTCTTTTGATATTTTATTTAGAATTTTAAATATCTTCTCTGGATACTGCGTTTCATAACCATGTATAACTAGCCTTTCAGTTGCCGAGCCACGGACTGTATTTATTCCGCAAGTAAGAGGATCGCCACCATAATATGGAGTCCCACTGCCAGCATCGATTTCCCAGAACTCTTCTTTGGGATCAGGGTCATTTAATGCATAATCTGCTAAAATTTCTATTAGATCTAAATCAACATTATCCTCCTTATCAATGTACTCAATAGCCCTGATAATACATTTTCTAAATTCTGTATTTTTATATCTCCAGTATGTCTTCACCAATTGTTTTATTTGCTCTATATCATATTTTGCCTTTACCAAACCCTCTAATCCAGATCCAAGATAAGTAATAGAAATATCTTCTCTTTTTCCAAGATTAAATACAAAATCATAAAATTCATCAGGTCGCTTTGATACCTGCTCTGTAAAAGCTCGGGAGTGTTCTATTATTCCTCCCTTTAGAATATCTTCCCTTGGCATGCCCCAATTAGTTGATTCATCATATCTTTGAAAAGAGGATAGCCATTGCTCAGATGTCATTTTTTCATATGCAGTTGGTGGCAAAGGAGGACCTACACATATAGCTTTACGAACTTGAAGAGGTTCATCTTTATATCTACCAAATTTATGCTCTAATTCCAGAAGCTGCTTTTTCATACTAGGGTCCTGTGATAGTTCTTTATCCGGAATTGCATTTAAAAGCTTATATTTTGTATATCCTATTCGACTTTGTTGTCCTTTTTCTCTGTCTTTTTCCCAATGTGGAGAGACGGATAAAATAAGTTTATTAATTATCTCTTTTTGTTCTTTCGAAAAATGTGGATACATATTTTTAAGCAAGGTTCTTAACTTATACGAGGTTACATTTTCAAGGATTCCTTTTCTGCAAAATAGTTTAAATCCTTCCTCAACATATGAATCTGATTTTGTATTATATCCCTGTAGTACTATTTTCAGTAAGGTAAAGGAATAACTCCTATCAAACCCCTTAACTAATTTCAGAAACTTAGATTTATCATTTATTGCAACTATTTTTAATTTCTCTAAGACTAACGAAAGAACTTGCCAATGAGGATATAAATCAGGTTCAAATTGTTCATATCCATAAAATGCACTATCTGAATAAAAGTCAGTTTTACTTTTCCATTTCGTCTTATCTGTAAGTTTACGGGTTATTTGTAATGCTTTAAAAAGAACTACATCGATTTTCCAATCTAATAATTTTTTAAAAATTTTAATATCGTCATAATTAAGAAATTGTTTTTTATCAAAATCATCAGCAGATTTAATAGTATTGATCTTTTCATCTAAATCATCAAAAAATATCTTAAATACAATTTCAGGTTTAAATTCTAAGATCCTCTCTAAAAAATTGTTATAATAGAAGTGGTCCCAACTTTTAATAATTAATAAATGATTTTGAAACAATCGGATTGCTTCTTCATTTTCCCAGTGTTCGAGTCCAATGAGAATTTGACTGATATATTCATCTTTCTTCTCAATATTTGGAAACTTTTGTAAGAAATCAATTACAGTCTTTGTATGAAAGTTTATAAGAATCCTTAATTTCCAAATAATAAGATTAATAAGTTTTTCATCGCCTGATTGCAAAAACGTCTGCAAGTATCCACTTGAAATCAGATATTTCAGCCATTTTTCATATTGAATACCATCAATAAAATGCTTTTTAAAATTGTCATCTTTTTCTAATAATTGTTTTACTATTTGCCATTCTTCATCTTTTGGATTTTGCAAGAAGGCCAGCTGATTTATAACTAAAAGGCAAATATGGAATCTAACTTTAGGATTTGTTAAAAATCCTTTTAATTCTGTCAAATATGTGTGGAAATCGCTATCCCTAAGATAAGCCAATACCTGTTTTACTTGAGGTCTAATAAACAAACCTTGATGCTGACCAAGCACCTCTTTTATTAATGAATCATGTCGTGCTAAGAATGTTCTAGCATAGCAATAATCAAAGAAAGATGAATGGAAAAATTGAAGTTTATTATTACGCTTATATAATATTGACTGGCTTAATAAGTAGTTTCTTCCTTTACTATTCCTATCTAATAAAGCAAATGGTACAGTTAATGCTTTTGCACTGTCCATCTTTTCTATAATAACATCAATCGCCTTAAGAACATCTTTTCTAAGATTGTCATCAGATATTCCAAGGATCTTTTGATTCCAGAGTTCATTGTATAGATCCTGTAAGGTATTTAAGGAAGTAAGATTAATGTTTGGCTTGTAAATCTCACAGAAGACCTTAAGGTTTAAAGCAACACTGAGAAGACTAAATAAAGTTTTAGAGATTTGTTGACTATGTATACCTAATTCCGAAAGTATCTTATTTATTTGTTGGTCATTAAGCTTTCCTACTTCAATAGTATATTTACCTTCAAACGAACTTAATAAAGGATCATATTTTAGATCAAAAGTTCTGCATGATAGAATAATCCTTATTCCTTTAATAAGAGAAAGTTGAGATATTAAATTAAAATATGCATTTATAGGTTTCCTATCTTTAGACATTGTAAGAGAAATGGCATCAAGTTGATCAAATAATACCACTCCTTTCCCATATTTTTCCACAATAGCTGCCATTGTTTCCTTTATTCCATCTGAGAGCCCTAATTCATTGGATAAAGCCTCTAAGGTATCAAACGCTAATAAATCAGCTTTTATTCCCAAAACCGGTGTCTTTTCTTCCTGAATTTTTATTAATAAATCTCTTTGAATAACTGTTTTACCACAACCAGCTTCCCCTGTTAAAACTGCAATGGAGGAATTCTCTTCTTTTAATGGTTTATTAATCCAATCAACTAAAGTGGCAACTTCTTCTCTTTCTATGTGTACATTTTTTATATCGTGCAGAACAGAGTATAAACTGACTGATGCATTTTGTATCTTCTCTGACAATTCTTCAATCCTTAAATGAGATTTTAGATGAATATTGTTTTTCTCAAAATACTCAATTATATTTTTTCTGGTGATAGTTCTGCTTTGCTTTCCGGCTTCTATAGCCAATTGGTACAAACATTTGGAGGCAAAATCCAAAGTCGTTATATGACCTTGTAGTTTATCTATAATAAGTTTTTCTATTTCTTCTATATCGATAATAGGTTTAAATGTTATCTGTTTTGCAAAACTTATCATTTTATCATCCGAAAAACCTAATAGTTTTTGTAATTTATTCCACTCTTCTATGTATTTATTTGCTTTAAGAAATATTTCTAATTCTTCCCTTGATGTACAGGAGGCTCCACGGGGTAATACTTCAGCAAAAATTGGACAAGGACTTTGGGTTACAAAATATAAAGAAGAATCAGGAGATTTAATAAATTGTTTTTTAAATTGTTGTAGCACTTTTTGCTGGTTCAGGAGATTTATAGTCCAGCTTTTAATATTAGGAGCACGAAACTTCAGATTGTAAAATTCTTGTTTGGAATCAGAATGGATATAAATGTCATCAATTGCTATAATTTCTACTTTTTGAGTCTTAGGGTCTATATAAGTTTGGGCTTGAGGTGTTACCTCTAAATGCTCATCAAAAAATGCATCTGCAAACTTTAATGCAACAAACCAGGCTTCAAAATCAATTCCTGTAATTGCTGCTTGCCCTCCTAATCTTGGCATTATATTTTCACCTTCAAAACCTTATTAGTATCGTTTCCAAATACATCCACCACTTTTACCATAATCTCATATTCTCCAATTTCATCATATTTGTGTATAGCTTGATAATCTACTCTTGGATTCTTTTTCATCCTAAAACTTTGCCACTGATTGTGGAAAGTATCTTCTTTGTAATCCCAATCTATTGCCCAATAATCTATTAGTTCTCTGGAATCTTTTACCTTGCTGGCTATTTCGGCAAGTTCTGCAGTTGGCGAAAGTTGAAAATCAGTAATTTTCAGAACTACCTCATTCCCATTTACCTTGTTTTCAATCTCTAAATAGGCAACTTCCGGAAATTTTATATACTTGGTTAATTCCCTCTCTATTATCTGTTCAGGTACTTTTAATAGTTGCAAATCAAAACCAACCAGGGACGATTTTATCTCATTGACAGAAGGAATCTGGATAAGTTTTAAATCAACTCCATTTTTCTTTGCTGATGTTTTAGCTAATTCATTAACTTCATAACTCCACTCCCAACCAAGAATATCTGCCTTGTTGAAGTTATTGCCTCGACACTCGACTACTACTTTCTCAACATCTTCCATTGTAACGGGGGCATTCAAAGGACCGATATGAACTGTTCTATCTCCTTTTCTTCCGTGTAAATATCTAAAGCCTTTTAAAGGTTGTGATTGATAGAGTTTAAGCATAAATGCTAAGTATTCATCTTGTTTCTCTTGCCAATAAACTGTTTCATAATTTCCAATGTTCCATAATTCAAATGGTTTTGCTGGATTGCTATATCTTTTATTGTTTTCAGTTATTAAATCCTTTGAATTGTGAATATCTAAAAGTCTTTTTCTCGTAATTTGGATTGCAAATTTAGATAAATCACAACCTATCCATCTTCTTCCTAATTTCTCTGCTACAGCTAAAGTAGTGCCTGAACCACAAAAGAAGTCAGCTACGATGTCTACGGGATTTGAGGAAGCAAGGATTATGCGTTTTAAAAGGGCTTCGGGTTTCTGCGTGTAAAACCCTCTCCATTCAGAAGAAATTATTCCCATCCCCGGTATATCATCCCAAATATTATCAATCGGTACCTTCTCTAAAACATAATTCCCTTTCCTTTCACGATAATATTTGACTCCAACGCTCCCTGTAGTTGCTTTCACTACCTTATTACTTTCATCAATAATAATTTCTCCACCTCGAGGAGCATATAATCTTCCTTCTTCGTACAATTTAACCAAACTTTCAAACGAGTAAGTTCCGGGGTCTGATGTTCTAAAAAATCCCTTCTCATCTTTCATATATTTTTTCTCTGCTTCTTCTAAACTTAGTTCATTAATTTTTACAGGTTGATTCCAAACGGTGTCTTCCCCTTTTGTATATATAAAAACATAATCCGCGCTGAAAGGTAAAAATCTTGCGTGTGCCTTCATCCCTCGCGATATTTGTCTCCGCCAAGTTATCATATTCCTAAAATTCCCTGGACCAAAAATCTCATCCATCATCACTTTAACATAATGCCCTACATGCCAATCTAAGTGGACATAGATAGAACCATTCTCAGCTAACAGTTCCCTCATCAAAACCAACCGCTCATACATATACTTAAGATAAGAAGCAATACCACCACTCCAGGTATCTTTGTAAGCCCGCTCTTCTATGATAGAAGGTTCTTTTTCTATTTTCTCATCTCCCAAATTTGTTCTTATTGTAAAATCAGCGCCAGTAAAAAATGGAGGGTCAATATAAATAAGATTGATTTTACCAGCCCAGCCCTGTTTTAAAAGTGAAGACATAACTAATTTATTATCACCCCAAATAAGTTTATTTTTCCAGTCTATTGGGTAATTTTCAGGATATTTACTTTCAGGATAAAATTTTGATGGATCAAAAAGCCCACCTTCTAAATCTTTTAATCTTGGTCTATTCACTGTTTCCACTACTTGAAAAGGAAGATTTGGTTTTTCTATTGGTACCCTCTCTCCTTTTTCGAATTTGTCATATTTATTTGCCCAAAGCAGCTCTACATATTTTTTATTATTTTCCATGTATATTAACCTCCCGGGAAATTCTGGAAGACAAATTTCCTTTATACAATTAAAAATTATCAACTACGAAAATATAATGTTAGATAAC
>Ga0307380_10004387_pt1 | contig 19095 bp, 13 predicted proteins | sample UN3MG_FD_202239 | JGI IMG/M metagenome (GOLD analysis project Ga0307380, IMG submission 202239) | Soil microbial communities from Risofladan, Vaasa, Finland - UN-3 | ecosystem: Environmental > Terrestrial > Soil > Coastal area > Acid sulfate soil | place: Finland: Risofladan, Vaasa | collected... | reverse complement strand
CGGCAAAGGGATGTTTCCTCCTCCTTCAGACGTGGCTCTGGGAGGTTCAGGACAAGACGCCGCTCAATATCGAGCGGTTGGCCGTGCGCGAGGCGGCCGAGCAGGTGACCGCGCCGCCGGCCCAGGAAAAGTACACCGACTTCTGGGGGAACGTCAAGAAAAGCGCCGTCCAGCCGGGACAACTCGTCAACCGCAAGACCTGCCCGTGGTACCTCGACGACCTCAAGGAACAGATGGCGATGTATCTGGGGTTCCTCGCGTTCGTGGATGGCAAGAAGGACGAGGCCCTCGCGTGGTACGCGAAGATCCTGGAATGCGACCCGATGACGCGGCGTTTGGACACCGCCGGCGAGTGGAACGACTACTCCCGCCTCAAATGGGGCGCCGAGCACGGGTACCTCTACGCCTATCCCAACGATCTTCGGCTCTATGACAAAAATCCGCGCCAGAAACTGGCCGTGCTGCTGTTTGACTTCTATTACGTCACGGACCGGTCGGACAAAGCGGAGCAGATGGCTAAGCGCCTGCTCGCCGGCGATTTCGGCCGCTTGGCCCCTCCGCTTCGCGAGTATCCCCAGTATGCCTATGCGACGGCGCTATACGACACCAAGGGCAACGACGCCGCCTTCCGAGAGTATCTGAAGATCCTGCCTGCCGCCGGCGGGCGCCTGGCCACGTGGACCCAGTTCCGCGCGGCCCTGGCGGCGGCGAACGTCGGACGCGGCTGTTCGGACCCGACCATCCGCCAGGCGAGCCGCGGGTTGTATGTGCGCCTCATTCGCTCCAATCAGCAGAATGAGTTCACGGACAAGGCGCGGATCGAGCTGGCGCGGGACTTGGTGGACCGGGAAGAACGGAAGGAAGAGGGCTATGCGCTGCTGAGCACGTTTCCGAAGTCCTCTCCACTGCGTCCTGTGGCGGAATTCCTGCTCACGCGTTACCTGAAGATCGATGAGGAAAAGGAGGCCAACCGATGAGAACCGCATCGCCGTATCTGGTTTTGGCGCTGATCCTGGGTGTCGGTGCTGTGGCCTGGGGTGTGATCGGGCCGGCCCTCTGGGCCGAGGGGGGCTCCGCGGATCCCCATGTGAGCGAGAAAGAGGGCACGGTAAGTAATACGGGGGAGCAGGCCGAGAAGATCGACCAGCCGGGAGAGGAGGAAGAGAAGGTCGCGGACTACGTCGAGGTCGGGCCGACCGCTACGCTCATCCAGAGCCTGCCGTACAACCCGCCGATCGGGTGGGCCTTCAATCCGTTTCCCCAGGCGAATCCGTGGGACTACGTGGACATTCACAACAAGCCGCCGGACGCGATCCAGAAGGAAGTCGTTCCGCCCACCTCGCTCAACGACACTGCCGGCCGCGTTCGCATCGAAGGCTGGTTCTATAACGCGAGCGTTCCGGACTGGCCGCTGCGGTGCGAGGGCAACCTTGTGCCGCCCCCCGGCGGGCAGGGAACCGCCGAGTTCTACTGGGCGGCGAAGGTGGCAAAGGAATTTGACATCGAGGTGAAGTGTCAGCACGAGCCCCCGGCGCGCAAGGTCAATAGTGGGGGCACCCTGGAGGTCGTCCCCGCCCTGGTGGGGGACACTATTACGATGAACCTTCTCCCGCCCAGCGGGAGCCCCGCCTGGACCGTCAATAGCATCTACGGGAACGACCCCTATACGGGGACCCCGGTCACATGGAATGCGCACGGGTACGATGCCGAAGGGGCCGCTCTCTGGCTGTTCAATTACATCCCTAAAGGGTACGACATCACTTGTAACGTGGAGGGCCAGACCCTCAGTGCGACCGTTAAGGCCTATCCTCACACAACGCACTCCTTGAGCTTCAACGTTGGAGAGTACTTCAACACGGCTGAAACGGTATGGAATGCGCTTCCCGTTTCAGGGGTGGAGGTCCAGTGGCCCGCCGATGGCGCCAGCATCTCGTTCGAGAACGGATGGAAAGAACGCTCGTTCGATAACACGGCGTACCTGTGGTTCTCGGGTAACGCCAACCTGAACCCCCTGATTGGCATTGAAGGTCGGTACAATTTCCTGGGTGGCGTTACACTTCCGGACTGGATCCGGGACTATGGCGTGGACATCGGCCTTTATGCCGTCGCCAGCGGGTCGGTGGGGGTCGTCGGCACGATCGAGCGCGGCGAGTCGGGCGTAACGGGATTGATCGAAGCTACTGGCACGCTAAGCGTGGGTCTCGAGGGCATTTTGGCGGCCGGGGACCTTCTGAGTGGGGAGGCAAGCGGTTCGTGGGATGCGTTGGTGCTCACGCTGGGTGCCCGGCCGCAAAACGGGTGGGTCCAGTGGCGGGGCGACTTGGATACGGGTCCGGTCACGGTGACCGTAAGTTTTAAGCTTTGGGGGGGATATATCGAGTGGGGCCAGAATTGGACGGTCTGGGAAGGAGCCAATATTTGTCATTTGTCAGAGGGTGGCGACTGGGTGAACTTATGGCAGTATGACGGATGATGCGAGCGGTCCTGTTTGGGCAGGTTTCATCAAAGGGGATTGAGGCGCCAAGCGTTCCTGTGGGCGACCCATAAAACCAGGAGGTCATGACATGTGCCACGCTCCGGCAAGAAAGATGTCCAGGGTGATGCTCCTTGCGTCGGTAATCGCTTTAGGGCTGGCGATCACAGTGTCGGCCCGCGCCGCCGAGCGGGAAGGGAATGCTTCCGTCACCATCGAAGGCAAAGCATATCCCTATCACTATCGCGTCTTTGAGCCCCGAGAGATGATCGACTACCAGAATCTTCCGTCACCGTCTTTTCGTACGCCGATGGACGCCCTTCGGGCCATGTTCTTTTACATGAAGGAGGGGCGGCCGGCCGAGTGGCGGGCGATGTGGGCCGACGGCAAGGACCCGCTCGCCTCAGTGTCCGACGCCAAGTTACAGCGCGCCTGGGAACACGTGTTCGCTGAGCCGCATTACCTGTTGTACGAGATCCGGTACCGGGGGCAGACGATCTACGTGACGGAACGAGGAGCAGGGAGGCCGAGAAGCCGGGCCAAGTTCTTCTTCAAGGAAACGGCCGACGGCTGGAGGCCAAACAGCGACCTGTACGTGCAAGACAAGGACCCGTTTGCTAGGGTCGTCGATAGCTCAAACTTCGACCCGGTCACGGGAGTCCGTTCCGCCGAGCCGACGGCGCTCTATCAGTTCGAGACCCTGGAACCGCGCGTGGAGGTCGTCGATTCCTCCACCTGTCCGTTCCTGGATCCTAAACTCAGTCATTCAATCAACAACGGCACGGGAGTGAACGTCGTTTCCGGTGAGGGAGTCAAAGGCAAAGCGCTCGTGCTTGACGGCACGGGGTACGTGACGCTTCCACCTTCGGTTCCGCTGTCGATCTACAACAACCGCTTCACACTCGGCCTTTGGGTCAAAACGGAGGGTGTTCCGAGAAAGCCGGAAAATGATGCCGGGGGTGACTACTACGCGGCGACGATCCTTTCCCGTGGCGAACCTGACGTGCAGGGCCACCTTGCCCTCGAAATCCGCGAGCCCAAATCGGCGGGCGGCGGGGCGGTCCTTTTCCTCCAGGTGGGGGCGGGGGCCGACGCCCTGACGAGGCAAACGCCTTTTCCCGTCGGACAGTGGGTGCTGATCGAGGTGGCTTACGATCACGGATACTTGCGACTGAAAGTGGACGGCAAGGAGGTCACAGGGTCTACAGCGGAGGCCGGCGCCCCGGCGCCTAAAGTCACGGCCCCCTTCGCACGGTTCGTTCTGGGCAGGCGACAGACCGAGCCTTTCTGCCCGTTCGTCGGAAGCCTCGATGAATTCAGTATATCGAACGAAGTTGCCAAGTGACGGGGAAAACCGGGAAAACCGGGGAAGGAAAACCGGGGACGCTACCCATATTTCCTGGTTGGCGGGGTTTGGCGGCTAGCGTAATGTCACGTTCATGCCCAGGATGCTGCGGGTCGTTATTCCGGAGGTTCCGCACCACATTACGCAGCGGGGCAACCGTCGCGAGAACGTGTTCTGGACGGAGGCCGATCGGCGGCGCTACCTTGAACTGGTCCTGGCCTACGGCCGCGAGCGGGGTCTGCACGTCTGGGCCTATTGCCTCATGACCAATCACGTTCACTTTGTCGCGATCCCCGACCAGGCCGATTCCCTGGCGAACACATTCAAGCCCGTTGATATGCGATATACGCAACACGTCAACCGGGTCCACGGCTTGGGCGGGCGTCTGTGGCAAGGGCGATTCTTTTCGTGCCCGCTGGATGACGAGCACTTGTGGGCGGCGGTGCGGTATGTGGAACGAAATCCGGTGCGGGTGGGGCTGGTCAGGCGTGCCGAGGCCTATCCGTGGTCCAGTGCGGCGGCGCATTGCGGGCGGCGGAAGGACACGCTCGTGGAAGGCAACCTGGAGGTGCGTGCCGTGGTCGACGACTGGTCCGCGTGGCTGCGGGAGGAAGACGATGAGGCGATGGTCGAGACGCTACGACGTCGGACGCGAACGGGGCGGCCGGCAGGGGATTCGGTGTTTGTGGCCCGCCTGGAAGCGCTCTGTCAAAGGGTTCTGTCACCCCGGAAGGCCGGACGACCGAAGAAGACGAAGAAGACAACGAAATAGGGGAAGCGTCCCCAGATTCCCAGATTCCTGGAGGGCCGGCGCGAGGAAGGGCTGGCGCTCTTGAGGAGCATGCCCGCCGCGGCGGGCGATTGGAAAGCGCTGGCGGACCATTACGTGAAGAAATACGTCGAAAAATGGCAACAGGAAGCGAAGGAGACGACGCGATGAGAGCGAAACGTACTTGGCTGGGCCTGGCGCTCGCGATTCTGGCGGCCCTGGCTGTGGGCGGCCTGGTCGCCCCATCCGGCGGGGCGGACGAGTACAAATTGAAGGAAGTCAAGGACGGCGAGGTCACCCAGCAGGGGGAGATCGACCACCCCGGTGAGGAGGAGCCGGTTTCCCCGGAGAGCGTCACGACGGTCGGGGACAACATCAAGGTCGTCTCGAAGACCCTCACGCCGCCAGACGACATGGATTTCAAAGAGTTCCCTTCGCCGAACCCGTGGCACTTTGTGGACATCGAGACAGACCCGGAAGCCCCGCCGGGTTCTGCGGATACGGACACGGCCAGCGCGATCAAGGTCTCGGTAGAGGAGGTGCCGGAGACGGCCGGCGCCTGGCCGCTGAAGGGCGAAGGCAACCTCCAACCGCCAGCTGGCGGGCCAGGAACCTCACCCCACTGGTCAGCGAAGGTAGCCAAGGCGAAGCTCACTTTGACGGTGGAGAACAACCTCACCGAATGCATGGAAGGCCGTTATTGCACCTATACGGCCACTATCACCGGCAGTTTCCCGCAATCTGGAGTTATTTGGTTCGTATTCCATTACACGAGAGCGGATGGTACGACATGGCAAGACGAGGACTGGTCCTACGATCTTGTGGAAGATAACACCGCGGTGGCCGATCAGGTTCTCGAGGATGACCCGGACCATAAGTTCACAACCCCCATTTGGGCGGAAGCGAAGAATAGCGGCGTTACAGCCGTATCCAACACGTTAAATATTGACGTGTATGAATTGTGGATCGAGTATTTCCGGGATGACGCCACCGGCAAGGACTGGAAGACATGCGTGGGCGAAGCCATTGCCCACAGCGCCATTGCCTCAGATGACTGCCAGAACTGGGAATGGGACATGGCAGATGGCGTGCCGGATGCCTGGAACCCCGAAGGAGCCTCGATCGACGATCAATCTGGCAATGATTTGAAGATCCCCTATTCCGATTCGGATCGAGCCTCCAACAGTTGGTTTGGGAACGCATATGGCACGGTGACCGTTTTTTGCGAGGATGGCGAAGGAAATAACCACACCTTCTCCTCTACAACAATGAACCAGAAAGCCAAGGTGTTCTTCCCTCCGGCGGTCGGCGTTGATGGGCAGGCGCCGTCGCAGGATAACCCGCCATGTTGGTACGTGTTCTGGAGGCAGGTTGCTAGTAATGGCCAGAGGCCCGTGCCTGGGCTGGAGGATTTTGAATACAAACATATGAATTCGTACGGAGAATCCTATATCGAGAAGGATTCCTTCCTGTGGTTTGATACGGTGATCCTCAGGGTTGGCATCCCGGCCGGGGGCACCCATTATCCCGCCGGCCTCTTGGTCAATGGGATAGAATTTGGGGGGGCTACAGGCATAGATTGCTGCAGAGAGGTCGTCGAGCACGAGAAACAGCACAATGTTTATTCCCTGGCCATTCAGGAAGGAGCGGCTGATACCGATCCCGCCGTTGCCGGTTTCAACTGGGTAGGAGACTTCCTTCCGGACAGTGGGGAGGCCGCGCTGGGATGTGTCGTGGGCAACAAGGATACCTTCAACCTTGCCGGACGCAAGGCTCCGGAATATGGAGGATACGGTGACGGAGAATATGGGGTCATGGTTCATGCTCGCGGGCAGACGGGGAATGCTGCCGCAGATTGGAGCAAGGGAGGAAAGCAATGGTAATTCGTTGCGTGCCAATAGTCGCGCTCTTTGCTGTGGTTGTGTTGTCGCTTATGAACGGGAATGTCTGCCTGTCCGAACCGCAATCGAACACCGCGGCCGATGTGACACCGCCGGTAGCGCCGCCGACAGCAGATGACATAGAGAATGCCGTGAGATTGCTGTCGTCGAGGTCGCTGGCGGAGCGGAACAAAGGAGTGCTGGCGCTCTTTGGCTATGTGAATCACGGGGACTTGAAGGATTTGAAGGACAAGGTGTCCCTGTTCAAACAAGCCAGCACATCGACGGATGCGAGGTTCGCTTACAAACTGTCAAGCCTGTTGGCGCGGTTTCCAAAAGATCCGGCCGTTATGACTGAAGCCGAGAAGGCGCTGGAGAACTCCACGAAGACCGAGAAGACTCCCCAAGCACCGGGGCAAGGAGGGGAGTCCTTGGAGTCCCCGTATGGGAAAGAGCAGTCGCAGATTGTGGCTGCGATTACCTACCTGGAGCGATACTCTCCTGCAAGCGTCGAGGGGTATCTCCAGGGCAAGGAGTACAGCGACATTCCCGCGTCCGTAAAGGCGTTCTTTGGCAACAATCCAAACCTTGTGCAGATACAGGAAGCATATATCGAAAAGACTTTGAATGGCTATCTTGCGTGGGTGCCGCCACAGGGGCGGCCGGATCAGCCGAATCCTTTCCGTGAGGCCTTACTTGTGGAGCATGGCGGTGTCGTAGCGTATGTGGCAAAGAACAAGGACCGCCTCTCGCAGCCTCAGATGAACATTGGCTTGATCTGGTTGTTGGGGGCAATAGGCGATTCTGCGTGTTTTGACATGCTGGCACAGGAATATCGGTCGCATCCGGGCTACCGCGCGGCGGTGAGTCTGGCGGCCTGCACGGGGAGTTTGCAGATAAAGGAACTTCTTGAATCGCTGGCAGATGAACAAATGCACGCACTCCTGAAGCACATTCTCGCTCCGGAGGCGTACGATGTGATTAAGGGCTTGAGCCGGCCAAAGATCCTGGATTATTGGAAAGAGCATTTTGCCGACATCCGGCAAAGATGCATGCGGTTGAGCCGGCCACAACTCGGCTAGCGGCGTCGAAAGGGCGACGCGACTGCGAGCGGGAGTCCCGGTTGTATCTGGCGGCTGCGGGAGTGGACGGGTCAAGACAGTGAAATACCGTTGACCCACACCATCAACGTTGGTTGTGCAAATGAGAAAGGTGAAAGCCGTGAGACAAGGAAGATGGATTGCAGTTGCCGGTCTTGCCACCGGTGCGATCCTCGTTGTGGCCCTATTTTTGCTGAAGCCGGAGCGGAAGGTTGCCGCACCGCCATCGCCTGGTCCGGCTCCGGGCGTCAAAGACCGTGCGCCCTCAACATCTCCGGCAACGGCAAATCGGGTGACGGCCTCCGCCGATCGTGCTGAGGAAAAGAGGTTGCCATCCGCCCCGCCGCCAACGACAAGCACGGTGACGGCCCCTGCCGGCCATACCGAGAAGAAGGAGCCGACATCTGCCCCGCCAGCAACGGCAAGTACAGCGACTGTCTCTGCCGGCCATGCCGAGAAGAAGGAGCCGACATCCGCTCCGCCAGCAACGGCAAGCACAGCGACTGTCTCTGGCGACCATGCCGAGGAGAAGAAGCCGACATTTGCCCGGCCTGAGGAGGTCGGCGAGGACTTTTCTCTATTGGAGTCGAGCGAAGTTGTCCGCCGACTAACCCAATCCGTAGAAAGGGTTGTGCAGCGTAAGGCCGCAAAGGTGCTGGGCGACAGGGGTCTGGCAGGCAACCTGGCTCTGTCGCAGAGTGAACAACAATCTCTGGATGGATATATTGAGAAGCAGATCGGATTGACCGCCGCAGAAGTAGGGGAAGATAGAGTGGAGGCCAACAACCAGATTCGACGATTGTGGCGACTGGCGGCGGACAAGCTGATTGGCCGTCTTGGAAGCGAGAACAGGACGGTTGTCGAGGCCGCCACAAAGAATCTTGCCCTGATGCGTGATGACGATGTCGTTGGAAAGATCATTGGTCGAATAAAAGCAGATGATGATGTCACCTTCAGGAAAAATGCAATCCTGGCCTTGGGCATGATGCGAGAAAAGCGAGACTGTCTTGTGCCGGATCGCCATACGCTCGGCGACAAGGAGTCCGAGGCCCTGGCGCAGAAAGTCATTGCGCCTTTCCTGGCCAAGTTGCTGAAAAGCGAGAAAGCCCCGGAGACTCTCCAAAGTGTCAAGATGGCATTGCAGTTCCTAAAGAATCCGCCGGATGCCAGGCTGCGGCCCAGTAGCGGGCAGTAAGCGAAAGCCCGGAATTCCGGGGACACGTACCGAATGGGGAAATCTGGGAAATCTGGGGACGCTTCCCCTATTTCGTTGGGAAAAAGGGGACATGCTACTTTTTCAGAGGAAATTCCGGCGACAGGCATTTCCGCCCCCCATCCTGCAGCCTGTCCCGACCCCTCGGGCTTCCCCCGACCTCTGCGTTGAAACCACCCTCCCCCTCCCCGGCACGCAAATCCCGTGCCAAACCGGTCAAGCAAATTCCGTTTTGGTGTGACAGTTATTAGCGCCGCTCCATAGCATAGGAGGCAAAACGAGGGGTTTGCGAGGTAAAACCGGGGCAAAGCGAGGTCAAAACGGGGCACGGCGGGGCACCGCCGACGCTGTGCCACGTGGAACCGCCGCGCCTCCCCCCGACCGCGCGGCCGCGTTCACTCCGGCCGGCCCAGCAGCGGATCGTCCGGCGGATCCTCTTCTCCCGCCGGCAAAAGGCCGCGCGCCTTCTCCCTCAGGTCCCGCGTCAGCGACAGGAGCCATTCGGACAGCATCACCAGGCTCCCAAGACCCTTGACCACCTCCCGAACTTTTTCCTCGTTCTCTGTCATAGCGCCTCCCGATTTTCCCTTGTTGCCGACCCACGGCAGGTGTATAGTTCACACATGCGTATCCCGCGGCATGGATTGTACGCTTGTGCGTATAATTTGCAAGAGATTATTCGCTAATGCGAACGTAAATGCCCATTTTTAGGGCGTGGTGGGGCCATGGCCGAGAGCAATTTGCCCGGCGGCGTGTGTGAGAGGCTCCGTCGGCTGCGGGAGGAAGCCTTTGGGAAGCGTGGGCGAGCGGCGTTTGCACGGGCGCTCGGCGTAAGTCCTTCCACGTACCACTATTACGAGAAGGGCCGCCCCCCGCCCGTCGAGTTGCTTGCCCGTGCTGCCGAGGTCACCGGGGCCAGCGCCGAGTGGCTCCTCTCCGGCCGCGGCGAACCGTTTCCAGACCGTCCTGGCGCGGCCGGTGACATAGGCTTGTCACAGCAAGCGCGGGATGCGCTCGCACGCTTTTCCGACGGTGCCGGCGCAGCGCCCCGCGCCGCCGCCGCACGGGCCGCCCTCGGGCGTCTCCTGGCCGAGATCCAGCATGCCCTCCCCGCCGGCGACAGCGCATGGCGGCCCGGCCCGTGCACCGTCAAACCGACGTACGTCCCCATCATCGGTCGGACGGCGGCGGGTCTTGTGGCCCGGTGGGAGCACTTCTTTGCCGGCAAAGAGGACCCGGACGTCCTGGAGCGCCAACTGCGGGCGGTCGAGGGGAAGCCGGCGCGCCAGCGCCGGGCCGACATAGAGCCGGCCGACCCCGCGGGAGAGACGATGCAGCCGCGCGAGATGCGCGCGATGCTCGTCCAGTTATCCGAGCCGACGCCCGACGGCTGCCTGGAGTTCGTGGATCTGGCCGCCCTCGGGACCGTGGAGCCGGGCACGTTCGGCCTGCGGGTGGACGGCGACAGCATGGCGCCGCGGATTCTGGACAACGACATCGTTCTCACGCGGCGAAGCGCGGCCGCCGAGGCGGGGCGGACGGCCGTCGTCCAACTCAAGGGCCGCGTCGGCGTCACCGTCAAACTGTGGCGCCCCGAGGGCGACCGCGTCCACCTCGTGCCGGTCAACGAGGCCTACGATCCAACGGTCTGTCGGCGGGAAGACGTCCTCTGGGCCTGCCGGGTCCTCTGGGTAGTCCGGCTCTGAGACCGAAGCGGCGGCGAGCATACACGCCGCGGCCGCCACCAGCGCGAGAGCCACGAGAAGCACGCCCACCTTCAGTCGGCCCATGAAGCGTTCGAAGCGCCTCGCACCCTCGGGATCGACCAGGAGGCCCAGGAGGAATCGGCATCGCCTGGCGACGCTGAAATGCCGCCAGCCGCGCGCCGTCTCCGCCGCCCCGTTCAGGCGCGCGATGCGCCTCAGGGCGCTCGTGAAGACCGCGACACGATGCTCGCAGATGCCGGCCGACCCGCCGCTCGCATTACCGTCCGGCGCGGCGTCGGCCGGCATGCACCCGGCGGGGCAGGCGGACATGCGGACGGCATAGAGGTCGCTCTCCAACTCGCACCGGCGCGAAACGAAGCCGAACAGGAACCACCAGTACGCGACCGCCGCCGCCATCAAGGCCGCGGTGACGGCCGCGGGCGATCCGGTCAGCACGTCGACCGCCTGAGTGGCGAGGACGCTCGCGCCCATCGCTCCGAGCGCCAGCACCAGATACAGGCGGACGTGGCGGTGCTTGATGTGGCCCATTTCGTGGGCGAAGACGGCCTCAAGTTCCTCGTTCGGCAGGGCCAGAACCAGGGCGTCCGTGATGAGGATATACCGCAGGGGCCCCACGCCGCCCACCATGCAGCCGTTGGCGATGGAGCGGTTCGTCCGCCAGAGGAGGATGTCGGCAACACGGACGCCGGCCCGCCGCCCCAGGGCCAGGAGCCGGCTTCGCAGATCGCCCTCGGGGAACGGCTGGGTCGGCCAGCAGAGGCGAATCCACGGCCCGGCCAGGATAGTCGCCGCCGCCAAGCACCCGAGCAGCGCCAGACCCTCCAGCGGCTCACCCGTGGGTCCGAAAAGGTGGGCCAGAAGGTCGCGGCAGGCCAGGAGGACGGCCATCGGCACGAGCGCCACCAGAAGGTACTGCCGGGCCAGAAAAACCAGGTAGCCCGGCAAGGTCCAGGCGGGGGGTGCGACCGCAACGCCCGCTCGGGCGAACACCAGGGCCCGCAGCCGACGGTCCGCCCAATACAGGGCCGTCCACGACAGCCCCAGCAGCGCGACGAACGGCGTGAGCACAAGGAGGAAGGCAAGCGAGGTCCATCCTGGCGCGCCGGCCCAGTGAGCCGCAAGGGCCGACCAGTCCAGCGCGAAGAGCATGGCGGCGTAGGCGCCGACGACGAGGAAGCGATAGGCCTTGGCCATCAGGCCGACACGCCGGAGGAATCGCTGTTCGTCGCCTTCGGAGGGGGCGCCTCGGCGGAGGACGAGGGCGCCGACGAGAAGCCCCGCGAGAAAGACGCCGACCGCCAGGGCCGCTATCCCCGCCAGGACCGGCGCCGGATCGGGCAAAGAATCGGGCGGCGCGGCCTCCAGGGAGACCAGCGCCAGCAATAGTCCGATCAGTACGGAGGCAAACAATAGGTTCTCCCAGGCGCGCGGCACACTACTCCTCGCCGCGCGAGGCCTCAGGCTCGTGGAGAATGCGCGGCTTGTAAACGAAATAATCGAAGTCCGGGCTCTGGACCGGCCCGTGGCACGACATGCACCAGCGCGACGAGAGGCGGAGACGCGGGTCGGGCTTGACGCCCTTCTCGGCGTGGTCGCTGGCGACGGCGTGGCAGGCCTGGCACGTGACGCGCCCGAGCGCCGGCGTCTTTTGCATCGAGACGAACCCGCCCTCACGCGCGAATCCCATCGTGTGGCAGAGGAGGCACTCGGGGTCGTCCTGTCGGCCAGCCTTGCGGACGGACTCGTAAGCGCGGGCATGGGCCGTCGAGCGCCACTGCTCGTACTCCTTCTTGTGGCACTCAGCGCAGGCCTCGGCGGGCTCGTAGCGGACGGGGATCGGCGTGTCCCAGTCGGCCGGGGGCTTTTCCTTCGCTTCCTTGACATACTCCCAGTAGAGGTCCTCGACCCATTTGGCGCCGGGCACGCGGGCCGACAGTTCCGTCAGGTTCTGGGCCCAGCGCCGGTGGCCCTTTCGGCCGCCCTCCAGCCGCAGCGCCCCGAGGATGTCGCCGACAGAACCGGCGCCGACGAGCACCGTTTCGCCGATGCGCTCCGGCTCGAGGAGCGTCTGGGCGTCGTGGCCGCTCACGACGACGTCAATGCCGGGCACTTCGGCGGCGAGGCGGTGCGAATCCTCGAGCGGCTGATGCGAAAGGGCGACCACCAGGTCGCAGTCGGCGAGGGCCTGGATCTGGCGCTTCGCGGCGGCCATCGGGTCCTCCACCACCAGGCCCGTCCGCCATTCCATGGGCGGGAAGCCGTAGGCGCGGTCGGCGAGGACGGCGAAGATGCCAACCTTTAAATCGCCGACGGTGCGGACGACGTGCGGCGGGACGATCGTCTGGCCGCGCGCGTCCCGCACATTGGCGCAGAGGAGCGGCAGGTCCGACTCGGCGACCAGTTGCCTCAGGCGTTCGGCCCCGAGGAGAAACTCCTGGTCGCCGCAGGCGATTGCCGCGTAGTCGGCGCGGCGGGCGGCGAGGGCGAGAGTGCGGACCAGAAGCGCGTTCGGATGGTCGGGCACAAGGTCGCCGGCATCCACGAGAAGGACATTTCGGCAGGTGCGGCGGTACTGCTCGATGAGACCCTGGCGTTTGGCGAACCCGCCGCTCGGGTTGCCCGGACATCCGCAGGCGGCCAGGACGCCGTAGTTGTTGCCGGCAAAGAGGAGGACGGGCTCTTGGCGCTCGGGGCGCGGCTCGCAGGCGAAGCCGGCGAACAGTAAGGCGAGCAGCACTGGCGGACAAGCCGCCAGTGCCACCCACACCGGGACTCTACTTTGACCTTTAAAACCAGAGCCTCTTGCGCCGGCGGTCCGTCGGATCCTGCGCACGAAAAGGCTCCTGTGCCCGTTTTCAGGCGCCGTCGGCGACCAGAGGCGGCAGGCTCACGTGGTAAACCCGTCTCATGAACGCTTTGCCGCGAAGTTCTTCCAGAACCTCCGGTGCGGGAACGGCGTCGAGCGTCAGGGCGAGGCACGCCTCGCCGGATTCGACCTTCCGGCCGAAGGTCATGCTCGCGATGTTGGTGCCGTACGCGCCGAAGGCGGCCCCGACTTCGCCGATGATGCCGGGCCGGTCCTCGTTGAAGGTGATAACGATGTCGCCTTCGGGCTTCAGTTCCATGTAGAACTCGTCAATGGCGGTGACGCGCGGGTACCTGGCCGCGAACACCGTGCCGTAGCACGAGTGCGACCCGCGGTCGCCTTCGGCGAGGATACGGACGCTCGATGCGTAGCCGCGCGCGTCGGCGCTGGTGCGCTCGGAAACCTCGATGCCGCTCTCCTCCGCCACGACCATGGCGTTGACGACGTTGACGGGGCTGGCGACGACCTTCTGGAGGATGCCCATCAGGGCGCCGAGGGTGACGGGCCGGCAAGGCTCCTTGGCCAGGTCGCCGGCGTGCGTGACGACGATGCGCTTCAGCCGGCCCTGGGAGATTGCCGCCAGCAGCGTGCCCATGCGGTAGGCGAGTTCGGCGTAGGGCTTTAGCGCCCCGGCAGCGGCGAAGTCCATCGTGGGGACGTTGACGGCGTTCCTCAGTTCGCGCCCCGCCAGGTAGTCCACCAGATTCCGGCAAGCATCCACGGCGACGACGCGCTGGGCCTCCTCGGTCGAGGCGCCGAGATGCGGCAGACAGAGAACGTTGGGATGGTCCACCAGGTCGCGCTTCTCGGGCGGCTCCTTGGTATAGACGTCGAGTCCGGCGGCGGCGACGTGGCCGGAGACGAGGGCCTCCAGGAGCGCCGCCTCGTCAATGATCCCGCCGCGCGCCGCGTTGATGACGAACGCCCCCTTGGGCAGAAGGGCAAGTTCCTTCGCTCCGACGAGGCCGCGCGTCTCGTCGGAGAGCGTCGTGTGGACCGTCAGGACATCGGCCTGGCGGAGGAGGTCTTCCAGCGTGTCCACCAGCCGAATCTGCTTCGCCAGTTCCCGGTCGCCGGAGACGAACGGGTCGTAGCCGACAACCTTCATCTCGAGGCCCAGGCACCGCCTTGCGACGGCGCTGCCGATGCGGCCCAGGCCCACGATGCCGATCGTCTTGCCGGCCAGCGTGTGCCCCATGAAGGCCTTCTTGTCCCACTTGCCCGCCTTGAGGCTGGCGCAGGCGGCGGCGATGTGTCGGCTGACGGCAAGCATCAGCGCGATGGTCAGTTCGGCCGTCGAGAGCGTGTTCCCGTCCGGCGCGTTCATCACCACGATGCCGTGCCGCGTCGCCGTCGCCAGATGCACGTTGTCCACGCCGACACCGGCCCGCGCGATGACCTTCAGGTTGCCGGGCTTCGAGAGGGCGTCGGCCGTCAACTTCGTCGCCGACCGGATGACGATGCCGTCGTACCCGCCGATGGCGTCGCGCAGTTGCTCGGGCGCGAGGTCGGTCTTGACGTCCACCTCGAAGCCGGGCGCGGCCTTAAGGATCTCGACGCCTTCGGCATCGAGTTTGTCGGACACAAGGATTTTCATGCGAACGCTCCTTCGGGCCTGCAGGTTGCTCTCGGGGTGGCGGCCTTCCCAGGCTGCCACCCGTATTTTCCCCTGTATCCATTCGCGGCGGCCTGGGAAGGCCGCCGCGCGGGCCTGTCTTCGCTAACAGCCCTTCGCCAGAACTTTCTGGGCGGCCGCGACGCCGACGCCGTACTCGACCTTATAGCCCAGTTTCCCGAGCGCCATCTCCAGGGCCGACACCGCCGCCAGCAGGTCGAACGCATCGGTGTAGCCCATGTGGGAGAAGCGGACAATCTTGCCCTTGAGTTGGCTCTGCCCGCCAGCCACCCGCACGCCGAAACTGTTGGCCATGACCTTCGGCAGGGCCTCGCCGTCCACGCCCTCGGGGACATTGATGGCCGTGACGCTGTCGGAGGGGCTCTTGGAGTAGAGCGTAAGGCCGAGGGCCTTCGCCGCGGCGCGAAGGGCGTCGGCGCGTCGGCGGGTCTCGGCCCAGACCTTTTCCAGGCCTTCGGCCTTGATGAGGCCGGTGCTCTTCAGGGCCGCACGCACCATCGCGTTGGCCGGCGTCCAGGGGTTGTCCCACGTCGCCAGGCTCTTCTTGTAGGCCCGGAGGCTGTTGTAGAGCGCGCCGGGCGGAGTCGCATCAATTTGCTTCCATGCCTTTTCGGAGCAGGCGATGAACGCCAGGCCCGCCGGCAGCATGAGGGCCTTCTGGCTCCCGACCACCGTGATGTCCACGCCCCACTTGTCCATGTAGAACGGCAGCGCGCCGACGCCCGTGATGCCGTCCACCACCAGCAGCGTCTTCGTCTTGCCGACGACCTTCGCGATGCCCTCGATGTCGAAAACGGTCGCGGTGCTCGTCTCGCAGTGCTGGGTGTAGAGGGCGACGGCGTCGGGATGCTGCTTCAAGAGGTCCTCGACCTCTTGCGGCGTAATAGCCGTGCCCCACTCGACATCCACATTGACGACGCTCGAGCCAAACGTCTTGCCGAGGTCGCTCCAGCGTTCGCCGAACTTCCCGGCGCGGACGGCGATCATTTTTTCGCCGCGCGCGACGACGCTCGCCACCGCCGCCTCCATCGCCGCCGACCCGCTCCCCGTGATCGTGAAGACCGCCTGCTTCGTCTGCATAATGTGCTGCATGTCGGCCGTCAACTGCTCGAGCATCTTGCGATACTCGGCCGTGCGGTGGTGGAACATCGGCCGGGCCAGTTCCAGCAGCGTTTCCTCGGGGACCGGGGTCGGGCCGGGGGCAAAGAGGCGGGGCTTGAACATCAGCGGCTCTCCTCGTTACAGGTCCGTTATCTGCCGTTCGACGGGCCCCACGCCCGTCCTGGGCGGGCGTATTATAGGGAAGCCCCCGCGGGATGCAACGCGATTTCGGCGGCCCCGCGCCGCGTGCACCCGTGCCCCGGCACCCCCCTGTGTGGCACAGGCTCCAGCACCTCTGTGTGGGACGGCCAGCCTTGCCTGGTTTGGGTGGCATGCTCACGCTTTGCCTCTGCGTAAGCATGCTCCGGCGCTGCATGCCCACCCTGTTTCAGGATTTTACATCTACGCGGCGTTGGCGTCATGAATCAGTGTCCGGATCATGTTGAGGATGATCTTGCCTTGGACCCACAGGTGAGCGCGCGCTGTTTCTAACGCGCGTGGGAAAATTCCGAAAATTTTTTTTGGGAGGCCGCCCGATTTGGGGGCGTTTTTTTGGGGGTCGCAACCGAGTTCCCAGAGCGGCAGGGGCGTTTTGGGGTGTGGAAGACTCCACGTGGAGTGCAAAAAGCCCCATTTTCACGCGACTATGGCCCGGATTTTCCCCGACAATGGGCGATAACCACCCCGGTTTTGCCTCGCAAAACCCTCGTTTTAGCGACTATGCTATGGAGCGGGGTGGATGATATGGCCGTTTTCCTGCGAAGTTTGGCACGGGATTTGCGTACCGGCCTTAACCGCAAAGAACGCAAAGGGAGAATTGGGCGACGGCGGACAACGTACCGCAAAGGAAACCGAAAGGACGCGAAGGCCAGGGGCGAGGGACAGGAGTGTGGTTTCAACGCAGAGGACGCAGAGGGAGGATTTGGGAACGGCAGGGCGAGGGCCGGGTTCCGCCGTGGCTTGCGGCCTCCAGCCTCTTGAGAACGTTCTACGGCATGGGGGTCGGTGGCCGCTTGATGTAGTTGCGTTGGCCGGGCGGAACCGTGAGGTCCAGGATGAGTTCGCTGAGAGGTTGGTGCCGGACCTTGGCGGTGTCTGGAGTTTCCCGGCGGACGACTCGGGCGCCCGCCACCGTGCATTGCTTGGGACCTTGGCGCAGCCGGACCGAGGGAACCATCACCTCTTCGGCGCTCTTGTAGGGCGCGGCATCGGTGGATACGCAGAACGTGCCGTCGTGCCAGTCGGCCGATTTCGGATTCGTCGTGCGGTAGGCGTAGCCGACGGTCATCAGACAATCGAGGCTCTTGAATCCGCGGTTGCTGTTCGACAGGTCGTAGAAGACCCATCCGGCGTCCGGGAAGTACACCTCGATAAACTTGTGGCCGCGGGTGCCGTCGCCGACGAAGGTCGCACTGACGGGTTCGGCCGGCACGCCCATCTTGCGAAGGATCGCGCAGGCGACGTTGGCCATGCCGGTGCAGTTGCCCTTGCCGCCGGAAAGGACGGTGTCGGAGTTGCCGCCGGCGCCGCTCTCGAACGGGATGTTGTCGTTGACCCAGTCGCAAGCGAGTTCGACGGCCTCTTCGGCGAAGGGCGCTCGCCTGAGGATCGCCTTCGCGATGGGCTCGATTGCCGGGTTGTCCGGGTTGACCTTATCGTCGGCCTCCAGCAGCGCGGGGAAACGGTCGAGGACGCTTTTGGGGTAAGGCAATTGCGCGGCTGTCGGGAGGACCGTGATGCAGGTGAGTTCGACGGTCAGATGCTGCGTCACGGTGATGCTTTCGACCTGGGGGGATTCCCACATCAGTTCGTAGTAGCGCCGAGGCATGCCGCGGTTGTCCGCCGTCACCTCGATCTTATCGGGCTTGACGCTGTACGTGAAATCGGACTTCAGGACGATTTGCTGATTCGTTATTCCCCAGAAACTCATCATCGCGGGGATGGCGGCCACGTTCTTCTCGCCTCGGACCACGGCGATCGCGTATGTCCGTTCGACGGTCAGCGTGCGGGTGTTCTTGGGCGTCGATGAGCCCAGCGTGACCCCCGAGGCCGGGCAGGAGGCGAGGATGCTCAGGCCGAGCAGGGCGACGAGCGACGCAAGCGTGCGCATTCGGGAACCTCCGCGTTTAACCGGCTGCCCCAGGCGCCACCATCCGACAACCTGCCGCAGGAGCGGAAACGAACGCCACGATATTCCCACGGGCGTGTGGAAAAAAGAAATTCTCTCCTTCCGCCCGCTGGCACCACGCGCCTTCCCGGCGGGCCTGCTCCTGCGCAGCATCCTGCGGAATTGGGGACGTTCCGCTTCACGGCGCACGTGGACGCCTTCGGAACACCTTACTCAGCACGAGCCCGTCGCTTGAATTCCCCGTACAGGCACAGGAACCGGAACTTGGTGCTCAGGCTGTAGAAAACAGATATCCACGACATCAGGCAAACAAACGCAAACCGCGAAACCCACGCAACCGCTCGTTCTGTCTGCGCGAACTCCGTCCTGACAAGCACAATGTAGATTCCGAGGGCCAGACTGAACACCAACCAGAAACCAATTGCTTTCACGACCAGGGCAGTGCGCCTTGCCCTCATACGTAGGTGATATGAGATTTGGTTCAGCACCTCCACCAAGACGACCGCCGCGCCAAAGATGATCCACTTGCCCGGCACAAAGTCCTTTCCCGTGTCCCAAGCTGCCACAACCATAAAACCAAGCGCGTACAAATGCAGCAGCGGTCTTATCCAGACAGGCCCACCTTCCGCGGGGTACAAGGTTACACATACTCGCCTGAACGTTTCTCTCAACCGTGTCGCCATTGTTGTAACCACTCCCTATTTTCCCTGTCATGGGAATTCTGGGGACGCCCATCTATGAGCAAGTCTCTGTCAAGTCGGAAGCGGTTCGAAAGCGGATTGCTTCCAGCCGTCTATTCGGTGTCGTCGCTCCGGACGCACCAGATTACAGGATTCGCCCCGGCCCCATTCATAACC
>Ga0307380_10004384_pt1 | contig 19111 bp, 22 predicted proteins | sample UN3MG_FD_202239 | JGI IMG/M metagenome (GOLD analysis project Ga0307380, IMG submission 202239) | Soil microbial communities from Risofladan, Vaasa, Finland - UN-3 | ecosystem: Environmental > Terrestrial > Soil > Coastal area > Acid sulfate soil | place: Finland: Risofladan, Vaasa | collected... | reverse complement strand
CCGAAGCACTTGGCGGTGAACGGCCATCACGTCGCGCGCCAGGCCCATGATTTCGAGCATCTCATCGTCCGAGAGGTCGGCCAACCGGCCCTTGTGAGCGGCGGGGACGATGAGCGCGTGGCCGTTGTTGTAGGGGAACCGGTTGAGGACGGCAAAGGCCAGCGGGCGGCGAAGAAAGACGAGCGCCAGGCGGTCGTCCTCGGCGTCACGTGCCGCACAGAGGAAACAGCCGCCGTGCGAGCCGTCGTCCTCTATCCCGTCGATGTAGGTCATCCGCCAGGGAGCCCAGAGCCGTTCCATGAATGCTCCTCGCGCGCTGCGGCTAGCCGTCACAGGTGGCACAGGAACTGGCCGAGCAGGTGGCACATCCGCCGCTTGACCCGCCGCCTTTGCCGCGACTCGCGCCCGACATGGCAAACGAAGAGAACTTCTTGTGGACCTTGCGGCTGCCGCAATGCGGGCACTTCGGCCGGCGCTTCTGTTTCCGCGAGCGGAAGAGTTCCTCGAACGCTTTGCCGCACGCATCGCACGCGAACTCGTAAAGAGGCACCTGCCGCTCCTTTCGCCGGCCGCATGGATTATATCAACCTCGCCGCCCGTTGCTCAAGGCCTATGTGAAAGGAGATGACCCATTTTGGAGGCGGGCCGAAGAGGGCCCCCCAAGGCCAGACCGAGGAACTCGAGGCAATTAACAACCCCGAGGACCCGTCGAACTTGTCCCGAATTGGCGCTTTTTGACCCCCTTTTACCCCTTATACATGGAGCGGCGCTTGTGCGTCCGTGAGCCGTTTTCGCCACTGGTTTCGGGCCTAGGCTTACAACTTGGCCTTGCCGCCGGTGATTCATCTTGACGCACATAACACCTCGCATTATTGTACAGTCATGACCGGGAAGTAAGGATCTCCGGTTCTCCAACGATGTGCCCCGGCCGACTTGAAGCCGAACTCGAGGGGAGTTGGCGGTCGGTCAGGGGTGTTCATGCAACAGGCTTAGAGGAAGTGATCCATGCCCTGGCACGGTCCATACCAGATTGGTTGCCTTCTTGAAAAGTGTCTCGATGACGGGCAAGACTGGCCCGGCGACAGAGGAGGCGTGTACGTGATCACGCACCGCAGGTGGCGAGATGAGCCGAATCATGAGTCCGGCGTTCTGTACGTCGGTGGAAACACCGGCAAGTCGCAGAGGTTCTGCACCCGGATTGGCGACTTGATTGCCGATATGTTCGGTTTTTACGGTCATGAGACCGGACACCACTCCGGCGGCCAGAGCATCTGGAAGTGGTGTCGCAGGAATCACCTTAATCCGCTGAGTCTCTACATCGGGTGGCTGACCCATGCGCGCTGCAACAGGTGTGCGGAGGCCCGCGCTTGCGAGGCTCTCAGGCCAAAGCTGAACAAGAAGAAACCCGCCCAGTGCAAAGAGCATAGATGAGGCCATTACTTGCTTCTCCTGGGCGCTGTCGGGAATGGGAAGCCGCGAATGCGAGGAAAAGTGCCCCCAGAACATCCCCATCGTCGAACAACTCCGCGAAACCGAAGCCGCTTTGGGCTGATACGAGAAGTGCAAAATGGGACGTAAATTCACCCGCCTAGGCGGGTTGTCCCGCATCTAGACATAGGCCGCGAGGATCTGTGCCTGCGCAGGGTTTACACTTCGAACGATTAGCTCAGCGGCACGGGAGCGATCTTTTTGAACGACGTAAGCAGCCCGGCGATGTGCTCAATCATGTTGGCCCCAGGCTTAGTTTACGCGGCACCTCATTATTGGGCATCGAGTCTTTGCCACTGGATTTTGCCAACGAAGTTCGCATTTGCGTCAACAGTCACCTTCGCCTGCCATGCTTCGTATCCAAGGCGGGCAGCCCTCGATTTGATGTTTCTGACTTCATCGGATGAGGGGTCTGCTGGCGTTGACGGCGACAGTGCAGTTTTGACCTGCACGAGCAGCGATGCTTTGGGACCGACAGCCTCAATATCAGTGGAACCAGGCTGTCGGGTATTGAGATTGGTCTTATAATTGTTGCCGATCAGCCAGTTGTTAACAATTCTCTCTCCCGCCGCTCCGATCTCCGCTTGTGAGTGCATTTTCGTTTCTCCTTTCTGATGCCTAACGCTTCGGCTAACCGGCAGGTGAGCCGCGCAGCGGGTCACCTGTATGGTTCAGCCGGTTGTTCGACAGGTCTATTCATCTGCGCGTTGATCTCCCAGCGCCCCTATCTTCTTCTCGAGGTCTTGTGCCTTCTCCTTGAGTACGTAGATGTACTCCATGAAGTAGTCGAGAAGGTCCAGCATCAGTTCGGAGACATGCTGGTCTGGCTCACGCTCCAAATCGAAGTGCGCGCCAAGGTTGCCTCCTTTGCGGAGGGTATCGGCGAGTACGATGAGTGGTTCTGCCAGATCGACCTTCTCTGGCAGTTTCTTCAGTTGATCGAAGAGTCGGCCTTTGCGGTCTTCTTCAGGGAGCAATGTGTGGACAAGACCCTCCAGTGTCTTCCTGCAGGTTGTGGCACAGGCATCCCAGAGCCCGGCATTGTAAGCGTTGAATGCCGACTGGTAGACACGGGCGAGCGCGGGCTCATCCAGTTTGTCAGGTGAGACAATTGGTTTTTTTGTGGTCCTCGGTGTGGGGTGAATTCCCAAGAAGTCACAGCCTCGCTGAGAGGTATCCCTTCCATCACCGGGATCGACAACCCAAAAGCGCGAGGTGTCGTGGCATGCGGGGCATTTGGCCTGGGCAGCGATGGTGTTACGATATTGGTCATATTGCTGCCGCTCAAATGCGAGATTAACTAGGCGGCCACAGTACGGACAGAGGGTGTCGACACTCTGCGGGCACCACTTGTTACTAACGTTGACCCATCGGGGGACTGAACTCAGAGATAAACTATGCATTACCTTATACCTCCTTTTCTAAATCTTGTTGTCGAACTACTGATTATCTCGTTTTCGTATAAGCCCCGTGCCGACCATACCATGCCGATAGGCTAATCGGACTGCACGCGCCGGTCAAGGCCAATTAAGTATCGTGTCCCTCCGAAGTCATGAACGAAGGAACGTCGCGATCTTAGGCTTGTTGCCCCAGAAGTTGTTGATCTGAACCACCTTATTATCCATCCGTAGCGTGAAGTCGGCCGGTGAGGTCTGGTCTGCATTGGTTGGTGCTCCCACGACGGCCAGTACTAGGCCGATTATTAGGCTGTACGGAAGAAGCAGCGAATTTGTCGCGGGGTCAACTCTCATCTTCCGCTCAGTGGTGAACTGGATGTCCTTGGGGAGTTCCCCTGCGTGAAGCAAGCCACACCTGACCGCATGGTACACAATCTGCTCAAGGGTTGCGTACCCCTGAGCGTCGGGCGTGATTTCGGGATGCCTGTAGTTGACCCTGAAAAAACCCGTAGCCCAAATCCCGATTGCTGCGCCTCCGATAAGCTGCAAGTTGTCATGTAAGAACTGCTTATACCGCGGCCCAGTCTGTTTAAGGGTAGGGCATTCCTGCTGGGAGGTTTTGTCAATTGCGATCGAAACCTGGACTAGCGCCTGCTCAGGGTCGCCTGAGCTCAGATGCCTGATTGCTTCCTGCACCAGCTCGGATATGGTCACCGCCTTTCCTCCAGTCTGGCCGCGGTGAGCCAACGAGTATAGATTAACTAAAAATGCCTGCAATCGCAATGGTGGATTCCAGGCCGCGCTGGGATACTGCTTCACAACCTTCGGGGAATGGGGGCGAGATCACGCTGGCGGCATCGCTAATCCGACCGGACGTGGCGGTCAAGGTCAATCAAGAGACCCTAACAGAATCCCGATTCATTGGGACGGAGCACGCCCCGCCACGGCGGGTAAACCGAGAACGCAGAGAAAAAACGACTCCTTTTTGGCGGAAAACAAGACGTTCCGTTGTTCTCTGCGATCTCTGCGGTTCATTCTGTTAGACGCTCTTACACTCGTCGCGTCTTTTCGTTCCTGCTTGATGAAGCCGCCCCAAAGTCAAGAAGTGGCGTGACGTGAAGAAGGTGTTTCGGGAGTATGGGGTCGAAGCGCGGGAGGGCGCTTCGCCCGGACACCGCCGAGAAGGCTCAGGCCGAGGACCAGGCCGTAGGCGGCCAGGGCTATGGCCAGGTACTGCGTCATGCTCGACCCCTGTTCAAAACTCTTCTGAACGAGATGGCGCCGGTCGGCCACGATCTTCTGATAGGTTTGGTGGCTGCAATCGTAATAGGTGACCGACAGGAAGCCGAGCAGGACGGCCAGGATGAGCCAGGACGGCAGGAAGCGGCGGAAGACGGTGGCCAGAGGACGGGCGACGCGCCCGAGGGCCTTTGCAAGCGGCGCGGACAGGACAAAGGCCGTGACGAGGGCCAACAAGACGCCGGCCCCCGCGGCCGCAAAGTAAGAGACGATAAGGTAATGTTCGTTGGTCATGCCCCGGAGGTGTCCCGGAATCGGCCCAGTGTCGCGTACAGGACCGTCAGCACGACGACGTAGACGATGAGGAAGATGCTGACGGAGAGGCAGACGGACTTCAGTCCCCCCGCGACGTGCCAGACGGCCGTCATGAAAGTCCCTTCGTTTTCGGCGGGAGCGGCAGGAACGAGTTCGGCCTCGGGCTCAGCAGCCTCGAGGGCCGCCTCGGCCTGGGCTTCGGCTTTATCTTTGGTGGCCGGCGCCGACGGGACGCCCTGGTTCAGGAGCGGAGTCCATGCCGCCAGGAGCATGATGAGGAAGAACGTCCGGGCGTAGAACGACCGGGCGCTCTTCAGGGTCGCGTTCAGGGCGAACATGCGCCGAAGGGGTGGATACACCAAAAGGAACAGCACCAGCGCGATGGCGAAGGCCATCACCAAGCCGACCACGAAAACCGCCAGTTCGATGGACATGTCGTGCTCCTTCCGAGGGCATGCCCATGCTAGGAGAACGGCCGAGGGGTGACAAGCAAAAAGCAGGCAGGCTCGCCCCAGGCGGGTCCCGGCGCGCGGGGACCCGTGGCACAATCGGTGCGCGCCTAGCGAACGGGGCGCGAACGCCTGCGGCTCGCGGCCAAACACGGCGCGCGGCGCGCGGGGATTAGTACATGTCCTCGCCCATGCCGCCGCCAGCGGACGTTTTCTTTTTCTTTTCGGGGATCTCCGAGACCAGGGCGTCGGTCGTGAGCAAGAGCCCCGCGATGGAGGCGGCATTCTGAAGCGCGATGCGCTCGACCTTCATCGGCACGATGACGCCGGACTTGACGAGGTCCTCGAACTTGTGCGTCAGGGCGTTGAAGCCGAAGGTCGGGCTCTCGTTCTCCTCGACGCGCTGGGCGACGATGGAACCGTCGCGTCCTGCGTTCTCGGCGATCTGCTTGATGGGCGCCTCGAGCGCCCGGCGGACGATGTCGGCGCCGATTTTCTGGTCGCCCTTGAGCCGTAGGCGGTCGATGGCCTTGCGGGCCCGCAGGATGGCCACGCCGCCGCCCGGCAGGACGCCTTCCTCGACGGCTGCGCGGCAGGCATGGAGCGCATCTTCCACGAGGGCCTTCTTTTCCTTGACGGCCGTCTCGGTGGCGCCGCCGACGTTAATCTGGGCCACGCCGCCCGAGAGTTTTGCCAGGCGCTCTTCGAGTTTTTCGCGGTCGTAGTCGCTCGTCGTTTCCTCAATCTGGGTGCGGAGGGCTTTCAGGCGGCCTTTGATGGCTTCGGTCGAGCCTGCGCCTTCGATGATGGTCGTGGCCTCCTTCTCGACGGTGACTTTCTTGGCCTGGCCGAGGCGCCGGATTTCGACGTTCTCGAGTTTGACGCCGAGTTCGTCGAGGATGGCCGTGCCGCCCGTCAGGACGGCGATATCTTCCATCATGGCTTTGCGGCGGTCGCCGAAGCCGGGGGCCTTGACGGCGCAGCACTGGAGCGTCCCGCGCAGGCGGTTGACGACCAGCGTGGCCAGGGCGTCGCCCTCGGTGTCCTCGGCGATGATGAGCAGCGGCCGACCGGACTGGGCGATTTTTTCAAGAAGCGGCAGCAGGTCTTTCGCGCTCGAAATCTTCTTCTCGTGGATCAGGATGTAAGGCTTCTCCAGTTCGCACGTCATCGACTCAAAGTCGGTGACGAAGTGGGGCGAGATGTATCCCTTGTCGAACTGCATGCCCTCGACCTCTTCGACGGTGGTCTCCAGGCTCTTGCCTTCCTCGACGGTGATGACGCCGTCCTTGCCGACCTTCTCCATCGCGTCGGCGATCATCTGGCCCGTTTCGGCGTCCTGGTTGGCGGCGCAGGTGCCGACCTGGGCGACCTCTTTGCTGCTTGTGACGGGCTTGGCCGTTTTCCGAAGTTCGGCGATGACGGCCTCCACGGCGGCGTCAACACCGCGCTTCAGTTCCATGGCCGTCGCCCCGGCCGTGACGTTCTTCAGGCCTTCAGTGAAAATGGCCTCGGCCAGGATGGTGGCGGTCGTGGTTCCATCGCCGGCGACGTCGCTGGTTTTAGAAGCGACCTCGCGGACCATCTGGGCGCCCATGTTCTCCTGAGGGTCTTCGAGTTCGATTTCCTTGGCGACCGTCACGCCGTCTTTTGTGACGGTCGGGCCGCCGAAACTTTTTTCCAGGATGACGTTGCGTCCGCTGGGGCCGAGCGTGACGCGGACGGCCCTGGCCAGGGCCGCGACGCCGCGTCGAATCGCCTCACGTGCTTCGGTGTCAAAGAGAATCTTTTTCGCTGGCACGGTAAGTTCTCCTTTTCGCTGGTTCGTTTATTTTTCGGCCGGTGCAGCCCGCCCGGCGGCCGACCCCGATGTACATCGGGGCCGACGACGTTACTTTTTGATGACGGCGAGGATGTCGCTCTGGCTCATGATGAGGAATTCCTCGCGGTCGATGGTGATTTCGGTCCCGGCGAAACTGGAGAAGATGACCTCGTCGCCTTTTTTGACGGAAGGTTTGTCGATTTCGCCGCTGTCGAGCCTTTTGCCTTCGCCGACCGCGACCACTTTCCCGCGTTTCGGCTTCTCCTGGGCGCTGTCGGGCAGCACGATGCCGCCTTTTGTCTTGGCCTCGGCTTCGAGGCGCTTCACGACTATCTTGTCGCCGATGGGTGTCAGTTTCACTGCCGGCTCCTTTCCCGTTGAATTTGGTTTCCCCGTCCGGCCCGCCCCGGCCGTGGGCCTTTTCAGGCCCGCCGCTAGCCCCACGTGTGCCGGACCAGTTGTGTGACGACGGTGACAATACACCGGCCGTCGGCCGGTTTGGTCAAGACAAATCGGATCTCGAGCGACCGGACCTCCGCCGGGGGCACTTCCGACGGGTGGGCCGTCATCAGTGCGGCCGGCAGAGATCGGGCGTATCGCCGGATTCGCCGCAGCGTCTCAAGACCGTTGAGGCGCGGCATGTGGAAATCAATCAGGGCGACGTCCACGGGCTCGGACTGGACGATCTCGATCGCCTCCTCGCCGCATGCCGCTTGAAGGGTGCGGAAACCCGCGCGGCGGAGGAGTTCGTCCACGGCAAGGCGCCAGCCGTCGTTGTCGTCGGTAATCAGGACCGACGCCTCGTGCGGCTCTAAATGAGCAGATTGGGCTACCATCGCTCGCTCGAAATATACACTCTCCGTTTGGCTTTGTGCAACCGGTGTGCCAATAGCGCCAGCGCAGGGAGGCGTGAGGCGTTTTTGCTCTAATCCTTTGTTCCAAAAGGGGTTAGGACAGTTTGGGGGCCGGGGGTCTTAAGCCTTTGGGACCGTGGGGCCTTTGCGTTTCGCCCTTTGGAGTGCCAAAATGCGCCCCGGCGCGCCCGACGATGCTGCCAACCTGGCAGGATGCCCCCAAAAGACAGGGACGGAGGGAAGGCTGCGGCGGCAAAGCGGAAACGCCGCACTCGTGCAAAGTAGAATGGTCTTCTCTCGGGTCGGCGCCGGCTAATCGGGGCTCTTCTCGACAGGGGTGGTCTCCGCCTCTTCGGGTTCGGGACGGGCCTCCATCCCCTCGCGTAAGGTTTCCGCGTCGCCCTCGGCGATTTTGACGGTCGAGAACAGTTGCTTGACCTCGACGGCCTGGGCTTTCAGGGCGCCGGTCTCGTCTGCCGCCGACCCGAGCAGAAAGGCATCGCCCGGCTTGACGCCGCTGTCGGAGCCGATGTCCAGAATCGCCATACCCGTCTGGGGGTTCACGGAGGTCACCCGGATCGGCTCGACCACGTCTCGCATCTGGTCGAGGAGGTCCTCGACGGCGCGTTCGATGGCGACCAGCGGCTGGAGGTCTGCGCCGCAGGCCACCGCCTTGATCTCCCCGGTTTCCACCCGGTAAACGGTCAGGTACATAACGGCGGCGGTTGTCGGATCGATGGCCAGGCGGCGCTTCCGAATCTCTCGCTGCACGGGCGCAAGGGCCGGGTCGTCGCGGGGCAGCGCTCCTGCGGGGAAATATGCCCCCTCGATGATGTAATGGACGCCGATGAGGTGGCCCGGTCGAGGCGCGGTCTTCGGGTCGACCGCCTGGGTCTTTGCGAGGGCGAGTTCGCGGGCAATCTCCAAGATTCGCTCGCGTTCCACGACGACGAACTCGCGCGTCTGGAGCAACGCCCGCGTCAGGAACTGGCGAATCGGCGGCGGCATGAAGACGGGCGCGTCTTCGAGGCCGGTCTTGACGACGGCGTCGGTCTTGGCTTCAACGTCCAGATCGACGTCCCCGGTCTCGTCGCCCGCCTGGCCCTTGATCTTGGCGTCCGTGGTCTGGCTTACGCCCACGCCGCGACCGAAGGGGAGATACTCCTTCAATGCGACCACGTCGCCCGTCCTGAGGAGGGCGACGACGGCCTTTCGGTCCCGTTTGACCTTCTTGATCTCGTGCTTGTAATCAAACGTCGGCGCCGGCTCCGTCGCCTTTTCCGGTGGCGGGGGAGGCGGGGCCACCTGAATCTCATCGTCCGACAGACATTGGCGCGGGGCCGCCAGCATCGCGCTCCCCGTGAGCAGCGCCATCAGTCCACCAACGAGGATACTGCGCCAGATTGGATTGAAACGCGGTTTCATCATGACCCCCTTCCTTGTCGCGGGTCCGTTGGGGCCTGCGACGGCGTTGTGGGTTGCCCGTGGGCCTATTATTCCCCTTCTGCGCCGGCTTCGGCCCCCATAATGGGGGTGTGCGGTCCGTAGGTGACACATTCATACATCCATGCGCTTGGCGTCGGCGTGGCCATGCACTTGCCGCCAAGAATTACGTGCAGGCCGTGGGAACAAAGGTTGCCGCAACCCTTGTGGTCGAGGTCCGTTACGATCCCCCGCTTCTTGTACAGGGCGAGATACTCCTCGTAACTCATCGAACGCGGAATCGTTCCCTGTGAGATGTGGAGGTTGTAATTTTCGCGCGTCGGTGTGCAGCAGCAGGTGCCGCCGAGGATCCAGGGCTCGTTGCCCTTGACGTGACCCACGCCGTCATGGCAGCAGAGGATTTCCGGCGCTGTCGCGGGTTTCGGCACATAGGGAAGCGGCTTGTAGGCCGGTCCGCAGCCTGCGAGCGCGGCCATGGCCGCGCAAACCGCCAGCACGACGAGGCCGACGCCCACTTGTCCATTGCGTCGCTTGAATCGCATGAGTCAGTTCCCTGTGCGGCGTCTCCGCTCCATCCCGCCGGCCGCCTCACCGCGCCTCGGCCTTGCGCGCCTCTCGCATCCGGAACTCATAGTCGGCCACGTCCGCCCGGAGACTGGCGATCTCATGGGTCGTCACATACCGGGCCGGCAGCATCAGCGGCGCCCAGTTCGTTTCATAAAGGGCAAATCCGCCGGCGTCTTTCCAGATGACCTTGATGTCCACCCAGATATTTTCCTTCTTGCGGTTCTTCAGGTCGGTTCGGACGCGCAGGAGGCCGCCTTCGATGCGGTCGCTCTGTTGGCGGACCACCCTGACGAACTGGCTGACGGTCCAACCCTCCAGAAGGACCCTGCCTTGATCGTCCACGCGTTTGGGCTGGGCCTCACAGCCGGCCAAGCCAATCATGAGCCCTATACTGAGGACCATGGCGGTGCGGAGCATGGATTTTTTCTCCTTTCCGATTCCTGGTCCGGCCGCCGCAAATCCGGGGCGGCGCGGGCGTCAAAACGCGTACGCGGCGCCCGGACTGACGCCGCCTTTGATCGCCTTCTGAACTTGCTCTGGCGGCAACCGATTGTCACCGTCGAACCTCGGGTTTAAGAGTATGCACGCCTCGCCTCTTTCCGGGACACCCACCCCGTAGTAGGTGTTCGTCCAGCGGGGCAGCCGGTTACCATCGACGTCAAACACCTCGAGCCGGACGGTGTGGGGGCCGGGCGTCGCCTTGGCGGCAAAGAGGTAAACCTTGCCGGGGAGCGACATCCAGTGGCGGGCATCCCCGCTGACGTCCCAATGGCCCGCCAGCGAACCGGCATAAGGCGCGTGGCTGAGGATTTCCTTGAAGATTGCCTTGCCGGTTTGTGCGGCGTCCTTCTCGTCGATACGGTCCTGCGTGGCCGTCTGGTCCCACAGGTCGAGCGCTTCAAACGCCGGACCGGCGGCATGCCCGTCAACATAGACGCGGATGGCATGAGGGTTGCGCGGTCGGCCGAATTCTGTCCGCTCGCCGCCGATGCCGCCCAGGTACTTGAACGGGCACCGGCCGAGTTCAATCGTCAGGATAAGGTTACAATCCGCCTGATACGCGGAGGCGAAAAACTCCCCAGGCTTTTCGGCCGCGCGAAGGACGGGACATTCGGGCGAAGCGCCGGGTAGCGTTTTCGACGCCTCGTCGATATTGCCGCCAACCTCCGCCAGATTGACAACACCCTCGATGAAGAGGTCTTCTTTCTCGGGGTCCGTAAAAGTTTGGTAGGCCCACTGTTCTCCCTCGGCCCGCTTCTTTTGATACTCCGCAGCCTCTTTGCGGTCCTCCTTCAGTTCGCGGGCCGCGTCCTTTTCCTTCCGTGGCGTTTCGGTCGTGGCTTTGCGGAAGGCGACGCCGGCGTTGTCCGCGTCACCGAGTTTGGCGTAGGTCTTGCCGATCCAGTAGAAGGCCAGGCCGAAGTCTTCTCCGACTTCGGGCGGCGTGTTTTTGTGCACCACGGCGCCGCGGTCGTGGCTGAGCGCCCTGGAAAGGAAGATTCGGGCGTCGTTGTAGTTGCCCGCCTGGTACTCGATTATGCCGAGATAGGTGCAGAGCATGGCCCTTTCGTAGGTTTCGCCCTTGTAGTACTTGAATCGTTCGGAGGAAAGCGCGGCGGCCGTTGCGTCGTGTTCAACCTCCAGTTGCTCGAAGGCTTCCGTCAGGCGTGGTTTCGCCCGCGTATAGGAGCCGAGCCGAATCGCCTGCCGGCCGAACTCCATCCGCTGCAAGGCATAGTCGATGTCGTTGGGGTCCTGGAGCAGATTGGCCTCCATCGGGTCGAGCGGGTTCGTCCACGCCGGGCGCCGGCCCCGCTTCGGCTCGCAGCCTGCCGCCGCAATGAGCGCCGCAACGCCGACAACGCTTGCGAGAATCAGCCGGCGATTCATGCCCTGGTCCCTCCTGACGGTTTCGGAGGATCAGCGATCGTACGTGCCCCGCACGACCAACTTTTTCAACTCATAATCGTCTTCCCAGATGATGGCGCTTGAGGCTGTGTCGGTCAGGCGCACCGAGAGGCGCATGTATTGGGTCTGGCGCCGGCCGCGCGTCCGGCGGATGCTTTCGACGCGGCCCGACAGGAAGAAATCCGCGCCGTAAACCGGCCTATCGCTGCTGGCGGTGACCTTGCCCAGGTCCTTGTCGCGGCGCTCGGCCCGGATTTGGTCGATGATGTCGCGGTCGAGGAACGTGATCTTGCCACCACAATTCTTGATGAGTTCGGTCCGGATCTTGTATAGAAGCGCGTCGGTGTCGAGCAGTTCGTCGCTGTTATTAATCACTTCCGTAAACGCGACCGTCGGCGGGCTGGATGCCCTTTGGATTTGCGGCAGGCGGATCAAAGACTGGGCCATCTGGAAGCATGCGCTGCGGAAGTCCTTGCTGCTCATGGCCCCCAGCAGGGCGTCGTCCTCGCTGTCGAGGTCCATGCGTGCGGTCTGGCCCGCGCAGCCGCAAGCGGCAAGAAGACAGGCCGTCGCAAGGACAAAGCCTATCGGGGCAAGGACGATTCGGCCCGATGGCGGGAGGCGCCGTGCGGAGCGTTGCATTTTCGGTCTCCTTTCAGAAGGTCAATTCCGATTTGCGACCCCCTTGGGTCAGGCAAGAGCCATCCCACCGCAAGAGACACCCACCCGAAGTCTCCAAAAGGTATGTTCGGCACTTCTGAAGGTCGGCCTTAACCAATTTTCCCGATCACGCCCCCCCTACACCGTGGCGGCCTTCCTGAGCATCAAACCATCCCAACCGGTTCGATGATGTAGCGATTTCCTGTCGAATCCGCCCAGCCTGGATGCGGCAAGATTTTCCGGCGCGAAAGGCGACCGCAGATTCACCCCCAGAGGGCCTCACTTTCGGCAAGGCCCGCCGCAGGCTTTGTCACTTCATCACTATCCGTGGAGTTTGACCGCCAGTTCAGCCACTTCGCGGCCGAGGAGGCGGCTTTGCTCGACGGCCCGCTCGTCCGGCTTTCCGATGGCCACGGGGCCGTAATGATCGCGCCGGCTGGTGCCCTTGACGATCATGCCGTGGACGAGCATCGCCTCCAGGATCGATAGGATGGTCGTCTCGTTGCCGCCGGCGAGGTTTGCGGCACTGGTGAACGCCCCGCCGACCTTGCCTTCGAGTTGGCCGTGGATGGCCACGCTCTCGTCGAACATCTTCTTGATCTCGGCCGCCATGAGGCCGTAGTAGGTCGGGCTGCCGATGATGAGGGCGTCGTAACGGGACAGCCCTTTCGGGTCCACCTCGGCCACCTTCTTGAGTTCCACCCGGGCGCCCTTGACCTCGCGGGCGCCGGCGGCGACCTCCTCGGCCATCTGACCTGTCGAGCCCGAACGGGAGTAATAAACGACCAGGACCTTTGCCATGGGGCACCTCCTTCCTGCCGGCGCTTCCTTGAATCGGCGCGCCGGCAATTCCTAGCAGAACCCCCTGAGGAACGCAAGAGAAAGGGCGGGCCGGGTGTCTGTTTTCGCTTGCATGGCCGCCCGCCTTCATTAAAACTGGGGGAAAGCCCCGGTTGGGAGAAAGGAGCCCCGAGATGCCCGAGCCCGTCGTCGCGTTGCAGATGTACACATTGCGCAAAGAGGTGGCCGAGGACTTTGCCGGCACGCTGAAGCGGGTCGCCGAGATCGGGTATCCGGCCATCCAGGTCGGCGGGTTGCCCCAACCGCCCGAAGCAATCCGGAAGGTGATGGACGATCTGGGCCTCAAGGCGGCCGGCACGCACATCGACCTTGCGAGGATGGAGAACGAGTTCGACAAGGTTGTGGATGAGGTCAAGGCGCTCGGAACCGAGTGGGTGGTGGTGCCGTATCTGCCGGAGGAGCGGCGACGGAGCGGCGACGATTGGCGGACGCTCGGCAAAATACTGACTCGGATCGGCGCAAGGTTGAAAGGGGAAGGCCTCCGCCTCGCTTACCACAACCACGCGTTCGAGTTCCAGACGTTCGACGGGAAGTACGGTTACGACATCCTCTTCGAGAACGTGGACCTCGACGTCGTCCAGACCGAGATCGATACTTACTGGGTCCAGTACGGCGGCGCGGACCCGGTCGCGTACCTGAAGGGGTTCGCGGGCCACATCCAGATCGTCCACTTCAAGGACATGGGCGCCGGCGAGGACCGGCCGATGGTCCCCGTGGGGGAGGGCATTCTCGACTGGCCGGCCATCATCGAGGTGTGCAAGTCGGGCGGCACGGAATGGATTTGCATCGAGCAGGATGAATGCGCGCCGCTTGAGCCCTTTGAGGCCGCGCGCGTCAGTCTCGAAAACTGCAGGAAGTGGGGCCTGGTGTAGAAAAAGGCTATCGGCGGTGAAAAAGCGCAGGGGCGCGGCACGCCGCGCCCCTGCACGTTTGAACCCGTTGTCGTCAGCCCCCCTTGCTTGCGCAGTCGTCGCTGCGCTCGCCGAGGATGCGAAGGTGCTCGCGCTCTTCGTCAAGGATTCGGCCGAAGGTTTCGTTGGCCGCCTTCGAATCCACAAAATCGAGCATCTCCCGGTAGAAAAGGATGGCGTCTCGTTCGGTCTTCATGGCGACGGTCAAGGCCTCGTAATCGCTTTGGGCCTGCTTGGCGAGGCGGGCGACGGCACCGTCTTCGGCGAACACCTGCGTGTCGAGCAGACGGTCGATGTAGGCACCGAGTTCGGGGTCGTCGGCATAGCCGGCGCCCTCGCGGCGGCGGTCCTGGAGGGTCTCCTCGAGTTCCTGAAAAGAGGCCAGGTGCCCTTTCTCGTCCTCGGCGAGCCCGAGGAAGGTGTCGCGCACGGCCGGGTCGGACGCCTTTGACGCCGCGCGCTCGTAGAAATCAAGTCCCCGCCTTTCCATGTTTTGGGCGATCTTGGCGGCCTCGATCTCATTGAAGAACATTTTTGCCATTCGCGTGCTTCCTCCCTGGAAAAAGGTTCCCCGGACCGGTCCCGCCGTGGTCTTTTCCGGCTCTTCTCAGCGTTTGGCCGTCGCCTTTTCTTCCCGCCCGAAAGGCGAGATCTCACGCAGCCGCCGAATGATGGGCGGCAGAACTTCGAGCACCTTGTCGATTTCCTCCTCGGTGTTGTATACGCTCAGGCTGAAGCGGACCGAGCCGTGCGCCGCCGTGAACGGCACGCCCATCGCCCGCAGGACATGGCTGGGCTCCAGGCTTCCCGTCGTGCAGGCCGACCCGCTCGAGGCGCAGATGCCGTGCTGGTCGAGCATCAGGAGGATGGCCTCCCCCTCGACATACTCGCAACTGATGTTCGTCGTATTGGGCAGGCGCTGCTCCGGATGGCCGTTGAGGCGTGCCCCCGGACACTTTTTTAGCAGCCCCTTTTCGAGCCGGTCGCGCAGGAGCCGGACCCGCGTCTGCTCTTCGTCGAGGCGCTTGCGGGCCAGTTCTGTTGCCTTGCCCAGGGCGACGATGAGCGGCACCGGCTCCGTGCCGCCGCGCCGGTTGCGCTCCTGGTGGCCGCCGATCAGGTATGGGCTGAACCGCGTGCCGCGCCGCACGTAAAGCGCCCCGATGCCCTTCGGCGCGTGCAACTTGTGGCCCGACAGGCTCAGCATGTCCACCGGCAGGTCCGCCAGGTTCATCGGCACCTTGCCGACGGCCTGGACGGCGTCGGTGTGAAAGAGGATGCCGTGGGCGCGGCACAGGGCGCCGAGGTCTTCAATCGGAAAGAGGACGCCCGTCTCGTTATTCGCCCACATACAGGAGACGAGGGCTGTGTCGTCGTCGAGAGCGTTCCCCAGGTCGGCGATGGCAAGCATTCCCTGGCTATCGACCTCCAGTTCGGTCAGCCGGTAGCCCGCCTCCGCGCGCCCTTCCCGCGCCAGGGCTTTGCACAGGTTGTGGACGGCGGGGTGCTCGACGCGCGTCGTGATGAGGTGGCGGCGTTCCGGGTTCACGGCCAGCGCGCTTCGGATGGCCGTGTTATTACTCTCCGTGCCGCACGAGGTAAAAATAATCTCCGTCGGATGCGCCCCGATCAGTTCGGCGACCTGTTCCCGCGCCTCTTCGATGTAGCGGGCCACCTGTCCGCCGAACGTATGGATGCTCGACGGGTTCCCGTAGTACTCGCCGAGGAACGGCTCCATGGCCTCGCAGACTTCGGGGGCGACGGCCGTGGTCGCGTTGTTGTCCAGATAGATGATCTTGCTCATTCGCTCTTTCCCTTGAGGCTCAAGGCTGCGGCAGGCGCCCGCCGACGTCTTCGACGACGATCCCTGAGTCCACCAGTTCCCGCAGTTTGGCCTCGACGGCGCCTTTGAGGGTGAAGTCTTTGACGCGGCACCAGGCGCAACGGCCCCGGAACGCCACCTGCACGCGCCTGCCGTCCACGTCCACCAGTTCGATGTCGCCTCCGTCGGCCTTGAGCATCGGCCGTATCTCGTTCTCGATGACCTCCTCGACGAGGCGGATGCGCTGAATGTTCGTGAGGGGCTTTTCCTTTGGAGGCGCCTGGGCGGCGACCGCGGCTTTTTCGCCGTGGACCTTGGCGATAATGGCCTCAATCTGCGGATGGCATCCTCGGCACCCGCCCCCCGCCTTCGTGTAGTGGGTAACTTCCTCGACGGTCTTCAGGTTGTGTTCGCGGATGACTTTTTCGATGAGCCGGTCGGTGACGCCGAAGCACCGGCAGATGATTTTGCCCTCGTCCTCCAGTTCAAACGGCTGCTGGCGATACCGCGCAATGGCCTTTTGAAGCGCCTCCATGCCCATCACGGAGCAGTGCATCTTCTCTTCCGGCAGGCCGCCGAGGTAGTCGGCGATGTCGTCGTTCGTGAGGCGCTCCGCCTCCTCGATGGTTTTGCCCTTGATGAGTTCAATGAGGGCGTCGCTGGAGGCGATGGCGCTGGCGCAGCCGAAGGTCTGAAACTTGGCGTCGGCGATGCGGCCCCGGTCGTCCAGTTTAACCATCAGCCGCAGCGCGTCGCCGCACGTCATGTTCCCGACCGTGGCGTCGAGGTCCGGGTCCGCAATCTCCCCGGCGTGCTTCGGGTGCAGGAAGTGGTCCAGCACTTTTTCCGAGTAGTTCCACATGGGGCGTCTGCGCCTCCCGTCTGTCGGCCTACCGGTCCTATTTTACTCGTGACCTGCGGGAGTATCAAGCACGCGAGAGAGGCAAAGCATGCGAAAGGGGCGGCCGACCTCGGGCGGCTGCCCCCCTGACGCGGACATGGGTTCCGGAGCGTGCCGCTAGCCCTTGAGGGGTGCCTTGAACTTGACGGCCACGGTGAACCCTTTTTTATCCTCTTCGATGCGGCAGACCCAGGCCGGGAACGTCGCCCGCTGGGCCGTCTCTTTCGGGTCGTCCGGCAGCAGAAGAAATCCGACCTGAACCTTCTGCTTCTCTTCCACACCCGTGCCGACGGGCAGGCCGTAAATCTTCGCGCCGCCGCGGCTCAGGTCCGTCACGCGGCCGCGGAACAGTATTTGCCCCTGCGAGTCCTTAATCACCGTGTCATACTCGTGGCGGCGTCGGCGATGAAGCCGGCGGTCCGTGAACAGGCGACGGCTCAGCGATTCAAGCATCTGTGACATCTCCAGCGTCCTTTCTCTTTCCGCGCGCCCGATTGACAGAGGGCCTCCGCCCGAGCGGCAAGTAATGGCCCCTATACGTATCGGCCACCCGCGCCCGTTTTCTTGACTTGCTTCAAGATGGTTCCTAGACTGGGTCGAGATTGGTGGTGTGCCGCCCGTTGATTGGAGGCGGCCCTCGAAAGCAACCCAGGTCAGGCGAGGAGGCAAACCGTGGACGGCCTCTTTGAAAACGGCGGGCGGACCATCGGACGGACCCCCTTGGTTCGAATCAATCGCATCATCCGCTCCCGCTCCCGCGTCTATGCCAAGTTGGAGTATTTCAATCCCCTGAGCAGCGTCAAAGACCGCATCGGGGTCTCGATGATTGAGGCCGGCGAGCGCGACGGCCTCATCGCCCCCGACACCACCATCATCGAACCGACGAGCGGTAACACGGGCATCGCACTGGCCTTCGTCTGCGCCATCAAGGGCTACCGCCTCATCCTGACCATGCCCGAAAGCATGAGCATCGAGCGGAGGAAACTCCTGAAGGTCCTCGGCGCCGAACTCGTCCTGACGCCCGCCGAGAAGGGCATGCCCGGCGCCATCGAACGCGCCAGGGAACTGCTTGCCGAAACGAAAAACGCTTTCCTGCCCAATCAGTTTGAGAACCCTGCCAACCCCGAGGTCCATCGCCGCACCACCGCCGAGGAAATTTGGAAGGACACCGATGGGCAGGCGGACGTTCTCGTCGCGGGTGTCGGCACGGGCGGGACCATCACGGGTGTCGCCGACGTCTTGAAGAAACGGAAACCGGAGTTCCGGGCCGTCGCCGTCGAGCCGGCCGGAAGCCCCGTCCTCTCCGGCGGCAAGCCCGGCCCCCATGCCATTCAGGGCATCGGTGCCGGTTTCGTGCCGGCCATCCTTGACACAAGCCTGATTGACGAGGTCGTGACGGTTGAGGACGAGGAGGCCATGGACTGGGCCCGCCGGGCCGCCCGCGAAGAGGGGCTGCTGGTGGGTATTTCGAGCGGCGCGGCGCTTGCCGCCGCTGCGAAGATCGCCGCGCGGGACGACATGGAGGATAAACTTATCGTCGCCATTATCCCGAGTTGCGGCGAGCGCTATCTTTCGACAAAATTGTTCAACGGCATCGTGTGAGGCGCGACGCGCCGGTCCGGCGGTGGGCTTGTCGAAGACCCGCCGGAGCGGATTGAAGATCCGCGGCGGAGGGCCAACCGCGTCCCGTCGGCGCTCAGCAAGGAGGCAGCCGTGCAACGCACCCTCGTCATCGTGAAACCCGACGCCGTTCAGCGCGGCCTCGTCGGCCGCATCCTTGCTCGCTTCGAGGCGAAGGGCCTCAAGATCATCGCCCTGAAGATGGCGACGACCGACCGGCCCACCGCCGAGCGCCATTACGCCGCACACAAGGGTAAGGACTTCTACGAGCCGCTCATCCGTTTCATGACAAGCGGCCCGCTCGTCTTCCTCGTCCTGGAGGGGAAGGAGGCCGTGGCCGTGGTCCGAAAGATGCTGGGCGCCACCTTCGGCCCCGACGCTGACCCCGGGACGATTCGCGGCGACTTCGGGGTGAGTAACCGATTTAACCTGGTCCACGGCAGCGACTCGCCCGAGGCGGCCGATGAGGAGATCGCCCTCTTCTTCAAGCCCGAAGAACTCTTCGACTGGAACCCCGCCGACGGGAACTGGACCTACGACTTTTCGACCGGCGAATCTGTGTAGGACATTTTGGGTTTTGGAATTCGGATTTCGGATTGAAGGGCGGAGCAAGCGAGCGGCGACCGTAAGGTCGCAGGCATGTCATAGGTGGGCTGGGCTCTACGTTGCCAGTCCGCAGATCTTGTCGACGAGGTTGGAGATTGCCTCGACCTTCTTGATCTGACCGGTTTGTGAAAGTTCGTCCGAGATACCCAGGATCAGCCGCGGGGCGAACATGTCGATGACGCGCTTGGTGAAATCCAGCAATTGCTGGGTCGGACAGTTGGGAAGGAAGTCGATCACCGGCAAAAGGT
>Ga0307380_10004383_pt1 | contig 19111 bp, 15 predicted proteins | sample UN3MG_FD_202239 | JGI IMG/M metagenome (GOLD analysis project Ga0307380, IMG submission 202239) | Soil microbial communities from Risofladan, Vaasa, Finland - UN-3 | ecosystem: Environmental > Terrestrial > Soil > Coastal area > Acid sulfate soil | place: Finland: Risofladan, Vaasa | collected... | reverse complement strand
ATGTTAACCCATTGGTATAAGAATAGTGGGGATGAAGTAAAAGAAAATGAAGCAATTGCTGAAATAATGGTAGAAAAAATTGTTATGGAGATTAAATCTCCCGCAACCGGAAAATTGAATATTCTTATAAAAGAGAATGAAGAAATAATTGAAGGACAAGTAATAGGAAGTGTCAACACTCAATAAACTCCATTGAAACATTGAAAGAACAATACAGGTCAGGTCTTGCAATATAACAAGGGCAATGCCATATTAGCACTATAATCAGATTACTCCTATACTACGGTGAGCAGAGCGGTTAAAAAAATTGAAGGGGAAGCCAAAAAGTGATATGGTAGGACCTGACCCAATGATTTTTTGGAGGGCCAAACAATTTTCAGCCCTTTGGCATTTTACTGAAGGGCTTTTTTTATTTCTTATAAACTATTTTTCAGAAAAAGAAGGATTTTTAATAAGTTGTATAGTATATATAAAATAGTGATTAAAAAAGTTTAATAAGCTTATTTTTCATCTAAGCAGAATCGCTATAATAATATTATACTAAAATAGAAAGCTATATTATCTAAGATTTAGAATAAGAGTAGCATTCTTTCTCTGCTCCAAGAGACCCACTAAATAACACATCCTAACTATACTAACCATTAAAGCATCAATCTTCTAGCATTATTCAACCTAAAACCAAATATTTTCTTCTGGATGAAGGTAACAGGAGAATCTTTTCCTTATTTAGAAAAGGAGCAGAAGAGGCAAGATACGAAAAGTATCTAAACTTTCAGGTTAAAGGACTGTCAGCGGACAGAACTCTGGAGTTGTAAAACGGGGACATTCTTCTTTTGTATCCCCACATTTCATGCCAGGGAAAAAGTAAAGTGTGTCCCCGTTTTACAAAAATAATATTTTGTTGACTAAATTTCTTACTCTTTTTGTTCGACGGGGCAATTCCTAATCTTTAGGAAAACCCATACAGAGTATACTGAAAAGAACTATCTCCTAATTTCTTAGGAAGAATCTTTCAGGTAAAAGGACAGAGCAAGAGAGTAATTTAATTATTTTCTTACTCTGTCTTTTTTTATTTAAAACAATATATCCAGTTAGCCAAAAGCTGAAAATAGTAAACTATCCCGAAAGGATAGGGCAAAATTATAGATTTAAAAGTTTTACGTTATACTTGCCAGGCTAATAGCTTTTTTAAATTAGTAATATAGATCGAATATTTATAAAAGTTTAGTAAAAATAAATATAAGCTTTGAAAGGTATTATAAATTATAAAAAATAATTTTATGTGAAATTTAAAATATTTAAATTAAAGAAGGAAAGTAAAATGAAAAGTAATAAAATAATATTAGCTGTATTAATTTTAAGTATGATAACATTAATTTTTTCTGGGTGCGGTACTCCTACTGCTCCTAATATCCCGGATCAAGGTGACAGCATTAACCACAAACCTATAATTTCTGACTTATCTGCTTCTCCTCGTACTGCTTTTATTAACCAAAATATCACCATAACCTGTATTGCCTCTGATCAGGATGGTGATACTCTTACTTATAGTTGGAGTAGTAGCCCTATTGGAACAATTAATGGAATTGGTTCAACCACAACCTGGAAGTCACCTGCTACAAAAGGCACCTATACTATTACCTGTATGGTAAGTGATGGTAAGGGAGGAGAAGATAATAAGTCGATAAATATTGTAGTTGCTATTAATGGAGTTGAATATCAAATCTCCTGGTCAGAGGCAGAATCAAATGGTTGGGCAAATCCATTAGGAGAAGGAAAAGAACTTATTACCAGTACGGCATATGATTATGATTCTGGTATTTATTTGCATAATTGGGGGGAGAACAAAAAACATACGGGAATTGATATCGATAGTGAAGAAGATGATGATGTTAATCCAATTGCAAGTGGAACTATCAGGAAGATAGTAAGAGGTTCCGATCCTATGAAGAGGGTAGTAATCATAGAACATACTAATTCAAATAATGTACACTTTTTTGCTATCTATGGCCATGTTCTTGCCAGAGAGGATTTAGAAGAAAATGACGAAGTTGAAGTTTGTAAAAAAATAGGGGATATAAAAACAGCAGGTACAGGTCCTCATCTGCATTTTGGAATAAATACTTCCTCTGAAATAAATAATTTTTATTATGGAAGCTATGGGTGGGGGCTGATTCCTGCTTCTGAAGATCCATCAGAGAAGGGTTGGGTTGACCCTATAGACTACTTGAATAACCATCTTCCTTTAACCAGTTTGACTCCTGAAGAAATAGAATTGATAAGAAAATGGGGTTTTGATGGTGATTACGTGGTTAGGTGGCCAAATGGATTTGTGGATGTATACGATGCAACTAATTATAGCCAAATGCAAGAAGTCCTGAATCAATGGAATGCAGTAATAGATGGACCAGTTATTTTACGTCTTAGCAATGATACAGACAGCCCTGTAAAGATTATTTTTGATCCGAATAGTGGTTACTGCGGGGATTATGAAGATATTCAGTGGGGAGATGATTGTGCTTTTTTGAAGGTAATTATAGAAATAAGTCCTGACGAATATACTTGCGAAACTTATAACCTTAATACTAAATATTGTTTATATTTACACATGTTTAATGCTGTTGTAGGTTTTAATTATTGGGCAGAAGTTGATCTTTGTCCTTTTGAAGATTGGTCCAATTTTAATACAATACCTGACACCATTAAGAAAATGGTACATGCCCTGTATAAAGTTTCCCCAGGATATTACTTAGGTGATAGCAAACGAAGGAAGGATCATTCTAATGCTATTATTAAGAATGTATTTACAAGTGGGGATGGAAATTGCTTAGATGAGGGAAAGAAATAAAAAAGAAAAAAATATTTTATCGATTTTTTAAAAAAGCTTAAAAAATAAATAAATTATTAAGTCTATTTTTGGAGGGTAAGTTAAATTAGTTTAAATATGCGAAGTAGAGAAAATAGTGATAGAGAAGGGAGATAAAAATATGAAATGCGACTCATTTATTAAAATATCATTAATAGTAATTTAAGTATTATTGGCTTTGAATATTATTCTGCCAATAATATTAAGTCCTGTACCTTCTTATGTTGCAAAAAATATTGAATTTAGCATCGGAGAACTTCAACGTGATCCAGAAACAGGAAGTTGTTTGGCAGAGCCAACAGAAAAATTATTTAATGAGTATGGCAAAGAAGGGTGGGAATATATTGGTGATATCACTTGGGCGACCGGTTTAGTAACCTTTAAAAGATCAACTAAAGTTATAGTAATTAGGTGGAGATGGGCTTCTGATTTTATAACTAATATTCAAAATTCTAAAAATATTAAAAAATAAAGGAGGAAGAAAATGTTTATGAAAGTGAAATTATTTATTGCAGTAATGGTATTGGTACTAGCGACAATTATTACTTTTACAGGAGGTGTGTTTTCTCAAGAATATACTGGTTTAATCATCGATGCAGTTGGGTTGAAAGCTGATGTGGTTCTTTATCCTGAAATACTTACTGTTGACGAGGAAGGGGCAAAGCAGCCTGTATACACTTTGCTTTTTGCTGACCCGATCTTATGTGAAAAAATTGGTTTAGTACAATATGCGGATACATTAGATGAGGCTATGCAGGTAGCTCGAATAGGTGCAAATCCCTATGTTGTTAAAGTAAAAGAATTATTAGGTGATGTGATAAAAGGAAATTTTATTATTGCTCTGGAAGATGCACGCAAGATTAGAGAAGCGAATAAAATTTCTAATTTCCTTACTCAATGTCGGGTAGCAATTGTTACAGGAGAAGCAGATGGTACCGGCAGAACTATAGTTACACCTGAAAAGGGAGGAGGTTCAAAAGTTTATAATACAACTGAAATGGTTGGAGGATTAGATTATATTGATTATAAAAGAAATATGGCTGTAGCTTTTGGAGAAGGTACCATCCCTCAAAATGCACCAGATGCACAAACTGGTCGTATTATGGCAAAAGAAGAAGCTCGATTAGTTGCCGAAGCAGGACTTATTAGATTATTGGAAAAGGTTCAAATTAGTGCAGGAACTACTTCAGAAATTGCCGAAAACCATTATTTAACTCGAAACATTACTGAAAAACTAGAAGGATTTTTAAAAGGTGCGTCTATGACAACCTTAAAATATGTTACAAATGCGAAAACAGGAGAACTTGAATACGTTTTGGTGGGAATGGAAGTACCTTTATCTACTACAATTAATGCTTTGTTAGTCCCTATTCACAAAGATGTGATTTACCGTATTTACGAATTCAGTAAACCAAACTATTAATTAATTATTAAAACTCTAAGGTTTTAAGGGGGAACATTGTTCCCCCTTAAAATTGAAGGGAGGTAAAATTATGAAAAAAGAATTTTATTGGATATCAAAAATAGCAGTAATTTTATTATTGATTATAATGAATTTATTGACAGTTTCAGCTGAAACTACCGGAATTAATTGCGGTAATGTTAAAGAAATTATAGTAGAAGGTCTGTCTTCTATTCAACCCAATGAGGATATTGCTAATGCTCGGAATCGGGCTATTGCTGATGCATTACGCCATGCAGTAGAACGGGTACTTGGCCTCTATATTGAAGAAGAAACTTTAATGGAAGATTTTTCTAAGTTGGAAATTGCGGTTTACAAAGAGGCCAAGGGACATGTGGTTACTTATGAGATAGTAGAAGGTTCTGAAAAAACAGAAGGTGGCATTTACAGCTTAAGAATTAAAGCCACCATTTGTTTAGAACCTCGCATACTAGTCCTTATTCCTGAGAAACATAACGGGAAAGAGGTAATAGATCGTATAGTCGAATCGACTATTATTGATGGATTGCTTAAAGCTGGTTTTTCAGTAGTAGGTAAACAGGAGAGGGAAAGTATATATAGGAATCCTTTAATTAAGAGAGTTTTAGAAGGGGACGAGAAAGCAGTTCTAGAACTTGCGATATATTATGGGGCAAATGTGGTTATAGTTGGTAAAGGGAATAGTGAGCAAATGGGTAGGATATCAGATTTTTATTCTGTTCGAGCTTATTTAGAAGTGCAAGCTTTTAAGACCGATGAAGATATGATTATTGCAGCTCATAATCTACAGATTTCTGGGGCAGGGATTACAGAGAATAGTGCAACCAAAAAAGCCTTTAGTTTAGCGGGTGACCAGATGGCTGATTATTTAGTCGAAAAATTGGCTGAATTCCGAAACCCTGAGGAAATTCAGGATGTTAGTTTGCTTATTGATAATTTAAAAAGTGAGTCCCAATTTAACCAATTGAAAGAAAATATTGGTAAAATGCTTTTGGTTATTGAGGTAAAAGTTAATCTTTTCGAAAACAAAAAAGCTGAATTATTAGTTAAGACTTTAGGAGACATTCAAGAATTAGTTGAGGATTTGAATACTATAAATTTTATTGATTTAGATATTAACAAAATGAATGAGCATACTATACAAATTATAATAAAATAATATATTAGTTAAAATCATTGAAAATATTTAAAAAAATATATTTTATCGAGGTAGATTTATTTATTAAAGATGGGGCGGTTAAATATTATAATGCTTTACCATAAATCTCTAAAATATTTAACAATAGTACTAATTTTTTTATGCTTGATTAATTTAAAAGTAACCCCTAATTCTAATCTATCTCAGATATATTTAGAAAGGGCAAAACTATTTTACCAGACGGGTTTTACCAACGAAGCAATAGAAGAATGTGAAAAAATACTTATTGCTCAGCCTGATAATGACGAAGCTCAAAGTATGATAGCTGAAATTAAGTCTAAATATGAAGATAGCGAGACTCCCTATATTTTATTTATTTGTGAATTTGGTCCTCAAGGCTTCCAAGATGGAGAATTATCTACCTCTATTACCCTTACTGTAGATGATGAGGATAATGTTTATGTTGCTGATAGATATAATCATAATATTCAGAAATTTAACTCACAAGGAAACTTATTATTAACTTTTAGTAAGGAAGGGAACAAAAGAGATAATTTTTTCCGACCTATAGACTTATGTTATCAAAATAATACTATCTTTGTAGTTGATTCATTTTACCGCGAAATACAGCAATTCAGTTTAGATGGAATTCCCTTAAAAGTTATTAATATTAAAGATATAGAGAATCCTATAGGTATAGCTGTTGATGAAGAACTAAATATTTTCCTCTTAGATTCTGTCCAAGTTCAAAAATTAAATATAAATGGCGAATTAGAAAAGACCTTTGGAGAAAATATACTATTAAATACTAAGGCAATTACTTTAAATAGCGAAAATAATATTTTAATTGTTGATGTTGGTAAAAACCCTTTGAAACATTTTAATAAAAATGGTTATTTTGTAGGTCATTTTGGGGATAATATAATAGAGGAACCGGTAGGAATTACTGAAGATAATGAAGGTAATTTTTTAGTAATTGATAAAGTAAAAGACAAGATATTTGGATTTGATGGAGAAGGTAAATTTTTAACTCAATATCAAATGAGTCAAACCAAATTGATTAATCCTTTGGATATAGCTACTTCTCCACATAATCTGGTTTATATTGCTCATCAAGGAAAGAACCGTATATTAGAATTTCAACATAAATATGCCCGTAGCAAAGAAGAACATTTTGCCTTAGGTGAACTGTATTTACAAGAACAAAATAATCTTTCAGCTATTGAGGAATTTCAAAAAGCCATTCGATTAGGTTTAGACACTTCCAGGGTATATTATCTTCTCGGACGCGCCTATCACCAGGAGGGAAAATGGGAGCAAGCGATTAATGAATATGAGAAAGCTATCCAAATAAGACCCCAAGCGGAAATATATTTTTATTGTGGGAACGCCTATTATGCTACTCATTTATACGAAAGGGCGGCTCAAAATTTCCAACAGGCCCTCATTCTCGACCCCAAGGATATAAACTCTCTTAATAATCTTGGCTATACATACTTAAACCTAAATAAGCTGGATGATACTTTTAAAATATTTTCTGAGGTATTAGCATTAGATTCTAATTATGTTGAGGCTTTAATTGGTCAGGGGATAATTTTTTATAAAAATAAAAAATATGAACAAGCAATTGATGAATACAAAAAAGTTTTGGAGATCGATTCAACCAATAAAAAGGTCAATTATTATATCGGACAATCTTATTATGCAGATGGAGAATATAACGAAGCTATTAAAATTTTAGAAAAAGCTTCTGCTGAAGGACCTTATTTTGTAGATTCACTATATTACTTAGGACTTGCTTATCAAAAAATAGGTGAAACTGATAAAGCAATTGAGATTTTCCAATCAGCTCTAAAGATTGCTCCCGGCCGAGAAGATATTAAAAAGACTTTATTAAAAATTCAACATTAGTCTTATTTTATAAGATTATGAAAATATCTATAGATAATAATTAATAAATATATAAATTAATAATATTTTAAAAAAGAAAGGAGATTTAAAAAATGAAGAAATTCTTGATTGTCTTGATTATATTAGCTTTATACTTTTGCAGCGGAAATGCCTTTGCTCAGGAAAATATACTTTCGCAAAAAGTCAGTCAACTTGCTGATAAATTAGCCTTTGCTGTAGAAGGGTATGTGGTTGGAGTAACTGATGAAACAGTTTATATTAATCTTGGGCAAGAGGCAGGCATTGTTGAGGGTATTAAATTTGAAGTAGTAAGGTTAGATAAGGACCATCCTTTTAAGATGGGTGATAAAATCATTGGATATCCCGAGACAGAAGTTGGTCAGATAGAGATAACCAGGGTCAGAAAAGAAATGTCCTTGGCCAAAATAACTAATAAGGTTATGGATTTACAGGAAGGTGATAAGGTTTATCAGGAGATGAAAAAAGTTACCCGCATAGCTATAACTGAATTTACTTACGGAGATGAATTTAATGATTTTACCAGGAATATCCAGGACATACTTTACACTAACTTGATTCAAAGAGGAATGACAGTTGTAGAACGAGAGAAAATGGAACAAGTATTAAATGAACTGGGTAAAAGCTTTAGCGGGATGATTGATTTTTCTACTGCTGCTGAAATAGGAAAGATGCTTGGAGTGGAAGCCATAGTAGTCGGTACAGTTGCTGATATGGGTAATTCTGTTGACCTTAGGGTTAGATTAGTGGACGTAGAAAAAGGTGCGGCCATAACTGCTGCCCAAGTTGACCTAGTTAAAGATCCTAGCATTATGGGACTTCTTAAAAGCAGGGTAAGGAAAGCAACCTATATTAGGGAAAAGACTATGCCTCCCGAAGAAAAAGCAATTTCTGAAGAAATTCAATTAGATTGGTCGCAGAAATTAAACTATTGGAATCTCACTTTAATTTCATATCAGTTATTTGAAGATAGAACAATTCAGTTCAATTTTTTTATTAAAAATCTAGAAAATACTCCACGTACTTTCTGGATAGGAGAAAAAACCTATTTAATTGATAATTTGGCCAACAAATACTCGAGCCCAATTACTTCTATACCTACAGATTCTAAAGAAGCAGTTAATCTTATACAAAATTATCCTGTAGGATTTATGGTAAGTTTCTCTAAATTGCAAGAAGGAATTGAAGCTGTTGCTTTGGAATTTTATTTGCCATATGAGCATTATGGCTGGAATGAGGGTACATTGTCTTTTGGTCCTATAAAGTTAAAATAATCTAAAATTTTTAAGTATTAATTATTATGCCAAATTTAAGACAGTCTTGTACTGAGATATGTAGAATCATCAATTATTGCAAATTTTTTAATCCAAATTGATTTGACAAATTCACCTAAATTAATAATATTTTAAAAAAGAAAGGAGATTTAAAAAATGAAGAAATTCTTGATTGTCTTGATTATATTAGCTTTATACTTTTGCAGCGGAAATGCCTTTGCTCAGGAAAATATACTTTCGCAAAAAGTCAGTCAACTTGCTGATAAATTAGCCTTTGCTGTAGAAGGGTATGTGGTTGGAGTAACTGATGAAACAGTTTATATTAATCTTGGGCAAGAGGCAGGCATTGTTGAGGGTATTAAATTTGAAGTAGTAAGGTTAGATAAGGACCATCCTTTTAAGATGGGTGATAAAATCATTGGATATCCCGAGACAGAAGTTGGTCAGATAGAGATAACCAGGGTCAGAAAAGAAATGTCCTTGGCCAAAATAACTAATAAGGTTATGGATTTACAGGAAGGTGATAAGGTTTATCAGGAGATGAAAAAAGTTACCCGCATAGCTATAACTGAATTTACTTACGGAGATGAATTTAATGATTTTACCAGGAATATCCAGGACATACTTTACACTAACTTGATTCAAAGAGGAATGACAGTTGTAGAACGAGAGAAAATGGAACAAGTATTAAATGAACTGGGTAAAAGCTTTAGCGGGATGATTGATTTTTCTACTGCTGCTGAAATAGGAAAGATGCTTGGAGTGGAAGCCATAGTAGTCGGTACAGTTGCTGATATGGGTAATTCTGTTGACCTTAGGGTTAGATTAGTGGATGTAGAAAAAGGTGCGGCCATAACTGCTGCCCAAATCGATGTGGTTAAAGATCCGACCATTGCCAAGATCATAAGTGACGGGAAAAGAAAAGCAATCTATGGGAAGGTAATATCTGACGTTACTGAAGAAGGGGAAGAAGTGAGTATAGAAAAAATGCCTTTAGATATATCTTCGACAGTTTTTGATAATAGATGGAAGGCTACATTAATATCTTATCAATTAATGGAAGACAGATCTATTCGACTTAATTTGTTAATTGAGAATTTACAAAAAACACCAGCTCATTGTGAGTTTTATCCAAATGATTTTGACACGTATCTTCTCGATAATTTATCAAATAAATATTTTAAACCTAACCATACCGTACCAGAAGAAGGAATGGAACTAATTCAAAAGATGCCTGTAAAAGTGACTGTAGATTTTCCTAAATTAAAATACGAGGCAAGAGCCGTTGTTTTATATTTGAAATGGAGATTGTGGAATGTTGGAGGTGGTTATCACTGGAGTGATGAGCAACTTTATTTTGGTCCTATAGAATTAAAATAAACAGAAAAACTTAGATATTAATTTAAATTAAACATATTTTAACCTTGATTCTGTAATGTTTATACTTTTTGTAAAGTATACTACTTTAGATTGAAATTTGAATAATTTCTTCAAAGTAGAAGGAGGATAATATCATGAAAATTAAAAAAGACAGAATGAGATAGGGGGTAGTTGTACTTCGTTTTAGATAAAGATTGGATTGGTAAGGAGATCTAGTATAAAAAATTTAAAATATCTAATATCAAGTGCTAATCTTTAATATTGTGAACGAATAGATCAGTTACATGAAATTATAATTTAAGTAATAAAAACTGTTTTATGCAAGAAAAAAAATAAAAAGGAGGCTTTTTATGCCTACTCAACCACCAAAGTTCTATAAGAATCCAAGTATAGCTACGATTTTGTCTTTCTTTTATATGGGTCTAGGTCAGATTTATAACGGCCAGATAGGTAAAGGGATCGTTTTTATTATCCTATATGGGATATCGGTTGTATTGATGTTTGTTGTCATTGGTTTCGTTACTACTCCCATACTCTGGATATGGGGTATGGTTGATGCAAATAATTCAGCAAAGAAGATCAACGAGAACATGGCTAAGGAATAACTTCTTAAGATAAAACTTAATTCTTTCATGCGCAGTGTCTAATATCAAGAGCTACACCTTCATATGATAATTAAAAATAAGGCCGCATCCCATCTTCTTAAATAATTAATATTTTACTTTTAAATTAGAGAAATAGGGAGGTGTATCAGGACAATAATTCGGTGAATTTTAGCGGAAAACTTATAGGACCTGAGGAGTTTCTTAACCAGATGGTTGAGGCATTAGGTATTATTAAAGATAGACGTCCTAAAGGAAGACTTCGTAAAATAGAAAGCTAAACCATAGAAAAAATAGGATTTGTATTTAAATTAAGAAGATTTTCAGAAGAAAGTTACAGAAGCATTAAAATAAATTAAAAATTATATTTTGGCTTTGATTTAATAAAATAATAAGAAAGAACTTAATGCTAAGGAATAAAATATTTCTTATTTTCGCAAAATATTATATATAAAATTACTTATGTTGCAGAAAAGCGAAGAGGAGACAACTTTCAGAAAACCTATAATTGAGGATTGAGGGGCTTAATCTGTTCGCTTACTTTTGTAACGAAAAGAGGGCAAAATGTGCGAGTTTTGTACTGAACACGGTGAGGGAAAGAAATGGTATCTCCAAATGAAGAACTATGCCGAAGAATTACTCCATGAGGAGCTTTCCGCCGCCCAAAAGGGGATCGTTGGAGCTACAACGCGTTTCGAGTGGAACAATTGCTTCTGGGAGACCTTTGTGATACCGGCAATTGGCAGTGTGCCCAAAACACAAAAGGAATTACAAGATATTCCGTCATCGAGTGAGCTTCCTAAGGTTCAACCCAGCGAAGATGAGATTGTGGCACATCGGAAGGTCGAACATTTCGGTCAAGTACTGCCCATAGAGGATGTTGAAAGAGTAATAGATATGATAGATTCTATTACCAGAATGCCTTGTGGATGCCGGTTCATCACCACAGGAAAGACAGACAAACGATACTGTTTCGGTTTGGGGATGGATAAATGGAATATATTGGGTAAATTTCCTGATGCCGCTTCATCCCTGGAGGTGCTTGACAAGGAGGAAGCCAAGAGGATCTTTCGCCAATATGATGAGGAAGGACTGATACATAGCATTTGGACAGGAGTAACCCCTTATGTTGTAGGCATGTGTAATTGTGATCGGGATTGTGGAGCCTACAAGGGATATATTGAGAAACGAGGCGCTCCCCACTTCTTCCGGGCAGAGTACATCTGCCAGATAGATTTGGACTTCTGTACAGGGTGCAAATCTTGTATGAGTCAATGTCAGTTCGGGGCTCAGTTTTACTCATCTGCTCTTTCTAAGGTGTATATCGATCCCACCAGGTGTTTCGGGTGTGGCTTGTGTAGGGCGAAATGCCCAAACAATGCCATTAGATTATTACCAAGGCAGGAAAATCCTGAGGCAGTGAATATCTGGCTGAGAGATAAAGTGAAGTAAGGCTCTGGAATCCAGAACTGACTCGTCGCACAGAAAGATATTTTTGTTTGGGAGTCAAATTTAACGATTAAATCCTTAAAGAATAATGGGGACGGTTGTACGTGCGGCCAGGCTTAGGTCGTGATATTTAGCAGGTGGAAACCCTGCCTGGTAAGATTATAGCCGAATCGCCAGTAGCGAGTCTTGGAGTCTTTTGGAGTAATCCATATGATTTAAGCGTAGACAGTTAGGTAATAGGCCTGTAAAAATGAAATCTCAATAAGATTTCTGTGATTGAGCCCCGAAATGTCCGACAGTGGGAAGGTTGACGATCTGTACAAGTCGGAAGACCACATCGTACTCTCCGCCAAGGGTAAGGAGAGTAAGGCTTCCCCGGGGTCAAAGAGCCAGGCATGTTACACCATGATATCACGGCAACCTGGGAGACCCAGCTTATTCTTCTAAAAGGAGTATGATAAACAACCGATAAAAAGGGAGGATATCAAACAATCAGCTGGGAGTCGGATAGCCCTATACTACCGATGACCTCGGGTAATGCCGAAAGAGGAAAGGGGGCTACATATTACCGTTCTTATTAAGGACACATTAACTACGTTTCAGGAGTAGATTAATTAATGGGAACGAAATTAGTAAAAATAGCCTAATAGGTAAGATAATATGAAGAGCCGAATGCCTTAATTGGGCACGTTCGGATCTGTGAGGGGTGGGCTATCAATTAGCCAAGGAACAAATATTGTGACACTTCCATTAAGGAAACGGGAAGATAACAGGGAATACAAAGCTGTTTCTAAAGTTAAGAGATACCCATCTACTCGACTAGCTTAATCATCCGGTAACTTTTAGCGGAAGAGCGCCAAGAAGTTTTATATTTCTTACAGGGTGAAAGTCCTTGTTGGGTAAGGTCTAGCCAACCACCCATACTGAGTGTTGCGTCAAAATGGGTAACCATTAGATGAAGCGTACACAGGGAAACAGATAGGCCATAGGGAAGACCGTACTTCCTAAAAGTGAATGATACAGCCTCGTAAATAAAGATTAATGCAGATGGCGACGTCGTTTCTGCAACGGAAGCCTATACAAAAGAATCGCTAAAGGTGAGATTCTAAAGAGGGTCTGTCGGGGTCTTGGCACATGGCATGTCTGTAGAGAGATATAGGAAACTTGGGAGACCCTATAAGCTCACTTACGATAAGGTAAGTCTACCCGATGAAAAGAGAGGGTGACTGATGGCTTATAAGGAGTCGGATCAGCTCATATTACTTTAATGAAATAGAGGAAGGGGTTGACAGAATACGTAGCCTGCAAAGGAAACATTTGCCAGACTGTTGGACTGGATAACAAATGCAAACCTCCCTGTAGGGAATAGCAAAGAAAGCACTACTAATGTGTCTTTTACGGAAGCGAGTATTTCTGAAGAGCCCAGTGCGGTAGTTCCGCACGCTGGGATCTGTGCGGGGGCAGTCGGGTGACTGGCTGTCCTACCGTGACAACCTATAGGATTTGAGGAATTTCTTAACTGGATAGTTGCGGCTTTAGGTATTACTGTAGATAGACGCCTCAAGGGAAGACCTCGTAAAATGGAAAGCTAAACCATAGAAAAAATAGGATGTGTTTTTATTTATTTAATTTATTATTTATTTATTATTTATTATAAATAATTGGATAACTTTTCTAACTTTTCGTAAGAGGTTTGATAAGTCCAGATTCCCAATGTCTTCTCAAATGATTAGATTATGGTAGGAGACAGAATTTTATTATGCTTTACAATTTCCGGAATCCTTGTATTAAAAGAGTAGGGGATTTTAAATAAGTTTTTTAAAAAAGAGGGTTTTTAAAAGATATGTCGTATTAATATTTAGATATAGAAAAATTGAATAAAACTAATTCTTTTAACCGCTGGTGGCGATTCAATAAGGTAAATATATATTTTCGGAGTGTAACAAAGAACCGTCCCCTGACACATACAACAACAAATAGTATATTATGTTAAAATGGGTGGATTATATTATGTATGAGGCTTCTGATTTAATAAAAGAGGGGAAAGATTTAGAAATATTGGTGTCCTCATATTATCAAGCCTATGATTATTATGTGGAAAGCAATTTAAGGTGGATTGAAGATAAAGAAGATTTGCCGGGAAAGGTTAATATTTTAGAATTAGATGTATTAGCAAAAATGTTTAGTATTCATTCTGTTGAAAGAACATTGATTGAATGCAAACGTGGATGTACCTATAAGGATATATTTAAATTTTCCGGTGTGGCAAAATTAGTAGGTGCTAATTCTAATGTTTTAATTTGTCAAAGTCATGATATAGATAAATTAAAAAGCGTAGGAGATCGCATTAATATTCAAGTAAAAACCCCTGAGGATCTTTTAACAACATTATCTGATGATCAACAAGAAAAGCTGTCATTCTTCCATGCTTCCAATAGTACAAGTAACCAACTCTTTGAAAAAGAAACTATAAAATCTATAATGACTACATCTGGTAACTTTTCAGTTATTGAACAAAGGGCATATAACATGATTCGAAGCTACATGGCAGAACTTATTGGTAAAATATGGAAAGAACCTGATTTGATCCAACAATCTATACAAATAAAAAATTTACTAGATACTCATTCTGACTATGTTCGTGAAATTGCTAGATTTCTACAAATAAAACCGGGAAACGAGTCATCTGAATTCTATATGAAAAAAAATATGTTGTGCCGAGCTGCAGGATATTTAGCCTTAAAAGTAAGAGTGTCATATGTTATTTGTGCTATTCATTGTGCAGTTGCCTTAGAAAATGGTGTTGTACTGGAATTAGATAAAATCCAAGATGATAGTTTTCTTAATGTCGTTCATTTATCAAGAAAAGAGTTGGCAACTGCTGTAAAAATACCGCAGTTCCTTCAAGAATTCATCTATATATTTGGAGGGATGACATCGTTGCTTGATAAGGATGCATATAATATTGCTCAATATATGAAGATGGATTTCTCAGAAATGATGAAAATAATAGGCTTGCTAAAACAGCTTTTTAAATTGAGTGAGAATAGGATACAGTGGGGATTTGTAGAAGATATGGGCGTGCTTTATTTAAAATATGTACCTAATCCAATCAAGGGGCTAGGAGTGATAAATAGGGAAAAATTAGATTATTCTATTAATGAATTTTGTTTTGTAGATGAATGGAAGAAAAGTTTAAGCATCTATAGGCTTTAGGAAGTAATAAAAATGAAATTGTTAGGAAAATGCAGAGCTCAATATGCAAATAATTTATTAGCCTCTAAAAAATTGGTTTTAAGGACAGATCGTGATAGAGGAGATAATCCTTTTATTGAATTTTATTCAAACGAAGCTGATCAAAAGCTAGTAATTATAATTTTAAATAATGTTTATATAGAAGATATGACTTCAAATCCTGCTTTGGGTGCAAAGAATAGAACGGACATACATTTTAATATATCTCAGTTGGATGCTATCATTGACATATTATCTCCGTTTATTGACCCACTGTCAATAACGTTTGATGACACCCCAAGAAGCACACCAGACCCAACTGGAATGGAATATCCTAATGGTTTACCCCTTGGTGAAACAAAACCTATTACTTGGATTACTGCACGAATGATAGTCAATTATGCGGATAAAGATTTTTCTATCGAGGCAACAAAAGTAAAAGTTTACATTGAAGTTGAGAAATATAAAAACGGAAATAAAATCAGAAAGAAATTTCATCTTGGAGCAAACATGGGCACAACTATTTTAAAAAAGGCTGGCAGTGTAAATAATTTTGAATTATTAATTGATTATAGCCAATTGAAACGTTTTTTACATAGTATGAATGTAGCAAAAATGTGGTTTAAAATCTAGTTTGTTACAGGGGAGGATATTATGTTTGATAAAATTGCAGTGAGCCTCAATTGGAAAGAAAAAAATAGAGTTTTATTGGGCTTTGATGAAGATAAAACCCCCATTTGGGGAAGCTATGAATATGAAGAAATTGAAAATTTGCAGCTTATTGAAGGTTTTTCTTATGGAACATGCAATAAGAAAGATTCCAATCTATATTTATCTGGAGATAATTTCTTTGTAAAAGGAGATAATTTATATTCATTAAAGGCGTTACAGAAGGACTTTAATGAGAAAATTAAATGTATTTATATTGATCCTCCATTTAATACTGGAAAAACCTTCGATCATTACGCAGACGGATTAAAAAACAGTATTTGGCTATCAATGATGAAAGTAAGATTAGAATTTATGAGGGGGCTACTATCTGAAGATGGTCTTATAATGGTACATATCGATGATGATGAAATGCCATACTTAAAGATACTGATGGATGAGATTTTTTTAGGGCAGGGAAAATCATGCGGAAATAAAAATAACACAGGAAATCATGTGGCAACAATTGTGTGGCAAAAGAAATTTGCTCCACAAAACGATGCGAAATTTTTCTCTGATGTGCATGATTTTATACTGATTTACGCAAAGAATATTAAGATGCTAAAAATCAACTTAATAGAGCGTTCAGAAGAACAAAATTCAAGGTATGTAAATAATGATAATGATCCAAGAGGCGTTTGGACTTCCAGTGATTTGACAGTGAAAACGCCTAATCCTCAATGGATTTATCCTGTTACGTTACCTAGCGGGCGAGTTGTAATGCCTTCAAAAAGTAGAAGTTGGGGGATTTCTAAGGAAAGATTTCAGGAATTAGTTGAGGATAATAGAATCTGGTTTGGCGCTAATGGGGACGCGATGCCAAGACTAAAAAGATTTTTATCAGATGTAAAAAAAGGTGTAGTGCCAAAAACGATTTGGTTTAGAGATGAAGTCGGTGATAACAGTGAGGGCAAAAAGGAAATCAAAAAGTTTATTGACATTGATAGTAGTGTCTTTACAACACCTAAGCCGGAACGACTTTTAATGCGAATTATCCAAATTGCAACTAATGAAGGAGATTGGGTACTTGATGCTTTTCTAGGGTCAGGGACAACTTGTGCTGTTGCTCACAAATTGAATAGAAAATGGATAGGTCTAGAAAACGGGAGCCAGTTGGATGATATTTGTGTCCCAAGACTGAAAAAAGTTGTTGACGGAAAAGATGATGGTGGCATATCGAAGAATGTTAATTGGCAAGGTGGAGGTGGTTTTAGGTACTACGAAATTCGGTAATGAATAAGATGCGGAACTGCTGGCAGGCCACCCGGGGGCCCGGTAATACTTCCTGTTCTTAGTATAAATTGGGACAGGGCAGATTCAAGTTGCTAATGCAACAGTTTTCCGAAGACCTCATTCAGAATAATAATTCTGAATGTAAAGAGGAAATAAATAGATATCAGGAAAGATGGGAGCCTGATATAGATTTAGAAAAATTTGAGAATATAAATAAAGATATAAAAAATCCAAATATCTAATTAACCAAAAGGGCAGGGGAGGAAAAACTGCTTCCAAACGATTAACAAATAATACAAATTATTTCTTCCAAAGAAAGGAGCAATATATAAGTTTGAATAAAGAATAAAGGAGGTTTTATAAATGTCAACAGGTTGGGCAGCCTTTTATGGTGTTATTATCGGTTCTGCAATTAGTGGAATATCCTTAATTTTAACTGATTGGTTTAAGTATTGTAGAAAAAGGAAAGAACTTATACAAGATATTCTCGTTCCAAAGAAGATTGAATCATATAACAAACTACTTGATATGGCTATTGAATTAAGAGATGAATTACCATTATATCAAACAGGCATAGAAGTACTAAGATGGCCAAAAGATAAAAGAACCTCCCCAAAATATTCTAAAAATGAAGGAGATAAGAATTTAAAAAAAGAAAAGGATGATGCAAAAAAAATATATCAAAAAATAGAGGAATTGAGAAAATTTATGCTTAATCATGTTGTAATTCTTGCTAAAGATGTTCAACTAGTCTTCTGGGAGCATTTTTCTGAATTTGTAAGTTGGCGTAATAGATTTGGTATATATACTGATGAACAATTAAATGAAATGGATCCTGATCATCTTGAAAAATGTTTTAATTCACTTAATGTTCTTTTAGAAAATACAAAACAAGCCATAGTTAAAGACTTAAATATTCAAGAATTTAAGTTTCCTTCTATTGAAGAATTAAAAAATTCTAGACAAAAAGGAATTAATAAAGTAAGACATTAATTAAAAGAAAATGGTATAAATAAAAACTTAATTATTAAGTATTATTTTAGGTTAATTCTTAAGATTTTATTGATATTATGTTCAATTTCTATTAGACTTCATAGTTAATACTCGAATATTGACGTAAAACAAAAAATTACTCCGTAAAACCCTTACCTTAAAAGAATAGGGGTCATTTTTTTAGATCACCAAAAAATAAACCTTCATATTTCGTTTTTAAGGGGGGTGTTTTTTAAAATAGGTACAATCTCATAAGGGGCAAGTCAAATATTCTCCATATACGCAGTATAGGAACGTTTTTAAAAAACCTTCAAAGCCTTTGTTTATAAGGGATACAGCGTTTTGTGTGAATAATTATTATATAGTAAATATAGTAAATATTTATAAAAAATATAGTTTTTTTATAGATTTTTTATCGGAAAAACGTAAAATATTGAATTATAAAGGAAAATGAGATTGCCGCGCCCTGATAAACCTGGACTCGCAATGACAGAAATAGAATGGGAATGATAAATGGGAGAAAAAATGACAAAGAGTGTATGTGAATGACATAAGTGGATCGAGAATAAATTATTCATTATTGAATAGTTTTAGTGAGAAAATGCAAATTAGCGTATAGGAATAGCGGAATAGTTATAGTGTGAGCTATAAGCGTGGGAAAAGATAATACAAATACAAAAGATGAAAGATACAAAGGAATAATGAGATTGCCGCACTTTCTTTGAAAGTTCGCAATGACAGAAGGATGGATAAAAGGAATAAAATAATAATAAAAATAGGGGGTTCGGAGAATTTTATATTTTTTTTCAATTTAACAACGTCCTATAATATATCTTATGTAAAGTAAAATACATTTTATTATAT
>Ga0307380_10004380_pt1 | contig 19121 bp, 33 predicted proteins | sample UN3MG_FD_202239 | JGI IMG/M metagenome (GOLD analysis project Ga0307380, IMG submission 202239) | Soil microbial communities from Risofladan, Vaasa, Finland - UN-3 | ecosystem: Environmental > Terrestrial > Soil > Coastal area > Acid sulfate soil | place: Finland: Risofladan, Vaasa | collected... | reverse complement strand
TAGACGGTGGGCTAGCAGAGAGGATCGACGCCTGGATGGAAGACGTACCGGAGGACTGGTTTGTCGCTGCCTGTGATGAGGGGATAGACCACGATGCCCGCACTTGGGCATACGTCAAGAAGATTCTAGAGCGTTGGAAGAGAGAGGGCAGACATGCAAAGCGTGGCAAGCGTGATCGAGAACTTACCGACCAGCAGCGAGCCTTCGTCGAGGCCGCAGAGAGTCAGCAACGGGGAGCTGAGGCCGATGCGTGACAGGTTGGGGTTCGGTGGCGATGCAGTAGCCAAGACGTTTGAAACCTATCATCCCGAGGGCCAGAAGCCCGAACACAGGGCTGGCTTACGGAAGGCGCTAGAGACTGCGCGATCATTCGTGGAGGATCCCCGAACGCTTGTATTCTACGGACCTAACGGCGTCGGCAAGACTCATCTTGCCACCGCCATAGGCAATGCTCTCATTGAAAAGTTCGGGGCGAGGAGTGCGCCGGTGCTGTTCATCCAATTTGACGACGCCCTGGCACAAATCAGAGACACATATCCCAATGGTCGGTATCACGGGGTGCGCTTTGAGCAAGAGTACATCGCCAGGTGGCGGCGGATTCCGGTCCTGATTCTTGATGATGTGGGGCAGGCCGGAAGAGAGAAGCCGACCGGTGACGGCGAGTTCTCTAGGCGCATCGGGTATGACATCGTGAATGGCCGCTATCGGGAAGGCAATAGGCCGATCATCCTGACGACCAACAAGGGGCCGGGGGAGCTGGGTTTGTGGATCACTGATTCGGCGGTGTCTCGGCTCTTCGAGATGGGCCAGTGGGTGCGGATGAAGGGTGAGGACTGGAGGTTGCCGAGATGATTAGCCCGCCCGCAGACTTCGCGGCTTACATGAACTGGCGGAGAACCACGCCAGAGGGGCGTCGCTGGTGGAGGCGGACAGTGCAGGAGCACCATGTAGAGTATGTGTGCGACCATAAGGCCTGCGGGCATCGGACTTGGCTGCCGAAAGCGGAGTCGCTACCCAAGACATTACAGTGCCCATCGCCCTGCTTTGGGACCTTGGTCCAACAGGCCGAACAGCAGTTCACGCTAGATGAGGAGGATACAGGGAATGAGCGAGAAGGCACTACGCGGTTACGCTGACCACAAGATTGGCTGCCACATCTCTGCCGTGGGGGAGTATGATCCAGAAGACGGGCGGAAAGTGCCCTGTTCCTGCGGCTTTGAGAAGGTAGTCGCTGACGACCCCGACGTGGTGGGGGTGCTGCGGGAGATAGCTGAGTGGAGGGCAGCGGTTAAGTCGGACTTGGCATCAGCTAGACGCGAAGGCCATGCTGATGAAGGGATGATTGCCCTGGCACTGGGTAAGGAGACGGTTCTACGGGACCTGGCGAGGACTATAGAGTTTATGTTCCACGTCCGCCTCACTGACGACGGGGGCTATGAGTGGACAGACTAACGCCTAAAGACATCATCATCGCTATTCTGATTGGCCTCGGCCAGTGGGTGCAACTGCTCGGGGCGCTGGTGAGGAGGGAGACGTGAAAACAAATGGGGAGCGGCTGAGGGATGCGCTAGGGGTAGTCCGTGACAAGGCTGCACTTCATGTCATGGAAAGCGAATCAGGGAATATCTATGACTGGATATTTGTGCGTGACGTATCAGCTAAAGCTCTTGGAGCTACCACTAGCCCAACAGACATGCAGCAGTTGGTGGAGTGGCTGGAGACGGAACATCACAAACACAGACATGACGCCTACATGAGGGATACGTTGCAGTATGTGCTAGACCACATCCGCGAGATGCAGGAGGGAGAGCAGCCCCGCACGACGTTGACACAGGCGTTTGCCGAACTCCGCCACCTGTGCGGCAAGGACTTTGACGGCATCGAGGACGTGGTGGAGTGGGTACGACAAGTGCGTGGGAAGGGGCAACCATGATCTTCAAACAGTGGAGGCAGGTACTCGACGGCACCAAGACGCAGACGCGGCGGCCTGTGAAGGCAAGCCAGGAATCAAACCGCTGGGACATTGAGACAGATGTAATCAATGAGGTCATCCAGTGGCTTGATAATGGCAAGGAATACCCCGCCAATATGAGAAGCATCTATGTAGTAGGCCGCACCTACGCCGTCCAGCCAGGCCGGGGCAAGAAGGCCGTGGGCAGGATACGGGTAACGAAGATACGGCGGGAGCGGCTGAGAGAGATCAGCGTGGAGGACGCGAAGGCTGAGGGTGCCAACAGCGCGCCCCCGTTTGGCATGGATTATATTCCTGGCTGGCAGAGCCTCGGTGATGATCGTTGGTTCACTAAGGACCAAAGGCTATCGGGCTATATCGGTGCCTTTGCGGAACTATGGGATACGATCTATCCCAAAGAGCACAATTGGCTAGACAACCCCGACGTGTGGGTGCTAGAGTTTGAATCGGGGTCGGGGCTCTAGTGGAAGAAACCCTACTACTAGGGATCACTGCCCGGCCCCGAGAGGAGAGGGAGGATGGATAAGGAATGGCTTGAGAGAAGGCTATACAAGCGAGTGGGAACCATCTACGGCGTTCAAGAAAAGACTGAGGACGTTGACGCCATCGCCGCCCAGCACAAGCAGGAACTTGCCCGTGCTCGCAGCGAGAAAACCGAACTGCTCCCCTGCGGCCACCCTGCCAGTGTCGTCGAAGATGATGGGTGCGCTATGTGCAACTTGGAGGCGCAGGTGGCGGTGATGGGCACTGGGTTGAGGGCAATCAGGGATGAAGTAGAGCCCAGCATACACTTATCCAGCATGGACCTGAGAGTCTGGAACATGGCCGTTGATACGCTCTCCCTCTCTGCTGCCCCGAAGGTGGTAGCTAGGCTTGAGGGCAAAGCTCTCAAGCGGATGGATGGTAGCCTTCTAGTTATGGCGAGACATGATGATGCAATCCAGATTTATCATGCCAGTGATGATGGGCACTATGAGAGGGGCTATTCTACTCTTGGTGAACCCATTGAGCAGGCCATGGTCCTTGTCGTGGAGTGTTTACCGCCGGGCGAACAGCTGGAGGAGAGCGAACAGGGCTACAAGGCTGCCTGCGGGGTGCTTCCGTGGGATGAAAGCGACGAACGACCAGAGGACGTGATAGCGCGGCTCAGAGGCAGGCCAACAGAGAGCGAACAGGAGGCTACCGATGACTAAGTGCTTCTGCTTGGATTCACCGTTTGAGCGTATGCCCATCAATGTGAATGAGCGATGTCTGGATTGTCCTACGGATTGTGGGCACAACCCCAACGCCGTGAAACGGGACGGCACCTGTTTGATCTGCGCGATGGAATGGGCCGCTGAGCTATTCGAGGGCCTAGAGGAACGACTTGCTACAGGTGCGTATGCAGACAGGGAGGCCACCGATGGATGAGCAATTCAGCCAAGCCTACAAGGACTTCATGCTCAGCGATGAGGCCAAGGGGTTGCAGAAACACCTAGATATTCGCTTTGGGACCGCAATCCTTGCGCCGGTCATGGGGCATGACGTGATTGTATTCGTCACTGAGGTTGAGCACGATCCTAGTGCAGCGTGTGACTTCTATGCTATCTTCGAGGGCTCTGGTACGCCTAACGCATTTCTGCGTGAGGACGTGACGGTGCTCCCCTCCCTCCGTGATCTGCTCCGCATCATCGAGGGGCGTTGGCCTCAGATGAAGTTGCACATCACGCCTCACTTGACGCTCATAGAAGCCTATGACGAGAATGTGGCGGATTACCCTGAATCTGACGGATTGTATTGGTGCCAAAAGTGCCATAAGAAAGTGAACCAGTGTAGTCACCGAGCTTGGTCTGAGGACAAAAACCTTATGCTCGCCGCCGCAAGGCTGGCGGCGCGGGCGGTGGAGGGGAAGGGATGAGCTACGCTGACATAGACAATGTGCGTGCGGCCCGTGAAAGCTACGATGGGGCCGTGGAGCGTGTGATAGCTGAGCTGGAGAGAAAGCGGCAAGCGGAGGGCATACCGACCAGCTGGTATGTACTGCTGCGCCGGGTTGGGCGCGACTGGGAGGCGGTTGCCTGTGTGAACCCGCTTGTGATGGAGCCAGAGGACATCCCCGAAGAGTGGGAAGTTGCTCTGCCAATCCCTGAGCCCGATTCGATCCCGGAGTTTATAGGTTTTTGATGCCTAGCCACATCGTCATCGCCAAGATCATCTTCGTGATGATCGGCACGCACACGACAGGCTACGAGACCGGAGTGGGCGCCTACTACCACCAGCGCCCCGGTCAACTGGAGAGGGTGTGCATAAACAGGATGACGCATGGCTGGGTTCCGCCAGGGGTGGTACTTGATTGCTCGTGGCCGTGTCTAGTCGCCGGCATCGAGCAGGACACTCTTGGCGAGTGGTGGCTAGTGGACGTGCCGGGGGCCAGTATGCACGTTTGACAGGTGGTGGATGTGGGCCAGGAGGTCCACTTGGGGGCGCTACGCCAGAGGGGAGAGGTCGTGGAGATCCCGCACTGGCTGGCGATGAAGGCCGGATGGGATGGGTACACCCCAAACGTGAGGATATGGAGGTTGGGGGGATGAAGCTAACCGTTGACATGCCGTGGGGCAAGAACCTGAGCGTCAACCACATGCGCTTCGGCAAGGGCGGGCACTACCGGAAGAAGCCGGAGGTCCAGGCGTGGATGGAGCGACTTCTTTTGGAGACCTATTGCCGCCACACCTTTCCTGACCAGCAGCTATTTGACCACTACAACATTCTCGTGAGGGTTGACTTCCGCTTCCCTGACAAGCGCCGCCGGGATACCCATAACTACTTCAAGGTCATCTGTGATTCCGTTGCGAAGGGCCTGGGCATCGACGACAAGGACATTCGCATCTCTACAGGCACGGTAGACGTTGACCGGGACCGGCCCGGATTCACGATCACGGTGGAGGACAGCGATGATTCAAGTTAGGGATCACACAATAAAAGTCACGGAATACAAGGGCCGCTGGACATACGCATCTGATCTTATGTGTCCTTGTCGCCCTTGTTACAATGCCCATGATTGTGGTCATTATATTGGTAGCGGAACCTGGATTGTCTCTATGGCTTGTGCTACTAATGCGAATGATGGATGCCCAAGCCCAAAGCCAAAACCAGAACATATACCGCCCAAGCGAGGACGGCTATGTAAAAGGTGCAGGGAGGGATAGTCATGGCTAGGTGGATCAACAAATATATAATTCCGAAAGGGGCTAGGTGCAAAAGGAGCGATTGGGTTCGTTACGATAACCATTCCTTGCAAGCTGGCCTACTGGTAGGCTGGCGACAAGAAGAGTGTTACTTGATGCTAACCGCGCGGGGCGACAAGCCTCTTATCATGGCCTTGCAGGGCGACGAAGCCGCCGCCATTTGTAGGGTACTCAGTACGGTCTTGATGGATTTAGTATTGGAGGAAGACGATGTGTGAGAGAGAGTTGCGAGCATATGTGAAGGCTGGCTCATATGAATACATCATTGGCGGAATGCCGAACGAAGCGGTGTCTCTCCTAGCCGCCGACCCCGACGTGGTGAAGATGCTGCGGTGGGTCACGCATCAGCTAAGAGTAGCCACGGAGACGGGGGCGCGGATTCCGCGCCAAGAAGGAATGGAATGTGGCTATCAGAATGTGATAGGCGCGATTGAGGCACAATTCCACGTCCGCCTCACCGATGACGGGGGCTATGAGTATAGCGACGATGCCTAGCTGGGCCCGGCGGCTGATTCAGGAGGTCCTAGAGCGGGATGAAAAGGTCTGCATCCTGTGCGGCGCCCCTGTCTGGAATGTCCATCACATCGTCCCGAGGGGGCGCAAGAGCCCATTCAACCGGGAGATGTGGCGGATCGAGAACATGGCCTGCATCTGCCGGCCGCACCATGACGACGGGCAGAAGGTTTGGATGCGAATCAGACTGCTCAAGAAGATGATTGAACTGTATGCCTACGATATGGCGTGGGCTAGGGAGTTTGTGGGGGTATGGGAGGATTGAATGAGAGAACTACTGACTCAGTGGCGATGTTTGAGGGGGCATGACTGGCTCTATGCCTGGGACGCCCCGACGTTCACCGCACACTGTAAGCGGTGTGGCAAGAAGCGAACGGGCAATGCTGATGCGCACCATGTCTGGCGTACTCATACGCCGGAGCAGCGACGGATCATCTGGGGGGAGGAGAGATGAAACTAATCGGCACCTTCTTTAGCAACGGCGAGTTTACCCTACGCGAGATCAAACTAATCGGCGCGACGTTTAGCGACGGCGCACTGACCGTGACGCTATTCAAGCAGGACATCGAGGAGATGGACCGCATCTGTCAGGTGCCCGACTTCCTGGCGGTGCGGGCCCGACAGCAGTTTGCGGCCAAGCTGGCGGCGCGGGCCGTGTTCAATGACACGGGGGAGGCACTAATGGATGGGTAGAGGCATGGCGAGGTCGGGCAAGGCATGGCGGGGTCGGGCAAGGCACGGCATGGCACGGCGAGGCCTGGCAAGGCAGGGCAGGGTGAACATTGGGCAGGATAGACAAAGGGGAGGTAGGGATGGAACAGCGGACAGTGAAGATCAAGGGTGTGTCGCCATTGCTGATGCACCGCTTTCCAATGGAGCCCGTGGAGGCGCTAGAGAAGCGGCCCATTGAGGAGCAAGCGGAGCTATCGGCCTATCGCTGGGAGGATGGGCAGCTTTATATCCCAGGTATCAACATCCAGCGGGCGCTGATAGGTGCTGCGGTCTATTCGAAGGGCAAGGGCCGGGCCAGCCTGATGAAGACGGCGGCGGCTTGCCTGATGGTAGACCCCGAGGTAGTGGGCTTGGGTATGGAGAGCTACAAGATAGACACGCGGCCAGTCGTTATCCCGGCCACAAAGGGACGCATCCTGCGGCACCGTCCGCGGCTTGATGAATGGGGGGCCGAGTTTACCTTGTCATGGGATGAGATGCTGATGACAGAACAGCAAGCCCGCAAAGTTGTGGACGATGCTGGCACGAGGGTCGGGCTGCTGGACTTTCGCCCTGAGAAGAAAGGGCCTTTTGGCCGATTCGTAGTAGTCGGCTGGGAGTGAAGGGCGGGGCCGGGCAAGGCGTGGTTCGGCGGGGCTGGGCGAGTCGCGGCTGGGCCAGGCATGGCACGGCGAGGCAGGGCGGGGCGCGGCGAGGCAGGGCAAGGCAGGGGTCAGAAAGTCGGAATAGAGGATCGCTCGTGAGGGAGGGCTAATGGCTCTTAGGGGGCCAGGATGACAGACCCTAACGGTGAGAGGGCGGAGAGGATCGCAGACATAATCAGGGGTCTACAGTGGCCGGGGAAAGTCCCGAGGTTCTGCCAGAACAAACACTGCCCACATCTCCGCATGTTTGGGAGGACCCGGTACATTGGCGAATCGTCGGAAGGGGCGTATACTCGCATCAAATGTCAGGCCTGCAACAAGTGGTCAGAGTGGGAGGTCGTAGTCAGGAGCGTGTAGGGAGGGGATGGGACTATGAGCAAGCGGGATGTGCAGATTCTCCTAGATGCGGAGAAGCGCCAGAGACCAATCAATAGGCCCTATGGCCGCATCCAATGGAAGGGCACTAATGTCTGTATGGACGTGTACTGCTCATGTGGTGCCAGCTATCACATCGACGGTGACTTTGTATACTACGTCAGGTGTCTTGCATGTGACAAGGTGTTCGCCACTGGAACCAATATCGAGCTTATAGAGGTTCCTGAGCCAGAGAGTTCGATATGCACACATAGCGATCATAGTCAGGAGCGTGTAGGGAGGGGGGCTTGACAAGCTAACCGAAATATAGTATACTATATCTAACGCGTAACCAATGGGCATTAATCGCCCCGTCTACGCCGCAAGTGCGGCATGGCGGGGCTTTTTTTGTGAGAGGAGGAGAAGGTGCCGACATATCCAGACTGGACCCACAGCATTGATACGCCCCAGGAAGCAGTGGGCAGGGACAAGGCCACGTTCTACGCGGAGGTTGACAAGGTACAGACTATGGCCGATGGCAGCATTCGCGTTGTGCTGGGACTGGGTGAGGACGGCCTGAAGGTGATGCAGTTCCTGGCATGGTGCAACCAGAAAGGAATCATACTGGACATCGTGGCGACGGCAAGGGAGGGCTAGGGGGGCCAATATGCAGGCAGGCGATAAGCGGCTCGTTGAGAAGATGCAGGAAGATGGCAGCATAGGTTCGCGTGTCCTAGTTGTTGAGGCAAGCGCAGACAGCAAGGTCAGGAACATAGCCAGGGCGGCAGAATCCGTGGCTACGGAAGTGCGGCGCCAGTATATGAGGGGCTATGATTTGTGCCATGTTGAGATCAAGGCAATATTGAAGCGCAATGATGCGTTTGATGATGGCCCAGAGATGGACAGTTTCACCGAGGCCCTGATGGGTTTGGTGTCCAATGAGGCCGAGCCGCGCCTTGCCGAATCGGCAAAAGTGGCGAATGACTAATGGCATACAAAGCACGGCGGTTCATAGATGCTATTCCAGGCACCGGCGGGATTATCTCTGCCATCGCCAGGAATGTGGGCTGCAAATGGCATACGGCCAAGGCGGCCATTGAGCGATACCCGTCGGTCAGGAAGGCATACGATGATGAGTGCGAAGATGTCACCGACGTTGCGGAATCCATGCTTATTCGAGCCATTCGGCGAGGTGACGTAGGGGCCGCGAAGTGGTGGCTAACGAGGAAGGGCAAGGATCGGGGCTTCGTAGAGAGTCACGCAGTTGATGTGACAACCGGCGGCGAGAAAGTAGCAGCCGCCGTGGTATACCTACCAGCAATTGATGAGTTGGAAACCGAGTCCGGGGCAACAGGAGAAGTTTCATCGTAACCCAGCATTCGAGGTGCTGTATGGCGGGCAAGCCGGCGGTGGCAAAACCGAATCTCTACTTATGGAGGCCCTGCGCTACGCACACGTTGCTGGCTACACTGGCGTCCTCTTCAGGCGGACGTTTAGGGAGCTACAACAGCCCCAGGGCTTGATTGAGCGCAGCCGGGTAGAGTACCCGGTCCTTGGCGGCCTTTACAATGACTCTAAGTTCCAGTGGCGGTTCCCGGCTAGTAGCATGGTCGTGTTCAGCCACATGGAAGGTGAGCGTGACAAGCTCAAGCATCAGTCCGCCGAGTATGCCTACATCGGCTTCGACGAACTGACCACGTTCACGGAGGGTCAATACCTGTACCTTTTCAGCAGGGCGCGGACCACCTGCGGTGCGCCTCCTAGAATACGGGCCGGAACGAACCCTGGCAATATCGGGCATGACTGGGTGAAGCGGCGCTGGGGCGCCTGGTTGGACAAGAGGCATCCCCGCCCGGCCAAAGACGGCGAGATCCGCTGGTACAAACGCATAGGTGACGATGAGGTTGAATGCCGGCCAGATGACCCCAAGGGGCTATCGAGGACCTTCATCAAGGCGAGTGTGTGGGACAACCCATACATCATCGAGAAGGACCCTGGCTACGTCCTGCGGCTAGAGGCGTTGCCGCTAGTGGAGAGGCTACAGCTCCTTGAGGGCGACTGGGATGTCATGGCCGCCGCTGGCCTGGTATTCAAGAGGGAGTGGTTCGAGATAGTGAAGGCGGCACCTGGTTTGGCGGACAAGGTGCGGTTCTGGGACTTTGCCGCCACAGAGAAGGCGACCCTCAAGGACGATCCCGACTACACGGCGGGGGCAAGGGTCTCTCAGTTTGGCAAGCTGTACTTCATAGAGCACATGGTCAGGAGACAGGCGACGTGGGCCAACGTGAAGGCACTGATAGTGCAGACGGCACAGCTTGACGGGACTGATGTGGTGATCGGCATAGAGCAGGAGCCGGGGGCCTCGGGCAAGGCGATCATCTATGAAATAGCCTCGATGCCAGAATTGAGGGGGTACACCGTGAGGGGCTTTCGATCCTCCAAGGACAAGGTGAAGCGGGCTAACCCGTGGTCTGCGCAGGCTGAGGTAGGCAACGTCAAGATCGTCAATGACGGTACGTGGGACGTAGAGACGTTTCTGAATGAGTGCCAGTGGTTTCCAGAGGGCACACACGATGACCAGGTGGACGCGGTGAGCGGGGGCGTGAATATGTTTGGACCCGCAGAAGAAGAGATCCTGGTTGTGTACGAAGAGACCGTTGACATATCGCCGATATAGGAGGGGGAGATGTGGAGCTGGATAAGGCGCCTGTGGCTGTGCAAGGTACGCAAGCGACATGAGTTCGGGCCAGGCCATGCGATATTGGGCAGGCTTGTCGTGAGAAAGCGCTGTCGCCTGTGCGGTGCACCGCAATACAGGGCAACCGTGAGTCCTAGCCTACATTATGTAACGTACTACGAAGCCGGGAGGGGGAGATGAAGTCAGTCAAGGAACTACTGGAAGAGCGGGGCTACAAGTTCCCCAAGTTCAAGGACGACAAGGAACGCACGAGGTTCGTTGCCCGGCACGGCTACGATCCGGCCATTCTGCTGAACACGGCCAGGCGGGCCAAGGATGGTGCGGGGCCGGGCTGGGAGAATGCGTTTCCGGTTCGGAAGAAGCGACGGGGTAGACCACCGAAGGATAACTAATGGGCATAGCTGACGACCTGGCTAGAAGACAGTTACGTGAGGAGTTGGACGCGAATAGTACCGCGCTGGTAGCCGTCGAGCAAGAACTGGAGACGCGCGACACGGCGCTGGCTACGATGGGGCAGAACTACGACACCCTCACGGAGCGCATCGCAGAGCTGGAGCTTGCGCGAGAGGATTCTGGCTGGTTGCAGTTGGGCGGTGAGAGCTGGGAAGAGTTCAGCCGCGATGGGTTGGCGACGATCACCTATTGGAGCCGGCTCTTCTACCTCAAGAACCCATTGATCCGCCGGGGCGTCGATGTCCAGAGCCACTACGTCTGGGGCCGGGGCATGACGGTCAACATCAAGGACGATGACATTAACGAGGTCATTCAGGCATTCAGGGACGATGACAAGAACAAGGTAGAGTTCACCAGCCGTCAAGCCCAGATGAGCAAAGAGCGTGAGCTACAGACAGACGGCAACCTGTTCTTCGTCCTCTTCACGAACGAGCACAGCGGCCAGGTCAGGGTGCGTAGCATCCCGTTCAACGAGATTGCCGATGTGATCCGCAACCCCGAGGACAATAAAGAGCCGTGGTACTACAAGCGGAGCTATGTTCGTGAGGGCTGGACCCCAGGCACCGGAAGCACATTTGACCAACAGACCACAGAATACTTCCCCGACTGGAAGTACCACCCCAAGAAGAAACCTACCAGCATTGACGACAAGCCTATTCACTGGGACCGACCTGTCTATCACGTCAAGACGGGCGGATTCAGTGATTGGAAGTTCGGCGTGTCTGAGGTCTACGCAGCGATAGACTGGGCCAAAGCCTACAAAGAGTTCCTAGAGGATTGGGCCAGCATCACTAGGTCGTACCGTCGGTTTGCATGGAAGGCGACCGGCATGAAGAGCAAGGGCGAGATCGCAGCGGTCAAGTCTAAGCTGGGCTCGACCTATGCCTCCGGTGGCGGCACTGGAGCGGAGACCACGCCTCCGCCAGTCACCGGATCCATCGCCATGCTGACTGAGGGCAGGGACCTACAGCCTGTCAGGACCGCCGGGGCCACTGTAGCCGCAGAGGACGGTAGACATATCAAGCTCATGGTCTGCGCTGCAATGGGGCTGCCTGAGACGTTCTTTGGCGACGTTAGCGTGGGCACGCTTGCCACGGCCAAGAGCCTGAATCGCCCCACGGAGCTCCAGATGGTGAGCAGGCAAACCCTCTGGGGTGACATCTATGCCGAGATATTCAACTACGTGCTGATGCAGCAGGTCAAGACAACCGGCGGGCAGCTTCGGGGCAAGGGAGTCGTCGAAACGGTAGAGCAGGACGGGAAGACCGAGTACAAGCTGGTCTGGAATGATGACGTCGAAAGCAAAGTAGACATCGACTTCCCGCCGATCGTGGAAGAGGACATTGACGAGCTGATTAGCGCTATCGTGGATGCCGCTACACTCAAGGGCAGCGGGCTCGCCGGGACCATAGGGCAGCGGGAGTTGACCCGGATGCTGCTTGTGGCCCTGCATGAAGAGGACATAGACGAAACGCTGGAGGCGATGTATCCCGACAATGAAGAAGAAGAGCAAGTCACATGGGAAGAGGAAACGGCCCAAGCCATCGCGTCCAAGTTCGAAGAGGGGCTTGAGAAGATGCTGAGGAAACATGCTGATTAGCGACTTCACAAGGGCACTGGCGTTCACCTGGGAGGCGATGTTTCTCTTAGAGTCTACCCTGCGCCGCATCACTCGCAAGGCTGCCCTGGCGCCCGTGGAGTGGGAGCTAGAGCCTGCCCTAGAGGACGCATTCAGGACACAGGGGGAGTTGTTCGTAGCGCGGCTGGAAGAGCTTGAGCCCTGGTTCCCCAAGCTACAGGAAGCCTTCGTGCCGGCCAACCTAAGTGCGGCTGAGATCGCTGCCATGTGGGCTGAGATCGTCTATGCCACGATGTACCTCTTCGAGGCGCCGATGAATGCCGCAGCGGTCAAGGCCATGCTGGCGGGCAAGATGTCTGTGCTGGCGGAGTTGAACTGGGTGGGTGGCTTTCAGTTGGGCTTCGATGAGGCGCTTCTGAATCAGATTCCATCTCTCACGAAGATGACCCTAAACAGCATCAACCAGACCACGCAGGACTACATCAACACTCAGGTCAGGCACGCGATGGAGGAGGGCTGGAGCTACGACAGGACTGCCAAGGCGATCACAGACCGGTTCGAGGAGTTCGCCGTTGGCAGGCCTCAGCTTCACATCAAGAGCCGGGCACATCTCGTGGCCGTAACAGAGACCGGCAATATGTACGTCGAAGGTGCGGTGCAGACAGCCCGGGCAGTTCAAGACATGGGGCTGGAGGTAGAGAAGAAGTGGTCAACAATCGGCGCGGAGCGGGTATGCGACGACTGCAACGCCAATGCAGCGGTAGGCTGGATTCCGCTCAATAGTTTGTACCCAAGCGGGCACATGCAGCCATTAGCACACCCGGCTTGCAGATGTGACCAATATCACCGGAGGGCAAAGAAGTGAAGAGAGGCGAGAAGACGAAGGGACAGACAGACAGCCGCATTGATGGGTTGTCGTTCAAGGCGTTTGAGGAGGAGTTCGGGTTCAAGCCGGCTGACAAGATCGAGCAGAGGCACTTCGCCAACTTTGGCGAGCGTCTGGAAGACCCTGCGGAGCGGGCCAGGCTAGAGATGGACGACAAGCGCCGGAAGGCGTCAGCGAAGGCGAGGGGTCAATAATGGTAGAACAGAAGATTGCCGGTAGTAGGATTCATCACAGGCGCCCACTGAATACTGAGCGGGTTGCTGAAGTTGATCCAGCAGACGACATCATGATTGACGCGGCTAATGACGGCTGGATCACCCATGCCGCACCAGGGGACGGGTATTGCTGGGTACTAGGACAGGTGACGGTTGGCTTCGACATCATGCCGGACACCGCCTTCCATTTGCAGGTTTGGTACAACGTCGGCGCGGGCAACGTGGTTGTGTTTGACAACTATGTGGGGGCTGCGGCAGCGGCACAGGGAGTCAATGACAACTCAATGGGCATAGGTCAATTCCACTTCCCTGTAGGCTTGAAGTTCCCCTCCAACGCACAAATGAGAGTGACCCTATTCCACGGAGATGACGTGCCAGCATCGAGCCTGAATGTCATCTCCTGGGTCGAAATGGAGCTATAGGATGCCAAATGAACGGCACGGCCTGGCGGCCTGCGTATACGTTGATGGGGTCAAGTTTGAAAACGCGTCTGGTTGGTCACTGGGCATCAGTGGTGAAGAGTGTGAGGTTATCGAGTTTGAGCAGGTCTGGAAGCAACTACTCCGTGGCGTACTGGCGGGCATGGGGTCGATCACAGCCTACCATGACCAAGAGGCCAAGGTTCTCGCGGCACTCGCACAGTCTACCACAACCAAACAGATCCTACTTTACCCTGACTGTACGGATGACTCCACCTACTACCAGTTTAGTGCGTGGTTTGACTTCGAGCACACGGCGGACGTAGGCGCGTGCCAGCAGCAGACCTCGCCCTTCCGGGTTGACGGGGAGGTCAGCAAGGTTGGCTGGGAGTGTATGCTGCTCAAGGATTCATTCTCAGTTGCCGAAGGTGCGCCTATGGCTACGCCTCACGTCTGTATGCCGGGGCCTGGTCAGTTGGTCCTCGACCAGACCGACGGCAATATGTCAGTTGTGACCGGCAACTTCGTCTGGCCCGTACAGGCTGCGGGTCCGGTGTGGGGTGCTCAGGACTGGTACGCAACCACCGACGCGGCTGCTGCATATACAAGGGCGCTGGGGTTAGTGCTCAAGTATCGGGTGGCTGTGACTACCGCTGACGAAGTGATATTCGGATTCAACCTAGACACGACACCAACGGACGAGACCGAAGCAGAGCATTGCATTCGGGCGCTTGGGGCTAGTGCGGGGTTTGACGTTCACTGGGCGGCGGCGGGCTCGCCGGTGCTCAAGGAGATATGGCCCGCATTGACTGAGTATGCCCAGATCGCCATAGTGCTGAGTCCGTTTGATGTGGACGCTTTTCACTGGTATCCGGGCACGGCCCTCACCTCCGCTTATGGGGCGCATTACTACTTTAGGGACGAATCGGAAGACTACCCGCACGCTAGGCTGGCGTGGTACTGCTCGGCGGAGCATGAGGCTGCCCTATATCCCATATTCAGCAATCTAGATAGCGCGGGCAAGATGGACTATGTGTGCATCCCCTGCGCGACGTATGAGACGCCCTTGCTGGTGCCGGTAGCGATGGACTTGTTTGCTGGAACCGAAAGGCTAAATGCTCCTCACGACATGGATTATGGCGGCTGGGTGTATGTGGAGCATGTGGGAACTTGGAATGTGGCATCGGGGGTTGTCAGTCCTGACGCCACGGTTGATGCCGTTGCCACCTATCCTTGCTTGACGCCGGATATATGGCACGAAGCAGATGTCTACATACCAGGTGCTTCCGCCGCTCCGATTGGGTTGGCTATTCGCAAGAGTGCCGATACCGCTGGTGGCGAGAATGAATGGCGGCTGACGATTCAGGGCAACACCGGCGGCAACGACACCTTCATAGATCAAGTCCTCGACGGCGCGGTAACGAACAGAGCCGCAGCGGACGATGACTGGATAGACAATGCAACCTACAAGCTGAAGACCAGGGCATACGGCGAAGAGATCACGCTTTACGGTGGCGCCACGGAAAGGGCCCACTATGCTACCGCCTGGTTCAACAAGCACGCAACCTGGCATGGCATCTATGCGGATGACGACGCCGATGCCACGTTTGACGAATTGCTGACGCTGCCCGTGGGTTCCGGGCTAGAGAGGGAATGCTTCGATAGCTTCTCCACGAATGAGAACCTGAACATTCACACAACCGAAGAGGGGGCGTTGGATTGGATCATAGACGCTGGGGCGTGGGACGACGATGGCGCGGAAGCAGACCCGGACGCTACGGCTGATGCCCGGTGCCACGTCGTGACTGGCGTTAGCAACGCCTGGGTGACTGCCAGGGCATTGATACCCGCTGCTGATGAGTGGGTAGGTGCCCTGGTGAGGGGCAGTGCCGACTCGATGGGCGGAGGCAACTACTGGTACTGCGAGATCACGAACACGGCTGACACAGACCAGCAGATCGTCGAAGTCAGGGATGGAGCCCATACGGTGAGGGCATCGGCGGACATCGACATCGCCGCCGCAGCTCGCTACTACATTCAGGTCAGGTGCCGTGACAACGATATTCGGATGTGGGTAGACGGTGCCGATGAACTGGGCTACGCCTCAGCGGGGTTCAACAATACCGCCACCTGGCACGGGCTCTATAGCGATGACAGCACCGATGCCAAGTTCGACCAGTTCCGAGTGACAACGATCAACACCTACGGCGAATACGATGTCACGCTCAATGACATCAGCTAGGGGGACAGATGAAGCAAGCGCATGTAGTGACTACGTGGATCGGTGAGGGCACGACTGAGGACAAGTATCGGGCAGACATGCCCGCAGGCTACAGCCAAATGTCCGTGCTGGGCGATCAATACGTTGACCTGGCGAGGGGTTGCCCCAAGCCCAACGTCGTAGTCGTGCGGATAGCAGAGGTCAGGGCCAAGCACGAGGGGTACATTGACGGCCTGAAGACCAAGGTGCTCGTGCTGGAGACGTGGGAGGATGACGGCCAGCCTGAGCAAGAGGCTACTGCCTTGAGACTCAAGAACTACCTGGTCAAGCAGGGCATGGGGGAGGACCAAGCGGAACAGATCGCCAAGACACCCGAGGGCCGAACGGAGGCGCTACTTGCTGCGCTCGACGACTTCGACAAGAGGGCGCGGAGGCGTATCGAACTTGAGAGGTACAACCAATGACACAACTGAAGGAACCGTGGGCGCCTTCGGACGCCACGAAGCACAGCAAGGCAGCAGACACGCCCAAGAAGCAACAGACGTGGGCTAAGGTAGCCAACGATGCTCTGAAGCGTTGCCAGGAGAAGGGCGAAGGAGATTGCGAGGGCCGGGCAGTCAGGGTAGCCAATGAAGCAATCCGTAACATGGGCGAGGCTTATGAGGAGTGGTTTGACGGCCAAGATGAGGCCACCCAAAACCTCATCGACGGGCACATTCACGGCCTGAAGACCGCACTGGTCAAGGAGAGGAAGGCGCGGAAGGACCTGGAAGACCAGCTCAGGGAACCAGAAGAGACCGCGCTTGAGGGCGATTTCGTCAAGCTGACAGAGAAGTCAGTCAGGGGGGACGGGACGATTCCAGTCAAGATCATCGCGCCGGGATGGGGCACCAGCGGGTACTACCCGCCGGATGTCTTGGCACGAGACGGCCCCAAGGTCTTTGAGGCGGGCACTAAGATGTTCTGGGACCACCCCACGGAAGAAGAAGAGGCTGCGCGTCCAGAAGGTAGCTTGCGGAACTTGGCGGGAGAACTGGCAAGGGATGCCTACTGGGACGAAAGCAGCGTACTAGGACCGGGCCTCTATGCTGATGCCCATGTGTTCGGTGCGTTTCAGGGTGCGATAGACGAACTGGCGCCGCACATAGGGGTCAGTATCAGGGGCAGGGGTAAAGCAGAAGACGGTGAGGCCGAGGGGAGATCGGGCCGCGTCGTCAAGGAGATTGCAGCAATACAGTCAGTGGACTTTGTGACCATGCCTGGAGCAGGTGGTCAAGTGCTACAGTTATTTGAGTCGGCGCGAGATGCGTCCGGCACCACAGCTAAGAAACGGAGTGACAAGAAGATGGAAGACCTGAAGAAACTACAAGAAGCGAACGAACTGCTGGAAGACCAAATCGCAAAGGCTGAAGAGGCGTTGACCGAGGCTAAGACGGCCAGAGACGATGCCCTGGCGGAAGTTGCCAAGCTGAAGGAAGGCGTCTTGCTGCGTTCGGCCAAGGACTTCGTGAGCGAGAAGCTGGCGAAGCTGGAACTGCCTGACATGACCAGGGAGCGCCTGATTGAGGACCTGTCCAAGAATCCACCCGTTGTGGACGGGGCACTCGATAAGGCTGCCTACGCCGAGAGAGTTGACGAGCGCGTGCAATCCGAGGCCAAGTATCTGGCTGAGGTTGCCGGTTCCGGCGTCATCAAGGGCATGGGGGGCACCGGAGACACCGGTGCGGATGAGAACGGAAAGGAAGCCTACAAGGAGTCCTGCAAGTTCAAGTTCATGCAAGAAGGATTTAGCGCGGAAGAGGCCGAGAGAATGGCCGACAACGCGGTGCTGGGGAGATAAGAAATGCCTACACCTTACGAAACGTATGATACTGCTGGTCAAGAGATCAGCTCGACCGGAGAGGGCCGTCACGTTACGCTGCGGGCCGATATGTTCAACCACCCAGGGGCCGTGGTTTCCTATGGAGACCCTGTAACCTTCGGGACGGTTGCTGACGGCAACGGCGTAGGCGTGGCGTTTGGCACCGAAGTTGCCGCCTCCGACTGGATTGCCGTTGACACCGAGGGCATCTGGGCGCTGTTGGTATCTGCGGACGATGACTGGGGCGTATCGGCCGTGAGAATTGGCGATGAGATTTTTATTAACCGGACGACCTGCATTCTGTCCAAGATCCGGAATAAGAACACGAATTGCCACTTTGGGTATGCCCTAGACACGGTTGCAGAGGGCCTAGATGAAGTGATCGCCGTCAAGGTCCATTGGGACCCTGACGATTCCGAGGAGCTTGTAGGTAGGGGTGACGTATTCTATGAGAAGCGCACCGCTCCTCTCACGGGGTTCAACTTCCGTGAGTATCGGTATCGCACCATCTGCACCAGCGGTGACACGCGAGGGATGTATATGGCCCTTGGACTGAACGGTGCCGGCAGTTCAGGTGAGGCGATGCGGGGCCGAACCATCATTGAGGCAGTCGGCGTCCTGACCGCTCATGGTGGTCACTTTGGCCTGGAGTACGACACCGACGGAACGCTGACCGGGTTGGGCGTTGGGCTTCGTGGTACGTTCATGCAGCCTAACCGCGCAGCGGCAGCTACTATCGCAGGCGGCATGTCTGAGCTGTGGGCCGAAGGTGCCGCTACCGACTTCGGAACGGCAACCGTGCATAGTATTCACCGCTTCGTGATGGACGGTGACGCGACTGGCTACGCGACGGCTGACAACGTATTTGAGTTCGCCAACCTGAGCGCGGTTCAGCTCCAGGACGGCACCCCGACATGCAACCACCTTTTGCGTTGCATCATCAATGGCAACATCCGGTACATCATGGTGTCTACTGACGTTACGTAGACCGAACAGGAGGGGAGGATGTTTGACGAAAAACTAACCGCTCAAACTGAGCGACTACAGGCTGAGTTTAGTCAGACCCTATACCGTCGCTATGCCTTAGAGCGTGATCTTGAGAAGCTGGACGAAGACCTTGCCCGTATGGAGGCCGCCCTAGCCCAACTGGACCGCGTGAAAAAGGACTGGCAGGCACAAAAGGCTATTGACGAAGCTCAGTCCAAGGAGACTGATTCGGATGACTGAGTTTTTGAAGTTGATGGAGGGCTGGGGAGACTACCAGCCCGTTAATGGCAGGGCCGTCAAGCCGGCGGAGTTGGCGGCGGCCCAGAACCTTTTGATGAACCGCGAGGGTCTACCTCAGCACGT
>Ga0307380_10004377_pt1 | contig 19130 bp, 12 predicted proteins | sample UN3MG_FD_202239 | JGI IMG/M metagenome (GOLD analysis project Ga0307380, IMG submission 202239) | Soil microbial communities from Risofladan, Vaasa, Finland - UN-3 | ecosystem: Environmental > Terrestrial > Soil > Coastal area > Acid sulfate soil | place: Finland: Risofladan, Vaasa | collected... | reverse complement strand
CTCGTTGATTTTTTGGCAGGAAGGTCGTCGCTGGTGGTGCGGTTTGCGCTGCCAGCAGGCCACCTGATCGCCGGGTCTGCCGTCGAGTAACCTACGCTGTAGACTTCGTGCTCGCGCACATGCTTGTCGGTGCGTGAGCCCTCGTACGAGAACAGCTTCGAATAACCCTCGGACATATGGGAAACGATCTCGTAGTAGGAGCGCGAGACCAGTATTTGGCCGGTGCTGGCGAAAGCCATGACGCGTTGAGCGACGTTGATTCCGTCTCCGATGATATTGGGCTGGGCGTTCAGGTCGCGGACCAGGCGCACCGGACCGAGATTGATGCCGATTCGGGCCGGTACTTCAGGCGCTTCGTTGATGTCGGGTGCGAAGGCATCTCGAAGGCTCATTGCAACGAACAAGGCGTCTTCGGGATCGCCGAGGAAGTTAATGGCAACACCGTCTCCCGTGTCCAGAATGATTCGATCGGCTGGCGGAATTTCACGTATGGCCGAGGTGATCATGGCATTGAAGCGATCCTTAAGCCTGATCTGTTCGGCCACCGGCTTGCGCGAGTATTCGACGATGTCGAGAAAAAGGACGCTGCAAATAAAGGTTCGGCTGGCCCGTTCAGGCATCATTGCGGAGTCCCCGCATGACGGTTGTCAATCGGCGATATTGGCCAAAAGGCGGCTTTGTTCGGAGACGATGCAGTAAACGCCATAAACCAATTTTGAAGAAGTGGTGTACCGTTTAAAAATAATATAAATACAATAAGTTATAGAGGACTCTTTCCAGAGATTCTAGGTCTTGTGCGACGCAATAGAGAGGCTCTGGAAACGGGTATCCGCTATCATTGACGCGATTTTCGTGCCGTCACACCGGGTTTTCGCGCACGTCACCTTTTTCAACCCGGCAGAATGGTTATCCGATGAGCAGCAACCAGATGTTTGACTCGGGGCTGGATAGAAATCAGGGCAATTTCGCCCCACTTTCACCCCTTTCTTTTCTTGCCTGGGCTGCCGATGTCTACCCCGATCGTGCGGCCACTATTTACGGTGATCAGCAACGCAGTTGGGCGGACACCTATGCGCGATGCCGTCGCCTGGCATCAGCATTGTCAAAACGCGGTATTGGTGCGGGGGATACCGTGGCGGTGATGGCACCCAACACGCCGGCCATGTTCGAGGCGCATTACGGTATCCCGATGACGGGCGCTGTGATTAACGCGCTCAATACGCGGCTGGATGCCAAGACCCTTTCGTTCATGCTTGCGCATGGAGAGGCGAAGGTCCTGATCACCGATACCGAGTTTTCTGCGGCGATTGCGCCAGCGCTCGAGCAGCTCGAGCGGCCACCGTTCGTCATCGACATCGATGACGTGGCGAGTGAAGGGGGCGAGCGGCTGGGAGAAATTGAGTACGAGACGTTTTTGGAGACCGGGGCAGAGAGTTTCGACTGGGAATTGCCGTCAGATGAGTGGAACGCGATCGCGCTGTCTTATACATCCGGGACGACCGGCAATCCCAAGGGCGTGGTAACGCATCACCGGGGCGCCTATCTGAATGCGATGGGCAATATCGTCACGTGGGCCATGCCGCATTTCCCCGTATACCTCTGGACATTGCCAATGTTTCATTGCAACGGCTGGTGTTTTCCCTGGACGCTGGCTGCTGTAGCCGGCACCAGTGTTTGTATGCGGCGGGTTGATCCCGCTGTTATTTTTGATCTCATCCGGCGCCATCGCGTTTCGCATTTCTGCGGAGCGCCAGTCGTGCACAACATGCTGATCAATGCGCCCTCAGAGCTTCGATCGGGAATTAACCATCGGGTCAAGGCGATGATCGCGGGAGCTGCGCCGCCGCAAGCGGTGATGGAAGGCGCGGAGCGCATCGGCGTGGACCTGACTCACGTTTACGGTCTGACAGAAGTTTATGGGCCCGCGTCGGTGTGCGCGAAGCACCCCGACTGGGATGGGTTGCAGCCGGAGGCCCGGGCAACCCGTAACGGCAGGCAAGGTGTTCGCTACGTTACCCAAGAGGGTATGGAGGTTCTCGATCCGGAAACGCTGCAACCGGTTCCCCGGGACGGCGAGACCATGGGAGAGATATTTTTTCGCGGCAATATCACCATGAAGGGCTATCTGAAGAACGCCGAGGCCACGAAACAGGCGTTTGCCGGCGGCTGGTTCCACACCGGGGATCTGGCGGTTATCGATAAGGACGGGTACGTCAAGATCAAGGATCGTTCGAAGGATGTCATTATTTCCGGAGGCGAGAACATCTCCACCATCGAAATTGAAGATGTGCTTTACTCGCACCCGTCTGTGCTTGAGGCTGCCGTAGTAGCCAAACCAGATGACAAGTGGGGAGAGGTGCCATGCGCGTTTGTCGCGCTGAAGGAGTCGGTGCCAGCGGTCTCGGAAGACGATCTCATCGAACATTGCAAGGCGCGGCTGGCGCGCTTCAAATGTCCGAAACAGGTTGTATTTGGTGCGCTTCCAAAGACGTCCACCGGCAAGATCCAGAAAGGCGTATTGCGTGAAGCGGCGCGCGGCACCTGATTGATCAGCGGTGCAGCTTCGAATGGGAATTTGAATGCACTTGCATGAAGCGGCCCGGTGGTGCTGCGCTGCGGTAAACTGGTGTGGTTTTCGATAAAACAAGATTAAGGCTAAGAAGATGAAGGTTCTGGTTCCGGTAAAGCGAGTGGTCGATTACAACGTCAAGGTCCGGGTGAAGTCGGATGGCAGTGGCGTTGAGACGGCCAACGTCAAAATGTCGATGAATCCGTTCGACGAAATCGCTGTTGAGGAGGCTGTTCGGCTCAAGGAGGGTGGCGTGGTAAGTGAAATCGTCGCCGTTTCGATTGGGGCCAGCGCAAGCCAGGAGACGTTGCGTACCGCGCTGGCGCTTGGCGCGGACCGGGCAATCCTGGTCGAGACGTCGGTCGAGACCCAGCCGCTGGCAGTGGCGAGGGTGCTGGAAAAGCTTGTCGGAAAAGAGCAGCCACAGCTTGTCATCATGGGCAAGCAGGCAATCGACGACGACTCCAACCAGACTGGTCAGATGCTCGCCGCCTTGTTGGGCTGGTCCCAGGCTACGTTTGCATCGAAAGTCGAGGTCGAGGCCGATGGCGCGAAAGTGACCCGTGAAATTGACGGTGGCCTCGAAACGCTGGCTATCAAGCTGCCTGCGGTCATCACCACGGACCTTCGTTTGAATGAGCCGCGCTATGTGACGTTGCCGAACATCATGAAAGCGAAAAAGAAATCGCTTGAAACGCTTACGCCAGAAGCACTCGAGGTCGACGTCGCACCGCGGCTCAAGACCTTGAAAGTCACGGAACCACCCAAGCGAAGCGCTGGTCAGCAAGTCAAATCGGTGGATGAACTGGTCGAAAAACTCAAGAATGAAGCGAAGGTAATCTGATGGCGATTCTCGTTATAGCTGAACATGACAACAGCGTAATCAAGCCCGCGGTCCTTAACACCGTCACGGCGGCGAGGGCGCTTGGCGAAGATATTCACGTGCTGGTGGCCGGCAAGGCCTGTGGCGATGTCGCAGAGGCGGCTGCCAGGGTGGTGGGCGTAACCAAAGTGCTGGTGGCCGACGCCCCGCATTACGAGCACCCGATTGCAGAGAATCTGGCGGGATTGGTAGTGCCCTTGGCTCCCAACTATACCCACGTGCTTGCGCCGGCGACCAGTTTTGGCAAGAACCTGATGCCGAGAATTGCCGCGCTGATCGATGTTGCGCAGATTTCGGACATTGTCGAAGTCGAGTCTGCCGATACGTTTGTGCGCCCGATTTACGCCGGTAATGCGCTCGCGACCGTGCAATCGTCGGACGCCATCAAGGTCATAACGGTGCGGACGACCGGTTTTGATGCGGCTGCTGTCGAGGGTGGCTCGGGCACAGTGGAATCGATTGATGCAGGACCGGACGTGGGTCTGTCCAGCCTGATTGGTCAGGAACTCACGGTATCGGCTCGGCCGGAACTCACGGCCGCGCGCGTGATCGTATCCGGGGGGCGCGGAATGGGCAGTGGTGAAAATTTTGCAATTCTGGAAAAACTGGCTGACAAGCTCGGTGCGGCGGTAGGTGCCTCTCGAGCCGCGGTCGATTCGGGTTTCGTGCCCAATGATTATCAGGTCGGGCAGACAGGCAAGATCGTTGCGCCCGAGTTGTATATCGCAGTCGGCATTTCCGGTGCCATCCAGCATCTTGCCGGGATGAAAGACAGCAAGGTGATCGTTGCCATCAACAAGGACGAAGAGGCGCCGATTTTTCAGATTGCCGATTACGGCCTTGTGGGCGATCTGTTTGACGCCGTCCCGAAGTTGACCGAAGCACTCTAGATCAAACAAACGGCGGGCACGTCCAAGGAGAGATATTAATGTCGACCTATTCGGCACCAATCAACGACATGCAGTTTGTGGTCAAGGAACTGGTTGGTCTTGAGCAGATTTCCGCATTGCCGGGGTGTGAGGAAGCGACGCCGGATCTGGTGGATGCAGTCATCGAGGAAGCGGGGAAATTCGCAACCGGTGTGCTTGATCCCCTGAACTGGCCGGGAGACCAGCATGGCGCGTCGTTGAATGATCATGTCGTGACACCGGCGCCAGGATTTGCCGAGGCTTACAGCCAGTTTTGCGAAGCAGGGTGGGGCGCGCTTGCAAACGAACCGCAATGGGGTGGCCAGGGCCTGCCGCATCTGGTCTCTACTTTGACTTCTGAAATGTGGAACGCGGCGTGTATGTCGTTTGCGCTTTGTCCGATGCTGACCACGGGTGCGGTGCAGGCGATCAAGCGTCACGGCACGTCCGAACAGAAGGCGATGTACCTGCCTAATCTGGTGTCGGGGAAATGGTCGGGCACCATGAATCTGACAGAGCCGCAGGCCGGGTCTGATTTATCCGCAGTGCGCTCGCGTGCGGTACCTGAGGGCGATCATTACCGAATATCCGGGACAAAGATTTTCATTTCCTGGGGCGAGCACACCATGGCGGAGAACATCGTTCACCTGGTACTTGCCCGCACGCCGGATGCGCCCGAGGGCGTCAAGGGAATCTCTTTATTTATTGTTCCGAAATTTCTCGTCAACGACGATGGCAGCCTGGGCGACCGTAACGACGTAAAGTGCGTGTCGATCGAGCACAAACTGGGCATCCATGGCAGCCCGACCTGCGTCATGGCGTATGGCGATGGCGATGGCGCAATCGGATACCTTGTCGGAGAAGAGAACCGCGGCCTGCAATACATGTTCACGATGATGAATTTCGCCCGGCTCGAGGTTGGCGTTGAAGGCGTGGCTATTGCCGATCGCGCGTATCAGCGGGCGCTCCAGTTTGCCAAAGAGCGCGTGCAAGGGCGTGAAGCAGGTATTAAATCAGGAGACCGGGTCACCATCATTCATCATCCTGATGTCCGGCGCATGTTGATGAGTATGAAGGCGCAAACAGAGGCGATGCGCGCGTTGGCGGCGCAGGCGTCGGCGCATCTTGATCTCGCGTTGCTTCATCCGGACGCAGAAGAGCGGGCGAAAAACCAGAACCTGTTTGACCTGCTGACGCCAGTGGTCAAGGGCTGGTGTACCGAGCAGTCCATAGAAATTGCCTCGTTGGGTGTGCAAATTCATGGTGGCATGGGTTTCGTGGAAGAAACCGGCGCGGCACAGTATCTTCGCGATGCGCGTATCACGACGCTGTACGAAGGCACGACCGGCATTCAGGCCAATGACCTGATGGGCCGCAAAATCGCCTATGAGAAGGGCGCAACGGCGCAGATTTTCATCGCGCATATGCGAACGCTCGATGCCGATCTCGCCAAGGCTGCAGGGCATCCTGCGCTGGCCATCATCCGCCGGAATCTCAATGAAGGAATCGATGCGCTGTCAGCGAGTGTCGACTGGATGGTGGAAACGTATCCGCACAACGTCAAGGCTGCTTCGGCTGGTGCCGTGCCTTTGCTGATGCTGTTTGGCACGGTTGCGGGTGGATGGTTGATGGCAAAAGCGGCGCTGATATCCAGAATTCGGCTCGATGAGAATGCAGAAAACTTCGACTTCTATCGAAGCAAACTGACTACTGCCCGCTATTACGCGGAACATATTTTGCCTATGGCGCAGACGTTCAGGACGCAAATTGTGGCTGGTGCCGATAGCGTGCTTGAACTCGAGGAGTTGCAATTTTAGGCAGCGCAGGTCGTGCATGAGTAAACGTGCCCTGTGTTGCTCCCGGATTCGCCGTCCGGTTTTTCGATATCGATCAGAATTGCCTCGCGGCAGGTGTCGGCTGACAGGTTGATTGCCGAATCCAACGCTTGCACGGTGATCGCTTTGTTTCCGGCTTGTTACGTCGATTGCCAAGACGATCAGGTCGATAACCCGCATTGTTGTAGTTGAGGGGTACGCGAAATGAGTGCTTTGATCTGGACATTTTTCGCAATTACTGTGCTTGGGGCTCTGGCCTATTTCAGAGTCAACCGGTTTAGCTGGATAGCCACCGTGGCGGCCTTTATTTTCGTTCTCGACTTGTGGTCCGGTATCGGAAACGTTGCGAGCTCGGCAATGTGGATTATCTTTCTGACTATTTCTGTGGTCATGGGCATTCCGGGGTTGAGGCGAAGCCTGTTGTCGGATCGTTTGCTGCGATGGTTTCGCACTGTTTTGCCGCAGGTTTCGCCGACGGAGCAGGAAGCTCTCGACGCCGGGACGGTGTGGTGGGATGGTGAGTTGTTTAGCGGCAGCCCATCCTGGGAAAGGTTGCTGGCCACGCCGCAGCCGCAGCTGAGTCCGGAAGAGCAAGCGTTTGTTGATGGTCCGGTCGAAGAGTTGTGCCGCCTGTGCGATGACTGGGAGATCACCCACGAGTTGAACAATCTTCCGGAAGAAGTCTGGCGCTTCATCAGGGAGAACGGCTTTCTTGGGATGATCATCCCGAAAGAGTATGGCGGCCTTGGTTTTTCGGCCTACGCCCACTCGCAGGTTGTGCAGAAGCTCGCGACGCGAAATGCGACCGCCTGCGTAACGGTAATGGTGCCCAACTCACTCGGACCGGCAGAACTGCTTCTGCACTACGGCACGGATGCACAGAAGAATCATTATTTGCCGCGCCTTGCCAAAGGCGAAGAGATGCCGTGCTTTGCCCTGACCAGTCCGGATGCCGGCTCGGATGCCGGTAGCATTCCGGACTACGGCATCGTCTGCAAGGGCACGCACGAGGGCAAGGAGACGCTCGGCGTGCGGGTTACATGGGAAAAGCGTTACATCACTCTCAGTCCTGTTGCGACCCTGCTCGGACTTGCGTTCAAGCTTTATGATCCGGACGGACTGCTGGGCGACGAACGCGATATCGGTATCACCCTGGCCCTGATCCCGACAACGCATCCGGGGGTTAATATCGGGCGGCGCCACTTCCCGTTGAACGCTGCCTTCATGAATGGGCCCAATTCCGGAGACGATGTTTTCATTCCGCTTGACTGGGTGATTGGTGGCCAATCCCATGTCGGACAGGGATGGCGTATGTTGATGGAAAGCCTTGCGGCAGGCCGTTCGATTTCGTTGCCATCGTCAAGCGCCGGAATGGCCAAGATCGCCGCGCGCACCACTGGTGCCTATGCGCGTGTGCGCAGCCAGTTCAAATTGCCGATTGGCAAATTCGAAGGGGTGCAAGAAGCGATGGGGCGCATCGGTGGCAACACTTACGTCATCGATGCAGCCCGCCGCATGACCGCAGGTGCGATCGATCTCGGGGAAAAACCTTCGGTTATCTCTGCCATCATGAAATACCACGCGACCGAGCGTGGCCGCCAGGTCGTCAACGATGCGATGGACGTGCACGGTGGAAAAGGCATCTGTCTGGGGCCGACCAATTACCTGGGCCGCGCCTACCAGCAGATTCCCATTGGTATCACAGTTGAGGGTGCCAATATTCTGACTCGCACGATGATGATTTTTGGTCAGGGGGCGATACGTTGCCATCCTTACGTTCTCAAAGAGATTGCTGCGGCGGGAGAATCCAACCCGTCGCGCGCTTCAGAAGCGTTTGATCAGGCTTTCTGGGGCCATGCCGGATTTGTCTTGAGCAATTTTGTTCGAGCGCTGTTCAGCGGTTTGACCGGGGCACGACTCGTCAGCGTACCTGGTGCACCTGAACTCAAACCGTATTACCAGGCATTGACACGGATGTCCGCGGCTTTTGCGTTCTCCGCGGATGTGGCGATGCTGGTGCTTGGCGGCAACCTCAAGCGCAAGGAGAAACTCTCTGGCCGGCTCGGCGATATTCTCAGCCAGTTATACCTGGCGTCCGCGGTGCTCAAACGCTTCGAAGACGACGGCAGGCCACAAGCCGATCTACCCCTGGTGCACTGGGCATTGCAGGACGCGCTTCACCGGATTCAGGTGGCCTTTTACGGTGTATTCGAGAATTTCCCGAACCGTGCTGCCGCATTGACAATGCGACTGGTCGCATTTCCATATGGGCGGGTTTTCGCCCCGCCGCGGGACCGTCTTGGCGTTGATATCGCGCGCCTGATGATGGAGTCTGGCGAAGCACGGGAGCGGTTGAGCAACAATACATTTGTGTGGCGCAGGGAAGATGACCCGGTCGGCTGCCTGGAATTGGCAATGGACGCTGTTGCTGGCGGCGAGGCGGCCGAAACCAAACTGCGGACGCTGATCAAGGCTGGTACGGTTGACGCTTACACAGATGAAGAGAAGCTTGATCAAGCGGTTGCCAACGGCGCCCTTGATGACGCGGAGGCCATAGCGTTGAGGCGTTTCTGGGAGTTGCGTCGACGATGCATCATGGTTGACGATTTCGAGCATGATATTGGCCGCAACGCCGGATAGCTGGCTTCCGAGCCTGCGCCGTTGACTGCTCTGGGGCACCCACAGCGGCTAGCAACCCATTGAGCTGACCTCCATTGGCAGTCGTTTTGACCGGTCCGCCGTTGTGCCCTCCGTCCCATGGCGCGCCGTGTCGTAACCGGCTTACAGGAAGCAAAGGAGAGCACACGCATGCCGAGTCGAATCGATGCCATCGCGCCGTCAGAGGCGCGCACGCTCGACGGGCTTTTTGCAGCGCGTGTGCAACGATCTGCCGACGCGATCGCCTATATCAACTTTGATGAGGCCAGCGGGAGCTGGAAGCAGTACACCTGGGCCGATATCGACAATCTGGTGGCGCGCTGGCAGGCTGCGCTAGCTCGTGAGAACCTTGAGCCGGGTGACCGTGTTGCCATCATGATGCGCAACTCGGTCTGGTGGGTGATATTCGATCAAGCGGCCATGGGGCTTGGGCTGGTGACGGTGCCACTATACATTTCGGACCGCCCTGACAATATCGCTTATATCATTCAGGATTCGGGCGCCAGGGTGTTGTTTTTTGAAGATCAGGAATCCTGGAATGGCTTGTCCGGCGTCATGCCACAACTCGGCTCCCTGGTGCGCGCGGTCAGTCTCAATCCCCTGCGCGGAACGACCCCGGATCAGCGCCTTGTCAGTGCAGAGCAATGGCTACTATCCAAGTCAGGCCCGGTTCTGCATGTCAGCAGTGATGGCGACAAACTCGCGAGCATTATCTATACGTCAGGCACGACTGGCCGCCCGAAGGGCGTCATGCTGTCGCATAACAACATGCTTGAGAACAGTTACGCAACGGCGCAATGTTTCCCAGTTTATCCCGATGACCTGCTGCTGTCGTTTCTGCCTTTGTCGCACACGCTTGAACGAACGTGTGGTTACTACGGCTCCGTCATGTCGGGCTCGCAGGTCGCGTTTGCGCGGTCGGTGCAGCATTTGGCGGAAGACCTGGTCTCGGTTCGGCCAACCGTGCTGATATCCGTGCCGCGCGTTTACGAACGCGTCTACGGTGCAATCAAGCAAAAACTGCATGACGGGCCACCGTTCCGGCGCAAGCTTTTTGAATTCGCGATCGACGTTGGCTGGGCCCGCTTCGAGCATCATCAGGGGCGAGGACCATGGCGACCGGGTTTCCTGCTTTGGCCATTGCTGAAACGACTGGTAGCAGCCAAGGTCATGGCGAGACTGGGTGGCCGGCTGCGGGCCGCGACCTGCGGGGGCGCTGCGCTCTCCCCGGACATCGCGAAGCTGTTTATCGGACTCGGGCTTCCTGTGGTCCAGGGTTACGGTCTTACGGAGACCAGCCCTGTGGTCAGCACCAATCGCATCGAGGACAACGTTCCGGCAAGCATTGGCAATACGGTACCCGGTGTAAAGGTGAAGATTGGCGAGAAAGACGCACTGTTGGTCAAAGGGCCCAATGTCATGCTTGGCTACTGGAACAACCCCGATGCAACCCGCGCCATGTTTACCGAAGACGGCTGGCTCAACACTGGCGATACCGCCCGGATGGATGCCGACGGCCGTCTTTACATCACGGGACGCCTCAAGGAAATCATCGTCATGTCTAATGGCGAGAAAGTGCCGCCCGTTGACATGGAATCGGCGATTCAGCGCGACCCGTTGTTCGAACAGGTCATGGTATTGGGAGAGGGAGAGCCGTATCTGGCTGTTTTTGTTGTTCTTAATTCCGATCTGTGGAGCGAGGTGGCGGCCGCGCATGGACTCGATGCAAGCTCGCCGGCCGTTTTGCGGAGTGACCAGGTTGAAGAAATTGTGCTGGAACGCGTCAGCACTCAGATACATGCTTTTCCGGGCTATGCGCAGGTGCGCCGCGCGTCAGTGCTGCCGGAGGCCTGGAGCATTGAAAACGGCTTGCTGACGCCGACCATGAAAGTGAAGCGGGCGAAAGTTGTCGAGGCATATAAAGCGGAATATGAACGGATTTATGAGAGGCGTGAACAATAATGACCAACAGTGACGCGAAGGCTGGTGTTGCCCTTCCCGATGGCAAGGATCCGACGTTGCGCGTCGTGCCAATGCCGTCTGATGCCAATTACAGTGGCGATATTTTCGGCGGCTGGATCATGTCCCAGGTCGATATCGCTGGCAGTATCCCGGCAGCTCAGCTTGCCAAAGGCCGAATCGTCACGATTGCTGTTAATTCCTTCCTCTTCAAGCAGCCGGTGATGATTGGCGATCTGGTCAGCTTTTATGCCGAAGTAGTCAAGGTCGGACGCACGTCAATTACCGTCGATGTGGAAGTTTATGCACAGCGGCGCTCGCTGCACGAAACGGTCAAGGTCACCGAGGCGACCCTGACCTACGTCGCGGTCGATAATGAACGCCGCCCGAGACCCCTGTCTGCCGCGTAAGACGATCTGGCCCGAAGTTCGCTTAGGAAAGATCATCAAAAGATGATCGTCGATTCAGCAGACTTCGCAAGGAGAGCTTCATGAAACACACATTTCGCAGGTCCCTTATTGCCACAGCGCTTGCCGGGGTGTTTTCGGCAGGCATGAATGGCGCGTTCGGCGCCGCTTTCGGATTGAGCGAGCAGAGCGCTAGCGGGCTCGGAAACTCCTACGCGGGCGCCGCGGCCGTTGCCGAAGATGCCAGCACAATGTATTTCAACCCCGCAGGCATGAGCTTGCTGGAAAACTCCCAATTCGCCATCGCGGGTAATGTTATTAATCTGGATGCGAAGTTCTCCGGGACGGCAACCAATCCATTCGCCCTTGGCGGCGGCGCGGCGACCGGTGGCAATGGCGGGCAGGCAGGAGGCACCGGTGTTGTGCCGAACTTGTATCTGATGATGCCGGCTGGCCCGAAATGGTCCTTGGGCCTGGGGGTGAACGCGCCATTTGCGCTGGCAACCGAATACGACGCTGACTGGGTTGGCCGCTTTCAGGGTGTGAAGTCGGAGATCACGACGATCAACATCAATCCCTCGGTGTCCTACAAACTCAGTGACACGATCTCGCTTGGTGGTGGAGTGAGTTACCAAATGCTCGAGGCCGAGTTGAGCAATGCCGTGGTGTTGGGCCCGGCCACAAGCGGTAGAACTACGCTCGAAGCAGACGACGACGGCTGGGGCTGGAACCTGGGCGCAATCTTTGAAATTTCGGCTGCGACCCGTCTCGGTATCGCCTACCGTTCCGAAATCGATTACAAGCTCTCCGGCAACGTTGCGACCACGATCGATCCGACGGGTGCTCCGGTTGCGGCAGCGAGCGGAGCAGCAACCGCGGACGCGACCATGCCCGACAGCCTGGCATTCAGTATTGCACATGCCACCAGCGACCGGCTCATGTTGCTCGCTGATGCAACGCGAACGGGCTGGAGCAGTATTAACCAGATCAACATCGTTGACCCGGGCACTGGCACCTTGCGCGACGTGCTGGTGCTGGATTTCGACGACGCGTGGCGGTTTTCGATTGGCGGCAACTACATGCTGAACGACAAGTGGACCCTGAAAGCAGGACTGGCGTTCGACGAAACACCGGTCAAGAACGCGCAGACGCGAACCGTCCGTTTGCCGGATAACGACCGTACCTGGGTCTCGTTCGGTGGCAAGATGAAGCTGGGGCAGAACGGCTGGCTCGACTTTGGTTACGCGCATATCTTCATTAAGGACGCGGACATCAACCTCAGTAAGAGCCAGCAGGCGCCAGGGTTTTCAACGCCTACACCTGCGCCCGGAACCGGAACTACGGTAACTGGCGGGTATAAAGGCTCCGTGGACGTATTCAGCGTTCAGTACACGCTGGATTTCTGATACACGGCGCCAAGTAGTACCGGCGGTATATCCGCCATTGCTTTGCACCTGGCAAGCTAACCCGACTGCCATTACAACGGGTTTGCGGTAAGCTAGGTGCATGGCTGATTCTGATTTACTTCGAGTTCGAAAGGCCGGCGTACTTGGCGCCGGCGTGATGGGCGCACAGATCGCAGCGCATCTTGTTAATGCAGGTGTCGAGACACTGCTGTTCGAGCTGCCGTCAAAGGACGGCAATCCGAACGACACGGTGCGCAAGGCGATTAACGGTCTTGCGAAGCTGGAACCGGCGCCGCTCGCGCGCAAGTCACTTGCGACGCACATCCACGCAGTCAATTACGACCAGCATCTTGACCAGCTCGCGGATTGCGATCTCATAATCGAGGCGATTGCAGAACGCATGGACCTGAAAAAGGCGTTGTACGACCGTGTCGTAGCGCATATCAGTGACACTGCGGTTTTCGCCACCAATACCTCGGGATTGTCGATCGCCGCGCTTTCAGACGCGCTGCCGGAGAAGCTGCGCGCGCGTTTTTGTGGTGTCCATTTTTTCAACCCGCCACGCTACATGCATCTGGTGGAACTCGTCCCCGGTCCGGATACGAGTGAATCCCTGTTGGATCGAATCGAAGCGTTTCTGACGACGACGCTCGGCAAGGGCGTGATCCGGGCGCTGGACACGCCCAATTTCATTGCCAACCGTGTTGGCGTTTTTTCCATTCTCGCGACGTTCCATCACACCGAGCGGTTTGGCCTTGGTTTCGACGAAGTGGACGCACTGACCGGAAGCCTGATCGGCCGGCCAAAGAGCGCTACGTATCGTACGGCAGACGTCGTTGGTCTCGATACCCTCGCGCACGTCATCAACACCATGAAAGATACGCTGCCCGACGACCCGTGGCACCGTTACTACGATGCGCCGCAGTGGTTGCGAACACTGATTGATCAGGGCGCGCTGGGGCAAAAAACGAGAAAGGGCGTCTATCAAAAATCTGGCAAGCAAATCCAGGTGCTTGATCGTGCCACTGGCGACTACGTCACCTCCGGACGCGGTGCTGACGAGGCAGTCGTTTCAATACTGAAAAACAGGAACCTTGACGAGCGTTTTGCGCAACTGCGCGAAAGCAGCTTGCCGCAAGCGCAGTTCATGTGGGCAGTCTACCGCGACATGCTTCACTACTGCGCGAGCCACTTGCAGGGGATCGCGTCCAATGCAAGAGACCTCGATCTGGCAATACGCTGGGGTTTTGGCTGGAAACAGGGCCCATTCGAGATCTGGCAGGCAGCAGGCTGGCAGCAGGTGGCGAAATGGATTGCAGAAGATATTGATGCCGGCAAGACCATGGCGACCGAGCCCTTGCCGTCATGGGTAATGGAGCCGACGCGAACCGGTGTGCATTCGGAAGACGGTTCATACAGTCCCGAGCATGACCGCAACCAGGGCCGTTCGAAGCTGCCGGTGTACCGGCGCCAGGAGTTTCCCGATCGTCTGATCAGCGAACCGGCTGACTACGGCACGACCGTGTTTGAGACCGATGCCGTGCGCATGTGGAGCAGCGGTGATGATATCGGTGTGGTCTCTTTCAAATCGAAAATGCACACGGTTGGTAGCGACGTGCTCGACGGCATGGCGCAGGCGATCGAGGAGGCGGAACAGGGATTCAAGGGCCTGGTGATCTGGCAGACCGAGCCGCCGTTTTCGATCGGCGCCAACCTTCAGGGTAGTGGCGGGAAAACCCGATCCAGACCATCGGCAGTGACGTCAATGTTCAAGAAGCTGCGGCGCTCGGCGGAGGCGGCAATTCTCAAAGCGGCGCGAAGGCTGAATGTCGCGGACGCATTGATGGCGGGGCGGCTGGAAAAAGTCGAGCACATCATTGCTCAGTTTCAGGATACCAACCTTGCGCTGCGCTACTCGATGGTGCCAACGGTTGCGGCGGTCGACGGCATGGCACTGGGTGGTGGTTGCGAGATTGCGATGCACTGCGACAGGACCGTTGCCAGCCTTGAGAGCTATATGGGGTTGGTCGAGGCAGGTGTCGGGCTGATCCCTGGTGCGGGAGGATGCAAGGAGCTTGCATTGCGTGCTGCCGGGAACGCCCAGGGCGGTGATCTGTTTCCTTTCGTCAGGCGATCCTTTGAGAACGTGGCCATGGCTCAGGTCGGGCGTAGTGCGGAGCACTCGCGCGAGCTTGGCTTCCTGCGGCAATGCGATCGGGTGGTCATGCACCGCTTTGAATTGTTGCACGTCGCCAAACAGGAATTGAATGCAATGTACGAGGCCGGGTACAGGCCTTCGCTGCGTGCCGTCGCGATTCCTGTCGCGGGCCGAGGGGCAATCGCGACGCTCAAGATGGGGATGCAGAACATGCTGGCCGGAGATTACATCTCCGAGCATGATTATCTGATCGGCAGCAAGCTGGCCTATGTCATGTGTGGGGGTGATGTCGAAGCTGGCAGCACGGTTGATGAACAATGGTTTCTCGATCTGGAGCGTGAAGCATTCATCGAACTGTTGGCAACTGAAAAGACCCAGGCACGAGTCGATCATATGCTGAAGACCGGCAAGCCGCTGCGCAATTAACGGCGCGTAAATCAAGCGCGAAGCGAGGCATCGTCGCTGTTAGAGACGGTCTTGCAACTGGAGCATCAAGGATGAGCAAGCAGGTACAGGACGCATACATCGTGGCGACGGCAAGGACGCCGGTTGGCAAAGCGCCGCGTGGCGTACTGCGAAACGCCCGCCCGGACGACATGCTGGCGCATGCGTTGAATGCGGCGATGATGCAGGTGCCGACCGTTGAGCGCGGCGAAGTGGATGACGTGGTCGTTGGCTGCGCGATGCCCGAGGCTGAGCAGGGCATGAATGTCGCGCGCATTGGATTGCTGCTGGCGGGTTTTCCCAACACGGTATCGGGCGTGACGGTCAACCGGTTTTGTTCGTCCGGCCTGAACGCCGTTGCCATTGCCGCGGATCGCATCCGGCTTGGCGAAGCCGACATCATGATCGGTGCGGGTACCGAAAGCATGAGCATGATTCCAATGGGTGGCAACAAGATTGTTGCCAACGAACGGATATTTTCCCGCAACGAAAATATTGGCATTGCCTACGGAATGGGCATTACGGCTGAGAAGGTGGCCGAGCAATGGAAGGTGCCGCGGGAGCAGCAGGATGCGTTCGCTGCGGAAAGCCATCGCCGGGCACTGGAAGCCATCGAATCCGGTGAGTTCTCCGATGAGATCGCGCCGTACACCGTAAAGGAACGCACACCTGACCTGGATCAGCGCCAGATCGTCGAACGACCCAATGTCGTCACCGTGGATGAAGGGCCGCGACCCGGCACAACGGCTGAAGTGCTGGCGGGGCTCAGGTCTGTGTTCGCAGCTAAAGGAACGGTGACTGCAGGAAACAGTTCACAGACTTCCGACGGGGCCGGCGCGGTGGTGCTCGCCTCTGAAACGGCTATTAAACGTCATAACCTCCAGCCGCTGGCGCGGTTCCTGGGGTTCGCCGTGGCAGGGGTGCCGCCCGAGATCATGGGTATCGGTCCAAAGTTCGCTATTCCCAAAGTGCTGAAGCAGACCGGAGTCAGTCTTGAGGATGTTGACTGGATCGAGCTGAACGAAGCGTTTGCTGCACAGTCACTGGCCGTTATCAACGATCTCGGCCTGGACCGTTCCAGGGTCAATCCACTCGGTGGTGCGATAGCGCTCGGGCACCCGCTTGGTGCAACCGGAGCGATCCGAACGGCGACGCTCGTTAACGGCATGCGCCGGCGCGGCCACCGTTACGGCCTGGTGACCATGTGCATTGGCACTGGTATGGGGGCAGCTGGTTTGTTTGAGAACGTCACCTGATATTTCGATATCGGCATGTGTATGTGCATTTGCACGTGGAATAGCGTCAAATGATGAAAGACAATCCTGAGGAGTAGTGGAGATGCGTGGCAGTCTGATCTTGGTGCTTGCAACGATATTATTTTTGCCCCAACTGGCGTTTGCGCAAGTAACCACACCAGTCGGGTTCTGGAAGACGATCGATGATGGCACGGGCAAGGAGAGATCCTATGTGCGCATCGTTGAGGTGAATGGTGAATTGCAGGGAACGGTGGAGAAGATATTTCCCTTCCCTGGAGACGACCCGGAGAACCTTTGCGAAGAGTGTAAAGGCGAGCGCAAGAACCAGCCAATTGTCGGCATGATGATATTGTGGGGTCTGGAAGACCACGGTGGTGTCTGGAAGGGCGGTGAAATTCTCGATCCGGATAATGGCAAGACTTACCGCTGCAAGATGACGGTTTCGGAAAATGGCCAGGAACTGGACGTGCGCGGCTACATCGGTATTTCGTGGATCGGTCGCACCCAGACCTGGCTGAGGATAGAGTAGACGGTACCGGTTATGCCTTCAAATTTGACGAGGATGTAGTGATGCGCCTGGCGTGCTGCCTGCTCTTGATGGCGTTGGCCCGGACCGCTTTTGGAGCGGGAGAGGGGCAGGCTGTGGTGCTCGATATTTCGGGCGCCATTGGCCCCGCAACTGCGGACTATTTTCATCGGGGCATGAAAGAAGCGAAAGCGCTGGACGCGCAGTTTGTGGTGCTGCGCATGGACACACCCGGCGGTCTCGATGCTGCGATGCGTGACATTATCAAGGACATACTCGCCTCACAGGTTCCGGTCATCACGTTTGTGGAACCGGCCGGGGCCAGAGCGGCCAGCGCCGGTACCTATATTCTTTATGCAAGTCACGTCGCAGCGATGTCGCCGGCAACCAATCTGGGCGCGGCGACACCGATTTCCATCGGAGGGGCGCCGGCAACACCCAAGCCGCAGGAAAAGGCCGACAAGGGTGAAAACAGGGATCCGCCGGCTGATCGGGCCGGGTCGCCGAAGGTGACCGAAAAGGACTGGATGTCGGATGCGACACGGCGCAAGGCAGTGTTTGATGCCGCGGCTTACATCAGGGGGCTGGCGCAATTGCGCGGACGCAATGCCGAGTGGGCTGAGAAAGCGGTGCGGGAGGCTGTCAGTCTGTCGGCTGAGGAAGCGAAGCGGATCGGTGTGATCGATCTGATCGCAGCAGATACTGATGACTTGCTGCGCAAACTCGATGGGCGCGAGATAAAGGTCGCGGAAGACTCCGTGTTGACCATACGCACAGAGGGTATCGAGATCGTCGAAATTCAACCGGATTGGCGGAACCGGTTTCTCGCGACGATTACCAGCCCGAGTGTCGCCTATATTCTGATGCTGGTCGGAATCTACGGATTGTTGCTCGAGTTCTACAACCCGGGAACCTTCATCCCGGGCATCGCTGGCGCGATCAGTTTGCTGACTGCCTTGTACGCGTTCCAGATGCTCCCGATCAATTATGTGGGGATTGCATTGATACTGCTCGGCATTGCCTTCGTCATTGCGGAATTGTTTGTAAGCTCCTACGGCCTGCTGGGCGTGGGCGGGGCCATTGCGTTCATCGTTGGCTCGGTAATGCTGATGGATACCGACATTCCCGAGTTCCAGTTGCCATGGGGACTGATCGCCGGTGTTTCGGTACTGACCATCGGGCTTTCGCTCGCGATTGTAGGCATGGCGATCAAGGCTCGCGGGCGTCATGTGGTGAGCGGTGTCGAGGAGATGATAGGCGCCGAGGGTGTGGCGATTGAGGATTTCGATAAATCAGGCTGGGTGCGCGTGCACAGCGAGAACTGGAAGGCTGTAACCAGGTCACCGATACGTCAAGGTCAGAAAGTGCGGGTGGTGGCTGTTCGCGGTCTTGAGTTGTCGGTTGCGGCAGGCGAGTACCCTCAAAGCGAAGGAGAGTGAATATGGATAACTATTTCTGGCTGGTGCTGGTGGTTGGCCTGATTGTCTTGCTGGTCTACACGCTGCGTATCCTGCGTGAATACGAACGCGGTGTTGTTTTTCAGCTTGGACGCTTCTGGAAGGTCAAGGGACCCGGCCTGGTCATCGTTATTCCGGGCATCCAGCAAATGGTGCGGGTCGATCTGCGCACCGTGACGATGGATGTACCAAGCCAGGACGTAATTTCACGTGACAATGTTTCGGTCAAAGTGAATGCGGTCGTCTATTTCAGGGTGGTTGATCCCGAGAAAGCGATTATTCAGGTCGAGAATTTTCTGATCGCGACTGGCCAGTTGGCGCAGACGACCCTGCGCGCGGTTCTTGGCAAACACGAACTCGATGAGATGCTCGCGGAGCGCGAAAAACTCAATCTGGACATCCAGACGCAACTGGACGTACAGACCGATGCCTGGGGCATCAAGGTGTCCACTGTTGAAATCAAGCATGTCGACATCGATGAGTCGATGATTCGCGCCATTGCCAAGCAGGCGGAAGCAGAACGCGAAAGGCGAGCCAAGATTATTCATGCCGAGGGCGAACTGCAGGCGTCGGAGAAACTGTTGCAGGCTGCTCAAAAGCTATCGGAGCAGCCAGAGGCGATGCAGCTCCGCTACCTGCAGACGCTGGCTAATATTGCGGGCGA
>Ga0307380_10004376_pt1 | contig 19130 bp, 17 predicted proteins | sample UN3MG_FD_202239 | JGI IMG/M metagenome (GOLD analysis project Ga0307380, IMG submission 202239) | Soil microbial communities from Risofladan, Vaasa, Finland - UN-3 | ecosystem: Environmental > Terrestrial > Soil > Coastal area > Acid sulfate soil | place: Finland: Risofladan, Vaasa | collected... | reverse complement strand
TGGTACGCCCGACTGGGTTCGAACCAGCGACTTTCAGCTCCGGAGGCTGACGCTCTATCCACTGAGCTACGGGCGCATTTATCGTTTATACCGCTAATACATAAATAAATATTTCATCGACGCGGATATGTCAAGCCTGATAACGTTGGTTCCCGGGGCGAGGCATTTGATTCTCAATACCCCGTCCGCTTGCGGCGGGGAGCTTCATTTCCCTTATGGAACCGGGTTTTTTCAAACATCTCTTTTGCTTCGCCAACCACGTAAAGCGAGCCTGCGATGCAGATAACGTCTTCGGGCGATGCGTTTTCGATGGCATGTGCTATGGCTTTATGGACGTCGGGTATGATGTGTATGTCTGATATGAATTCTTTTGCTGTTGGATGAAGATTTTCCGGGGCTATGGCCCGATCGATTTTCGGACGGGTTAATATGACTTTCTTGCAAAGCGGAAGCAGGTTTTTCAGCATGGCCTTATATGGCTTATCATCCAGGATGCCGATAACCAGCGTAATATTACGATCGGAGAGATTCTCATCAAGGTATCTTGCAAGATTTCTGGCAGCGTTGCAATTGTGAGCGCCGTCAAGAAGGATCAGGGGCGATGAGGATACGATCTCCAATCTCCCCGGCCATCTGTTTTGTTCCAGACCATCCTTGATGGTTTTGAGTGTAAGGTTAAGATTATTTTTGTTCAACACTTCACATGCGGCAAGGACGAGTGCCGCATTATTGACCTGGTGTCTGCCGATGAGCCCGGTATGGATGTTTCGCCATACATTGTCGATTCCAAAATAGTTAAATGTTCCGTTGGGTTTCCTTCGAATCCGGAAAGCGTTTCCAAATTGATAAATCGGGGCTGATTGTGATTCCGCGATGGCTTTTAGTACTGAAAAGGCGTTTTTTTGCTGGACTCCGGTGACAACCGGCACCCTTTTCTTGATGATGCCGCCCTTTTCCCGGGTTATCTCGGCGATGGTGTTCCCCAGATATATTTTATGTTCAAGGGATATGTTGGTGATTATGGAAAGTGCCGGTTCGATAATGTTGGTTGCATCGAGGCGCCCTCCCATGCCGGTTTCAATGACGGCCCAATCGACGTTGTTTTTGCCGAATTCATAGAACGCCATGGCAGTTGAAAACTCAAAAAAAGTCGGTTCGCGTGTGCCGTGGTGGACGCTTTTGACCGCCTCATAAGCGGCAACGACGTTTTCATCAGAAGCGGGGCGGTTGTTTATACAGATCCTTTCATTGAAGCTGACGAGATGCGGGGATGTATATAAACCGACAGTGTATCCAGCCATATGAAGAATTGTGGCCATGGCGGATGCGATGGATCCTTTTCCGTTGGTTCCGGCAACATGAATGGCGTGAAAATTGTCCTGGGGATTTCCCAAGCCTTGAAGAATATTTTTAATGGTGTCAAGGCCCAGTATTATGCCATATCTTCTGAGATTATATAGGGTCTTCAGACAATCGTTGTAAGGGTCTTTTGGTGTCATTGTTACAAAAAAAACCCGGCGGGGTTAATACATTGGCCGGGTTTAAAAATTTTTCAAATTTTGGTTTTATCCGCGGTATCTGTTTCTGGATGCCGCTATCCGCTGTCTTCTCAAGGCTTCACGCTGCTTACGACGCCTATATTCACTCGGCTTTTCATATGCTTTTTTCATCTTTAATCGTTTAAAAAGGCCGTCATTCTGAACCTTTTTTTTCAGAATTCGCATTGCCTTTTCAAGGTCATTATCTAAAACTCTGACCGCAATATCCTTCAAATTATTCGCCCCCTTCTTTCCATCAGCGGTAAATCATCATTTGTGATGGTTATTTTCATAGTAATGATAAATAAATTTCTATATCAGAGAATAAATTCATTGGCAAGAAAAAAAATTCCATGGATCTTTTTTTCAAAAATGCTCATAGGGCAAACAAAAACAGACTGTTTACAATATTTCATCGGGCAAAAGGTGTAAAAAAATGTGCCCGGACTTAAATTCAGCTCACGGGCACATGGGTCAATCACAAAATGAAGATTTTTGAAACGCCGGTCAGATTAAATTTCGATGAATATTCAAAAAGGCCAATTCATGAATTTTACAGCTTTGAAACGAGGTCTGCTGTAACCTCTTTTACGCTTGGCTCGCCGTCCAGCGTAATATATTTAATCTTTTCTTCTTTGGCGGCAAGGTCTTTGAAATAGTACGCGGATGCAAGGGTTCCGATCTCAGAGTCGTAATAGATGGCGTGGCGCTTGTTGATGGCATCCCCATCCTGGTCATCGTCTCTGGTTTTTAAATCACCGCCGCAAACTCGGCACTTATCTCCATCGGGTTTGATGACATCAATATAGATGTTGTTGGGATGGTTGTTGTCGTTTACACAGAGTCTGCGCCCCATGATTCTGTTTTTTGCAATTTCGCGGTCAAGAAGTATTTCAACGACAATATCGAGAGACAAACCCGCATCTTTAAGTGCATCATCGAGTTTTATCGCCTGATTCTTATTTCTTGGGAATCCGTCAAGAAGCCAGCCGTTTTGACAATCATCCTGTTTCAGTCGGTCGAGTATCATCGGGATTGTGATTTCATCCGGTACCAAATCACCCCGGTCGATATATTCCTTGGCTTTGGTTCCCAATTTACTCCCTTTGGAAATGTTGTCACGGAAAATAGCTCCGGACTCTATATGGGGCGTGTTGTACTTATCCTTTAAAATTGCGCCCTGGGTTCCTTTTCCGCTGCCGTTCGGTCCAAAAAACAAAATGTTCATGTCTGATTCTCCTTTCGCAGTTTATTTTAAGATTTATAAGTTGCATATATTTTTATCGATATCATTATTTTCAGCTTTACTATATAAATAGGAGTATATTGTCAAGACTTGGAAGCTAAATCCTTCATTAACTTTCATTAACTTTTTTTCAAAGGGCGAACACACTCAGGTTTTGATGTTTAACCTTTAAGGTTTAAGTATTCTTTGACCAGCCCTAACGCTTCGGTCCTGTTTTTAATGGTATGGGTTAATTTGGCATCGTCAACAAGATCAAGGATTTTTTTAAACAAAGGTGACGGTGTAAGCCCGAATACTTTAATGAGATCATGGCCGGTTATTAGCGGTGGTTCATTGCTTATGGGTTTAAAACGATTAAAAAAATCGTATATCATCTTTTTTACAAAGCTTATAAGCGCCCTGTTTCTTTGATGTGTTCCGTTTTGTTTTGCCTTTATATCGGCAATGGCATGCAGAAGAAGAGCCGGTGTCATGTCACCGCATTTTTTATAAAAACGTGTTAAACTTTTTTGCGTTAACATCTTTTTTTCATGGGCAGTAAAAAGAAACAACGGTTTCATATGATTGCGGATGATAAAATCGATGAACTGCTTTTCATGGTTAGAAAATCTAAGTTTCTGGCTGATTTTTTGAGCCAGATCTGCACTTTTCCGGGCATGACCGTAAAAGTGGCTTCTGCCGTTGCTGTCTGTGCTTTTTACCAGCGGCTTCCCGATGTCGTGCAAAAGGATCGCGCACTTGATCAGCGCCGGTCTGTTTTTGTCGACATATTGTCGAATTTGGGTAAACGTATCAGGAAGGACTGCTTTCAACTCATTCAACAGGATTTCGAGATGATCATATGCCTTCATTGTATGTTCAAATACATCGTAAAGATGATGACGGTTCTGGAGGCACCCTTTTAAGGGGGCAAGATCAGGGAGGATTTCGGCTAAGAGCCCGCTGTTGTCCATTTGGGAAAGATAATCGTACGATTTGGACGTGTCGAGCATTGAAAAAAGTTCAACACGAATTCGCTCTCCGGCTGAATTATGTATCAGTTCCGCATCAGCTTTTATCGTCGATGCTGTCTGGGATTCAATCGTGAAATTCAGGTGAGCGCTTATTCTATAAGCACGTATCAGCCTTACAGGATCCTTAATGAAAATTTTCCGTGAAACCATACGAACTTTTTTATCGGCAAGATCCTGGAGCCCGCCCAGGCAGTCGATAACTTCCTCTGAATACACATGGTATGCCATGGCGTTGATGGTAAAATCTCTTTTTTTAAGATCGTCTTCTATGGATGCCCCGCTTAAAGATGTTATATCGAATATCTTGTCACCCGATGCCACCCTGATCGTCGTTTGCCCCGGTTTGCCAAGCTTGATAACGTGCCCTTTGGTTCTTTCAGCCATCTTTTCAGCAAAATTTTCTGGATCTCCGGTGACTGCGATGTCATAGTCGGTGGGGGTCCGGTGGAGAAGCAGATCCCTGATCGTCCCGCCGACGATATATGTATTTTTTGTTTCGGGCAAGATGTCTTTATTGAATGGAATCATGAATTAAATCGTCATATGCCCCATCTGTTTGCAACGGGATGGTTAATTTCATTGCGTTCTTGATTTTTTTGATTGTATGTTTATTATCATCATTTTATGTCTGTGTCTATCCGGATGCCCATATGGATAAAACAAGAACAAAAGTTTTAAGAGTTGCTGTGACCGGCGGTGCCGGATCTGGAAAAACCTCTGTTTGCAACCGATTTAAGGAACTGGGGATAAAGGTCATAAGCTCCGATGCCATGGCAAGGGAAGCTGTTGCTCCGAACTCGACGGCGCATAAAAAAATCGTGGATTTTTTCGGGGAGACGGTCTTGCGTAGCGATGCGACATTGAATCGTAAAATGCTGCGGCGAATGATCATCAACGATGATGCTGCACGGTTGGCTCTGGAGCGTATTGTTCACCCTGAAATATCGAACCTTATGCGGGAAAAGATAGCCTGTGCGGAAAATGAAGGTTGTGAAATTGTCGTGGTAGAAGTTCCACTCCTTTTTGAACTGAATATGCAAGAACAGTTCGATTGGATTATTCTTGTAAGCGCCGATCACGAATTGCGGGTTAAAAGACTGATGGCGCGTGACAACATATCCCGTGATGAGGCTGAAAACCTCATTCATGTCCAGATGCCGGACAAAGACAAAATTGGACGTGCTGATTTTGTATTATCGAATGAGGGTTCAACGGCGCGATTGATGGAGGCTGTCGATTTTTTATATGAAAAATCTTTCAAACCGTACAAAAAAAAGAAAAAGCCCTTGACAGCCACATAATCATGATATAATTTTCAGGAAAATAAAAACATACCTGTTGGATCCCGCCATTTGGAGAGAATGCCTAATTCTTCTATTTTAATTCACTGAAAATCCATATTCTTTCATTAAAGCCAACATGGGTCCATTTAAATTGTTTTGTAAATTCTTCCTGTTAAACAGGGAATAATTGAATCCACAGAATAACGGTTCCAGTGAAAAAGAGAAAAATTCTACTCCGGCTTAAAATTTCTAATTTAACCAGCCTGGCAGGGTAAAAAACATAAATTTTCAAATACTTAGAAGATATAAAACCATAATATTTACTTGGAGGGATAATTTTTTAATGAATATTGTCGAGCTTAAGGAAAAGAAAATCAGCGAGCTGAACCAGATGGCCAAAGCTTTCAAAATTGACGGCGCCGCTGGGATGAGAAAGCAAGATCTTATTTTTGCCCTGCTACAGGCAGAAATCGAGAAGACCGGTTTGATATTCGGAGAAGGCACGCTCGAAATTTTGCCGGATGGATTCGGATTTTTGCGCGCACCGAATTACAATTATTTGCCGGGACCTGACGATATTTATGTGTCACCATCGCAGATACGTCGTTTCAATTTGAGAACCGGTGATACGGTTTCCGGTCAAATCCGTCAGCCAAAGGAGACGGAAAGATATTTCGCGCTGTTAAAGGTTGAAGCGGTCAATTATGAAGATCCAGAGGTGGCCAGAGAAAAAATCCTTTTTGACAATCTGACACCGCTTTATCCTGACAGAAAGACAATGCTCGAAGCCGATTCTGACAATTATTCCATGAGAATAATGGACCTTTTGACGCCCATCGGTTTTGGCCAGAGAGGATTGATTGTTTCACCTCCCAGATCCGGTAAGACAATGCTTTTGCAGTCGATTGCCAATAGTATCAGCGCCAATCATAAGGATATTGTTCTGTTTGTACTGCTCATTGATGAGCGGCCGGAAGAGGTTACGGATATGCAACGATCCGTGGATGGTGAAGTGATCAGTTCCACCTTTGACGAACCTGCCGAAAGGCATGTGCAGGTCGCAGAAATGGTCATAGAGAAAGCCAAGCGCCTTGTGGAGCATAAAAAGGACGTTGTTATCTTATTGGATAGTATCACCAGACTGGCTCGGGCATACAATTCGGTTATCCCTCCCAGTGGAAAAATCCTTTCCGGCGGCGTTGACTCAAATGCGCTTCAACGCCCGAAACGTTTTTTCGGTGCTGCCAGAAACATTGAAGAGGGCGGAAGCCTGACCATTATTGCAACGGCCCTGGTGGATACCGGAAGCCGTATGGATGAGGTTATTTTTGAAGAATTCAAAGGCACCGGCAATATGGAGATTCAACTCGATAGAAGACTTGCCGACAAACGCGTCTTTCCCGCAATTGATATCAAGAAATCCGGTACGCGTAAGGAAGAGCTCCTTATGGATCAAGATACTTTGACACGTGTATGGATTTTAAGAAAGCTACTTTCATCGTTAAATCCTGTAGACAGTCTTGAATTTTTGCTTGATAAAATGAATGGAACCAAGGATAATAAACATTTTCTAAATTCCATGAATGCATAAATAAGAAAATAGGAGGTTTAAAATACATGAAGGCGGACATTCACCCTGAGTATTCAGAGGCAACCATAAAGTGCGCATGTGGAAATGTGTTGGAGGCTGGCTCGACAAAATCGGATATACGCGTTGAGATCTGTTCGAAATGTCATCCTTTTTTTACGGGAAAACAGAAACTTGTGGACACTGCTGGTCGAATTGAGCGTTTCCGCAAGAAATATGAAAAATTTCAGAAAAAATAGACAGCCCATTCACGTATTCTTTTAAATCTTCATATATTGAAGCAAACGATGATGGGCGTTTTATTTTTGAAGTGATATTTTTTCGGCAAGAAACCTTTACCACTTGTTTTTACATAACATTTTGGGCCGTTGAAAGGATGGAACATTCAGACAATCCGGTTTTTAACGGCCTGATCCTCCCGAGGCGGATAAACCTCGTGCATCGCTGAATATGAACCATGTTCGATAAATTAATAGGTGTTGAAAATCGCTTTCTGGCGGTAGAAAAGCTTTTAAGCGATCCTGCAATTGTTCAGGATCTGGAGGCATACCAGAAGTACAGCCGGGAACATTCCGATCTCAACAAGATTGTATCCGTTTTCCGAAAGTATAAACAGGCCCAATCGGAACTCAATGACAGCATGGAGCTGTTGAAAGATAAAGATCCGGATATCAAAAATATGGCCCGTGAGGAAGTCAATGCCCTTACCCTCAAAAAAGAGCGCTTTGAAACCGATCTCAAGAAGCTGCTTTTGCCCAAAGATTCCAATGACGATAAGAATGTTATCCTTGAAATACGTGCCGGTACAGGTGGAGAAGAGGCCGGACTGTTTGTCAGTGATCTTTTCAGAATGTACAACAGGTATGCTGAAAACAAGAACTGGAAAGTCGAAGTCTTAAGCCATCACGCCACCGGTGTCGGTGGGTTAAAAGAGATTGTCGCCATGATCCATGGGAAAGGGGCATACAGCTGTTTTAAATATGAAAGTGGTACACATCGTGTTCAACGTGTTCCGGAAACCGAGACACAGGGGCGGATACACACGTCTGCGGTTACCGTTGCGGTTCTGCCCGAAGCCGAGGATGTCGAACTCCATATTGATCCGAGTGAGATTAAAGTCGATGTATTCCGATCTACCGGACCGGGCGGTCAGAGTGTCAACACAACCGACTCAGCCGTACGTCTTACCCACCTGCCGACAGGTATCGTCGTTACATGCCAGGACGAAAAATCGCAATTAAAGAACAAAAACAAAGGCATGAAAGTCCTCCGTGCCCGTATTCTTGATCGTATGATCAGGGCGCAGAACGAAAAGAGATCCCAAGAGCGAAAAACCCAGATCGGAGATGGGGATAGAAGCGGAAGAATCAGAACCTATAACTTTCCCCAGAGCAGAGTTACCGATCACCGAATTGGGCTCACCCTATACAAACTGGAACAGATTCTACAGGGCGGAATAGATGAAGTCATAGAAGAGCTTTCAACTTTTTATCAGACCCAGGCATTACAGAATGCAGAACCCGGCGAACTCCATTGATTCTGAATGGACCATAATAAAACTCCTCAAGTGGACAACTTCTTATTTTAAATCCCGAGATATAGAAAGCCCAAGAGCGACAGCTGAAATACTTCTTGCGCATGTCTTAGAATTAAAAAGGATAGATTTGTATTTGCGATACGATCAGCCGCTGTGTGCAGAAGAATTGTCACAGTTTAAGGCGTTGATAAAAAGGCGGGTTAAAAGGGAGCCGGTTGCATACATTTTGGGATTCAAAGAATTCTGGTCCATGGATTTTGCAGTTACAAAAGATGTTCTGATTCCGAGACCTGAAACCGAGTTTTTGGTTGAGGCTGCATTAAAACTATTGCCGGAAGATTCAATATCCAAACAACACCTAAAAAGAAAGCGAATATTAGAGCTGGGCACGGGGTCCGGGGCTGTAATTTTGGCACTTGCATCCATGCGGCCCAATCATCTTTTTTTTGCATCTGATAGGGCTGTTGCCGCGGCGGTGCTGACCAAACAAAATGCAGCGCGTCATGGTCTCCATCGAGGTGTCAATTTTTTTTGTTCGGACTGGTTTGACACCTTCGGTAACGGCAAACCGGTGTTTGATGTCATTGTATCAAATCCACCGTATGTTCCGAGTGGGGTGATCGCCGGGCTTCAACCTGAAATACACCGGTATGAGCCGATTTCGGCCCTTGACGGCGGTGAAGACGGACTTTCAAGCTTAAGATCTATTGTGAATGCCGCTCATCTGAATCTCTGCCGGGAGGGCTGCCTGTTGCTGGAGATCGGCCATGATCAGAAAGATGATGTTCTGAAAATCATAGAACAGTCCGGGAATTATGAAAATGTCATCTTTACAAAAGATTACAGCGGATACGATCGTATTGTCCAGATGCAGAAAAAGAGAACCTAACAAAAACACGGCGTTTTAAAAGCAAAAAATTTAAAAAAATGTTGCGAGTCGACATTTTTTTTGTTAAATATGACAGTTTAATAAATTCGCACGCCCTTGGACCTGTTTCCCGGTGCCCCGAATGGCGGGGTCGGATGTAGGAGTGATATGGGCGGTGGAAAAACCGATTAAGAAGGGAGAAAAAAATGGCTTATATTACAATGAAAGAACTCCTTGAAGCCGGAGTTCATTTTGGTCATCAGACAAAACGTTGGAATCCGAAGATGAAACCTTATATCTTTGGGGCCAGGAACGGTATCTATATTATCGATCTTCAGAAAACCGTTCGGATGTTCAGAACCGTGTACGATTTTGTCGTCGAAACGGTAGAAAACGGCAAATCGCTGCTTTTTGTGGGTACAAAGAAACAAGCGAGAGAATCGATCTACGAAGAAGCGAATCGATGTGAGATGTTTTACGTTCATAACAGGTGGCTGGGCGGAATGTTGACAAATTTTCACACCATCAGAAAAAGTATCGACCGCTTGAACTATCTTAACGGCATTGTAAACGATGAATCCATCGATCTTTTTCCCAAAAAAGAGCGGTTGAAATTAAGAAAGGAGCGCATAAAGCTCGATAACAATCTTGGCGGAATCAGAACCATGAACGGGCTCCCAGGGGCGATTTTCGTTGTTGACCCCAAAAATGAAGCCATTGCCGTCCGTGAGGGAAAACGCCTGGGGATCCCTATAATTGCGATTGTGGATACCAATTGCGATCCTGATGAAATCGATTATGTTATACCGGGGAATGATGATGCAATCCGTGCAATACGGCTCATTACATCCAGAATGGCCGCTGCTTGTATCGAAGGAAGAGAGCGTCTGGCTGAAAAACAGCAGGCTGAAGCCGACAAAGAGATAGAAGAGGTGTCTGCTGTGGAAGCTGCCAGCGCGGAGTTAAAACCGGGTCAACGGAAGGTGATTTCAGACGGTTCAGACGGTCCCGTTGTAGAGATAATTAAAAGAACAACACCTGAAGTTGAACCTGTTTCTGATGAATTAGAACATTCTGACAGCGAAGAATCCGGGGAAAAAACTGAAGCAAAAGGAAATGGAGAATAGTGATGTCAACAATTAGTGCGACAATGGTTAAGGAGCTTCGCGAGAAGACCGGCGCCGGAATTATGGATTGTAAAGGAGCACTTGCAGCGTGTGATGGTGATATGAGTAAGGCCTTCGATTTCTTGAGAAAAAAAGGTTTGGCGACGGCTGCTAAACGAGCCGGAAGGTCGATGACAGAGGGGATAATCGAGTCTTATATCCATATGGACAACAAGCTTGGAGTTTTGGTTGAAGTTAATTGTGAAACCGATTTTGTTGCAAAAAATGACGATTTCAAGGAATTTGCAAAAAATATTGCGATGCACATTGCAGCCACCAATCCTGTTGGGATCCGTCCCGAAGACGTTCCTGAAGAGACCCTCAACAGGGAAAAGGAAATCTATCGGGGCCAGGTACTGGAAATGGGCAAGCCTGAAAACATAGCGGATAAAATTGTAGAAGGTAAGATGCAGAAATATTTCAAGGAAAGTTGCTTGATGAATCAGGCTTACGTTCGTGACCCCGATATCACTGTTGAAGATCTATTAAATGAAATGATTGCAAAAATCGGTGAGAATATTTCAATCAAACGATTCGCAAGATTCAGGATTGGGGAATTATAGACTTTGACCATGCCCAAATATAAAAGAATCCTGCTAAAACTTAGCGGTGAAGCGCTGATGGGCGATCAGAGTTTTGGGATAAATCCCGAGATGATAAAGTCCGTGGCTGAAGAGGTCCGTTCTATATTTGACCTCGGGGTTCAAATTGCCATCGTTGTCGGCGGTGGTAATATTTTCAGAGGCATCGCCGCCTCCTCATATGGTATGGATCGGGTCTCTGCCGATCGAATGGGAATGCTGGCCACCGTCATTAACAGCCTTGCGTTACAGGATGCTTTGGAAAAAAAGGGGGTTGTAACCCGTGTTCAGACCGCTATTTCAATGCATGAAGTGGCGGAACCCTTTATCGTTCGAAGGGCTGTTCGCCACTTGGAAAAGGGACGGGTGGTTATATTTGCAGCAGGTACCGGGAATCCTTACTTTACAACCGATACTGCTGCGGTTCTCAGGGCCCAGGAAATACATGCGGAGATCCTTTTAAAGGCGACGAAGGTTGACGGACTCTACGATGCAGATCCTGTTGTCGATAAAAATGCTAAATTTATAAGAGAAATAAAATATATGGAGGTTATCGAAAAGCAACTCCACGTTATGGATATGACAGCGATTTCTCTGGCAATGGATAATAAGCTCCCGCTTATTATCTTTAATTTGACCCATAAGGGGAATATCAAAAAGGTGGTGTGCGGAGAAACGGTGGGAACCCAGATAAACCATTAAAGGAAGACGCCATGATTGAATCGATATATCAAGAAACCAGAGATGGTATGCAAAAGTCGATAGATGCGCTAGGAAATGAATTAAAAAGGATCCGGACAGGACGTGCTTCCCTTTCACTTATGGATGGCATTCGGGTCGATTATTATGGCACACTGACACCCCTTAACCAGATGGCATCTCTTGTTGTTCCCGAAAGCCGGCTGATTACCATACAACCTTGGGACGTATCCGTTATCAAGAATATTGAAAAGGCCATATTGAAGTCCGATCTCGGTCTTACGCCTTCAAATGACGGCAAGCTGATACGGATCTCCATTCCGCCGCTGACCGAAGAGAGAAGAAAACAGCTTGCAAAAGTCGTATATAAAAAGGGCGAAGAACATCGGGTTGCGGTGCGCAATCAAAGACGTGATGCCAACGATCTGCTGAAAGGCTTGAAGAAGGATGGCGAAATTTCGGAAGATGATGCTTTCAAGGCTCAAGATCATATACAGAAAATAACAGATGAGTATATCAAGCTTGTCGATGAAGTCTGTAAAGATAAAGAGAAGGAGATCCTTGAATTCTAATACACCTTCTGTTGATAGCACAGATCTTAATCCTGAAAAATTACCCGCCCATGTGGCCATCATTATGGATGGTAACGGTCGATGGGCCAAAAAGCGCCTATTAAATCGGATCAAAGGTCATGAAAAAGGTTCCGAAACCGTTCGAACCATTATTCGGACCTGCCGTGAAATCGGAATTCCCATTTTGACGCTGTATGCTTTCTCCACCGAAAACTGGCAACGACCCAAATCCGAGGTCACCGCTCTCATGTCCCTCCTTAAAAAATTCCTCGAATCCGAAAAAACAGAGATGCTGGACAACAATATTCAACTGAATGCCATCGGACAGACCGAACGATTGCCGGAAAATGTCCGGAAGACACTGTATAAGACCATGGATTTAACAAAAAAAAATGACGGTCTGCGCCTTAATCTCGCACTGAGTTACGGCGGACGGTCTGAGATTCTAAGGATGGTCAAACAGATTGCAAAAAAGGTCAGAGATGGTCATATTGATCCAGATTTAATAACCTCTGAACTTATATCCGAGCATCTTTATACCGCTGATATGCCGGATCCTGATCTTCTGATCAGAACCAGCGGCGAAGTGCGCATCAGTAATTTTCTACTGTGGCAGATCGCGTATACGGAAATTTATATCACAGATACCTTGTGGCCCGATTTTGGAAAGGATGAATTTGTGCAAATTCTGAAAGACTATCAGCGCCGTGAGCGAAGATTCGGTAGAACCGAATCCTGATAACCAGCATTTTTCAACCTCCGGTACAGAACTTAATTCGCTTCGTTCATAATTGAAATGTTGGAATACTGGAATGATGGAATAACGGATTGTTGACAAAATCCATTTTGATAAGGAAGTAAAAAAATATCTTTAAAATCGAAATTCTTCTAACAACCGACATTCCGCCATTCCAGCATTCCATGTGCGAGACAAAAAGACTATGTCTCGATAAACCAAATTAAAATCAGAAAATTGAAGTATTTCCAGGACGAGGCATTGTGCATTTAAAACGATGGATTACAGCGATTGTGATCATCCCGGTTCTTATTTTATTAATAAGCATCGGGGGTACATTTCTGCTTGCCGTTGTTATCAATGCCGCGGTCATTATCGCACTTTGGGAATATTTTCGGATGGGTCTGAATACGGCTGAAAGCGAAAAGTTGAACGCTCAAAGCATTTCCATTTTGAGCTTTCAGAGTTTAGCTTTTTTCACAGGATCGGCGGTTATCTGGGCTGCATATTTTCATTCGTTCAAAATGGTTCTATGCATTATTAGTTTTAATTTTATCGTGTGCGCTCTGGTTTCTTTTTCAAAGTTCAAATTTGATTCGTCTGTTTTGGAAATTGTTTTCAAACAGGTTCTGGGTGTTATCTATATCCCGTTTTTTCTTGCATATCTTGTTTTGATCCGAAATGGGAATGATGGTATTTCCTGGATATTTTTTCTGTTAATACTCGTAGTTATCGGTGATACCGGTGCCTACTATGCCGGCACTTATTTTGGGCGGCACAAGCTTTGTCCGGCCGTAAGTCCTAACAAGACCATCGAGGGCTCTGTGGGCGGTCTTGCTGCAAACCTGGTCGCGGGCGCTTTGTTCAAATATTTTTTTATGCCGTCCTTATCATGGGGTTTAAGTCTCCTGTTTTTCTTTTCCATCGGTGTTGCCGGTCAGGTGGGAGATCTGTTCGAATCTGAATTAAAGCGGGCGTCCCATATAAAGGATTCCGGGACATTATTTCCGGGTCACGGCGGTATCCTCGATCGCATTGATGCCTTGTTGTTTGCTGCACCCGTGGCGTATTTTTTTAAGGAATATGTGCTAACCGGGTAACCGGTAATTGGCGTTTTTTTAGCCTGACTTTAGCTTGTTTTTTAAGACAAGAGCCCTTTGGCTACGATGTTTGATTGCTATGAAAAATCTTTCCATATTGGGATCGACAGGATCCATCGGCTGTAATGTCCTTAAGATTGTAGAGATGTTCCCAGAGCGGTTTGCAGTCAAGGCACTTGCAGCCAAACGTAACATTTCTTTACTGTCCGGGCAGATCGGGAAATTCCATCCTGAAATTGCCGTAGTTTATGATGAATCCAGCGCGGTTGATCTGCAAAACATGCTCCCCTCGGGAACCGGCGTTGAAATATTGTACGGAGAAGACGGCTACAAAGCTGCTGCAGCCTATCAATCCGTTGATATGGTTGTGGTTTCATTCGTGGGAGCGTCCGGTCTGATGCCGACCCTGGCAGCCATCGAGGCGGGGAAAAACATCGCCCTGGCGAACAAGGAGACCCTTGTTATGGCCGGTGAGATTGTCGTAAAAAGGGCGGCATTAAATGGGTCAAAGATACTCCCCATCGACAGCGAGCACAGCGCGATTTTTCAATGCATTTCTGGGAATCGACGTGAGGATTTGGATAAGATATTTCTTACAGCCTCCGGCGGCCCGTTTTTAAATCTGCCGAGAAATGAGTTTGGGTCCATTAAACCAGAAGCTGCCCTGAATCACCCCACGTGGCGTATGGGCAAAAAAATTAGCGTCGACTCAGCAACGCTGATGAACAAAGGGCTTGAGATTATAGAGGCAAAACGTCTCTTCGGTATTTCACAGAAAATGATTGAGGTGGTGATTCACCCCCAAAGCGTGATCCACTCCATGGTTTCCTTTAAAGATGGAACGGTAATGGCACAGCTTGGCATTCCCGATATGAAGGGCGCCATTGCATATGCCCTGTCTTATCCGGAACGTCTTGCGCTTGAGCAGCCGTTACCGGATTTTGTGAGTATCGGTGCACTAACTTTTGAAGAACCTGATTTGGAAAAATTCCCTTGTCTTGCTTTGGCATATCAGGCCTGTGAAACAGACGGGACCCTCCCGGCGGTGTTAAATGCCGCAAATGAAGCGGCTGTGGAGGCCTTTTTAAGAAAACGCATCTCTTTTTTGAAAATACCGGAGGTTATTCGGGGAACCATGGCGCAGCATACTGTAATTACAGACCCAACGCTTCAGGATATTCTTCAAGCTGACCGGTGGGCCAGAGAACAGGCCCTGTCGCTGATACGGAATTTGGAATAACGGCGTCCTAATGGGAGGCCATGGGGAAGCCTGATTATTTATCCAGGCCGGGTTCTTTACTATGTTGGGGTGTTTGTGATATTATAAGAACTATCCGTATCTTGTGATTAATAAACGAAAAAATTTTTTTTGCCGGTTTAACCGGATTCGGAATTCAGAGAAACATAATGAGTGTTAATATATTTGCATTGGTCATCGTACTGGGCGTACTGATATTTTTTCATGAACTGGGGCATTTCCTTGTGGCAAGGTTGCTGGGTGTCGGGGTGGAGACATTTTCACTCGGCTTTGGTCCAAAAATGATCAGTAAAAAGATCGGCATTACCGATTATCGGATTTCCGCCATACCTCTCGGCGGATATGTCAAAATGGTGGGTGAGCAACCGGATGCCGACTTAGACCCCGCTGATATTCCGCTCTCTTTTACGCACAAACATGTCTTTAAACGGATTTTAATTGTTGCCGCCGGGCCCTTTTTTAATATCCTTCTGGCGCTGATCATATTCTACGGTATTTTTCAAATATCCGGCATGTTAATATTAAAACCCTCCATCGGAGAGGTTAATGAAGGTGCCCCCGCTTACCGGACGGGGCTGAAAAAGGGTGATCTGGTAGAATCCATCGATGGCGTGAAGATTTCAAGCTGGGAAGACATGGCGAAGATGATTACCACGAGCAAAGGAAAGACCCTATCCATATCTGTGCTTCGCGGTAATTCCATGCGTGTTGTGGACGTTGCGCCGGAACCGAAAATATTTAAAAATATATTCAACGAGGATATCGAGCGCTATGTCATCGGAGTTACCGCTTCCGGTGATTTCTTTACCAAGGATTTGAACGTTTTTCAGGCCTTTTCACAGAGCTTCATACAAACCTATCAAATAACAGCCTTGACCATAAAGGGTGTCGTAAAACTTTTTCAGGGTACTGTTTCGCCAAAAACACTGGGCGGCCCAATAATGATCGCACAGATGGCAGGTCAGGAGGCCAGGCAAGGGGCGGTCAATTTGATCTTTTTCATTGCCCTTATCAGCATAAATCTTGCGATTTTAAATTTTCTTCCCATACCGGTTTTGGACGGCGGACATCTGCTGTTCTTTTTTGTCGAGGCGGTCACCGGACGTCCGGTGAGCATAAAGATACGTGAGATCGCCCAGCAAGCCGGAATTTTTGTGCTGATTCTGTTAATGATATATGTGTTTTATAATGATATTGCCCGGGTGTTCTTAAGCTGATGCCATACCGACTCGAAATTGCACTGAAACCGGATCTTTTTGATGCCGAAGGCCATGGAATTCGCCAGAAGGCGAAAAACTATTTTGGGATTGATCTGACCCATGTCCGCAGCATTCATGTCATCACCATTGATGCGGACCTTTCAGCTGAACAGCTGAAAACCGTTCAAACTGAAGCCTTTACAAACCCTGTGACTCAGATCTCCGCTTATGATCCGCTTCAGATCGATTTTGACTGGACCATCTGGGTGGGCTTTCGTCCGGGGGTCAGAGATAATCCAGGGAGTACCGCCGGTGAGGCGGTGGAAGATATTCTGGGGATAAAATTCGGCCCCCATGAAGCCATCTATACTTCAAAACGGTATTGTCTGAAAGGTTCAGGTCTGACCTTCGAAGCGGTAAATATGGTTGCGGGCGAACTTCTGGCCAATGACATTATCCAGCAGTGGAAAATTTTTCCGGCCGATGAATGGGATCCTGCAGAGGGGATCGGTATTATCATCCCAAAAGTTATTCTCGACCATACACCGACGGTTACCACCATTCCTGTCCATAGCGACGCCACCCTGAAGAAAATCAGTGATCAGCGGGATCTGGCATTGAACCCCGCCGATATTCCCTTCATAAGATCCTATTTCTTGAACGAAAAAGTCCAGGCCGAAAGAGCATCAAAGGGGCTGTCAGATCCAACAGATATCGAACTTGAATATATTTCCCAGGCCAGAAGCGATCACTGCAACCACAATACATTTCGAGGATTGTTTCGCTATAAGGATCTTGTCACCGGTGAAACGGATATTGTGGACAATCTTTTTAAAACATGTATCGAGACGCCGACCCTGACATTAAAAGAAAGAAAACCTTGGGTGGTATCGGTGTTGTGGGATAATGCCGGTGTCGGGCGTTTTGACGACGAACATTACTACGTCATTACCGGAGAAACCCATAATTCTCCATCCAACATGGAAGCCTACGGCGGGGCTATCACCGGCATCGTGGGGGTTTACCGTGATCCTTTGGGGACGGGCCTGGGATCGAAGCTGGTGATGGGCGGTTACGGTTTTTGTGTCGGTCCAAGAGATTACAGCGGGAGCCTTAAACCGCATCTCCATCCGAGACGGCTTTTGGACGGCGTCATCGAAGGCGTGCGTGACGGCGGTAACAAGAGCGGAATTCCGACCACGTTCGGCCAGGTTCTTTTTGACCCGGGATACCTGGGGAAATGCCTGGTTTTTGTGACTGCGGTGGGGATTATGCCGGCTCTGGTCAAAGGACGCCCGGCGGAAAAAAAGAGAACCGCATCCAAAGACCTGGTGATCATGTGTGGCGGTCGGGTCGGCAAGGATGGTATTCACGGCGTTACCGCTTCTTCGGAGACGTTTTCCGAGCACACCCCGGCAGGTCATGTTCAGATCGGAGACCCGTACACCCAGAAAAAAATGCATGACTTTCTTTTAGAGGCCCGGGACGAGGGATTGATACAGTTTATTACAGACAACGGCGGCGGGGGTCTTTCATCGTCAGTGGGTGAATCGGCCCGCTTCAGCAACGGATGCGAAATCCAGCTTGAAAAGGTTCCCTTGAAATATGAGGGGCTGGATCAGTGGGAGATCTGGGTCTCCGAATCCCAGGAAAGGATGACCGTAGCGGTGAGGCCTGAAGATCTCGATCGATTTTTGGAACTGTCAGAAATGCATGCGGTGGAGAGCACGGTTATCGGACAATACACGGATTCCGGAAAACTTCATGTCACCTATGACGGCCGGACCTGTGCCTATGTCGACATGGATTTATTGACGTCGGGTTTTCCCCAATGGGAGTTTGATGCCCAATGGCTGACACCGGAAAGACGCGGACTGTTTGAACCGGTTCTGAAGGAGCCCGATGATTACGAAATTTTACTCGAAGACATGCTTTCACGTCCCAATATCTGTTCCAAGGAATGGATCACGAGGCAGTATGACCATGAAGTTCAGGGCACCAGCGTCATTAAGCCTCTGGTGGGTTTGGAACGTGATGTCAACAGTGATGCAGCGGTTATTAGACCGGTTCTTGACGCCCAAAAGGGACTTGCTTTTGCACAGGCGCTGCTGCCGGCCTATTCGGCCATAGACGCCTATCACATGACGCACTGTACCGTTGACGAAGCGGTTCGCAGGCTGGTTGCCGTCGGTGCAGACATGGAACATATCGGCGGAGTTGATAATTTCTGCTGGCCCAATATTCAATTTCATCCCCAGGACAATCCGGACGGCAAATTTAAGGCAGCCCAGCTTGTGAGATCCTGCCGGGCTTTGCGTGAAATCTGTATGGCGTATGAGATACCGCTCCTTTCAGGCAAAGACAGTATGTACGTTGACGGGCATCTTCCGGGGCGTTACGGCGAAACCCACAAGGTTTCGGCCCTTGAGACCCTTCAATTTTCCACCACATCGGTCGTCAGAGATATCACCAAATGTGTGACCATGGACAGCAAAGTGTCCGGGGACCTGGTTTATATCCTGGGTACGACGCGAAACGAACTTGGCGGGTCCGAATACTATGCGCATTTCGGGTATGTGGGGCTGAATGTTCCCCGGGTGATTTCCGACGAGTTTGTTGTTTTATACAAGGCATTGGGCGATGCCATCGAGAAAGAGATCGTCGCTTCGGCCCACGGCATCTATCGCGGGGGCCTTGGGGTACACCTTGCCATGGTTGCCATGGGCGGTAATCTCGGCATGTCGGT
>Ga0307380_10004374_pt1 | contig 19136 bp, 20 predicted proteins | sample UN3MG_FD_202239 | JGI IMG/M metagenome (GOLD analysis project Ga0307380, IMG submission 202239) | Soil microbial communities from Risofladan, Vaasa, Finland - UN-3 | ecosystem: Environmental > Terrestrial > Soil > Coastal area > Acid sulfate soil | place: Finland: Risofladan, Vaasa | collected... | reverse complement strand
AGCCTCCGCGACCTTCGACCGTGGGCGCCTTCTGTCCCCCTCGCAGGCCCTGGTGGTCGGACTCGAGGCCAGCCGTGCGCTCGAGGCAGCTCACGGTCGCGGGGTGATCCACACCGAGCTCACGCCGTCGAAACTCGTGTTCGGCGAGGATGCCCGCCTGCGGATCACAGACTTCGCGATGGCGCAACTGCTCGGCGCCGAGGCGTGGGAGGAACCAGCAACTGTTGCGACCCACGTGGCGCGGTACGCGTCGCCGGAACAAGCGCTCAGCCTCGACATCGACGAGAAGACCGACGTGTACGCCCTGTCGCTGTGTCTGATCGAGGCGATCACCGGCAAGGTGCCATTCGCCGGCGAGTCGACCGTCTCGACGCTGGCCGCCCGCATCGGCAAACTGATGCCGGTCACCGCCGACATGGGTTCGTTGGCGTCGGTCCTCGAGCGAGGGGGTCGTCCCGACTCGCACGATCGATGGACGGCGGCCGAGTTCGCGCAGGCGCTCGTCTCGTCGGCCGAGGCGCTGCCGCGTCCCGAGCCGATTCCGGTGTTGGCGACCAGCCTGTTCGCATCGTCGCTCGCACATCGCGTCGCGCCGACCCCGCCACCGGATGACGAGGTGGCGTCCGATGACGAGGTGGCGTCCGATGACGAGGTGGCGTCCGATGACGAGGTGGCGCCGGAAGACGAGGTGGCGCCGGAAGACGAGATGGCGCCGGATCACGTCGACGGCGTCGATTCGTCGTTCGATGCCGACGTCCCGCTGCTGCTGTTGCTGACCGACGTCGCCGACCCGCCAACCGGCGCGGTGCAGGTGGCGGGGGAGCCCGGCGCCCTCGAGTCGCCGGGCAATCCGACAGGCCCGTCGGGCACGGTCGAGATGCCGGCGGTCGCTGTTGCCGCTGCCACCGCTGCGCCGACGTCGGAGTTGCCCTCGGCCCCCATCGATCCGACGCCGTCGGGGATCTTGTACGACGAGGAACAACCGAAACGGCCGTGGGCAAAGTACGCCCTGTTCGGGTTGATCGTCCTCGTCGGCATCGCCCTGCTCAGTTATGCCGGCTGGCTCCTGCTGCGTACCAAGTCGTACGAGGTGCCCGATCTCACGGGTGTCGATGAAGCCGTCGCGCTCAACGAGATCTCCGGCAACGGATGGGTGATCGAGACCGAGCGTGAACGCAGCGACGAGGTGCCCGAGATCGATCACGTCGTGCGCACCGTTCCCGTCGCCGGCGAGATGCTCGACGAGGGTGCCACGTTCGTGATCGTCGTGAGTGACGGATTCGAGCTGCGAACACTGCCCGAGCTGACGGGGATGCCCGTGACCGAGGCGGTCGCCACGCTCACCGAACTGCGACTCGTGCCGTCCGAAACACCGGCGGAGTTCTCCGAGGAGGTTCCGGCCGGCTCGGTGATCCGCTGGCTGGTCCAAGGCGACGCGGCGCTCGTTGCGGGCGCCCAGGTGCTCCCCGACACGGTCGTCGTGATCACCGGTTCGCTCGGGCCCGAACCGCGGCCCGCGCCGAATCTCGTGAACCTCACGGCGGCCGAGGCGACCGCCGCACTCGATGCTCTGCAGCTCGTCACGGCGCAGGGCGAGGAGCTCTTCAGCAACGACATCGAAGTCGGCCGCGTCGTGGCTCAGACTCCGCCTCCGGAGACACCGGTCGAACGCGGGGGAACCGTCACGTTCCAACTGTCGAAGGGCCCCGACCTCGTCGCGTTCCCCGACCTGACCGGGCTCACCTTCCCCGCCTCACAGACTGCGCTGGCCGAGGCCGGATACACGGTGAACAGCCTGCTCGGGACCACGGAGGGCATCTTCGTGTCCGCCTCGGTTGCCGGCGACGAGATCCAGGCCGGCGCCACGTTTCCACGCGGTACCGGCGTCGATCTGATCTTCCTGTAGGCGTCGAGCTCCGATCGAGAATCGACTCGGTTGCCGCCAGATCGATACGGTTCCGGGATCTTGGCCGGCATCCGCTGGCCGCTGGGTCGACAAGGAGCCACCATGACCTCACTCGATGGACGAGTCGCGATCATCACCGGTGCCGGCCGCGGGATCGGTCGGGAGCACGCGCTCTTGTTCGCCGAGGAAGGTGCCAAGGTCGTCATCAACGACCTCGGGGGAGCGAACGACGGTGAAGGCAGCGACCAGACGCCAGCCGAGGAAGTGGCTGCTGAGATCCGGGCGATGGGAGGCGAAGCGATCGCCAACGCTGATGACGTCTCCGACTGGGAGGGCGCGCAACGCATGATCAATGCGGCGATCGCCGAGTTCGGTGACCTCGACATCCTGGTGAACAACGCAGGAATCCTGCGCGATCGCGTCATCGTCAACATGACCGAAGCCGAATGGGACGCTGTTGTCGCGGTGCACCTGAAGGGCCATTTCGCTCCGACCCGTTGGGCGGCGGCCTACTGGCGCGAGGAGCACAAGGCAGGCCGCGGCAAGCGTCGCAACCTGGTGCACACGTCGAGTACCTCCGGACTGTTCTCGAATCCCGGTCAGGCGAACTACGGCGCGGCGAAGTCGGGAATCGCCACGTTCAGCCAAATCGCTGCGAAGGAGCTGGCGCGCTACGACGTGCAGAGCAACTGCATCGCGCCCGGCGCACGGACCCGTCTGACACTCGCCACCCCGGGGCTCGAGGAGATCATGACGCCGAAGGATGGTGTGTTCGACGAGTGGGACCCGGCGAACATCTCCCCGCTCGTGGCGTATCTGAGCAGCACGGCGTGTCAGTTCACCGGTGAGACGTTCTTCGCCCAGGGCGGCGTGGTCAAGCGGGTGCGCTCGTGGGCGATGGGCGACACCGTCGAACAGCCTGCCAAGTGGTCCGTCGACGACCTCGCCGCCGCTCTCGCCCCTCTCGCCGACTGAGAGATCAGGGCGCGGCCTGACACCGCGACACCGTCAGTGTCGGGCCTGGGCGTAGTCGATGACCCGCTCGACCACCGCAGCGCTGGCCTTGGCGGTCGAGCCGCTGTCGAACGGTGGCTGCGGGTCGTACTCGATCATCAGCTGAGCGGCCTCGGCGGCGGTCCGGTCGACGAGGAGCTCGACGAGTCGCAGGGCCATGTCGATGCCGCTGGACACACCGGCCGCAGTGATGATCCGGCGATCGAGGTGCTCGACGACGCGTTCGCCGGTCGGGACCGCACCGTGCTCGGTCAGGACGTCGAGCGCTCCCCAGTGGGTCGTGGCGGTCAGCCCCTCCAACAGTCCGGCCGCGGCGAGTACGAGGGAACCGGTGCACACCGACGTCGTGAACGTCGTCGACTCGTGTGCGGTGCGTACCCAGTCGAGTACACGCTCGTCGGTCATCAGTGCCCGGGTGCCGAATCCGCCTGGGAAGACCACGATGTTCGGGGCGACCAACTCCTCGAACGTGCCGTCGATCTCGATGCCGAGCATGCCGTTGTCGGAGCGCACGACGCCGCGCTCGTGGCCGACGAACGTCACGTCGAAGTCGGGGATTCGCTGCAGCACCTCGTACGGGCCGATCCCGTCGAGCGCGGTGAAGTGCGGGAACAGGGGAATTGCGATGCTGGTCACGCCGTCACGGTAGTGGGGCGCCGGGCCGCAGGTAGCGTGGCGCCGTGGACGTACGCATCGGAGTGACCCAGGCCCCCCGCGAGATCAACATCGAGCTCGCCGAAGACGCTGACCGCGACGATCTCAAGTCGCGCGTCGAGGCGGCGCTGGCCGGAGCAACCGACGTGCTGTGGATTACCGACAAGCGAGGGAAAGACGTCGCGATCCCGTCGGCGAAGATCGCCTACATCGAGCTCGGGTCGGCCGACGGCGATCGTCGCATCGGCTTCGGGGGCTGAAGCTGGGCCCCGCCGGTCGGTCGGGGTTGCTCGACCTCGACCTGCTCTGGGTCACCGGCAAGGGTGGAGTCGGTAAGACCACCGTCGCGGCAGCGATCGCCGACGTCGCTGCGCGCCATGGCCGACGCACGCTCGTCTGCGAGATGGACGCCAAGGGTGCGCTCGCCAACGCGTTCGACGTCGGTGCACTCGAGTTCGAACCCACCGAGGTGGCGCCGAACCTGCACGCGATGGCCATGAACACCGAAGACTCGCTGCGCGAATACCTGCGGCTGTTCGTTCGGATCCCCTTCCTCGGGCGGATCGGCCCGCTGGCGTCCACCTTCGACTTCGTCGCCGACGCCGCGCCGGGCGTCAAGGAGATCCTGGGCGTTGGCAAGCTGTGCTGGGAGGTTCGCGAGCGCAACTACGACCTCGTCGTCGTCGACGCCGAGGCGAGCGGGCACATCGTCAGCCAGATCGGGGCTCCTCGCGTGATCGCCGATCTCGTCCAGGTCGGATTGGTTCGTGATCAGACCCAGTGGATGCTCGACATCCTCGACGACCCGGCGCGCACCGGTGTTGCCGTGGTGACGACACCGGAGGAGATGCCGGTCACCGAGACCATCGAACTGCTGGCGCGACTGCGAGCCGAGACGGGAGCTCATGCCTCGGCAGTGATCGCGAACCGGGTGCTGCCGGCCATGTTCAACCGGCGCGAGCAGGCGATCGTCGACCGGCTCGACGAGGTGATGCCACTCCTCATCGACGCGGTCGGTCCTGGAGCGCGGACCGTCGTCGACGCAGCTCGGCTGACCGAGTCGCGACGATCCACTGGAGCGGCCCATCTCGATCGGCTTCGCGCCTGGATCGAAGGTGCCGACACGGTGTCTCAGCAGTTGCCGATCATCACCGTGCCCGAGCTGTTCGCACGGGCCGCCGGCCCACGGGTCGTCTCGCTCGTGGCCGACGCGCTCACCGACGAACTCGACCCGGAGCCGATGCCGAAGCACGCAACGAGGACGGCACCGTGAGCGACCTCGACAACCTGCTCGCGAGTCGAGAGATGATCCTGGTCGCCGGTTCCGGCGGAGTCGGCAAGACCACGATCGCCGCCGCGCTCGGTATCGCCGCAGCGGCGCGCCAGAAGGGCAGGGTGCTCGTGCTCACCGTCGACCCGGCTCGTCGATTGGCGACGGCGCTCGGACTCGACGAATTCGGCAACGCGCCGGTGCGCATCGACCCGGCCGCATTCGCAGAGGCAGGCGTCAAGGTGCGCGGCGAGGTGTGGGTGGCGATGCTCGACACCAAGGCCGGCTGGGACGAACTGATCATTCGACATGCCCCGGACGACGAGATTCGCGATGCGGTGCTCGCCAACCCGCTCTACGAGAACATCACCAGCCGGTTCGTGCACAGCCACGAATACTTGGCCATGGAACAACTCCACGACCTGCACGCCCGCGGCGACTTCGACCTCGTGATCGTCGACACCCCACCGTCGCGAAACGCGCTGTCGATCCTCGACGCGCCGGGTCGGATGGTCGAGTTCTTCGGCAGTCGGCTGCTGCGCTGGCTCACCGTTCCCTATCGGTCGCGTTTGTTCACCGTGGCATCGAAGCCGTTCTACCAGGTGGCCGACCGGGTGTTGGGATCCCGGTTCCTCCAGGATGTCGCTGACTTCTTCGTGCTCTTCCAGGCGATGGAAAGTGGGTTCGTGCGCCGCGCTCGCGAGGTCGAGGCCCTCCTCGTGGATCCTCGCACTGCGTTCGTCGTCGTGACGACGCTCGAGACGGCGCCGAGCTACGAGGCGCGCTTCCTCGCTCGTTCGCTGATCGAACGGCAGATGTGTCTTGGCGCCGTCGTCGCCAATCGCGTGCTGCCCGAGGAACTGGCCGGCGCGGCGGCGGCCGACAGCGCGGCGGCGCTGCTCGACCAGATGGCGGACCCGCTGGCGGATGCGATCGCCGACGAACTCGATGCCCCGGTCAAGCAGGTGCGCTCGGCGTTGACCCAGATCGCGTCGCGCTTCGACGATGTCGCCCTCGTGGCGGCTCGTGAGTCGGACCGACGCTCGGAACTCGCCGCGATGGCGCCGACGCTCGTGTCCGTGCCGTGGCTCGACGGCGACATCCACGATCTTGCTGGGTTGGGTCGCTTGGCCGGTTACCTGCGCAACGGGTGATCATCAGGCAGAATCAACGGTGATGACCTCCCTCGCCGAACTGGCCCGCGAGCACTCAGCGCTCGAACGTGACGATGTCGACCACCTCCACCGGCTCACCGCCGAGTGGGCGTTCCTCGCCGATCTGTGCTTTGCCGACCTACTGCTGTACGTGCGCTCGGATGCCGGCAAGTGGCTGACCGTCGACCAGGTACGACCCGCGACGAACCAGACGATGTACGTGACCGACTACGTGGGGGCCTGGGCCAACGGTGACGAGGCCGAGCTGATCGAGCAGGCCTTCGACAGCGGGCAGCGCATCGAGGGGTCCATCGAGGTCGACGGTGGCGGCGACGAGGTCAATCACGCCCGCATGCTCGCGATCCCCGTGCGTCACGGCAATCGGATCGTCGCGGTGTTGTCGAAGGAGTGGAAGGTCCGCGCGGGTCGCCCGCTCGGTGAACTCGAACGGAACTACTCCTACATCTTCGAAGAGTTCGTCCAGATGATCGAGGCCGGCTCGTTCCCGTTCGCCGGTCGTGTCGCCGACTCGAGCGCTGCGCCGCGCGTCGGCGACGGCGTGCTCACGCTCGACTCGAGCGGCACCGTGACCTATGTGTCCCCGAACGCCAACTCGGCGCTGCACCGCGTGGGGATCCAGGCGAACCCGGTCGGGATGCGTCTCGCCGAGCTCGGCTTCCACGATGGCCCGGTCCGCCAGGCGTTCGAGCGGTACGAGCCGGTCGTCGAGGAGTTCGAGCAGGGCGCCGATGTCACGTTGCTGTGCCGGTGCGTTCCCATCGTGACCAACGCGGGGCCCGGTCGAGAGATCGCCGGCGGCCTGTTGCTGGTGCGCGACGTCACCGAGCTCCGTAAGCGCGACCGGCTCCTGCTGAGCAAGGACGCGACGATCCGTGAGATCCATCACCGCGTGAAGAACAACCTGCAGACGATCTCATCACTGCTGCGTCTGCAGTCGCGACGGCTGACGAACCCCGAGGCGAAGGCGGCCGTGCAGGAGTCGGTGCGCCGTATCCGCACGATCGCGCTCGTGCACGAATCGCTGTCGCGTGAGCCCGGCGACGACATCGCGTTCATCGAGATCGTTCGGCCGTTGCTTCGCCTGGCCGAGGAGGGCCTGCAGTCGCCGGACCGGCCGGTGCGGTTCAGCGTGACGGGCGATGGTGGTCGCATCCCGGCGAACACCGCGACGCCGCTGTCGGTCGTGCTCACCGAACTGCTGCAGAATGCCGTCGACCACGGGTTCCCCGAGGGCAGCGGCGGTGGCGAGGTGCAGGTGGGCCTGTCGCAAGTCGACCGCAACCTCACGATTCGAGTCGTCGACAACGGGCGTGGCGTCGATCCGACGTTCGACATCGATCAGGTCAAAGGACTCGGCCTGTCGATCGTGCGCACGCTGGTCACCACGGAGCTCAACGGCACCATCGACATCCGCCCCGCAACAACCGATGACTTGACAGGCGCTGGCCTCGGCGACGGCTCCACCCGGCAGCACGGCACGGTCATCGAACTCTGCGTCCCCACGGACGACTGAGAGCGACACACCGTGCCGGGCCCCACGTGACGCATTCGGTTCGCTCTGGCCAGGGAAGCGTCAGCGAAGCGCCGAAGAGGAGACGGCCTCGCCCGGTGTCACCCGGATCGGGGTGAGCCTCCGACAATCAGCTCAGCTGACGCGGGCAGCGCGGGCGGCGGCGACGCGGCGGCGACGGATCACGCGGCGTTCTTCCTCGGTGAGCCCGCCCCAGATGCCCGAGTCCTGATTGGTCTCGAGTGCGAAATCGAGGCACTGCTTGGCCACCGTGCACTCGTCGCACACTTCCTTGGCACTGTCGATCTGTACCAGCGCGTGTCCCGTGGTCCCGACCGGAAAGAACAGTTCCGGGTCGGTGTCGCGGCAGATGGCGTCATCTCGCCATTCGTAGTCTGCGGCTCCAAGGGTGAGGCTGGACGCAAGGATCGACACGTTGGTGCTCCTCGAAAGTGGCTGAGGCGGAAGTTCCGCCGGGGGATGGGGCATCGCTGCGGGGCGATGGGCCGCTCGGGCCGGGAGGAACTGTAGGCGCCGCGTTCTGTTGTCGCAAGGGCCCATTCGTCCTTTGTTGACGTTCGGCTGGAATTGTTCGACCAAGATGGACCCATGCTCGTGCTCGGCCATCGTGGAGCTTCTGTCGCGGCTGCGGAGAACACCCCCGCAGCGTTCTCGCTCGCCGATGCGATGGGCGCCGACGGTGTCGAACTCGATGTGCGGCGCGTGGCCGACGGCCGATTGCTCGTCGCGCACGACCCACTGCCGGACTCGCTCGCCGGCATCGACGCCCTCGAGTTGGCGACGCTCGCCGACGTGCTCGACGCCTGCGGCGACCGGATGCTGGTCAATGTCGAGATCAAGAACTGGAAGGCCGAGTCGGGCTACGACCCGACGATGACGATGGTTGCTCCGATCATCGACGAACTACGCCGGCGCGGACCGCAGGCCGCTCATCGCTGGCTGATCTCGTCGTTCTCCTGGAGCACCTTGGCGGCGTGCCGTGAGTACGCGCCCGAGATCGCCACGGGGTGGCTCACGACCGCAGCGGTCGACGACTCAACCCTCGTGCGGCTCGCGGCCGCCGGTCACCGGGCGTTGCATCCGTGGGACGAGCAGGTCGACGGCACGCTGGTGGAGCGGTGTCACCGCAACGGGCTCGCGGTGAACACCTGGACCTGCAACGACCCGGCTCGCCTGGTTGCGTTGGCCGACCTCGGCGTCGACGGTGTGTGCACCGACCTGCCGGATGTGGCGCTGCGGGCGTTCGGTCGAGACGGTGTCGTGGCCGAGCCTGCGTGGCCCGATCATCGCTGACCGTCAGCTCGGGAACACCAGTTGGACCGCGTCCGGCACGTGGGTGAACTCGAGCCGTTTCGTGCTGCCGAGGGCGTCGCCATCGACCTGATACGGAAACGGCGTCTCGTGTTCGACCAGAAGGTGGTTCACGTCGATGCGGATGTCGAGGTGCTTGGCGGGCTGCACCCCGCCACCGCGCAGCGCCCCCGTCAGCGAGGTCAGGATCGCCGCAGCGTTCATCGTGGTGAACGTGATCGCCACGAGGCCCCGGTCGAGCGTTGCGGCGGGCGACAGGTCGAGCGGCCGATTTCCCAGATACGTGTAGGGGTTGGTGTTGAGCACGATGGTGAAGTACCCGTCGTCGACGTCGGGGCCACCGTCGCCGTGCAGCCGGAAGTGCGGCGTGCGATGGTCGTACCCCGTCATCCAAGTCGACAGCCCGGCCCAGATGAACAGCGGGTGACCCAGCCACCGCTTCAGCGAGCCGCGCCGCTCGACTCGTTCGACGACCGCAGCGTCGAAGCCCACGCCGGTGTGGAAGCAGAAGTAGCGCCCGTTCACCTGACCCAGGCCGATCGGACGCAGGTCGGCTGCGTCGATGCCGTTGGCGAGGTGATCAGCTGCCTGCACCGGATCGTTCGGGAGACCGATCGTGCGGGCAAAGACGTTCGTCGATCCGCCCGGCAACACGCCCAGCGCCGTGTCGGTGCCGGCGATGCCGGTCGCCACCTCGTTGAGGGTGCCGTCGCCCCCGAATCCGATCACGATGTCGATGCCGCGGCGGGCGGCGTCGTGTGCGAAACGGGTGGCATGCCCTCGACGGTTGGTCTCGACGATCTCGACGTCGTGGCCTCGACTCAGACGACGATGGACGATCACCGTGTTGCGCGCCGTCACCGACGAGGCGAAGGAGTTGACCACGAGCAGGATCCGCAAGCTGCCGACGGTACCAATACCCAGCGACGACTTGGTCACACGAGTTTGGGCCGAAGTTGACGCACCGGTAACTTGGTGCCCCTTATGAACGTCATCGTCTGTGTGAAACAGATCCCCGACCCGGCATTGCCCGGCGAACTGGATCCCTCCACCAACACGCTCAAGCGTGATGGCAAGCTCATCCTCGACGAGTCCGACAGCTACGGCGTCGAAATGGCTCTCCAGCTCGTCACGGCAGCCGGCGGCGGCGAGGTCAGCCTCGTGTCGATGGCGCCCAACGACGAGACCTCGGGTCTGCGCACCGCCCTCGCCATGGGCGCCGCCAAGGCGGTCCTCGTGAGCGATCCGTCGCTCGCCGGGGCCGATGCACTGACCACCGCCAAGGTGCTCGCCGCCGCATCGAAGAAGCTCGGCGATGTCGACCTGATCATCGCCGGTACCGAGTCGTCCGACGGCTACACGGGCACCGTGCCCGAGCAGATCGCCGAAGTACTCGGCCTCCCGTCGATCACGTTCGCCAAGAGCATCGAGATCGCCGACGGCACGCTCAAGGTCGACCGGCAGACCGAAGCCGGCTACGACGAGGTCACCTGCCCGCTTCCTGCAGTGGTCTCGGTGACCGCCGGCGTGGTCGAGCCCCGCTACCCGAGCTTCAAGGGCATCATGGCCGCCAAGTCGAAGCCGGTCGAGACCGTCACTGCTGGTGACCTCGGCATCGAGTCGGTGTCGTGGGCGCAGCAGATCACCTCCGTCGAAGATGCCCCCGCCCGCGAAGCCGGCGAGGTCATCGAAGACGACGGCGAAACGTTCAACAAGATCGTCGAGTTCCTCGACAACCTGAAAGTCATCTGAGGAGACCACTGATGGGTATCGACAACATCTGGGTGTTCGCGCAGGCCGCCGATGGCGCCCCGACCACCGGCACACTCGAGCTGCTCACGAAGGCTCGCGAACTCGGTGGGAACGTCTCGGCGTTCATCGCCGGCGACGCCGCTGGCGTTGCTGCAGCGCTCGGCGACCACGGCGCAGCGAAGGTCTACGCCACCGGCGACCTGGCCGGCGCACTCCCCGGCGTGGCAGTTGCTGCGGCGATGAAGGCCGTGATCGACGGTGGCGACAGCCCCGACCTGATCATGTTCCCGCAGAGCTACGAAGGTCGCGACGTGATGTCGCGGCTGTCGGTCAAGCTCGATCGCACCGTGTTGACCAACTCGACTTCGGTCACCGTCGACGGCGACGCGGTCACCGTGCAGACACCGGTGTTCGGTGGCACGAAGCTGGTCAACTCGACCTTCACCGGCGAGCGTCCGTTCCTGGCCGCCTTTCGTCCGAAGAGCTTCGTCGCCGAAGCTGGCGCTGGTGCCGGTGGCGACGTCGTGTCAGCCCCGGTTCCCGATCTCGGTTCCACGGCTGGCGCAACGGTCACGGCTGTGCACGTCGAGGAGACGTCGGGCCCCAAGCTCGACGAAGCCGCTGTCGTGGTCGCCGGCGGCCGCGGACTCGGCGAGGCCGAGAAGTTCGAGATGATCGAGTCGCTCGCCAAGCAGCTCAAGGGCGCACCGGGTGCGTCGCGAGCGATCGTCGATGCCGGCTGGGTGCCGTACAGCTACCAGGTCGGCCAGACCGGCAAGGTCGTCAAGCCGACCGTGTACATCGCTGCGGGCATCTCTGGTGCCACACAGCACATGGTGGGCATGAAGGGCTCGAAGAACATCATCGCGATCAACAAGGACAAGGAGGCACCGATCTTCGGTGTCGCCGACCTCGGCATCGTTGGCGACGTGCACAAGGTGCTCCCGCAGCTCCTCGAGGCGCTCGCCGCTCGAAGCTGACATCCCCGATGCGGCGCTGCCGCATCCGAACCCGAAATGTGCGCACATCGGCCCGCTCAGCGGCACGACGTGCGCACATTTCGCGTTCAGGTGGCGTCTCGGGCCAGGATGGCCCAGGCGACGTCGTCGTCAGGATCTTCGACGGCGATCTGGAGCTGCCAGCCCATCGCCGGTTCGTACCCGTCCCAGCGGTACCAGCGCAGTTCGGCTGCGAGTTCACCGAGTTCCTCGGGGGGCACCGGCCAGTCGTCGAGCAGGTCGCCGAGCGCGGCGAGCGTCCACCAGGCACCGAACCGCCCGGACGCGGCGCCGCGGCGCCGCCCGTGGGCACCACCGCTCGCACCGGCCCACGCCAGCCACGCGAGCGCGGTCGGCGCCTCGATGCGGGCGATGCGGGCGCGTCGGAGCCCGAGCGCACCGAGCGACTCGGCGACGCCACCCTCGACGCACACGACATCGGCGTGGCCGTTCGATCCGGTCAACCACGGCTCGACGAGCTGACGGACCGCCAACTCGACCTCGTCGTCGAGCATCTCGCCAGGGACAGGTGACACGTCGATCCACGTGTCGTCCAGGTCGGGCATCGGGAACTCGGCGCCGGTCTCGCTATACGTGGCGAGCGAGTAGTCGGGTTCCCAGTCCTGCAGGACGAGTGGGAGGTCGAGCACGGCAGGTAGGTCCGGCGCCTCGATGGGCTCGCCGCGCAACACCCGCTCGTGCGCGACGAATGCTGCTCGTGGGCCGAGGTCGAGCGCGGACTTGAGTTCCTCCCAGCGGTGGTGCTGGGCGGCGACCTCCGTGAGCGGTCCGATCGTGAAGCGCCCTGACAACCCGTCGGACTCGTCGAGTACGGCGGCGACGAACTCGGGCGACGCCAGCAGGGCCAGGCGATATTCGGCGAGCGTTGCGGCGGGCCACAACTGGCGGCCGGTCTTGACCGCGTGACGAGATCGATCGCGCACGCGCAGCAGGCCCGCCCAGTCGTGGGAGCTGCAGCGGTCGTCGATCATCCGCACGAGTCCGTCGAGGTCGGCGCGGTGGATCAACTCATCGAGGGCCTCGTCGGACACGTCGCTCACGGTTCAGACCAGCGGCCAGGGATAGCGGCGCCCGGTCGGGTCGGTCGGGAACCGTCGGTGCATGACACACCAGCCGGCCCTGCGCTGCAGCGCCTCGACCTCGTCGTCGGCAAGCAGGGTCGCAATCTCGAGCGGGACGCGCTCGCACAACGCGCCGACACGCTCGAGCCAGTCGTCGGGGATGTCCTCGCCGCCGAACTCCCAGATCACCGTGCGGAGCTTGTCGTCGGCGGCGAAGCACAGTCCGTTGTCGATGCCCCACACACTCGCCGGCTCACCGTTGCGTTCGGGAATCAACAGCACGTGGCCGCTCTTGCGGTCGGTGTTGTTGGCGAGCACGTCGACCAGGGCCATCGCCCGCAACCGGTCGTGCAGGTCGGGGTGGTTCTCGTGGATGGTGAAGTAGTGCTGGCTGTGGTCGGCGGTCACGAACCATTGCACCGAACCTTCGCCGAGCGGCCCGTCTCGCAGCACTGTCGGAGGGATCACGCCAAGGCCGAGCTGCTCGCTCAACAGGTAGGTCGCGACCTCTCGACGATGCAGCCCGGGCTCGAAATCCCAGAGCGGACGCTCGCCTCGCATCGGCTTGTAGATCGCGGGATGGGAGTCGCCGTCCGCGACCACGTGGACGAGGAACGTCGCATTGCTGCTGTATGGCATGCGACCCTCGACCTCGATGTCGCCGCGCAGGAGGTGGGCGATCGGATCGCTGATCGCATCCACGCGCAATTCGACGCCCCGCTGATCGGAGTCGTCATCGTCGAAGTCGTCATCGTCGAAGTCGATGTCCTCGATGTCGTCGGGCGACGGGTCGGACACGGTCAGTTCATCCGTGGGCAGTCGTGGCCGTCGGGGTCCATCGGGAACGCGCACCACTGACACGCCGGGCGACCGGCCTCGACGACACCATCGGCGTGGTCACAGAACGCAGCGGCCTGCCCTCGACTCAAGTAGAGCCGAACGTGGCCGCGGTCGTCGTCCTCGATCGGTTCGCCCTCCTCGTCGACGTCGCCGACCTCTTCGAGTTGGATCAGCACGCGGTCGTTGGACCGGTCGTAGCCGAGCCCGATCGGGCCGAGCACGAAGGCCGCGTCGAGCGGCTCGCGGAGTTCGAGGGTGCCGCTCATCGGGCGGTCCTCGGCGGGTGGAAGGTCGGCAAGCACACGGCGGAGGTACTGCACGATCGCCGCGGTCTGTTGCTTCTCGCATTTGACCGTGACCCGCTGGCCGTCGGCTCGGGCCTGGAGTAGGAAGGTTCGTTCGCCCGGACGGCCGATGGTGCCGACGGTGAAGGCCGAGACCTCGTCGAATTCGTAGAAGACGCTCACGCCGACATCGCCGTCACGAGGGCTGGAGGTCGGTCAACGGACGACCGGTCGAGTTGACGGCGAGGACGACAGGTCCGCCCGGGCCCCATCCGATCGCAGTCACGGATGCCGGGCTGATCACGATGCGCTGGAACAGGTCGATGTGGGTGCCCATGGCGTGGGCGACGGCGGCTTTGATGGTGTCGGCATGTGACACGCACACGATCGTGCCGCCGGGATGCGCTGCGCGCAGACGGTCGAGCGTGCTGACCATCCGGGTCTGCATCTCGGTGAAGCTCTCACCGTTCGGGAATCGGAACGTCGATGGTGCGCGCTGCACGGTCTGCCATTCGGGCAGCTTCATGAGCTTCTTGAGTTCGGCGCCCGTCCAGTCGCCGAAGTCGCATTCGAACAACCCGCGGTCGATCACGGTCTTCACGCCGCGGGCGGCGGAGATCGGTGCTGCAGTTTCCTTGGCTCGCTCGAGCGGGGAGGAGTAGATCGCGTCGACACGCTTCAGCTCGCCGATGCGCTGCGCGGCGATGTCGGCCTGGCGACGACCTTCGTCGGCGAGGTGCAAGCCCTTTGCTCGGCCCGGCAGCACCTTGCCGGTGGTGGGGGTCTGGCCGTGCCGTACGAGCAGGACCGTCGTGAACGTCGGTGGGGGAGTCTTCTTCGCTGTGGCCATGGAGTGCATCCAACCTACTGTCGAGGGCTGTGACTCCGCTCGCCGAGCTCGAACGTGACGTGGTTGCGTGCCGTGCATGCCCGCGCCTCGTGGCCTGGCGCGAGCAGGTTGCCGTGGACAAGCGAGCCGCGTATCGCAATGAGGAGTACTGGGGCCGGCCGATTCCGGGCTTCGGCGACGCCGAGGCGCGCATCGTGGTGCTCGGCCTCGCGCCGGCCGCGCACGGCGCCAATCGGACGGGTCGGGTGTTCACCGGTGACCGCAGCGGCGACTGGCTGTTTCGGGCGATGCATCGTGCCGGGCTTGCCAGCCAGCCGCAGTCGTTGGCGCTCGACGACGGTTTGACCCTCACCGACGCATGGGTGACCGCCGCGGTGAAGTGTGCGCCGCCCGCCAACAAGCCGACGCCCGAAGAACGCGACTCGTGCGCGCCGTTTCTCAAACGGGAGTTCTCGGCGCTCGGGACCGTCGGTGTCGTGGTGTGCCTCGGACAGTTCGGCTATCAGGCGGCGTGCAGCCATTTCGGGGTGCGACCGCGCCCGAAGTTCGGCCATGGCGTCGAAGTGCCGGTCGGTGGTGGGCCGACGCTGATCTGTTCGTTCCACCCGAGCCAGCAGAACACCTTCACCAAACGACTCACGGAGCCCATGCTCGACGCGGTCTTCGCCCGCGCCGTCGAGTTGTCCCAGACCGAGGGCTGAGCTCTCGACCCCTTCCGCTTCCGCCGGCGATGAGCGAACCGACCGTATGCGGTGCTCTCGCTCATCGGTGGCGGTCACCGCGTGTCCGCGATGAGCGAACCGACCGTATGCGGTGCTCTCGCTCATCGGTGGGCTGCCGACGTGGCCGTGGCGAGGTGGCGCGGGGGAGGGGCGCCAGTAGCCTCGCAGTGCTGTGAACTCGTCTCGTCTCGCCACCACGCTCGCCATCGGTCTGATCGGTGTGCTCGGGGTGTCGGCGTGTACCTCCGATCCGAGCGCTCAGCGAGTCGCCGAGGACATCGTGCGAACGGTGACTCAGGAGTACCCGGACATCCAGGAGTGCATGCTCGACGTCGTCGATTCCTACAACCTGAACGAGCTCGGCGACAACGCGAACAACGAGAACCCGGAAATCAGTGGCCCTGCCGAGGCTGAACTCGACGAGTTCGAGGCCGATCTCGCGGCCTGTGACCCCGAAGGCGTCACCCGCACCTCGACCCCCTGAGGTACGAACGGTGCCTGGCACCGAATGTACGTCAGCTGTCGGACTTCGGGGCGGCGTCGGCTGGTGGGGCCGCCGCCTTCTTCTTCGGAGGTGGCACCCCGATCGCCGGTGCCGGGTCGGCGTCCTTCGGCCAACGGCGGCGGCTGACGATCGACAGCAGGCGCAACAAGCGCATCGCTGTCTCGTCGGTCTGAGCCGGCTTCGCAATGATCGAGCCATCGGCGATCATCCGCTCGATGACCTCTTCGCCGAGTTCGGTGCGCACGATCGTGAGCGTCCAGTCGTTGTCCTCGCCGATGCCGCCCGTCGACACGTCGGCGTGTTCGGCAGCGAAGTCGGGACAGCTCGTGCAGCCCTTGCGGGTCCAGCCGTGGCACTCCTTCAGGTCGATCTCGTGGTACGAGCCGTCCTTCATCCAGATCTGGAAGGCGCCCTTGATGTTCATCTTCACCATGTCCTGCTTCTTCAGGCCGTACTTGGCCTCGAAGAGCTCGGGAAAGATCGCGTCGTCGAACGTCTTCGAACACAGCAGGCCGATGTTGAACAGGAACGGCTTGGACACCTTGCCGGCCTTGCGGTCCCACATCGTCGGCGGCGACGACGTCTGACACCCCATGCCGACCAGGGCGAGGCGTTCGTAGCCCTTCTCCTTGGCCTCGGGCAGCGCCAGCGGGTTGGCGCAGTACGTGTAGCGGCTGCCGGCGGTGGCGAGGATCTCCTCCTTCGTTGCGACGACGGCCGGCTTGGCCTTCCATGCGTCGTCGTCCTCGACGCCCGACACGAGCGCGGCGTCGATGTAGTCGTGCTCGCGCAGCCAGATCAGCATCGCCGAGACGAGGCCGCCGTCCTGGCCCATCTTGTGCACCATCTCGTCGCTGGCACGAGTGAGGTAGAGCTGACGCCAGATGCCGGCCATCTCGTCGGGCTCGCGGACCCGACCGAACAAATGCATGTCGGCTGATGGCTCCCACGCCTGGAACCGGGGACATGCCCGCGTGCAGGTGGTGCAGCCGCCGCCTTCGCCGAATCCGTGGATGCAGTTGTCGAGGCCCAACTCCTCTTCGAGGTGGAACGGGACGTATTTGCCCTCCTCGTGCTCGTACCCGATGACATCGTGCGGACAGGTGACCACGCACCCGGCGCAGCCCGTGCACAACCCGGTGGTGATCACCTCGGCGTACAACTCTTTCCACTGTGCTGTCCAGCGACCCGCCTTCGCAGGTGTCGTGGGAGCTTCTGGCTCGACCGTCGTCATCTCGCCGACTGTACGTGACGGGTCAGGTGTGGCGCTCAACCGACGATGAATTGCGCGTCAGATGGCGTCGAAACCCTCGTCGCCGGTGCGGATGCGGACGACTCGCTCGACGTCGGTGACCCAGATCTTGCCGTCGCCGATCTTGCCCGTGGCCGCCGCAGCGACGATCGTGGCGACCACATCGTCGACGCGATCGTCGTCGATGACGATCGAGAGTCGGATCTTCGGGACGAAGTCGATCTTGTACTCGGCGCCGCGGTACGTCTCGGTATGACCTCCTTGACGTCCGAATCCGCGCACCTCGTCGACGGTGATACCCGAGGCGCCCGAGGCCTTGAGCGCCTCTTTGACCTCGTCGAGCTTGAACGGCTTGATGACGGCGGTGATCAGCTTCATGTGGATCGGGCTCCTGTGCGCGGGTCGGGTTCGGGGTTCAACTCGTGTAGGCGGATTCGGCGTGCTGCGATTGGTCGAGTCCGAGCAGTTCGTCCTCTGCGGACACTCGCAGGCCCATCGTGCGTTGGATGGCGGTGGCGATCAGATACGTCGCCGCGAACGAGAACGCGGCGACGCTGACCGCTGCCACGAACTGGTCCTTGAGGAGTTCGAGGCCACCACCGAACAGCAGCCCGTCCGAGTCGCCGTTGATCGCCGAATCGGCGAACAACCCGAGGAGCAGTGTGCCGACCACGCCGCCCACGAGATGGACGGCGATCACGTCGAGGCTGTCGTCCCAGTTCATACGAGCCTTGATCGCCAGGGCGAAGACGCAGATCACTCCAGCGAGTGCGCCGATGATCATCGGGGCGACGCCGCCGACGAATCCGGCACACGGCGTGATCGCGACCAGTCCGGCGACTGCGCCGGATGCGGCCCCGAGCGTGGTGGCGTGGCCGGTCTTGATGCGTTCGACCAACAGCCATCCGAGCATGCCTGCGGCAGCCGCGAGATGGGTGTTGACCATCGCCTGCGCAGCCACGCCATCGGCGGCAAGAGCCGACCCGGCGTTGAACCCGATCCAGCCGAACCACAAGATGCCGGTACCGAGCATGGTGAGCGGGAGGTTGTGCGGTGGCATCGGCTCGCTCCCGTAGCCCTTGCGGTTGCCGATCACGAGGACGACTGCGAGGGCTGCGACGCCGGCGTTGATGTGGATCGCGGCGCCACCGGCGAAGTCGAGCGCACCGGTTTCGAAGATCCAGCCATTGGGGTTGAAGACCCAGCGGGCGATCGGTGCGTAGACGACGATCGACCACACGCCGATCAGTACTGCGTACGCGCTGAACTTGAGTCGGTCGGCGGTCGCCCCGGTGATCAGCGCCGGCGTGATGACGGCGAACATCATCTGGAATCCGACGAACGCCATGCCCGGGATGGCGCCGTCGAGGCTCGCCACATTCGACAACCCTGCGAACTCGAGGTCGCCGATGATCGGGCCGGTGCCGCCGAATGCGATCGTGAAACCGAGCATCGCCCACAACACGGAGATCAGCCCCATTGCGAAGTAGTTCTGCATCAACATGCCGAGCACGTTCTTCGAGCGGACCATGCCGGCGTAGAAGAAGGCCAACCCTGGGGTCATGAAGAGGATGAGGGCGGTCGAGATCAGCACCCATGCGGTGTCGCCGGAGTTCATGGAACGGAGAACCTAGACGCGACGGTGGTTCGTGCCCATCCTCGCGGGATGTGACGTGGACGCGAAGGTCCCCGAGCCAGACCCCTCTGAGGACGCAAAGGGTGGCTCGGGGACCAACGAGCGGAACGCGACGATGCGCTCCGATCAGGTTGGGTGGGCGGGCGACTAGATCGCGTCGGTCCCTTCTTCACCGGTACGGATGCGCACGAGGCGTTCCACATCGGTGACCCAGATCTTGCCGTCGCCGATCTTGCCGGTGGCGGCAGCTGCGACGATCGCATCGACGACGCCGTCGACCGATTCGTCGGCGACGACGATGCCGAGGCTCACCTTGGGCACGAAGTCGATCTTGTACTCCGCTCCTCGGTAGGT
>Ga0307380_10004373_pt1 | contig 19140 bp, 16 predicted proteins | sample UN3MG_FD_202239 | JGI IMG/M metagenome (GOLD analysis project Ga0307380, IMG submission 202239) | Soil microbial communities from Risofladan, Vaasa, Finland - UN-3 | ecosystem: Environmental > Terrestrial > Soil > Coastal area > Acid sulfate soil | place: Finland: Risofladan, Vaasa | collected... | reverse complement strand
TTTCTACAAGGCCCACGTCGCGTACTCATGACGCGACAATCTACCCCATAACCCGGAAACTCACCTATAGCAGTTCACCGCACCGTGAACGGCGACCCGCTGGAGGACTTCAAGGAGTACATGCAGTGAGAGCGTTGCTCGATGCCCACGCGATTCTCTGGTTCATCTGGGGCCACGGCAATCTCAGTGCCAAGGCGCAAGCCATTATGGCGGATGGGTCCAATGACTTGCTCCTCAGCGCGGGCACGTTGTGGGAGATCGCCATCAAGGTCGGCCTGGGGAAGCTGCAAATCGCCGAGCCCTACGAAGTCTTCATGGACAAGGCGATCCTCGATAACGACTTGTCGGTCTTGCCAATCTCCGTCAAACATGCGGCGACCCTCTCGACTCTGCCGCTTCACCACCGCGATCCGTTCGACCGGCTGCTGGTCGCCCAAGCGATGGTGGAACAAATCCCTATCGTCAGCGGTGATCCGGCGTTGGACGCCTATCCTGTAGCAAGGCTCTGGTAGCGACCCCCCGAGGTGCTGTTGATATGGCCAAACTGCAACCGTGGTATAACGTCGTCACCCCTCGCGAGGACCTTCGCGAGAATCGGCCGCTGGATGCGTCGGAGTTCGCCGTTCACCTGGACCACATCCGCCACGGCCGGGCGCACGACGACTACGTCAAGCCCGAGCGGTTCTTCGAGCGGACCTACCTGACGGGGAGTCTGCTCGACCTGGCCGCGCAGGCGGTGCGGCGGCTTTCGGGCATCCAGGTGGAGACCTCGGCCGTGTTCAACATGGCCACGCAGTTCGGCGGCGGGAAGTCGCACTCGCTCACCGTGCTTTACCACCTGGCCCGGAACGGAGAGAGGGCCAAGGCATGGAAGGGCGTCGACCGGATCTTGAAGAAGGCCGAGGTGCCCAACGTGCCGGAAGCGGCGACCGCCGTGTTCGTGGGCACCGAGTTCGACGTGATCCAGGGCCGCGGCGGGGGCGACGAGCCGGTTCGCAAGACCCCCTGGGGCGAGATCGCCTGGCAGCTCGGCGGCGAGCCGGCGTTTGCCGCGGTCGCCGAGCACGACAAGCGGGGAGTCGCGCCCGCGGGCGACGTGATCCGCAAGATGCTGCCCGACGGGCCGGCCGTGATCTTGATGGACGAGCTGATGAACTACGTCAGCCGCGGCCGGAAGATGGGGCTGCGCGACCAGTTCTTCGATTTCCTCCAGAACCTGTCGGAGGAAGCCCGGGCGAGGAAGAACTTGGTGCTGTGCGTGTCGATCCCGTCGTCTGAGCTGGAGATGAACCCGGACGACCAGCGGGACCACGAATCGCTCAGGAAGCTTTTGGACCGGCTGGGTAAGGCGATCCTCATGTCGGCCGACGTGGAGATCGCGGAGATCATTCGCCGGCGGCTGTTCGAGTGGTACGGGATGCCCGACGAGGGACGCAAGACGGCCAGTGCCTACGCCGAGTGGGCGGTCGACCACGCGGCCGAGCTGACCGGGATCGACGCCGACACGGCGTTCGAGAAGTTTCAGGCGTGCTATCCGTTCCACCCGTCGGTGCTTTCGGTGTTCGAGCGGAAATGGCAAAGCCTGCCGCGGTTCCAGCGAACGCGCGGCGTGCTGCGGCTGTTGGCCCTGTGGGTCGCCCATGCGTATCAGGAGGAGCATCGCAAGGCGTTGCGGGAGCCGTTGATCACGCTCGGCTCGGCCCCGCTGGAGAACTCGACCTTCCGGGCGGCGATGTTCGAGCAGCTCGGCTCCAGCGAGCTGGAGGTGCCGGTGACGACCGACATCGCGGGCAAGAGCGACGCCCACGCCGTGCGGCTGGACAAGGAGGCCCCGGAGGCAATCCGCAAGGCGCAACTGCACCGGAAGGTGGCGTCGACGATCTTCTTCGAGTCGAACGGCGGGATGAGCCGGTCGAAGGCGGAGGCGACCGTGCCGGAGATCAAGACCGGCGTGGCGGGCCCGGACGTGAACCTGGCAGACCTGGACAACGTGCTGGAGGGGCTCGTCGGACAGTGCTTCTACCTGAACTGGGACCGCAACCGCTACCGCTTCGGACTGACGCCGAACTTGAACCAGATCCTCGTCGTGCGGCGGGGGGCGGTCCGCCCGAAGGTGGTCGAGGAGCGAATCAAGCAGGAGACGCAGAAGCTCTTTGACGAAGGCACGAAGGACGTGGACCGGAAGTATTGGCCGAAGCGCAGCAACGACGTGCCGAATCGGCCCGTGCTGACGCTGGTCGTGCTCGGCTTGGATACGCCCGCCGAAGCGCCCGGGACGATGAAGTTGATGGAGTCGGTAGTCCGCGAGTGTGGCAGCTCGGGGCGGACGTACAAGTCGGCGTTGATCTTCGTGGCACCCGAGTCCCCCGAGACCGTCCGCGACATGGCGCGGAGCTGCCTGGCTTGGGAAGACATCAACGACGATGAGGAGACGGTCGGCCAGCTCGACGAGGCCCAGAAGCGACTCCTGGGACGAAACCTGGGGCGGGCCAGGAGCGATCTGAAGGAGTCGCTCTGGAGAGCCCATCGGCACCTGTACCTTCTCGGGAAAGACAACACTTTGCGAGAGATCGACCTCGGGCAGATCACGTCGAGCATGGCCGGCAACATCGTGGAGCTGATCCTCCGCGAGTTGAGCCGGGGCGACGAGATCACGCCTACGGTGGGGCCCAGCAAGCTGACCAAGTATTGGCCACCGGCTTTGACGGAATGGTCCACCAAGGGCGTTCGCGACGCATTCTACTCCTCCCCGCAACTGCCTAGGCTCGTCCAGGCAGACACGATCAAGCGCACGATCGCCGACGGCGTTTGCCAGGGCGTCTTCGGGTACGCCCGAAAAGACGACCGGGGCCAGCTCGTCCTGGACAGGTTCAACGAGAGCCTCAGCGAAGCGGAAGTTGAGATTGGCGACGAGGTCTTCCTGCTCAAGGAGCCGGACGCCAGGAAGCTGCTCGAGCCGCCGCGGCTTGCACGGTTGACCGTCCGGCCGGAGCACACGGTCCTGAAGCCGGGCGAGCAGGCGTCGTTCACGTGCAGTGCCGAGGACCAGTACGGGCAGCCATTCGAGCTGCCGGTGCTTGAATGGTCAGCGACGGGTGGAACAGTCACGGCCGAGGGGCTCTTCACGGCAGCCGAGAGCCCCGGACAGTTCATGGTGCGGGCAGCGGGCGACGGCACAGAGGCGATCGCCGAGCTCCGGGTCACGAAGGAAGACGATCGCCAGCGTGAGAAGCAACCGGGCAAAGGGATGATCCGCTGGAGCGGCGATGTCCCGCCGCAGAAGTGGATGAACTTCTACACGAAGGTGCTGAGCCGATTCGCGTCGGCGCCCGATCTGAGGCTCACCGTGAGCTTCGAGGTCCCGGCTGAGGACGAACAGGCCCGTGCGAAGGCGGACGAGGCTCGCTCGGGGCTGAGGGAGCTCGGGCTCGACGACAACGTAGTCGCAAGTTGACCGACGACAAGGAACGCAGATTGGAGGCCAAGAATCGAGATCGGGCTTGTGGCAAGATCGCAGTCCCTTGCTGAGCAGATCGGGATGCATTTCGATGCGTTATTGGCCGCGGGGCAGTTGGAGCGAGTTGTGTGAGGCGAAAGCTGGTCTGACCGATGGGTTCGGCGAGTAGCTTCCCGTTCCTGACCGCCTACGATCCTCCCGGCTCCAGCGAAGGGACGCTGGACCCGCTGGGTTTGTACATGATCGCGGATCAACCGGCGACGCGATTGGTGCCCGCCGTGCGGGAAGGTAAGCCCGTCGATCCTCGCATACTTGCAGAGCATTCCGACCTATCGGCAAAGATGGGACTCCCTCGCTCGACGAGGGGCAGTCGGACACATGACATGGACGAGCCACTCATGTGCGATCTCACCGGCGACATCCGCGGTCATGCGGATGAATTGCTCCAGTTGCCGGAGCTGCTTGGCTACGACCGTCGACGGGGATACCGCTGGGATGGCGAGCAGCAGTTGTCGGACGAGAAGTTCGTGTACGTGAAATCCGCAGCCGTGCGAAGGCCGCGAGAGTCTGCGTAGGGCTGGTCACGCGTTGTTCTTCTCTGACCAGCCTCGGGGCTTGACGTGCCCAGCGAATCTGGGACGATCCATTCCATGCGCACCTGCTACGGCCATAGCGTCCGACTCCCGCGAGGCGATCTGGCATACCTCGCCTTCCGGCTCGCCCTCCAGAAAACGCTTTCCGACATCGAATTGCACCTGGACCTTGAAGAAGAACCCGATCCTCCGGCCGGGTGTCTAATCGAGGTGCCCTTCCTGAAACAGGTGCCGATGCAGGTGCAGGTCGATCTGTTTGGCCGACACGTGGGCTGGGCACCGCGTGCCTGACCCCATCGAAGCGTCGCTTCTGGATGCTGCCGTGGTCTACGCGGCCTGCACGACGGCCAGTCGCATTATCGACCACATGCCCCAGGTACCGGGCATGGGAATGGTCGGAGGAAAGGACTCGGGCACGGCGGCGGGAGGAGGCGTTGAAGCGGTTGGGAAAGATGCCCTCATAGTCTCCAACACCCAAGACGATGATCGCGTGATCGCTGGAAAGCCTCCCGCCCAGTCGGATTCTCCGTCGCACACGGCACCCCGCAGTCCTCCCCACCACTCACCGAACGGCCAATTGATCTTGGCCCTACTCCATGCGCAACACAGACTTGAGGCGCGACACGGGTGTCAACAGCCGCCAGCCCCAACTGCCGTCCAGGAGAATCCAGCCGTGACCAAGAAAGAGATCGCCCGGTCTATCTCCGAGGATCTCGGCCTGCCCCAGTTGCAGGCCAAAGAGATCGTGCAGAAGGTCTTCGACGCCATCGTGCAAACCCTGGCTGAGGAGGGTCGGGTCGAACTTCGCAACTTCGGCGTCTTCCAGGTGAAGCGAAGGGGACCTCGAAAAGCCCGCAACCCGAGGACCGGCGAGAAGGTCTTCGTGCCGGAGAAGTCCGTGGTCACTTTCAAGCCGGGACAGGTTGTGCAGCAGCGGGTCGAGGCACTTCGGCACCGGAAATAACGGCGCCGAAGCGGTTGGCCGGACGATGGCTCAGTCGGAGTCTTCGAGTGCTGTGGAAGCAGCAATTCGCGCGGAGTAGGCAGCAGGGAGAAGGGAGTGAGTCTCAATCCGTGCTCGTGAATGCTCAATCCGCCATTCGTACTCCCTTCTTCCTTCTCCCAACTCCCTTCTCCTGGCTCCGCCACCGATTGAATCGCCGTTGGCAGCGGCGTACAATGGGCCCACGGCGCACGTTCAGTTGACATAGGTCCCCCTCCTGATTTCACAGACGTCATGGCACCCAAGTTCGTCTATTTTGATCTCGGCAAGGTCCTGGTCCACTTCGACGTCGGGCGAATGTATCGGCAGGTCGGCGAGGTGGCGGGCATCGATCCGGCACGGGTCCGCGAGGTGGTGTTCGAGGACGGGCTTCAGGCCGATTACGAGCTGGGCAAGATCTCTGGAGAGGAGTTTCACGCGGCTTTCTGCGAGAAGACGGGCACCCGGCCGGACTATCACGCGCTGGAGCGTGCCGCAAGCGACATCTTCGAGCTGAACGTGGGCATCCTGCCGGTGGTCGCCCATCTGGAAGAGGCCGGATGCCGCTTGGGCGTCCTATCGAACACGTGCCGAAGCCACTGGGAGCACTGCCGGCGCAAGTTCTGCATCGTGGCGGAGTGTTTTCCGGTTTGCGCGTTGAGCTACGAGATCCACGCGGCCAAGCCGAACGCCGCTATTTTCCGTGCCGCCGCCGAGCTTGCCGGCGTGGAGCCGGAAGAGATCCTTTTCACTGACGACACGGCCGAGCACGTCGCGGGCGCCCGGGCCGCCGGCTTCGACGCCGTGCAGTACACCTCGCCACGGCAACTGGCCGCCGAGCTGCGCAGCCGCGGGCTGCGGTTCAACTACTGACCTTCGCAGTCAGGGGAGGCGTGCTCAGCGATCGGTCACGCGGGCAAGTTGGCACGGCTATTGCGTAAGGCGTGGCAGGGATCGGGCCGACGACTGAGACTTCTCCGTCTGGGGGACCGCTCTGCCCACTTGCACGAGCAACTGGTCGCACTTCGAGCGCAGGGACACGATCGCCTCGGAAAGCGCGGCGGCTCGCTGGGCGTCCAGAGTCGCCTGCTCACACTCCCTGGCCGTCTGGCATCCGATCGCTTCGACCTTCTGCCGGAGTTGGCGGGTCTCTACCTCGAGCGAGTCCAGATTCGCCTCCGCCGCCGAGGGTTGCCCGGCCATGCGATTGTCGGGGACTTCCTCTCGGCGGATCACCACGTCGCTCGGGGCATCCAGGCCGATGCGAATCTTGGGGCCGTAGTCGTCGTCCTTGCGAATCGAGATCATGGTGACGACGATGTCGTCCCCGATCAGGATCCGCTCGCCAGGCTTCCGCGTCAAGACGAGCATCGCTAGGCCCTCTTCCGGTAAGGATTCGGCGTTCGGATCGAGGAGGCCGACGTGGCCGCGCAGAAGCTGCCGGTATAACCGCAATCGCGCCGCGCGGCGAACGGGCAAGAGACCGCGAGCCGGTTGTTCCCCGGCGCCAAGCCACGTCCCCGTGAGAGCCTCCGATCCTCGGCCTCTTGATCCCCCGTCCCTGATCCCCCGTCCCTGGACCCGAATACCCCATCCCTGGCACCTGGCCCCTGTCTAGAACACGTACCGGTTGACCACGTTCTCGAACAGCTCTTGCCGACCGCTCTGGTTGGGCTCGGCGTCGCCTTTCCGGAGCATGTACGCTTCGAGCGACTGGAAGTCGTGCTTGCCGGATTCGATCTCGGCGCCCAGCCCCGAGTCCCACGAGCCGTAGCGATCCTCGACCATGCCCGTTAGCTCGCCTCGGGCGCGAATCGCGGCGGCGATCTTCAGGCCCTTGGCAAAACAGTCCATGCCGCCGATGTGGGCGTAGAGCAAGTCGACGGGCTCGAAGCTCTCGCGGCGGACCTTGGCGTCGAAGTTCACGCCGCCGGGGGCGATGCCGCCGTACTTCAGGAAGGCGAGCATGATCTTGGTGCCCAGGTACACGTCGGTGGGGAACTGGTCGGTGTCCCAGCCCAGCAGAAGGTCGCCCGTGTTGGCGTCGACCGAGCCCAGGAAGCCCTGGTAGCCCGCGTATTCCAGCTCGTGCTCCACGTTGTGGCCGGCCAGCGTGGCGTGGTTCGTCTCGATGTTCAGCTTCACGTGGTCCGTCAGGCCGTACGCTCGGAGGAAGTTGATGCAGGCGGCCGCGTCGAAATCGTACTGGTGCTTGGTCGGCTCCTTCGGCTTGGGCTCGAAGTAGAACTGGCCGGTGAAGCCGATCTCTCGGGCGTAGTCGACGGCCATGTGCATGAATCGGGCCAGGTTGTCGAGCTCCCGCTTCATGTCGGTGTTCCAGATCGACTGGTAGCCTTCGCGCCCGCCCCAGAACACGTAGCCTTCGCCGCCCAACTCCTTGGTCACCTCCAGGGCCTTCTTCACCTGGGCGGCCGCAAAGGCGAAGGCGTCGGCGTTCGGGCTCGTGGCGGCGCCGTGCATGTAGCGGGGATTGCTGAACAAGTTGGCCGTGCCCCAAAGCAGCCTGACCCCGGTCCGCTCCATCTCCTCCTTGGCGGCTCTCACGACGGCATCGAGATTCTGGTTCGACTCGGCCAGCGTGGCGCCTTCCGGGGCGACGTCGCGGTCGTGGAAGCAGAAGAAGCCGGCGCCGAGCTTCTCGCAGAACTCGAAGAAGACGCGGAGCCGGTTGACGGCGTTTTCGACCGTGTCCTCGGGCCCCTCCCAGGGGCGGAGCATGGTACCCGGCCCGAAGGGGTCGGCCCCCGTCCCCCGCATGGTATGCCAGTAGGCCACACTGAAGCGGAGGTGGTCCTTCATCGGCTTCCCCTCGACGAGCTCATTCTCGTCGTAATGCCGGAAAGCCAAAGGGTTTTGGGAGTCGGGGCCCTCGAACTTGATCTTCTCGACGTCCGGGAATCCGGGCATGGCTTGTCCTCCGTACCTCCGCCAGCGCTCGGTTGGCATCCGCGGTCGCTGGCCTTTGGGGTCTGTCCAAGGAGAATTTGCGGGTGCCACGGTTGGCTTGGCCAACCGTGCTTCCGGCACTGCTGGACAAGCCAGCAGTGGCACCCAACGTGCAAGGTCGACGTGAACAGACCACCAGGGTCTGTCTCGTTGTGCGTCGAAGCGGGTATCATGCCATAAGTGAGCCTCGCAAACAAGTATCGGCGAGGTTTGGCCTATTGGGGGGATACGTGTCTTGCGGCAACCGCCTCGGTCCTCGGGACCGGTGAAGCGACGCGCCTGAGAACGATGTCCCCTCAAGGTAGGGCAGCCGCCGAGAGTGCACCCGCTTCCCGGAGAATCCCTGATGAGCCTCACCCGTGAACAAGCCGTCGAGCAGCTTCATGCCTGGACGAAGACCGACTCGCTTCGCAAACACGCCCGGGCCGTGGAAATCGCCATGCGCGAGGCGGCCAAACAGTACGGGGGCGAAGACGCCGACGCCGAGCGGTGGGCGATGGCCGGGCTCGTGCACGACGCCGATTACGAGCAGTGGCCCGAGGAGCATCCGCAGCGGATCGTCGACTGGCTCCGCGAGCAAGGCGAGGAGGAGATCGCCTACGCCGTCTCTTTTCATCAGACCAAGTGGGGCCTGGAGCCCAAGACGCCGATGGACCGGGCGCTGTTGGCCTGCGACGAGCTGGCCGGATTCATCATCGCCTGCTGCCTGGTCCGGCCCGACGGCATCGCCTCCCTCGCCCCGAAGAGCGTCAAGAAGAAGATCAAGGACAAGGCGTTCGCGGCCAAGGTCGACCGCGACGTCATCCGCCGCGGCGTGGAGCTGCTGGGCGTCGATCTGGGCGAGCACGTCCAGTTCATGATCGACGCGCTTCGGCCGCACGCGGAGGAGTTGGGGATTGAGGGAACGGGCAAGTGACAAGTCACCCCGGCTGGCTGCTGCTGATCCTCGGTCTGGTGATCGCGGCGATCGGCTCGGCCTGGATTTTCGCCCCAACGATCCCCTGGCTGGGGCGTCTCCCGGGCGACATCGTCATCCAGCGCGGCAACACCCGCGTCTCCTTCCCCATCACCACGTGCATCCTCACAAGCATCGTGCTGAGGGGCCTGTTGTGGCTGATCCGGCGGTTCTTTCACTAGCCCCCTCCGCCTTCATCGGCGGCGGTCAGCCGTGCGGCGCAAGGCATCCTTGGGCTTCCCTATCTCTTCTGAATCTTGGGTTTGCCAAAGGTCATGAATGCATACACGTCCCCGGCGGGGCCACGGTACGCACCTTGAGCATCACATAACAACGTGGCGATCGCCGCCATCTGCCAAGCGTCCTCTTGAGAAGCCTTCCATTCGGCTCTGGTGAGCTTGGCATACCCATGCTCCTTCCCGTACTTGAGAACCTGGGTGGCGTGTCTGGTCAGACTCTTCTCGACATGCGGATTGTTCCACGCCCAAAGCCAGGTACCCTTGGATGCGTCAAAGGAACCGATGATCTGGGCCTCGCAGGTGACAACTTTGTCAGGGAAGGTGAAGATGAGGATGCCATCGTCTTGATTCAGATCCCACCGGTCCGAGTTGCCCAGCCCCCATGCGGCTTGATGGCCCAACGTCTTGGCCCGCAGCTCGTTGACGGCCTTCTCTGCGAGCTCGTGGAAGGCCGCATCGTTGCTCTCTTGTGCGGAATATTGAAATGTTCCCAGCAACTCCAGCGGAGCCCCCTCTTTGGGAGACTCTGGAATGACCAGGCGGCTGTAATCCAGATCATAGTAGAGGACAAATGACTTGTACTTTTCCTGGGATATCTTCGAGATCCGGTCGGACAGGTCGGTGCTGATGATAGACCCCCGTAGGGATGAGCGGATTTCCGCTTCCAGGTTCGAGTCAATCGTTCCGTATTCGATGGCATCGACGTCAATCGGTCCAAATCCCACATCCGAGCGAAATCCGTCGGGATGAGCGCTGAGGTAGTCCTGAAGCGCCTCTTGCGAGTCAAGCGTCGATACCCATATCGTCACCAATCCCGGACGTTTCACGCGTGAGACATCCGTCTCGAGATCGACTGGGATGAAGCCATAGATCCACAGGATCAGAAAGGCGACGACGGCGGTTATGGCGGCCGTTGCAAGCGAGGTGAACGGCCATGCGATCAGCCCGATGATGATCGCAACAATCGCCCACATCGGAGTCGCTTCCTTGAAATGGACTTGGCAATGGTGCAGCCACAGTCTGAGGAATCTGGAAACCATTTGTCCCTGACGCTCCTCAATGAACTGGAGGTCCCTTGCGGGCTCGGCCCGGTCCGACCACACGGAACCGGAGTCAGCCGGCGGCACCGCTCGGTTCCTGCGTAGCGATCGGCACGTCGCCGGCGGGCGACGATTTCAAGAGCGCGCCGGCGGTGTCCACGTCGAGGACCAGGTGGGTCCACAACCGGAGACTCCGCTCGGTCAAGAGCGGCTTGAGGGCGTCGGTCTTCAGCGCGCCGCACTCCCCGCAAGGCCGGGCCAGCAGGACGACGTGCTTCCCCTCCGTCTGGGCGATCCTGGCCAGGTCCGAGAGCTCGAACAGGGTCACGGCCCTCACGGGGCACTCCTCCAAGATCGGCCCGGTCGCCGCGTAGGGCCGAAACTGGACGTCGCCGGTCCAGCCTGCATCGAGCATGCGCCGGATCGTGTCGGGGTCGAGCTCGCCGGCGTCGATCAGGTGTTCGAGAAACTGGCGAAGCATTCCGTGCTCGTCGTGGGCCCAGGCGAAGGAGGTGACGACGATATCGATCTCGTCGGCCCGCTCGAATGCCTTCTGCACCCCGGGGCTCTTCCGGATCCGCTCGTAGTCGTCGTTGGGGACAATCGTGTGCGAGAACAGCGCGACGAACTCCACCTTGGTCAGGGCGCCGTCGAAATAGTTGAAATACGTGATCGGTGATCTCTGAGGTTTGTCGACCTGGAAACCGCCCGCCGACAAGGCGTGGAGCACCAGGCTGGGACAGTCCGGGTCGGAGCGGATCCGATCGGCGAGGTGTCGGGCGACCATCATCGCCGAATAGCCGGCTCCCAGGCCGATGTGAACGGGTCGCTTCTCGCGGCCGATCTTCTCCACCAGGGAGAGAACCAACTCGGCCCCGGCGGAGGTCACGTGCCGGATCGCCTCGGGGCTGCGGACATTGACGACTTGGACCTCTCGCTCGTCGCCCAGCTCGCGGCCCACGTGGTACGTGTCGGCGATTCGCTGGGCCAGATGCAGTTCGCGGGGGGGTTGCAGGAAGAGGAAACGCCGCCGGGCCGCCTCCCAGAACAGCGGGTAGATCTTCTCCCGTGTCAGATCGTCCCTGCCCCATCGCTCTTTCAGCCAATCGGCGATCGCTGCGGCGGCCCCCTTTCTGCCGCCGTCGGCGTTGAGCGACTGCGGGTTGTATTGCTGGTCGAGCTGCGACAGGAAGCGGTCACAAACGGCAAACACCAGTTCGTCGGTTTCCTGCGACGGATGCCAACGTTTCTTCTTCGGCATGGCAACCTCCCCGGTTTTCCCCCACCACTGCCACGGGGCTGGACAAGATCGAACAGACGGTCCGGCTACGAACGAGGCTCGAATGGCTCTCCCGACCGCCCCATGAATCTAACAATCCGGCAGTGCGGTCGCAAGGAGCCCCCCGCCAGCCGGGGCACGCGGCCTTCTTCTCCTTACACCCGAGCACGCGCGCGCAGCCTTTCGGCCGCTTGGGCGTCGACGCGGACGCCGCGCGAGTCGTGCTCATCCGTCGACGGACCAAGCGTTTGGCACGCACTGCCCGCGGCTTGCGGATCGGCGATTCGGAGGCGATAATGCGCCACGCCTCCATTGGCTTCGCACGTAGGAAGGACGTCCCGATGCCCGACGACTACCTCGATTTTCGCAGTGACACGGTGACCCGGCCCACGCCGCCGATGAGGGCGGCCATGGCCGACGCAGCGGTGGGGGACGACGTTTTCGGCGAAGACCCGACCGTCAACCGCCTCCAAGAGCGGGTGGCCGAGGTGCTGGGCAAGGAGGCGGCGATCTTCGTCTCTTCCGGCACCATGTCGAACCTGATCGGGGTCCGCTTGCACTGCAAGCCGGGCGACGAAATGATCTGCGAGGCGGGCTGCCACATCTACAACTACGAACAGGCCGGCTACGCGCAACTGAGCGGCGTGGCCGTGCGACCGGTCGAGGGCGATTACGGCGTGATGCGGGTCGAGCAACTCAAGGACCTCATTCGGCCCCTCGACGCCCACCAGGTCCGCACGCGGCTCGTCTCCCTGGAAAACACCCACAACCGGGGCGGTGGTCGGATCCTGCCCTACGAGACGGTCGAGGCCGTTTGTGATTGGGCCCGACAGGCCGGCTTGGGAACCCACCTGGACGGCGCCCGGCTGTTCAACGCCGCGGTGGCCACGGGCATTCCGGCCGACCGGTGGGCCCGGCACTTCGACACGGTCAGCGTCTGTTTCAGCAAAGGGCTCGGCGCGCCGGTCGGCTCAGCCCTGGCCGGACCCCGCGATCTCGTGGCCGAGGCCGTTCGGCACCGCAAGGTGTTGGGCGGGGGGATGCGTCAGGCGGGCGTGATCGCCGCCGGGGCTTTGTACGCGCTCTCGAACCACGTGGACCGGCTGGCCGACGACCACGCCAACGCCCAGCGCCTGGCCGAAGGAATCCGCCCAATCGACGAGCTTCGGCTCGGCCCCGACCGGGTCGACACCAACATGGTCTTCTTCCGCGTCGATCCGGCGTGGGGCACCGCGCGGGAGTTCTCCGACCAGCTCCGAAAGCGGGGCCTGTTGATGCTTCCCATCGCCCCGACCAAGATTCGGGCCGTGACGCACTTGGACGTCGACCGCGCCGACGTCGACCGGGCGATCGCGATCATCCAGGACGTTGCGCGACGTGCCGGGTAGCGCGCATCGACGGTGACGCCTAGCCCTGTGGCCCCAAGACCATTCTCTCCAGTGCGCCAATGAGCGAGGGCAGATCGCCGGTCAGTATCTCCCAGAGGATGTCCAGATCGATCGTATCGTATCCGTGAATCAGACGATTTCGCAAGGCGACGATCTCCGACCAGGGGATCTCCGGACGCTCCGCCCGTCGCGATGGAGAGACACGACCGGCCGCCTCGCCCATAATCTGAAGAAGCTGCACCAGAGCAAGCGTCAACACGCGCTCGACGTCGAGATCCTCCCTCGCACGGCCTTCGACGAAGCTCACTGCCTCCCGCGCGTGATCGAGCATTTGACGCAGGCTGACCGAGTCGTCATGGCGCGGCATACAGCACCTTTGCCTCTCGAAGGACCTCCTCCCGGAAATGGCGATTCAGGAATCCCGGCGTGTTCAAGTCGACCTTCCTCCCCAACAGCTCCGACAACTCCTCCTGCATCCGGAAGAAGGTTAGCCCGGGCGTATGCCCCGGCTGGAACTCCACCAGCACGTCGACGTCGCTTTGCGCGGTGAAATCCTCTCGGAGGACCGAGCCGAACAGCGACAGTCGCCGAATGCGATGCCGCCGGCAGAACTGCGAGATGCTCTCCAAAGGGATGTCGATCGCTTCCGGCCCCATTGTACGTACTTCCGCCGGTATGGCCCTCAAACGAGTCCCAGGCGCAACAGCCTAGCCCGGGAAACGGAACACGCGGTCCGACGAAGCCACGTTTCGCCTCGCACGGACGGACAACGCCTATGATGCTCGCGAGTGGTCTCCGTATCGCCTCGCAGATCAAGGGGACGCCGTGGCCACGAATGTCAGTCGCTCGCCAACGGGCGTATCCATTTCTACCACACCGCGTCCGTCGGGGGCAAGCTCAATCGGCTTCTTACCGGCCCGCCGAACGCAGATCGTCGGCCACGGGCTCAAGAGCCGTAATCGGCCGCCGACGGTTGAGCTGATCGTGACCTGGGTGATCCGACCGCCTTTCTGCTCGGCGGAGACGAGGAATCCACCCTGCGCACGCAACTTGTCAAACCGGGCGTCACGCTCCTTCGGCCACGCCGGGAAGACGCGGACCACGTCGCCCACGCTCTGGACGAGCAACTCGCTGACGGCCATCGACGCGCCGAACTGCTCGGTGTAGTGCCCATAGCGATTGAAGCCGTAACGGGGCTCGTTGCGGTTGAGCGTCAGCGTGCCGTTGGGGCGCAGCCGGGCATCCAACTCCTCACGCATCCAATCGAGCGTGCCGGGCATGCTCAGCCGGGCCCGGGCGACCGAGAGGATGATCGCCGAGTTGTTCCCGTTCCACTTCAGCCCGTCGATGGTCCGGGCGAACCGCTCCTTCTCCGCCGCCGGCGACCACCACGTGACCACGTCGCCCGGAAAGACCGGGACCGCCGGCACCGCGATGTTGTAGCTGATCGGCGGGGCGTCCTCCACGTCGACCACGATGGGCGGCGCGTCCCCACTCGTAGGATACGGCGGCAGCCGCGAGAGGGCCCACTTCCATCGGCCTACCAACTCGGCGTCGCGACCAAGTGTTTCCGCCCCCTCGATCGCCGCTTCGAGCGTGTAGCGGAACATGGCGACGTCGAACGTGCAGTTGCGGTTGCGCTCGAAATCCTTGGTCCACCCCCAATGCTCGGGCGACACGCTGGGGGCCAGCACCGAGAACTCGTCGCCGTCGCACTGGTCGAGGAAGTCGGCATAGAACGAAGCCACGTCGCGAACGGCCGGGTAAGCCGTCGTTTCCAGGAACTCCCGGTTGGGCTCGTACTTGTAGTGCCACCACAACGGCTGCACCGTGAACCCGGACACGCCGAGCGAAAAGCCCCAGACGTGATGAAGGTACTGCCGCCCGCCCGGACTGCGGCACCGGGCCGGATCGGGCGGCTCGTAGGCGAACAGCACGTGCGGGTAATACGCCCCCTTCATCGAGAAGACGCGCCGGGCGAGCCAGCGTGCCCGGGGGAAGTACTCGCGAATCAGCCGGTCGTACGGCTCGGCCAGCTCGGGATGGTTCGTCACGTACGCCGACCAGAACGTCTGCTGGATGTTGTAGTTGGTGTGGTAGTCGCCGTGCCAGGCCGGATGGTCGTCGATCAGGCTGGCGAACAGCCCCGGGGCGATCGATCCGGGCTTGCTGACGCAGCGGAGGAAATAGAGGTTGCGATACCACATCGCCTGAAACGCCGCATCGTCGATCTCGATTCCGCTCGCCGACCAGAACCGGGCCCACTGGGCCTCGTGACGGCGCACCTGCTCGGGCGCGTCCTCCTCGACCGTCGATCGGGCGAGTGCGATCGCGGCCGCCAACGGGTCGGCCGCCTCCCGGCTGGTGACGATCGCCACCGCCTTCCACTCGCCCCGCGAGGCCACCGCCACGGCGAAGCTCATTCCCGGCCAATCCAAATCGCCGGGGATCTCTTGGCGAAGCCACGCCACGCCGTCCTGTTCTCCGGAGGCCGCCGTCGGAATATCGGCCGACTTGAGTGGCACCAACTGCAAGCCGGTCGACGCCTTGATCAACAGCACGTTGCGGTCGGCCAGCGCCCGGATTTCCGCCTTCGGCACCACGCCCGCGGAACCGGCCACCTCCGCCACGGCGCGGGCCAGATCGAGCCGGGCCGGGCAGGTCGGCGCGTCGAGATCCTCCAGGGCCACCGGAAGCACGCCGCCCGGCCCCTCGAAGACCACTTCGGCGAAGCGATTCTCCGCCCGGGCGCCGTCCTCGGTCCACGTGTACAGAATCAGCCGCTCGACTTCCTTGCCCGGCGGCAGCGCGCACGTCACGTCTTCCGAGTCGATGGGCGTCTCGGTCCAGCCGCTCTTGAAGACCATCGCTCCCTCCCGGTCCATCACGTCGACGTAGTATCGCGCGTTCTCGGTGCCGGAGATCTTCAGGCGGAGCCGATCGTACTCGTCCGTGCTGATTCCGACGGGCTCCAGCGAATAGCCGTTGGAAGCCTCCGGGCGCCCCGCAATGCTCATCACCGCGGCGGAGTCGCGGTATTCCCACGCGTTGTGCGTGCCCTCGGAGCGGATCCGCCGCCAGACCGGCTTGGTCGGGCGATCGCTCAGCACGAGGCGTCCGCAGGCGCGCGGGCACGGATACGCATGAGCATGGTAGCTGTCTTCGCCCTGGCTCCCCCAGCCTTCCTCCAGGATCGTGGAACGTCCGCCGTGCGCGGGGTCCTCTTGGGCGGCAAGTCGCTTGAGGAGGTCGAGCGTGGGCAGCGGCGGATCGAGCGCGGAATCGAGCCGGGCGTCCCAAACGTCGTTCTTGGTCAGCGTCAGCACCAGGCTTCCGCCCTCGCTGTAGACGAGCGTGTTGACGTCTCCGTTGCCGAGAAGAAGCGCGTAGTCGAGGACGTCGTCGAGCCGGTCGACGGAAATCGCGGCGGCGTCCAACGCATGGGGGAACGGGACGGCGGTCCCGTCCGCCCAACCGACTGCGTTGTGCAGTAGCGTCAGTACGACGGCAGTCAAGATCGTGATGCGTTTCATCGGCAGTCCCCGTCGCTTCGTTGGCCAGCCCGTGCATGGGGCCGTCTGCAACCAGCCTCTCCATTACGCCAGCGTGCGATTATACGTCGCACGCCACTTGCGTGTCCAACCTCGGCGGATTGGCGGGGAGCATGTCCTGGACGTGTCGTTTCCCCGTGCGGCGCTTGCCAAGCGGCCGGCGACCCGCGACAATGCCGAGCACTGGCGAGACGCCAGTGGCACCCGACCGTGCAACCTTTTCCACGTTCCGCTTAGCGTGGAGCGCCGCCTGTGGAGAGGAAGCCTGAACGCCAGGAGGTCTTAGCAATGCGCACCTTGTGCACCGTTCTGTTTCCACTGTTGCCCGCCGTCTGCCTCGCGGCGGACCTGACGCTGGACGAAAGCCCCGCCGGCGACGGCGACTGGGGATATCGGCCCGCTTCCGCGGCCATTTCCCAAATGACTCCGCCCAGCTTCTCGTGGCGACCGCAGAAAGGGATCGTCTCCTGGGAGTTGCAGTGCGCCCCGGGAGAGGATTTCGAGACGATCGAGTATCGCGCTTCCGGGGTCGAGTTCAACGTCCACTGTCCGCCGCGAGCCTTGCCGCCGGGCAAGTACACGTGGCGCTACCGCGGGGTCGATTCCGAGGGCAACCAGACCAACTGGAGCCGGCCTCGCACGTTCACCATCCCCGACGGCGCCGTGGCCATGCCCATGCCGCCGCGAGAGGAGCTTCTGGCGCGGATCCCCAAGTCCCATCCGCGGCTGTTCATCCGGCCGGAGGACTTGCCGCGTTTCGGCGAGCTTGCCCGGGGCGCGATGAAGGACCGATTCGAGGGGTTGGTCGCTCGCTGCGAGCAGTTGGTCAAGACCCCCCCGCCGACCGAGGAACCCCCCAAATATCCGCCCGGCACGGAGCGCCTCAGCGAAGAGTGGCGCAAGACGTGGTGGGGTAATCGCGAGTATACCGTCAAGGCGCTCGACGGCGCCGCCACGCTGGCGTTCACGCGTCTGCTGGGCGGCAAGGAGGAGTACGGGCAGCTCGCCAAGCGAATCCTCCTCGACTGCGCCAAGTGGGACCCCAAGGGCGCCACCGGCTACCGCTACAACGACGAAGCCGGCATGCCCTACGCCTATCACTTCTCCCGCACGTACACGTTCGTCCACGATCTGTTGACCGAAGAGGAGCGCCAGCGGTGCCGCGAGGTGATGAAGGTCCGCGGGGACGAGATGTACGGGCACCTCTGTCCGCGGCACCTGTGGCGACCCTATTCCAGCCACAGCAACCGGGCTTGGCACTTCCTGGGCGAGGTGGGGATCGCCTTTCTGGACGAGGTCGAAGGGGCCGACGACTGGGTCTGGTTCGCGATGAACGTCTTCCACAACGTCTACCCCGTCTGGTGCGACGACGACGGCGGCTGGCACGAGGGCACCAGCTACTGGAACAGCTACGTCAGCCGCTTCACCTGGTGGGCCGACGTGATGCGCGCCTCCATGCGAATCAACGCCTACGACAAGCCCTATTTCTCCAGGGCCGGCTACTACCCGATGTACCTCATGCCGCCGAACAAGGTCGGCGGAGGGCTGGGCGATCTGGTCGCCGGCCGGCGCGCCGCGCAGAACGTGCCGCTGGTAAGCATCCTGGCGGCGCAATCCGGCAACGGGCACTGGCGATGGTACGTCGACCAGATGGGCGGCCTTCAAGAGACCCCCGGCTACGTCGGTTTCATCCGCGGCACGCTTCCCAAGGTCGAGCCCAGGGAGCCCGACGACTTGCCCTCCTCCCGGCTGTTCCGCGGCACCGGGCAGGCCTACCTCAACAGCACGATCCGCGACGCCGACGACGACGTGCAAGTCGTCTTCAAATCAAGCCCCTTCGGCACACAGTCGCACGGGTACGAGGCCAACAACTCGTTCCTCCTTTGGGCATACGGCCAGCGCCTGTTGATCCGCAGCGGGTACCGCGACATCTACGGCAGCGACCATCATAAACGTTGGATGTGGAGCACCCGAAGCGTCAACAACATCACGGTCGACGGCCACGAACAGGGCCGCCGCACCGCCGCGGCCAAAGGGCGAATCACCGCCTTCCAGACCACGCCGGCGATCGACGTGGTGGTCGGCGAGGCGGGCGACGCGTACGTCGGCGAGAAGACCGACGACAATCCGCAGGGCAAGGTGCTCGACCGCTTCACCCGCGCGATCCTGTTCGTCAAGCCGGAGCTGATCGTCGTCTTCGACCGGCTTGTGGCTCGCCGACCGTCGAGGTTCGAGTACTGGCTGCACGCGCTCAACGAGATGGCCGTCACCGATCAGCACGACGTCGAAGTCTGCGCCGGCGACGTGGTCTCTGCGATCGACTTCCTCGCGCCGGAGGGGCTCACGTTCTCTCAGACGGACCAGTACGACCCCAACCCGCGCCCCCGCATCAAGCTCCGCGAGTGGCACCTGACTGCGACCACGCCGGCGAAGTCGAAGGCGATTGAGTTCGTCACGATCATGCGCCCGCATCGGGCCGGCGAAAAGGTGCCCGGCGAGGCGAAGCTCCGGCGGATCGACGGCGGCTACGTGCTCACGGCCGCGCTCACCGACGGCCGGGTCGTGGCGCTTCTGCCCACCGACGATTCGGCCACGCTCACCGCCGAAGGGCTGGAAACGCCGGGCAAGATCGTCGTCGAGCGGAGACGCCCGGACGGCTCCGTGGTCCAGACCGTGCAATTGGAGGAGT
>Ga0307380_10004371_pt1 | contig 19146 bp, 14 predicted proteins | sample UN3MG_FD_202239 | JGI IMG/M metagenome (GOLD analysis project Ga0307380, IMG submission 202239) | Soil microbial communities from Risofladan, Vaasa, Finland - UN-3 | ecosystem: Environmental > Terrestrial > Soil > Coastal area > Acid sulfate soil | place: Finland: Risofladan, Vaasa | collected... | reverse complement strand
GACGAGCTGCCTACTCGCGCGGCAGCTCGTCGATTTTGGCAGCCAGGATGAAGTCGCTCTCGGTCAGCCCGTCGATCTTGTGCGTGAAGATCTTGATGCCGACCTTGCCCCAGGTCAGGCAGATGTCGGGGTGGTGACCTTCGGCTTCGGCGACCTCGCCAATCCTGTTCACGAACGCCAGCGCCGTGACGAAGTTCGGAAACGTGTAGTTCTTTTCCAGGTGGTGCTGGTCACTGACGTTCCAGCCCTCGAGCTGATTCAGCAACGGCCCAATCTGATCGCCCTTCAGCGCAGGGACACCGCCGCGGCAAGGGACGCATGTTCTCGCGGATAGTTGGGACATCTTTGCTCCTCTTCGTCTGTCGCGAATGCACGCCAACAGTTCTCGGAGGTGAGCCTACTGGCGGACACCTTCAATGGCGACGGTCAGGCGGACCTCATCGCCGACCGGGCCGATCATGTTGGTCATGCCGAAGTCGCTCCGCTTGATGGTAAAGACCGTCTCGAAACCGGTGCGGTAGCCGCCCCAGGGGTCCTTGCCGGATCCAACCCGCTCCAGCTTGACTGTCAGCGGCTTGATGACGCCGTGCAGCGTCAGGTCGCCGGTCACCTCGTAGCTGTGGTCGCCGGCCTTCCTGAGGCTGCGACTCTTGAACGTGACAAGCGGGTATTTCTCGGCGTCGAAGAAGTCGGGGCTTTTGAGGTGCTTGTCACGGTCGGCGTTGTTAGTGTCGATATCCTCGACCTTTATCTGGATGTCCAGCGAAGCGGCCGACGGATTCTCGTCATCGAACACGAAGGTCCCCGCCACGCCGTTGAACCGGCCGTGGAAGTAGCTCACATCCAGGTGCTTGATGCGGAACAGGACGCTCGAGTGGACGGGGTCGGCCTTGTACGTCTTGGCTTCCGCCCCGGGTTCGCTTGGCGGCGGAACGACGGACAGAAGCAGGCTCGTTCCGACAGCAATCGCATGCCAGAGTGCCATTTGGCTTTCCTTTCTTGGGTCTAACGCTCGAACACGGAGAATCATGGTTATTAACCGCGAGATGGCTGGATCTGTTCCCGTCGCCCGAGCTGAGGCTGCCGGCCAGATTCCCGCAACGGGTGTCGTTCAGGCCTGAGGGCCCCGACGTGCCATAGGACTACGCCCGGCGGCGTGAAGCGCCGGGCGTTCGAGGGTGATGGGAACCTTGATTCCCAGGTCCGTGTCGAGGACTAGTCCGCCCGCAGGCCGAGGGTGTCTGCGAGAATCCGCGGGCTGTTCAACTGCCCGACCGGGAAGACTTCCGGGTCCAGATCGGCCACGCGGAAGCCACGCTCGCCGGCCACGTCCCAGGCATCGCCCGCCGCGATGTCCATTACGCTGTCGGCCTGGTTCGTGTGGTGCAGCCCCAGCAGGTGTCCGAGCTCGTGGCTGGCGCTGTTGCCGATCATCTGCCCCATCTGCTGCGCGTCCAGTTTCATGGTCCAGTACGCGGCGAAGTGCTCCACGAACACGATCGCGTTCTGACCCGAATCGGCGTTGTAGCCGTCCACGTTGTCGGCCAGCCCGAGCAGGGCCTCGTCGTCGTAGCCGAAGTGGATCGTCGCGTGCGGCTCGGCGGGCTCGACCGTCTCGTCCGACGTGAGGAAGGTCACGTCGTAGTCGGCATAGACGCTGCGCAGCGTTTCCACGATCGCCTGCTTGATCTCGTCGGTCGCGCCCGCATAGGCCTGGCCGAGGACGATGGCGTCGAACGAGCCAAACGTCATCCCCTCGTGATCGCCAATCGTCAGATTCGCGACGCCGGCAAAGTCCAGCCAGACGAGCTGCGGCCGCGGCGGGGGAATCTCGGCATCGGCCGTACGGCTGACGCGGTAACGGTAGGCGCCGCCGGCCTGCCCGGGGACCGTCCCGACGCCCACGAAGACGGCCGCGCACTCGTGCCGCATGGTGTGCGTCAGCGGCGAATGCGCCGTCTTGGTCGAGCGGGCCAGCAGGTGCATGTTCTCGTCGAACAGCGCGACCACCATGCGGCCGTCGGACGGGCTCTCCTGCTCGATCACCCAGCGATCACCGGCCTGGCTCGGACCGAAGGCGAAGATCTCGTAGTCGCCCTCGCCGTTGACCTGACCGCTGAGGATCACAGCTTGGTCGTTGCTGTCGAGGTAGATCGTTTCCAGTTGCGACCCGCGTGAAGCGGCTATGACGGTCGCCTCGCCGCCGGCTTCGGCCGACACGATGCCCATCCCGCTCAGCGTTTCCTCGTCGAGCAGCCCGCCTTGTGGGGCACAGCCGACCAGCAGCGGGGCAATGGCTGCCCATAATGGGAAATGCATTGGAGGATCTGCGTACCGCACGCATTCGGTGTTGCTGCTCTTCGCGTTCACGGCGTCTTGCGCGGCGCTCACGTTTTCCGGCCTGCTCGCTCCGTGAAGCCGCTGGGCGTCTGGAACGAGGCGCTCTGAAAGAACTCGCCGGAAGAAGCGCCTAGCGACGGCTCGCCCCCGTACGCCATAGCCCGCGGCGCGGCCCCGGCTCTCCAAGCCATGTCGTCTCGGGCGCTCCCTCGGCCAACCGGCGCGTTTAGGATCGGCATCGACTACACGGGACTGGATTGCGGCGGTCGATCCTGCGCTCGGTGTCGTCTACACAGGTCGAATGGCGACGACCCGCACGACGCGGGATCGTAGGCAGGGTCCAGCAGCGACGCGCGGCCGGGTTGCGGGTCTGTCGTTCATCGCGCAGATTTGGCGCGAACTGGCAGCGATATTTCTGTTGGCCGTCCGCGCCGGGATGGGCGGGCAACTCAACTATAGGACGTTGCTGAACTGATCGAGCGCTTCGGGGTTGGCCAGGGCGTCGCGGTTGCTGACGTCTTCGCCGTGGATGATTTGCTGGACGGCCAGCTCGACCTTCTTGCCGCTGATCGTGTGCGGGATGGCGCTGACCTGGCGAATGTGACGCGGGACGTGGCGCTTGGTGGCACCGGCGGCGATCGCGTCGCGGATTTGCTTCGTCAGCTCACGCGCGAGCGTCAGCCCTTCGCGGAGCACGACGAACAGGGCAATCTCCACGTCGCCGCCGTTGATGCGCTTGCCGACCGCGATGCTGTCCAGCACCTCTGGCAGGGCCTCGACGATGCGGTAGATTTCGGCGGTGCCGATGCGGACGCCACCGGGATTGAGCGTGGCGTCGGAGCGGCCGTAGACGATTACGCCGCCGGTCTCGGTGATCTCGATAAAGTCCCCGTGTCGCCAGACACAGGTGTTTGGGTAGTGCTCGAAGTACGCGGCGCGGTACTTGGTACCGTCGGGATCGTTCCAGAAGCCGACCGGCTGTGAGGGGAACGGCGAGCAGCACACCAACTCGCCCTTCTGACCGATGACCGAGCGGCCGTTCTCATCCCACGCCTGCACATCCATCGCCAGCCCGCGGCACTGGATCTCGCCGGCGTAGACCGGCAATATCGGATTGCCGAGGATGAAGCACGAGATGATGTCCGTGCCACCCGAGATGGACGACAGTTGCAGGTCAGCTCTGATCTCGTCATACACCCAGCGGAACTGCTCCTCGCTGAGCGGCGAGCCGGTAGAGAGCAGCGCCCGCAAGGCGGACAGGTCGTGCTCGTGCCCGGGTCGCAGACCAGCTTTTTGGCACGCGGCGATGAATTTCGGGCTGGTGCCGAAGACGTTGATCTTCAGCCGCTCGACCAGCTCCCACAGCCGCCGCGGGCCCGGGTGCATCGGGTTCCCCTCGTACAGCACCACCACCGCCCCGACGCCCAGCGAGCTCACCAGCCAGTTCCACATCATCCAGCCGCAGGTGGTGAAGTAGAAGATGCGCTCATCACGGCGGAGGTCGGTGTGCAGCATGAGTTCCTTCATGTGTTGCAGGAGCGTGCCGCCGAGCCCGTGGACGATGCATTTCGGCACACCGGTCGTGCCGGAGGAGTACATGATGAACAGCGGGTGATCGAAGGGGACCTCGGTGAAGCGCAGCGGTGGCGCGGGCCGCTCGGCCGGGCCGAGGAAATCCCGCCACAGCACCGCCGATCGCAGCCCGGAGATGTCCGGCCGTTCGTCCAGGTGGGGCACCACGACGACCCGCCGGACGCTCGGCAGCCTCCCGAGCAGCTCGCGCGCGCGGTCGAGGATTTCAAGGCGTTTGCCGCCGTACGTGTATCCGTCAGCGACCACCAGCACGGTCGGCTCGATCTGCCCGAAGCGATCGAGCACCGCGTTGACGCCGAAGTCTGGCGAGCAGGACGACCAGACCGCACCGAGACTGGCGGCGGCCAGCATCGCGATGACCGTCTCGGGTGTGTTGGGCAGGTACCCGCCGATGCGGTCGCCGCGTTTGACGCCGGCCTGCCGGAGGGCGTCGGCGCAGCGCGCGACCTCGTCGCGCAGTTGGCGGTGCGTCAGGCGAGCGGACCGGCCGAGTTCGTTTTCGAACAGGATCGCGTCATGGTCGTCGTCGAACCGCAGCATGTGCCGGGCGTAGTTCAGCGTCATTCCGTCGAACCACTTGGTGCCGAGCATGCCCTCGCCGCTGACGACGCTTCCGTACGGGCTGGACGACTCGACGCCCACGAATTCCAGCAATTCGGCCCAAAAACGGTCTTTGTGCTCGATTGACCAGCGGCGCAGCGTCTCCCACTCCGGGGCAATCTGGTAGTGCTGCGCGACGCGGGTCAAGAACGCGTACATCTGCGACGCGCGGGTGCGCTCCGCCGACGGTTCCCACAGCTTCGGGCGGACGGGTTTCATCCGTGAACCTCCGCTTGCCTTGTGCCGCGTGGCCCGAACCCGCAACGGTTATGCGACCGATCATTCTAGCAGGCGCGTGTGCCGCCGTCGTGGGGGGCCGACCCTTGACGTCGGCCCGCTATTGCGAGTCAACTTGCGACATGGAGACGAGCGTTCCGGCTTCCGGACAGGCCTCCGACGAGCGCGTCCGGCGCTACCTGACCAACCTCGGCGTGCTCTATCGTCACGATCCCGGGCTGGCGGCACAGATTGACGCCCTGCCATTCGCGCAGACCCCGCCGCTGGAGACGGCCCGCGACGGCCACGCCACGGTCCGGCTCGAGGCGGACGACGGCCAGGCGGTTTACGTACACAGTCGCTACCGCCCGCTCGAGGAAGCCCGCAAGTTCGTCGAGGGTCTCACCCAGGTCGAGAACCCCACTTTCGTGATCGCCGGGCTAGGCCTCGGCTACCATTTGCCGGAGCTCGAGCGACGGTTCCCGCGCCCCGTGCTCATCGTGGTCGAGGACAACCTGGGCCTGATCAAGGCGGCATTTTGCACGGTGGACCTTTCGCACCTGATCGGTGAGGGGCGGGTGATCTTCCTCACCGTGGCTGAAAAGCCTCATCTGCACGAAAAGCTGAGCGCGTGCAATGCCGACCTGATGCTGGGAATGCACTTCGTCACGCTGCCGCACGCCAAGCGCTATCACGAGCGCTTTCACGCGCAGGTCCGCGCGCTGCTGACCGATTTCGTGTCGTATTCGCAGCTTCAAGTGGTGACACTGCTGAAGATCGCCCGCGTCACCTGCAAGAACGTGCTCTTCAATCTGTCCGACTATCTCGCCAGTCCCGACATCGAGCGGCTCAAGGGCCGGGCAGCCGGTTTCCCGGCAATCGTCGTCGCCGCCGGGCCCTCACTCGCCCGAAACATCGACCAGCTCGGCGAGCTGCGCGAGCGGGCAGTCGTGATCGCCGTGCAGACCGTCTTCAAGCCCCTGCTGGCGCTGGGCCACACCCCGCATTTCGTGACCAGCCTCGATTACCACGCGGTTTCGGCGGAGTTTTTCCGCGGCCTCGAGGACGTCGGCGATTGCATCCTGGTCGCTGAGCCGAAAGCCACCTGGGGTGTGCTGGACCTCTACGCAGGCCGGGCCTACGTCCTGTCCCACCCGTTCGTCGATGACTTCCTGCGCGAAGTCGGCCCCGCCCGGGCCGGCCTCAAAGCCGGCAGTACCGTTGCCCATCTGGCGTTCTACCTGGCGCAGCACCTGGGATGCGACCCGGTCATTTTCGTCGGCCAGGATCTGTGCTACTCCGAAGGCCTGTACTACCCGCCGGGAATGCCCATCGAGAAAACCTGGCACCCGGAGTTGGGCCGCTTCCAGACCGTCGAGATGAAGCAGTGGGAGCGCATCGTCCGCAACCGTCCGATTCTCCGCGTCGTTAAGGACATTCAGGGCCGCGACACCTACTCCGACAACCAGCTTTTCACCTACGCCGAGCAGTTCCAGTCCGACTTCCTCTCCTCGCCGCAGCGCATCATTCACGCCGGCGAAAGCGGGATGCGTCTGGCGGGGACGGAGGTGATGCCGCTGCGCGCGGCCGCCGAGAAGTTCTGCACGCGGCCGCTGCCCGCAGGCCTGTTCGCCGACCGGCCACCGGCGGCAGGCGAATGGAAGGCGCGCGCGGTTGGGGCCCTGGATAGCCGGCTCGTCGAGCTGCGCGAGGTAAAGGACATCGCCGTAGAGATGCGCGGCCTGCTGGCCAAGCTCGTCGGGCTGGTCTCGCAGCCGAAGGAGTTCAACCGCGTCGTGGTCCGCGTGGATGAGCTGCGCACACTCATGCAGCGGCATGAGCGGACATACAAGTTGGTGTTGAACGTCTCCCAGCTGGCCGAGTTGCGCCGGCACACCGCCGACCGCCGCTTGGGTGAGCCCGAGCAGGAGACGCCCGACACGGCGCGCCGGCGTCTGGCGCGTGACCAGGAGTTCGTGGACGCGTTCATCGACGGCTGCGAGTATCTGGAGGGCGTGCTGCCCGACGCCGTCCGCCGCCTGCAAGAGCGCCTGCCATGAAGATTGTCGCCGCCGTCTTTGCCGACTTTGCCGAGACCTTCCTCGGCGGCCCGTCGCAACTGGCGACGCGGATAGGCTCGCGCAGCGTGCTGGAGCACACGTTGACGCGGCTGATGCGCGTGACGGGGCTCGCGGGTCGCTGTCTGGTCGTCCGCCCGCGCGACGAGCAGCCGGCACGGGCAGTCGTCAGCGGGCTCGGTCTGGAGCAGACCATCGACGTGCTCGCCGTTGATGACGGTGTGCGGCCCCGACGCCGGCTCGTCCGCTCCGCGCGCAAGTGGAACCTCGACGCCTGGCGCGGCAGCCCGTTCGGGACCACCTGGTTCGACGAGTATGTGGAGCCGCTTCACGCCGCACGCGTGCTCGACCACTACGGCTGCGAAGCGTTGTTGTGTCTGGACGGGCACCAGCCGACCCTCGACCCCGACATCGCGAGCGGCATGGTCGCCCACCAGGCGGAGCACGCCGCCGAGGCGAAGTTCGTCTTCACCCAGGCGCCGCCGGGGCTGGCGGGGATCATCCTCGGCCGCGAGTTCGCCGGCGACCTGCTCGAGCAGGAGCTGATGGTCGGGATCTTGCTCACGTACCGGCCGGAGATGCCGCGGCCGGACCTGATCACCCGCCCGGAGTGCTTGCGGGTGGACACGACCGTCGCTCAGACCGCGGCCCGGCTCACCGGCGATACCCGCCGTTCGCGCGAGCTGCTCTCAGAGGCCTTCGCCGAGCTCGGGGACGATTGCGACGCCCGGCAACTTTGTGGCTGGCTGCGCGGCGCGGGCCGGGATCGCGCCGGCCCACTCCCGCTCGAGCTGGAAATCGAGTTGACCACCGACCACCCCTTGCCGAAAACCACCCTCCGCCCCCGCGGTAACCGCGTCTCGCCCCGTGTCGTCGAGGATCTCGACGCGCTGTCACGCGTGGCGGCGGAGCTTGCCGAGTACGACGACCGGCTCGTTCTGCTCGGCGGGCACGGGGACCCGCTGGTGCATCCGCGGTTTGGGGAGATCTGCGGCCGAATTCGGGCGGCCGGCGTGTGCGGGCTGGGCGTGGCCACGCCACTGGTTGAGTTATCGGACCACGTGCTCGACACCCTCTTCGAGCACCGCGTCGATCTCCTCGAGGTCCAGCTCGACGCCGACACCACCGAGACCTATCGCCGCGTCCACAACGCCGACTGCTTCGAACGCGTGCTGGCTAACGTGGAGCGCATCCAGAAGGCGCGCCAGGAGCGGGTCAGCCCCCAGCCGCTGCTCGCCTGCAGCCTGACCCGTTCTGCCGCCACGCTGCCCGAGATGGAGGCCTTCTTCGATCGCTGGATCAAGGCCACCGGGTGGGCGGTAATCCGCGGTTACCGCGATTATTGCGGGATCCTGCCGGCCGACACGCTGCTTCACCTGGCGCCGCCCGTGCGGGAGCCGTGTCGCCGGCTATGGTCTCGGCTGATCCTGCTGGCCGATGGGGCGATTCCGCTGTGCGATCAAGACGTGGCGGGCCGATCGCGAGTGGGTGACTGGCGGTCTGAGCCCCTAGCGGCGATCTGGTCGGGCCCGCCGCTGGCCCGGGCCCGTCAGGCCCACACCCGGCTGGAGCTCGGCCGGCACCCCCTCTGCCAGCGCTGCCGCGAGTGGTTCCGGCCGTGACCGTCGGACGGGGGGCCGGCCGCCGCCATTTCGCGGGACGGGAGTTTTACTGTTGCAAACGATCCGGCGCAGCGATAAAGTATAGATGAGGGCGTGCGGGCTGAGCACGTTCTGGTTATTCAGTTTAGCTTGCGAGTATTGAACTCATCTCGTTCATACGCAAATTCGTAATCAGCCGACATTGAGTTGTCTCGAATTTGGGGTGTCCGACGCCGTCAGCTCCCGAGTATCACGGCGTGGGCAGGCACACGCAGAGGTGCGTGAACGAGGTGATTCGTGGCCGACACGATCAAATGTGCTTGCACGTACTGCGGCGCTAAGTACCGCCTGCCGGTAGAAGCGCAGGGTCGTTTTGCGCGCTGCAAGAAGTGCGGGGAGAAGTTCCAGGTCCCATGCGAAGCGACGATCGAGGACTCGGTGCTCTCCTGGCTGGACGAGTCCGATCCGGACGAGGATACCGTGGCCCACCCCCGGGTCATCAGCATGCCGAAAGAGAAAGCCGATCCCGAGGCGGCCAAGAAGGCCCGCGGCCCGATTCGCCTGAAGGCCGGCACCGCTCCCTCCGAGGAAGAATAGCGTTCGCGACTTGTGGCTGCCCGACCTCTGCCGGGCGCCGTCACCTGCAGCCCGGCTCGCCCGAGCCCCTCGTAAGCACCCTCCTTCTGACCGCCGCCGATGACTCTATGCCGGTTTGGGAGTTGGGCCCCAGGCCCACCCCGTAACGACGCCGTTCACTCGACGGTCTCAGCCCGCATCTGCCGGCCGTACCAGACCCAGCGGGTTACACGCTTGAGATCCTCGGCGATCAGGTAGATCGACGGGACGACCGCCAGCGTCAGGACCGTCGCGAACATCAAGCCGAAGCTGATCGAAACGGCCATCGGGATCAGGAAGCGGGCCTGAAACGAGCGCTCGGCCATCAGCGGTGCCAGCCCCAGGATGGTGGTGAGTGAGGTAAGCAGGATGGGTCGCAGGCGCCGACGGCCGGCGGTGATCACCGCCTCATACAACCGCGTGCCCCGCGCCCGTTCCTTGTTGATGAAGTCCACCAGAATCAGCCCATCGTTCACCACGATGCCCGTCAAGGCCACCATCCCGATCGTCGAAAGGATCGTCAGCGGATAGCCCATGATGTAGTGCCCGGTGATCGCACCAATCATGCCGAACGGGACGGCCGCCAGCACCACCAGCGGCTGAATATAGCTCTTGAACAACCCGGCCAGCATCACGAAGATCACCAGCAACGCGATCAAGAAGTCCTGCCTCAGCGAGCCCAGCGACTTGACGGTCTCGCGCTTGCTGCCGGCAAAGTCGACGTGCACGCCCGGGTACTCCTGCTCGAGTTCCGCAATCGTGGGCCCCAGCGCCCGAGTGATCTCCTCGGTGTTGCCCTGGTTCTGGTCCACCTCGCAGGAAACGACGACCGCCCGCTGTTGATCCACCCGCCGAATCGACGTGAATCCCCGCGTGTCGGTCAGCCGGGCCACTTCGCAGAACGGCACCATGTTGCCGGTCGGCGTGGCGATCCGCATGGATTCCAGCTCGTAGATTTGCCGGCGCCGCTCCGCCGGGAAGCGCACGCGGATATCCACGTCTTCGCGCTCACGTTGCAGTGTCCGCGCTTCCAAGCCGAAGAACGCTCCGCGCACTTCGGTTGCCAGCGCGCGGGTGGTCAGCTCCAGCGGACGAGCCGAATCGAGCAGTTCTATCTGCAACTCACGCCGACCCTCCTCAAAGTCGTCGGTGATGTCGTTGGTCCCCTGGAAGGACGCGAGTCTCGCTTTCAGCGTGTCGGCTGCCGACAGGAGACTGTCCATCTGCTGACCGGTGACCTCGAGCTCAATATCGGTTCCTTCAGGACCGCCGTGCACGGCGCCGAACCGCAGGCTGTTAGCGCCGGCGATGTGGCCAGTTTCGCGCCGCAGCGCGTTGATGATCTCGTCGCTGGAGCGGTCACGCTGATCCACGCTAGCCAATTCGATGATGGCTTGGCCCAGGTGCGAACGGTACGAGACAGTTGTGCCCGCCATCCCCGTACTGACCTGTGCCCCCACCAGTGTGTACACCGACCGAACCTCACCCGTCTCGCGCAGCCTGAGCGCACGGTCCTCCACGACCTTCAAGGCCCGCTCGGTCTGCTCGACCGGCGTGCCGACGGGCATCTCGAGGTTCACCAGGACCATCTCAGAATCCATCTTCTGAATGAACACGAACGGAACACGCCCCCCGGCCACCAGCCCGAATGCCACCAGCAGCGTCGCGACCGCCGCCACCACCGTCACGTAGCGGTAGCGCGTCGCCACACGCAATAGCCGCTCGTAATGCTTCCCCATCACCCCCAGCAAGAGGTGCTGCTGCCGCTCGCGCACCGGCCGAAGCCACCGCGCCAGCCGGTGTCGCGCCGGCTCCTTGTCTAGGTCACGCCGTACCGGCTTCAGCCACTCCGCCAAGTGTGACGGCAAGATCGACAACGCCTCGATCAGCGACACCCCCAACGCGCAAGTGACCACGATCGGCAACACGCCCATGAAGTCGCCGATGCGACCCTCGATGAACATCAACGGCAAGAAAGCGCCGATGGTGGTGGCCACCGCGATGGTGACGGGCCAGGTGACCTCTTCGGCCCCCCTTACGGCAGCGAGCTTGGGCTCTTCGCCGCGCTCGATACGCGCGTAGGTGTTCTCGCCGACCACGATCGCGTCATCGACGATCAACCCCAGCACGACGATCAGGCCGAACATGCTGATCAAGTTGAGCGTGGCGCCAAGGACGCTCATTAGCATGATTGCGCCGCAGACCGACAGCAGCAGCCCCATCATGACCCAGAACGCCACCCGCCAGTTCAGAAACAGCAGCAGCGACAGGAATACCAGCGACAGCCCCCACAGACCGTTGCGCTTGAGCAGATCCAGCCGATCCTCGATATAGCGGCTCAGGTTGCTGTGCACGAACAGTTCGATGCCGGGCAGTTGCGCTTCGTTCGACGTCCGCGCGTAGATGCGCTGCGCCTCGCTGCGCACGCCGAAGAGGTTCTTCAGCCGCGTCATCCGATCCCACTCCATCGGCTCGCGACGTTTGCCGGCTACGAAAGCCTGAGCCCTGGTCGCGATGTCGATCGCGTCCTGATCGCCCGTCTTATAGACGGTGATATCAACCGCCGGCTTGCCGTTGAAGCGACCGCGAACATCCGCGTCCTCAAACCCGTCCACTACTTGGCCGAGGTCACGCACGCGTACGACCTCGCCCGCGGGTGTCGTCCGAACGACCGTCTCGCTAATCAGCTCGGCCTGGTCGGTCTCGCCGAGCGTGCGCACGGCGACGTTCTGTCCGGGCGTCTTGAGCTGTCCGCCGGGGAGGTCGAGATTGCTCTGGCGGATCGCGCCGGCAATTTCCGCCAGCGAGAGGCGGTACTCGATCAGCTTCTCCGGCTGAACCTCGACGCTCAACTCGGCCTTGCGCGTCCCGCTGAGCTTCACGTCGCTGATGCCGGGCAATAGCAGCAGCTCGTCGCGCAGCTCCCGGCCGGCGTCCTTCAGCGCCGCCTCGCCCACGTCCCCGAACATGGCCACCGAAATGACCGGCAGCCGCGGCTCGAGCTTCATCACGCGGGTTTCCTCGGCGTCTTCGGGGAGCTCGTCGCGCGGGACGGCGTCGATCGCGGCCTTGAAGTCGTTTACCTTCTGGTCCAGATCATCCACGTCGTGGGTCAACGTGACGATGATCGTGCTGATGCCCTCCGAGATCTGCGTCTCGGTCTTCTCGATGTCCTCGACGTCCTTGATGGCCTCTTCCAGACGCAGAGCTACGCCCTTTTCGACCTCCAACGGCGTGGCTCCGGGGTAGCTGGTCGAGATCAGGACCTGGTTGGGGCGGGACTCGGGGAACATCTCGCGCACCAGCGTCAGCGCGCTGAAGATCCCGCCGACCAGGATCGCCAGCATTAACACCTGCACCAGCAGGGGATTGTCGACGCTGAGTTTCGGGAGCGAGGTCATTTCTGGCTCGTGGGCGCGTCGCTGTTGACCTGGGCCGCCGCCCGCCCACCCGGAGCGACCGCCGGCCCTTCCACGCGCACCGGCGCTCCGTCGGACAGGATGCCGAGGTTGCTCGTGATGATCACCTCACCCGCTGCCACGCCGGTCACGACGCTTTGGTCCAGCAGGTGTCGCTGCACCTGAACCTTACGCCGGTACGCCTGGCCGTCCCGGTAGACGTAGACGCGGCCCTGCTGGACCGCGCCGCGCGGCAGCAGCAACACATCCTCCAACGTCGGCCCTTCGACCACGGCTCGCACGAAGAAGCCCGGCACGAGCTGGTGGTTCTGCTCGGCGTTGTTTACTTCGACGAACAGCTCAAACGTGCGTGTCGCCTCGCTGGCGGCCGGCGCGATGCGCTTGACCTGCCCGGTCCAGGCCTGGTCCGGAACGCTATCCACCGACAGCGTGCAGGCGGCTCCCACACGGACGCGCTCGTGGACCGACACCGGCAGCTCGATCGGCACCTCGATCAGGCTCGGGTCGATCAGGGCCAGCAGTCGATTGCCAGGCGCCGCTTGCTCACCCAGCTCGACCTGCAACGCTTCGACGCGCCCGCCGAACGGGGCCACGATCGAGCAACGCTCCACGTTCAGCTTGGCCAAGGCCACCTCGGCTCGCCGCAGTTCGCACGTCGCCTTCTGCTGCGCCCGGCGTTGGGGTAACAGGGCCTTGGCATTCTCGTGGGTTTGCAGCACGCGCCGGGTCATCTCGTACGCCGCCCGGGCCAGGTCGAGCTCGCGCCGCCCGGCCGCCTCCTGCTCCAGCAACCCGCGCACACGGTCGTACTCGCGCCGGGCGATCTCCAGCTCACTGGTGGCAATCTCGATTAGCCGCTCGAGGTTCTGCTCTTCGACATCCAGCGTGGCCAATTGGGCTTCGTCCGCGGCCAGCAGGCTCTCGGCCCGGCGGAGCTGCTCGCGATACTCGCGCTCGTCGATGTGAACCAGGAGTTGCCCCTCCTTGACCTCCGCTCCGACCTTCAGGCCCTCGGCAAGCTCGGCGACCTCCCCGGCCACCTGCGTCGAGATCCATCCGTAGCGGTCGGCCCGCGCGGTGCCGTAGCCCACGATCTGTTCCGTCACCGTGCGTGGTTCCAGCCGCATGGCTTGGACCACCAACGCCCGCTGCTCCGGCTCGCGCGCCGGTGCCTCCGACCGCTTCCGAATGAGCAGTTGCGAGACGCCGATCCCGACGCCAAGCAGGACCACGATCAATATGAGGGAGACGACCAGTTGACGTTGCATGCGCGCTTCTAATCGGCTGCCGCTGGGGTTAGCCCCTTCAGAGCGGCTAACAATACCCTTGTGGCACCGGCTAATAGCCCGTGCTGCGCCGGCTATTAGCCGGTGCCACAAGCTGTTCTGATAGGCGCTCTAAGTCTCGCATTCTAGACGGTTGCGCCGACCCAAACAACCGACCGGTGGCACGGCTGTGCGGCGTCCCGACGGGACGCCATGAGCGTAGCCCAGCGATTCATCGCTGGGGATGCGGTGCTGCTCGCGGGAGTCCAGTCCTGTAAGGACGGCTGAACCCTCAGTCGTCCCGATGGGACTCGGTAAGGGATTGTCGCCTGCCCGTCGTCCCAGCACTGGCGTGCTGGGCTACTTTCAATCGCCCCGATGGGGCTCGACCCGCACGCCCAGGGTGCCACTGGTGGCTTGTCCACCAGTGCGCAGCCCAGCCCCACGGCCCGACTTCGTCAGAGCATGCCCCCCAAATTGTGCGGTACAATGCCTTCCCGGGCTGACGCTGCCAGATCGCGACTACGAGGGCCCACCCGGCATGAGACGGCGTGCACGAGTTCGACGTGTGTTCAAGTGGGTCGGTGCGGGGCTGTGCGTTCTGATCGGGGGGATCTGGATTTCGAGCGCATGGTGGTTCGCCAGGATCGGCCCTACCGCGAAGTTCAAACAGCGCTGGTTCAACGGCGAGCCCATTCCCAACAACTGCGAGGCTGTCCACCTCGGCGCCGGTCGTATCGGCGCGATATGGGTGCGGCGGTCGGAGCGAGAGCAATTTGCGAACCGCGTGAATGGGCCAGAATGGCCGGAGAAACCGGCTGAGTTACCGTGGCTCTGGGTGAAGAGTATTCCTGACCCACCGATGCTTCGGCTGGATGCACTGTGGATGAATGACCCCGCCAGCTCCCAGAAAAAGCTCATTCTGCCATGTTGGATTCCGTTCGTCGTCCTCGCCATCCCGACTGCCTTGCTCTGGCATCGTGACCGTCGGGCACACCCGCCCGGGCACTGCCAGACCTGCGGCTACGACCTGACCGGCAACGTCAGCGGGCGGTGTCCCGAGTGCGGCAAGGCGGTGTGAAGCATGCTCCCTGTCGTCGCTATTCTCGCTAGTCGTCCGCTCTGGGCGGTCGCCATTCAGTCCGCCCTGATCACGGTTTGCCTAACGCTGCTGGCGAGCGTTGCCCTGTCGCGGCGCAAGCGCCGCCGCAAACGCTGTCGAACTTGCGGCCACGATTTGACCGGCAACGCCAGTGCCTGGTGTCCCAACTGCGGAACGCCTGTGCCGCCAAAGCACGCGGGTGAAGAGGATCGGTAGGTTGCTGCTGAGATGCGACGCAAACCCCCCAAAACGAGACACTATGTTCTCTGGGGAGTCATCCTCGGCACGGCGGCGGGGGTCGTGGAACCGATGGTTGCTGCCATCGGAGAGGCTGACTACTGGGCGACGGTCGGCATCTACGTCGCGCAGATCGGCGGTGGCGGCTGCTTATTAGGGGCGCTCATCGGCCTCGCCCTCGCCAGACGGGCACAGCGAAGATGCGAGGAAAGAAGAGCGAAGGGCCTGTGCATCAACTGCGGCTATGACCTGACCGGCAACGTCAGCGGGCGTTGTCCCGAGTGTGGGACGGCCGTCGGGTCCGGCAGTGGGGCGTCCTGAGTTCTGGCGCCGGCCCGAATTCCTGGTACCATCTCGCCGCAAGACGTTCGAGTGCTGGTCCACAGGACCGCGGCGGCGCTGCGGTGAAGTGTTGCGAGGATCCGGCGATGGCCAGGAAGAAGGTAGCCCGTTCGACTGCAAAGAAGATCGTTGCCAAGAAGAAGTCCGCCGCAAAGAGAAAGACCGCCGGCCGCCCGGCCGCCAAACGCGAGCTTGATTCGGCTCCGCCCAAAGCGCCGTCGAAGGCCGAGCTGATCGTTCGGCAGGGCTTCATCATCGACGCCACCGGCAAGCAGCAGCACGCCGTGCCCGAGGTGCTCATCCTCGGAAATCGCGAGGGTCTTCGATATCTGGCGGATGTGTTCACTCATCTGGCCGATCAGGCCAAGAGCCGTAGCCGCGCGACGGGCGCGGGCGAACCGATCCACCTTCCACAGCTCGACCACCCAGTCAACGGCCGCCTCAGCGACGCGATCGAGTTCCGCTTCATCCCGCTCACCGCCGCCAATCGCGCGGCGACGTTCAGACAGCACGGCATCACCATAAAGTCACGCGAGCACGGCAGCCTGTTCGAGCGCTACCAGGGCATCGCGGAAACGCAGTACACGAAAGTGGCGCGCCGCCTTGAGCGGGACCGCCGCCACAGCCACTGACCGTGCCACCTGGCGTTGGACGTTTCGAACCGAAACGCCAACAATCCCGCCTATGGCTAACTCCGCTCCAACGGTGGTTCATGTTGTCGCGGCCGATACGCCGGTGTGGAAGCTGGGCGTGTTGGAAGCGCTGTGTGCGTCGTCGGCCGGAGTGGCCGGGTGCCATGGGCAGACCCCGATGAAATCGGGGCTTGCCCGTGTCCCGGTCCACGATGACACGGGCAGCTCTTCGACCTGCCCATGGCACCCCGTAGTCGTTCACGCTGGCCGGGGGACACTGCCAAGCCCATTGTCGGTGCCTGTCGTGCGCGTGCGGGCGCCGTTCGACCTCGCATCGCTCGGCGCCCGGACGTTGTCGCGCGCGCTGGATAACCTCGGCGACGACATACGCGGGCCGCTCGTGCTCCACGTCTGGTCGCCTACCGCGTTGGCCTGGTGCATCCCGCTGGCCACGGCCGCCGAGCGGCGTGGCGGCGGGGACGAGCCACAACGCCGGTGTTATCTATTGGCGGAGATCGACGGGGCAGGGGGTGCGGAACCGTTCGCCCGTCGATACCGCTCGCGGCCGGCAGAGAGCCGACTGGCATTTGTGTGCCCGACGGCGATCGTCCGCCGACGGCTGCTGGAAAACGGCGTCGCAGCCGACGACTGCGCAGTGATCCGCGAGTTCGTGGACTTCGCCGCCATAAACGAAGCCCGTAGCAAGAACGTCCGGGCTCAGCTCGGCTTGGACGCGTCGGACACGGTGGTCGCGGCATTACCGCCGGTGGTGAGCGGCAGCGGCTCGTTCAATGTCGCCTGGGCCACGCTGCTGCTAAGCAAGATGCATCCCGCCGTTCGCCTGGTCGTTCCGGGAGTTGGCCCGGAAGCGGACCGCGTGCAACGCCTGGTCGATTCGATCCGTCACCGGGAGGTGGCGCGCTTCGTCCCGCGGCTGTCGCTGCCAGCGCTGTTGGCCGCGGCGGACCTGACCGTCTACCTGCCCGAAGGCGACACGCCGGTCACCGGGCTAATCTGGGCCATGGCGGCGGCGCGGCCGATCGTTGCCACGGCGGTGCCGGCAGTCGCCGAGCTGCTGGCACACGGCCACAACGCGTGGCTGTGCAAGCCGAACAGCCCCAAGGACGCCGCCCGCCGAATGCTTCAGGCCCTGGAACGACCCGAGGAATCCCGTCAGCAGGCGGAACTGGCCCGCAGTCAAGTCTTCCAAGTCTTCGGCCGCCAGCGCATGATCGAGCAGTACGATCAGGCGTACGCGAACCTGGCAACCGGTCGCGACGTGGGCGCGGGAATCTGCGACTCGGCGATGATCAGTTGAGCCAATCGGCGGGTTCTGGCGGCTGCGGGGGCTGCTGCTGTTCGTACTGCTCCGCCGCCTGCAGATAGGTTTCCAATTCGCACCAGAGTTCGGCCGCCAGCGCCTCAGACCGGTTCACGATCGCCGTAATCAGCTCGCTGACCATTTTGATCGCCAGTTCCGGATCGAATGGCCGATCGGCCTGCGTGGGCCAGGCGGGCGGCACAATCTCCTGGAACGAGGGGCCGGTGTCATGCGCCGCTTCGATCGTCGGCTCCGGCGCGTCGGCTTCCCGCGCCTCGGCGAACACCTCAACTTCGGCCGGCGGCTCGGTAGGCTCGGGTTCGCCGAACCACCCGGGCGGCTCCGGTTCCCCAAAGAACTCGGCCAAGTCGAGTGCCGGCGGGGGTTCGGCTACCTCGCTCTCGGCGGCGAGCTCAACCGCATCGGCTTCCGCAGGCACTCCGGTCGCGTCGGCGTCCGCAGGCAACTCGGCAACCCCAGGTTCCGCGGGCAACTCAGGCGCCTCCGGTTGTTCGGCCGACTCAGCTACCTCGGCCTGCTCGGGCGGCTGGCCCGCGGCAGCCTCCGCAGCCGAGATCGCCGCCTCGGCCTCCGCGAGCACGTCGCTCTCGGACGGCTCGGCGGCGGGTAGCGGTTGACTGGGCTGCTCGGCGTCCGGCTCAGCCGCCGCGTCGGCGACCGGAACCGTTTCCTGACGCGCGGCCAGCACGGCAATTTCGCGCAATTGTTGCCGGGCCGCTTCCAGATCGGGGTTCAGCCGAAGGGCCATGTTGAGCGATTGGGCGGCGTCGGCATAACGACCCGCCTCTGTCTGCAGCGTCGCCATGTTGTAATACGCGTCGGCCTCGCTGCCCACGCGGCAGAGTTCGTCGAAGGCCTCGTCGAAGCGCTCCAGCTTGGCCAGTGCCAAGGCGTGGTTCATCCGCGCGCGCGGGAAAGACGCTTTGATCTCCAGCGCCCGGCGGGTCGTGGCCTCGGCCTCGCTGTACTTGGCTTCCAGGTACAGGCTGAACCCGAGATTGTTGTGCAGGTAGGCCGCCTCGGGCTGAACCGCGATCGCACGCCGAAACTCCGCGCTGGCCTCGCCGTGCCGGCCCAGCTTGTTGAGCGCGATCCCCAGCCGGTTACGCGCCGTCACGAAGTCGGGCTTGAGCTCCAGGGCCTTGCGATACTGATCGACAGCCTGCTGGAAGCCGCCCTGGCGCTCGAGTAGATGTCCGTGGGCGAAATAGGTCGTGGGGGCGATGCGTTGGTCAACGGATTCGCCCTTCTGGACAGGCATGTCCCCCGGCCCAGTGAATTCCTTTGTTTCCGTGCAGCCGCTACAGGCGAGCAGGACCCCGCCCGCTGCGAGCCACGCCAACAGATGAGCTCGGTACACGGTTTGGCTCCTATGGGCTTTGCGTTCCCCCGCTGGCAGTGCTCGGCCCGCCGCCGGCACCACCCGCGCCTTTGGGCTGGTAGGAAGCCTCGAAGACCTTGATCAGAATGACTTCGGAGGCATCCATGCCACGGCCGCCGCGCAGGTCTTCCACCAACACCTGGCCCGTCGTATCCACGCCCGCTTCCGCAAGGAACGTCAGGATCGCGTCGGTACGCTTCTCGATCAGCTCCTCGTCGTCGATGTCGGTGTTGAAGCGGATCGTGCCGCCGTGGACCTCGATCAGGGACACCAGCCGGCTCAGCCGCTGTTGCCCCAGCGTGTTCAGCGTCGCCCGATGCGGGTGAAAGTGGATGTTGGAGACGGTCATGTCCGCCAGCAACGCGTTGTCGGTCATGTACACG
>Ga0307380_10004370_pt1 | contig 19148 bp, 15 predicted proteins | sample UN3MG_FD_202239 | JGI IMG/M metagenome (GOLD analysis project Ga0307380, IMG submission 202239) | Soil microbial communities from Risofladan, Vaasa, Finland - UN-3 | ecosystem: Environmental > Terrestrial > Soil > Coastal area > Acid sulfate soil | place: Finland: Risofladan, Vaasa | collected... | reverse complement strand
GACCTCCGTAGGATCGACAAGCCCATCATTCCCAGGATAATCGAAACGGTGGATGGATTTGCTGGTTGATCCGCGGCCCAAAGGTTGTCGAAAATTGAGGGAGACGAGGCACCATTACCGGGTTCGCGTTGGGGATTATCGGATCATATACGAGGTCGTGGAGGAGAGCCGGCTGATCGTTGTCCACTATGTTCGCCACCGCAAGGATGCTTATCGCCCGCGCTGATGGAAACACGGAGTCGCTTTGCATCAGGTCGAGGAAAACAACGACAGATTGCCGTGACGGACGCGGAGATCGACCGGCTAGTCTATGAGCTCTACGATCTGACGGAGGCGGAGAGCAGAATTGTGGAGGGGATAGGCTGACGGTTGGCAGTTCCGCTTCGACGCATAGGTCGTCGCTGGTATTCGCAACAGGCGGATCTTCGAGGGCACGCTGCCTGGTTTCGCCCTGAAGGGGTCGAACAGCCGCTCCACAGGCTATATTCAGCCCTTTAGGGCTGTTTCCTTTTTTCCCTTCGACCTTGATTCCGTAGGCTGAAGGCCTACGGCTATTCGTATTGTCCCCCTTTCGGGGATGCAGGGAGAACGCCTTCAGTTGAGCAGGCCCGTGTCGAGACGCAAATCCCGACAACCATGCTGCAATTGGAGGAAAGCAAGGGACAAGCCGAAGTTACCTACAATAATTAGGGTGAAACTCCGACAATTGATAACTTGACCCAGGGCATACTTTGACCTAATATCTGAAGGAGAAAAAGACACCAACAATAGGGGAGTTTTGATGGAAGAAAGAGACGAAGAGTTGCGCGCCGAACCTGGGCGAGATGGTGCAGATTCGAGCTTCGTGGTTGAGGTTCCGGAGGAGGAGCGAGGAGACGAAGCGTATGACGCAGAGAGCATAAAGGTCCTGGGCGACATCGAGGCGGTTCGTGAACGGCCGGCGATGTACATAGGTAGCACGGACGAGTATGGTCTTCACCATCTGGTTTATGAGCTCGTGGATAACTGCGTTGACGAGGCGATGGCTGGTTTCTGCACCAGCATAAAGGTAACTATCCATTCGGATAACTCAGTGACGGTTTCTGACGATGCGAGGGGTATTCCGGTGGATTGGCACGAGGGCGAGCAGAAGTCGGCGGCGGAGGTTGTTATGACGACGCTGCACGCTGGCGGGAAGTTCGAGGCTGGCGCATACAAGGTTTCTGGTGGGCTTCACGGCGTAGGTCTGTCGGTCGTGAATGCGCTTTCAGAATGGCTTGAGCTCGAGATCAAACGAGACGGGAATATATATCGCCAAAGCTACAAGCGAGGGTTTCCTGTGAGCGAGCTCAAGGCGGTCAGCGGGACCAGATTACATGGGACCAAGATACGGTTTTTGGCTGACAGGAGCATATTCGAGGACACGGAGATACAGTTTAACACTATTGCTCGGCGGCTAAAAAACCTGTCGTATTTGAACCGCGGGCTTCGTATTGAGCTCGAGGACAGCAGGACGGGCAAGCAGGAGGTCTTCCGGACAACGGGAGGTCTTGCCTCGTTTGTTTCGGACCTGAATCGGGCGGAGCGGCGTCAGTTGTTGTTCAAACCACTTTCGTTTTTGACCCACTTGGAGGACGTTGGGATAGACCTCGCTATGGGCTATAATGATGGCTATTCGAGCCAGATTTTGTCGTTTGCGAACAACGTGATGACAAAGGAGGGTGGGACACATCTTTCGGGCTTCAGGGCGGCGTTGACCAAGACGATAAACGCGTATGGTCAGAAGAACAAGGTCTTCAAGGACATCAAGGAGCTGCCGTCCGGGGACGATGTTCGTGAGGGCCTGATCGCCGTGTTGAGCGTCAAGCTTCGACACCCTCAGTTTGAGGGCCAGACCAAGACGAAGCTCGGCAACAGTGAGGTTAAAGGGATTGTCGAGTCGGCGATAGGCGAGTTTCTGCGGACCTTTTTGGAGGAGAATCCCACCGAGGCCAGAAAAGTGGCCGGCAAGGTTGCGAACGCGGCAAGGGCTAGAACCGCGGCAAGGAGCGCGAGGGAACTGTCGAGGCGCAAGAGCGTGCTGGAGTCCAGCCCGTTGCCTGGGAAGCTTGCCGATTGCTCGGAGCGAGACCCCGAGAAGACAGAGATTCTTCTGGTTGAGGGCGATTCGGCGGGAGGAAACGCCAAACAGGGGCGAGATCGCACGTTTCAGGCGATCCTGCCGCTCAGAGGCAAGATACTGAACGTGGAAAAGGTCAGCCAGGACAAGATGCTTGCTAACGATGCGATCAAGACGATCATCTCCGCGCTCGGGGCAGGCGTTGGTAATGACCAGTTTGCGATCGACAAGCTGCGCTACGGTCGGATAGTAATCATGACGGACGCTGACGTTGACGGGTCGCATATCACGACGCTGTTGTTGACGTTTTTCTTCAGGTATATGAAGGAGATCATAACGACTGGTCGCCTGTTTATCGCCCAGCCTCCGCTGTACAAGGTGAGGGTAGGCAAGAAGGAGACGTACATGAGGCAAGAGAAGGACCTCGAGCGGCATCTCTTGCAACGTGGTTCGGAGGGGTCAGTTCTTAAGAACGATGGAAACGAGCTGCAGGGCAAGGAGCTCAGGGCCTATCTTAGGAAAGTTGCGAAGTACAGCGACGCCCTGAATCGCATCAACCAGCTCGGCCTGCCGGTCAAGCTTGTGGACGCCCTTGTTGAGCTTGACATTAAGGATGAGAGCGTTTTCGAGACGAGCGATGCTGCGAATGAGCTGAAATCTCGCCTGAAACAAATTGTCAGCGAGCAGGCGATTGACCTGGCGGTCCGGCTTTTGCCTAACGACGATTCAGGGCTTTATGAGATAATGGTTACGAACCACCGCCAGCCCACTTCAAGGCTCTCGCGGATCAATTGGTTTTTTATCTCGTCGGGGATGTATCGGGACTACATTGAGCTCAAGGATCAGTTGTGGAAGCTTCCCTTGGTGCTCGTGGCGAACGACAAGGAGGTGCAGATCGAGTCTTATGATGCGCTTATGGACGCTATCAAGGCCGTCGGCAGCAAGGGCCTGACTATTCAGCGATACAAGGGCTTGGGCGAGATGAACCCCGATCAGCTTTGGGAGACCACGATGGAGCCAGCTAAGCGAACACTGGTGCAGGTAGCGGTTGAGGATGCTCTTGCGGCTGACGAGCTGTTCGCCATGTTAATGGGGAACCAGATTCCACCGCGGCGGGAGTTCATCGAACAGAACGCGCTTCTTGTTAGGAATCTCGATGTCTGAGCCGAAGCTAGCGGCCAAGAGGTCTCACTTGCACAGCTTTTCGGAATTGGGCTCTCTGCTCATCGTCCGTCCATGTTTGTCGGCTGAATCTGTATGGTGATCGAGAAGTTTGTCCTTGATAATGGTGTTACGCTGCTCTCAGAGCGGCTTGAGCACGTCAAATCGGTGTCGATCGCAGTATGGACCAGCACCACACCGCCGGCTGATTGGACGCGGGATGCGGGCGTCAGGCACTTCATAGAGCATCTTGTCTTCAAGGGAACAGAGCGCCGCAGCGCCAAGGACATCGCAAGGGCGATTGAGGGCGTCGGCGGCGTGCTTGACGCCTGGACCGACCACGAGGCGACGACGTTCTCGGCGAAGATACTGGACAAGCACCTGGGCCTGGGTGTGGACGTGCTCTCCGATCTAGTTACGGCGCCTCGCTTCTTGAAGAGGGACATCGAGCTTGAACGCAAGGTCGTGTTGGACGAGATACTCAGGGAGACGAACGACCCGGGCTCAAACGCTTTCGATCAATATGTTAAGGACGCATGGCCGAGGCACCCGAGCGGGATGCTCATCTTGGGCACGGACCAAACCGTCCGAGGCATCGATCGCGAGAAGGTAGTCGAGTATTACGAGAAGCACTATGTGGGCAAGAACATGATCGTAGCGTCCAGCGGGCATATCGACACCGATCGCTTCATTGAGGCCGCCACTGCCGCCTTCGGCCAGCTTCCCCCGGGCAATCCCAGTGACGAGGCAGACTTCGGCCCGCCCACGTATATGCCCAAGCGCACGGTCTATAACAGGAAATTCGATCATATTAACCTGTGTTTGGGCATGAAGGGGTTGCCCTACGATAACGCGTATCGCTACGAGTTTGCGGTCTTGGACACGCTTTTTGGCGGCGGCATCAGCAGCAGGTTGTTTCAGGAGATAAGGGAGAAACATGGGCTCTGCTACTCGATTGGCACTTTTTCGATCAGGAGAAGAGATAGCGGGCTCTTTGCCATCCATTCGGCCAGCGCGGAGGCGAGTCTGCGGCGTCTTGTGAAGTTGATCGTGCAGGAGCTCAGGACGCTCGCTCAAGACGGCGTAACAGATGAGGAGATAATCCAGACCAAGGAACAGTTGAAGGGCGGTCTTATGCTTGCGCTCGAGTCGACCTACGCCCGCGTGATGCGCCTCGTCAGGGGGCAGGCGTATTTTGGCAAGGTATTCTCGCTCGACGAGATCTGCGCTGGCGTAGATGCCGTTACGAAGGATTCTGTCAACGAGCTGGTCCGGCTGCTGTTCTCAGATGGAGAGCTCGGGATCACGATAGTTGGCAATCTCGACGGTTCGGTGCTTGACAAGATCGATCTGTCGCTCTCGTAACCGTAGGAGACTCAACCGCGAGGGCACGAAGACCCGAAAAAAAACAACTTCGCACCCTAACCACCACTACTAATCACACCAACTGCCCTTCGCCGGCCATGTGCGTAATGAGGCGCGCATATACGATCCCCGCCAGCTGATTAGCGGCGTAATCTCCCGAAAACTTGACACCTGCCCCATTCTCGGTCATACTTAACCGAGTGGGATAGCGAAACAGAAGGTGGGCACCGGGGCGATTTAATACATGCCTCCTTTCCTACCGTCTGATTCACTCCGTTGGGTGCATATCCGACAGGTCCCTCCTCATTGAATTGCTTTTCTTAAATGTTTTGGTAACGGAATCGGGCAATAGAAGCAGGGCGAAGAGACCATGAGCGACGGCCACAGGCCTGCCATCGGCGTTGATTTATTGCCCGAAGCTCAATCTGCAACAAGAAAGGAGACTACTTATGGGAGCTCGAACAACTGCATTGGCTATCGCCATGGTAGCGATCTTTGTGGTTCTTGGAGGATGCGCACTAGCGGATGATTACTACGTTGATGGAACGAATGGGACAGATGACGGTTCTCACGGCGGTAGTGCCGGAACAGGAGCCTGGAAGACCATCACCTACGCCCTCGGACAGATTTCGGGCACGGCTGCTGACCCCCACACTATCCATATCGCTGTGGGCACGTATGCCGCCTCAACTAACGGGGAATCCTACCCGCTCAATATGGAAAGCTACGTCTCGCTCTCGGGCGAGGACGAGGCCACGACAACGCTCGACGCCAAGAATGCGGCATATCATGTAATCTACTGCCACAACGACAACAACTTCACAATCGAAAACCTCAAGATAACCGGCGGCAACGCCGACGGCAGCTGGTCCGACAGCTATGGCGGCGGCATCTTCTGCGACTCCAGTTCTCCGACGCTGACCAACTGCACGGTCTCGGCCAACACGGCGCACTGGGGCGGCGGCATCTTCTGCGACTCCAGTTCACCGACGCTGACCAACTGCACGATCAGCGGCAACACGGCGAGTGAACGCGGCGGCGGCATCTACTGCTGGCTCGACAGTTCACCGACGCTGACCAACTGTACGCTCTCGGACAACACGGCGAGCGAATACGGCGGCGGCATCGGCTGCTTCTACGACAGTTCTCCGACGCTGACCAACTGCACGATCAGCGGCAACACGGCGAGCGAATACGGCGGCGGCATCTACTGCTACTCCAGTTCTCCGACTCTGACCGACTGCACGATCAGCGGCAACACGGCGGGCAAAGCCGGCGGCGGCATATACTGCAGCGGCTACGATTCGCCGAGGATTCTGAACTCAATTCTTTGGGGTGATAGCCCGGACGAAATCGGTGGGGACACGTCGTACGTTAGGGTCACCTACTCCGACGTTGAAGGCGGCTGGTCTGGAACCGGGAACATTGACGAGGACCCGCTCTTTGTTGCTGGTCTAGATGGAGACTATTATCTCTCACATGAGGAGATCGACGGAGTCGATTCTCCCTGCCTCGATGGCGGTTACGGGGCTGTGGAGGACTACGGGCTCGATGGTTTGACGACCTGTAGGGATGGTTCTGAGGACGGTGACGACGACGGCGACGGAAGCACTGGCCCGATAGACATGGGTCTTCATTACCCGGGCGTTGTTGCCTACTACGTTGACGCCGCGAACGGTCACGACAGCAATAGCGGAGAGAACTGGGAAAACGCCTTGGCCACGATAGCGGCGGCTATCGAGACCTCACACGACACGATAAGTGCCATTCACGTTGCGGCCGCGACCTATGTTGAGAATATAACGCTCAACAGTTATGTAACGCTTCTGGGCGGGTATCCGCCTGGCGGCGGCACGCGGGATCCGGGCGAGAATGAGACAATCATTGACGGCGGGCACAATGGCCATGTTGTAACGATCAGCGATAAGAAAGTCGTGAGAATCGATGGGTTCACGATTCAGAATGGGAGTGCCACTCTGGGCGGCGGGATCTATTGCGTCAACAGCGACGCGACCGTAACTGGCTGCACGATCTGCGACAACACGGCGGACGAATTCGGAGGCGCCATTTACTTCGAGGCCAGTTCCGTTGAGATGAGCGATTGCGTAGTCATGAACAACACTTCGGAGATTGGTGGCGGGATATTCTGTTATGATGAGAGCTCTGTTGACCTCCTAAACTGCATGATCGCTCACAACACGGCTGATTATGGCGCGGCGATCTACTCCTGCTGGAAATGCACGCTGGCGTTAAGAAGCTGCACAATCGCGGACAATACAGCGGACGGTTGGGTAGGGGGCATCTACTGCGAAGCGTTCTGCAACCTTGAGGTCCTCAATTCGATACTGTACGGCAATTCGACCGAGCAGGTCTATGTAAGCCCCACGAGCTCCGTCGATATCACATATTCCTGCGTGCAGGGCGGCTACTCCGGCGAGGGCAATATCGATGATGATCCGCTGTTCGTCCCGACCGGCGACCCGCCGTTCGAGTATTATCTCGCTCACACTGGCGCGCAGGCGGGCGATTCGCCGTGCCTCGACGCCGGCTATGGCGGCGTAGCGGACTATGGCCTCGAAGGAACCACAACCTGCACAGACGGTCGGGAGGATGGCGACGATGACAGCGACGGCGGCACAGGCCCGATCGACATGGGCTACCACTATCCCGAGGCCTACGACGGCCAGGGCGACACCTCGATCAGCCTCACATCATTTGAGGCGCGGCCGGCTGGCTCAGCTATCCTGGTCACCTGGGAAACTGGCGCAGAGATCGACAGCGCGGGCTTCGTGCTCTTCAGGGAGATCGCCGGCACCCAGGATTACAGGCTGATCAGCGGTTTGATCCCAGGGCAAGGCGCCCCTGCCTCCGGCACCTCATACACCTTCACCGACACGAACGTCGAGCCGGGCATAACCTACAACTACTGGCTGGTTGACATCGAGACCAGCGGCAACTGGACAGCGCATGGGCCGGCATCCGCGAGGGCCGCCGGCATCGTCCCTTCTATTGATCCGCGAGATTCGGGCATGGTTCTGCGGTAGGATTACGACCTTCGGGGTGGGGCAAACACCGGCCCTAGGGTGACACACGCGTGATGTCCCAAACTCATACGGTTGGTTAGACATTGAAACCACGCGTGCGATCACGTACGATTATTGTGGAGTGAAATGGTGAAACCTGTATGAACAGAATTATGGCGCAGCCTCAAAAACGCGTGCAAGGCATTCGTGGATCGAAGCTCCTTATGTGATAGGCTGTTGACTTGGGAATGGATTATTACTTTGGGAAGAGAAGGACGCTGGCGGAGCTCGAGGAGATAGTCGCCGCGCTGAACGATGGGGGCAAGACAGTTGTCCTCGCCAACGGCTGCTTTGACATTCTGCACGTGGGTCATGTGCGCTATCTTGAGGCAGCCAGAGCACTTGGAGATTGCCTGGTGGTCGCGGTCAACGATGACGCCTCGGTCAGGAAGCTGAAAGGCCCGGGAAGGCCGGTCCTGGGCGAGGATGCCAGGGCCGAGATAATCGCCGGGCTGCAATCGACCGACTGGGTCTGCATCTTCTCGGGTTATGACGTCTCGAGCGTTATCGAGCGACTTAGGCCGCGCATTCACGCGAAAGGGACAGATTATACCGAGCAGACCGTGCCCGAGCGGGAGATTGTGAAGAGTTACGGGGGACGGACGGTGATCTGCGGCGATCCCAAGGCACACTCAACCAAGGATGTTATCAAGAGGATTGTAAACTTGCCGGAGTAGAGCCTTGAGAATATCCGTCGTAGTTCCCACATTCAACAGCAGAGACCTCCTTCCGGCCTGCCTCGAGGGGCTGCTCGGTCAGGATTTCGACCCATCGCAGTTCGAGGTGGTGGTCGCCGACGATGGCTCGACAGACGGGGCGGATGCCGTGGTCAAACATTTCGCCCGCCGGTTCGAGGCGCGTGGCACCCGGCTCACGTACCTGCGCAACGAGCGAGGCGGCGCCTCGCGAGCTCGGAATGCCGGCATCTTGGCTGCGAGGTTTGAAGTTGTCGCGTTCACGGATTCGGACTGCGTGCCTGCAAGCGGCTGGTTAAGCGCAATCGACAGGCATTTTGCCGAACACCCGGGCCACCTGGGCGTGGGCGGCAAAACGGTCTCGGAGCCTGAGAGAATCACGCCGTTTACACATCAGGTCGAGAACAACCTCAGCTATAGCTATCCGACGTGCAACGTTGCATACAGGAGGACACCTCTGCTTGAGGTTGGCATGTTCGAGGAGTCCTTTCCCTACCCCGGATGTCGCCTCATTGGCACACCGGATAACGAGGACTGGGACATCACATTCAAGATAGAGAGCATCGGCGAGATAGGTTTTTCGCCCCAGGCCGTGGTCGTCCATCCGCCCAGACCCACTACGATGCGAAAGCTCCTGACGCGCACCAGGAACCTTGAGAGCGAGTTTTACTTATACGAGCGGCATCCGAGCCTTTACAGAAGGTCCGTCCACAGACACCCACTACGAGTCCTTCTCTACCACAGGGCTCTTGTCCAGCCAGCGCTCAAGATGTCTCGCTTCATCAGGTTTCTTTGGACAAGGCCGTTCCTATACCTGAAGATGCTCATGCTGCTGTGCCTCCAGTCGGCATACATCTGCATTCTAACGCCTTACTGGGTGATGCGCCACTGGAGTCGCAAGAGAAAGTCCGGTCCCTGGCAGATACCAACATAGACAAGGCGGTCTATCTCGCCGTCCGTCGGAAGTGGGAATCCACGAAGAACCACGAAGCAAGGAGGGAAACCGCAACGGAGGCGGAGCCTTCAATCCGCAGTCCACCGGCCGTTTTTTTCTCTATCGATTTCGACAATCATCCAATTCCCTCCAGGTCAGCCGTGCTACACGACGCGATCGACCCGTGTAAACCAGATCACAAGAAGTCCAAGAACTCTTCAACAGTCAAGCCTGAGGCCCGAATAAGCGCTCGCAAAGTCCCAACTGACAGCTCCTTGTGCTGAGGGATGGAGAGATTCACCCTAATCCCGGGCTTCACCAAAACCAGATGACTGCCCACTTGCCCCAGCGGCTGCCAGCCTGCTTTCTGGAACGCTTTCACTGCGTCTCTTCCCGAGATATTGCCCAACCTGGCCATTCTGTCAGACCGACACCACTATCGGCTGCCTGCCGGGCTCGCGGGGCAGCGTCGCGGCCGCCTTCTGGTCCTCCGCCCATAGCCAGGCGGTGATCGCCTCCTTGACGTTCTCCAGAGCTTCCTTCTCGTCCTTGCCCTGGGAGACACAACCGGGAAGGGCAGGACATTCAGCCACAATCCAACCGTCTTCAGCCTTCTCAAGTCTCACGTGAAAGATCATCGGGACCTCCTCCCATCAGTAATACATCCTTACTTGCTGTTCCAAAATGTAACGTAACAGGCCCGGTAACGTCAACAAGCCGTGAACCGCAAATGAGTACCGAACCAGCAGGAATCGGGGGACGGGGCAAACGCTTCGTGTCGGTTCGTGCCTCTTCATGGATCATTTATCGAATAGAACAGGCAATCCACCAAGAACACGAAGAAGCATTAAGAAAAGAGGGGAACCGCGAAGAACGCAGATACCTCAATCCGCAATTTGACCGTCTGCCGCCGCAAGACCGTGTTAGGCTGCCTATAGGCTCACGACCTCGACGTCCAAATGCTCTTTGACAGTGTGTCGAGACTCGAGAAGACGGTCGATGTCATCCAGCACGGACGCATGGAAATACCGCTCACCACACTCCGTGCATACCTCCGCTTGCACATTGTCCACGATGAAGAGCTTGCCATGGAGCCAGTGTTGTCTTCTCACCTTCTTCCGAATCGTTATTCCATCACAGAACTCGCACTTCATGGCTATTCCTCTAAGACGTAAGCAGTAATAATGATTAGGCTATGGTCCACATGGAATCTACAGATCACGTGCATGAGCCTGCCATCCACGGCCGGCCCCTCGATTCTATACCTCGCCCCTCTTGGATCACGAATCAGTCTTTTCTCTATTCTACCCCTCTGAATGGCATGTTCAATGTCTTCCCGATCGATGTCATCAGCAAGCATCTCGTCTTCGGCGTGCGATGACAAGTAGTAATCCCTATCTGTTATTCGCTGCCGTATGCTCTGTATTCTTGTCATGTAGTCTCCACGAAGGACATAAAACACACTAAGCTTTCAATCTGCAATCCGCAATCCACAATCTGACCGTCTGCCGGAAGTGGGAATCCACCAAGGACACGAAGAACCACTAAGAAAGGAGGGAAACCACAACGGAAGCGGAGCCTTCAATCCGCAATCTCCTCCTCTGCCGCCGTAAGAGCGTCTTGTCCTTTGGTTCCCCGATAGGGGGACAACACCGGTAGCCGTAGGCGCCGGCCGCAGGCCCAGCCTACGGGATCGAGGTCCCCACGCTCATACCGAGCGCGACCCAATCGCTCCTCCTGCTCCCCTTCCAAAAGCTCCTGGAGCGTCTTCTCGAGAGACAACCCCGACTATCATCATCGCCTCCCCAGCCATTCAACAACTCTTTCAACGCTTGCTTCTTCAACTCACTTGGCGCAGCCTTCTTCGTGCGCGAGGTCTCCTTTCTTTCTGGTTAGAAGCTTTTCGGTTGAACCTATATCAACCCTGGTCTCGCGCCACTCCTTGTTTGCAGGAAAGTTAGGACATGACCCATTTGCATAAACACATGAGAGAGAACGAAGATAACATACAAAAAATCTCTGGGTTGACGCTGATGACGCGGTCTGCCCGTGCTGAACAAGCGTGCTTCTATGGCTGAGAGGCTTGGTTTCAGGTCGGTTTCTTTTGCGCGGCTTACGCTCGACAATGACCGGAAGGCCCCGGTTGAGAAGAGAGCGATCATAAGGGGCGTGTCCTTCAGCGTGAAGGTGGGGGAGATATTCATAATCGCGGGGCCGTCCGGCTCGGGCAAGAGCACCTTGCTCAGGCTGGCGAACCGATTGCTGGTGCCCACGGCCGGGACTATCCGGCTCGATGGGCTGGACATCTCGGAGCTCGAGGTTACCACCCTGAGGCGAAGAATCGGCCTCGTGCAGCAATCTCCTGCTCTGTTTCCTGAAACAGTGGTTGAGAACGTTCTTTATGGACCGAGGCTTTCAAGAGCGGACCGGGGCCGTGTTACCCTCAAGGAACGCGAGCTTGCTTTGCGGTCCATCGCCCTGGCCGGCCTTGCCGAAAGTTTTTTGGACCGCAACGCGGAGAATCTCTCCGAGGGCGAAATGCAGCGGGTCGCGATTGCCAGGGTGCTGGCCAATCAGCCGGAGGTGCTCTTGCTGGACGAGCCAACTGCGTCGCTCGACCCGACCTCGACCCTGACCGTAGAGAAGCACGTCAGGATGCTGAAGGAGAGCGAGCAGATCGCCATTCTGTTTGTTACGCACGATGTGGAGCAGGCCAAGAGGGTTGGAGACCGTGGGATGTTGCTCGTCAGCGGTCAGGTCGTCGATGAAGGGCCGCTTCCCAAGCTTTTCGCAGAGATAAGGAACGAGACCACCCGCGCGTTTGTGAATGGCGAGCTGTAACCTCAGGCGGAGTCGTTCCATGACCTTCCTGAGCCGCCCTGTGATTCTTGGGATATCTGCGCAAGTTGGGATCGCCAGTCCCGAAGCCAGATTGTCGAATCGTTGGGCTAGCCCCAATACGGATGGGCTCGGGCGCAGCAGACATCCCGAAACCCAGCGCAAGAACCCGAACCCAACTCGCTCAATGAGGCGGCTCAGTCGTCCTTTGCATCTTTCGCAGGTCGAGTCTTCTTAAAAAAGCGCTTCAGAAGCCCCTTCTCATCTTGTTTCTTGAGGTAGTCCTCAATCGCCGCCTTCAGAGCATCCTCGGCAAGATTCGAGCAGTGCATCTTCACCGGCGGCAGACCGTCAAGCGCCTCGGCCACATTCTTCTTCGTTACCTTCAGCGCGTCCTCTAACGTCATGCCCTTAACAAGTTCGGTTATCATCGAGCTCGTCGCTATCGCTGCACCGCAGCCGAAAGTTTTGAACTTGGCGTCAACTATACGGCCATCCTTCACCCTAATGAACAGCTTCATGACGTCGCCGCAGACAGGGTTGCCGACCTGCCCAACGCCGTCCGCATCGGGAATCTCGCCCACGTTTCGCGGGTGCTGAAAATGCTCGATTACTTTCTCGCTGTATGCCATTGCCAAAAAACCTCCACAATCGAAAACAGCCGGGCTAGCTACTTCGCCTCATCACGCCCAGCGTCACCCGCTCAGTTTCTCGGGCATCCCCCTTCGGGCTCAGCACGGCTGGCAGGGTGATGGACCGCGAGAACGCCCCCTCCGGGCTCTCGCCAAATCGCACCTCTGTGGCAAGCGTCTCTTGGCTCAGGAAATCGATCCTGTGCTCTATCCTCGACCTCACCTCATCGCCACACGCAACGTAAAGACCGATCCTGTCCTCCACGTTGAAACCAGCATCCTTCCGCATCACCTGCACGTGGCGCACGAGCTCCCTAACCATGCCCTCTACTATGAGCGGCTCGTCCAAGACTGTGTCCAGCGCGACCGTAAGCGCGCCCGTAGCGGCCACCGAATAGCCCTCGCGGCCCTCAAGATCAAGGATCAGCTCTGAAGACTCAAAGGGTAGCTTCTCCCCGTCAACCGTAAGAAAAACGGGCTCGCCCTTGACGGCACTCTCGTAAACGCGGGCACGCTCCGGCTCCAGCGCACGCCGCGCCTCAACCAGCTTTGGACCCAGCCGCGGGCCAACGAGCTTGAGATTGAACCTCACGATAGGCTCGGCAAAGCCCTGAAGCGAATCAACTACCTGGACCGCCTTGACGTTCAGCTCATCGAGGATATCCGGCAGGAACCGGTCGAGCCTCTCTTTTTCATTATCACCCTCAAGCCGCACCAGCATCTTGCCGAGTGGCTGCCGAACCTTGATCCCTGCCTTGTTCCGGGCGGAGAGACCCAGGCTCACGATGCGCTTCGTCAGTGCAACATCCGCCTCGAGCCTCGCGTCCACCAGCTCCCTGTTCGCCCGCGGGAAATCGCTCAGATGCACGCTCTGAGGCGCATCCGGATGGACGCTCACGACGAGGTTCTGGTATATCTCCTCGGAGAGAAACGGGACGATGGGGGCGATGAGCTTGGTTACCTCGACCAGGACTGTATAGAGCGTCTGATAGGCCGCCTGCTTGTCCGTGTCGGAGGTCGCTCGCCAAAAGCGTCTGCGGTTGCGGCGGATGTACCAGTTGGGCAGGTCGTCGAAGAAGGCCTCCACTTGCTTGACGACCGACATGACATTGTAGCGCTCATAAGCCTCGGTCGCCTCGCGTATAACCGTATGAAGCCGGGAAAGCACCCATCGGTCGAGCTCGGCAAGGCCGGAAGTGGGCGCATCGGTCAGGACGACGTTCGGCTGGTCGAGGCTGGCATACGTCATGAAAAAGGAGTAGGCGTTCCAAAAGGTCAACAACGAACGTTTGATCTCCTTCCCCGGTCCGTAGCCAAAACTGATGTTGTAGGCCGTGTTCTGCGAGGCGAAAAGCCAACGCATGATGTCCGCACCCATCTTATCGACCGCCTCGTCGAACCAGATCACGTTGCCACGGGTCTTGTGCATCGGCTCGCCATGCTCATCAAAGACCTTCTCGTAGATCAGGACGCTCTTATATGGCGAGCGGCCCTCGAGCGTTACGCTCATAAACAGCATCGAGTAGAACCAAAGCCGTATCTGCTCTCGCATCTCGCAGACAAACTCGGCGGGAAACCACCTCTCCCAATACTCGTGGTCTTCCTTATACTTCAGCGTCGAGAACGGCACGATCCCCGCGTCCATCCAACAGTCCCCGACGTCCTCCGTCCGCACCGCCTTCCCACCACATTTCTCGCACTTAATCGGAACCGCGTCGATCCAAGGTCGATGAAGCTCCGGGAGCTCCTCATTAGACATCCCCGCGAGCCTAGCCAACTCCGACCTGGAGCCGACTATCGTTATATGCCCGCAGTCCGAACAATGGTAGAACGGCAACGGCAAGCCCCAGAACCGGCGCCTCGAGATGCACCAATCCTGCATGTTGTTCAGCCAGTCCTCCATCCGCTTGCCCATGTAGTCCGGTATCCACTTGACCGTCCGCGCCGCCTCAATCAGAGGTTTGCGCAGAGCATCGCACCTGATGAACCACTCCTCAACGAGCCGGAAGATAAGTTCGTCGCCACAGCGCCAGCAGACAGGATAGCGGTGCGCTAGCGTCTCCTTTTTGACAAGATACCCCTTCTCTCTGAGCGACTCGTAAACAATGGGTGCCACCTCGGTCACGCGCATGCCCGTGAGCTCTCCGAACCCATCGAGGTAGCGTCCCGCCTCATCGACCGGATCGACGATCCCGATACCTTCCCTCTTGTGGACCTCGAAATCCTCCGCGCCGCAGCCCGGGGCTATGTGGACGATCCCAGTGCCCTCGGTCTCACCGACCATCTCGTCGCAGATGACCCTGTGGTCTATGGCCTGCTGGACGGGGAGCTCATCGAATGGGCCTTTGTAGCGAAAGCCCTCAAACTCCTCGCCCTTGTGCTCCGACATCACCTCAGCGCCGTCCCCCAGAACTGCCGCCAGGGTGCCCTTCGATAGATATACCACCTTGCCCCCGTGTCTGGCCTTCGCATAAGTAAGCTTTGGGTTGACGGCCAGCGCGGTGTTTGCGGCCAGCGTCCAGGGCGTAGTTGTCCAGACCATGAAGAACTCGTTCTCGCGCCCAACGATCGGCAGCTGTAGAAAGACCGACGGATGCTTGACCTCACGATACGAATCGACCATCTCGTGCTGAGACAGCGACGTGCCGCAACGAATGCACCACGGCATGACGTGTTTGCCTCGATAGAGCCACCCGTTCTCGTGGCACCGTTTCAGGAACATCCAGATATACTCGATGTTCGTATCCGTCATCGTGTAATAGCTGTTCTCCCAGTCCATCCATTGCCCCAGACGCCTCGACTGCTCGCTGATCACCGCGGCATACTCCCTCACACGCTCCTTGCACCTCGTCGAGAATCTATCCAGTCCGTAGGCGCGGATATCCTTCTTGGAGTTGAGGCCCAGCTCCTTCTCGACCTCCACCTCAACCCACAACCCCTGACAGTCAAAGCCGTTCTGATAGCGCTGGTGAGCCCCCTGCATCGACTTGTAGCGAACGAATATGTCCTTGTAGGTCCGGCCCCAGGCATGGTGAACGCCCATCTTGTTGTTGGCCGTTATCGGCCCATCAATGAACGAGAATCTAGGGCCATCTTTGTTCTTCTGCACGAGGCGCTCGAACATGCGGCCAGCTTCCCAGAACTTCAGTATCCTCGGCTCGATCTCGTGCTGATCGTAGCTTGACAAAACCTTCCTAAACATCAAACTTCTCCATCGAATATCATCCAGCACCCCTCGCCGATTCCCTTAATGACCTACGGATGCTCTGAGGATGCCGGCAATATAGGTAATGGTTGGCCGTTAAGCAACCTCATCTGCCCGCACGTTCCCCCTGACCGCCGAGACCATAGCACCGTTAGCCTCGCCGAAAGCCTATCCCACAAGCCGCCGCTTGTGCCGCGTAACTACGGGCGGGCGCTACTCGTCCTCCACGTCTCGCTCCGAGTCATACTCAGCGATGCGTTCCTTAAGCACCATGAAGATTATGTGATTGAGCATGGCGTGGATGTCCTCTATCTGCTGCATGTGCTCGCTCGGGACAAGAACGTGCACCGTGGCAACTTTCCTGGCCTCACCGCCGCTCTTGCCTGAAAACAGGATCGAAGTCGCTCCCATCTCGTTCGCGGTCTTGAAAGCGTTTATGACGTTCGGGGACATTCCCGAGAAGCTCAGCCCCAACGCCACATCGCCCGGCTGCACGAAGTTCTTCAGCTGCTCCCCGAACGTGTTGCGGTAGTCGGTGTCGTTGGCCCAGGCTGTTATCAGCGGTGCGTTGTCGGAAAGGCACATCGCCTTGAAACGCCGCTTGCCAGGCGCCGCCGTGCCCTTTGCCGCGTCGCAGGCTATGTGCGAGGCGGTTGCCGCGCTTCCACCGTTCCCGAAGACGAACAGGCACCTGTCGTTCTTGTACGCCTCGAAAATGATGTTGAGGACTTCCTGGATTTTCTCCCCCGAGATATTACTTATCGTCTTTTTTATCTGCTCGAAGTAGGCATTGATAAACTCAAGCATGACTCGCTCCTGTTCCTCTCTTAAGCGTAGCTGTGCAGGCCGCTTAGGATGTAGTTGACACCTATGAATGTGAATAATACCGCGACGAAGCCTACAATTGAAACCACCACGAGCACCGCACGGTGCCTCTTGGCGGGGAGGCAGAGCCTTAGGTGCAAGAATACTCCATAAATACACCAAGTAACGAGGCTCCAGCTCTCTTTGGGGTCCCAACCCCAATACCTTCCCCACGCCCTATCTGCCCAGATTGCGCCTGTAATTATCCCAAGCGCTAACAGAAAAAAGCCAAGCCTAATCAGCGCTAGATTGCTCGTAAATAGCCTCGCTCGGAGCGCCGCCTGCCGCTTGTCAGAGAGAAGCAGGAAAGCAACCGAAATGCCGAATGCAAGATACAAAACGCCGTAGCTCAGCACGGCCGCGCCAACGTGGTAGGTCATCCAGTCGCTCTTCAGAACTGGCGGCAGCTGCGTGATTTTCCCAGAGACCGGCGAGAGGAGCGTTGCTGCCAACCCGACTCCGCAGAGCAAGCTGCCCAAAAATCCGTAGGCCGGCTCACCTGAGCGAAGATTGAGCACGATCGCCGCTACTGCTGCGATCACAGTCATCACCAATATGTATTCGTAGGTGTTGCTCGCCATCACCTTTCTGGCGATTTCCGCCCTTGCGACGATGGCAGCTATGTGCAGTGCGGCAACGGGCATAATCGCGACGCTGCTCCAGCGCGGCAGTCTCTCGCTGCCTGCGAGGTAGCCCATTATGTATGTTACCGCGATCACTATGTATAGCAGAGCAAGCACCCAAAGCGGCCTGATTCGGTCATAGAAAAGCTCGAGAGCAAGCCGCCACCGTGGCGGCCACAGGCCAGCGCCGCAAGATGACGCAATAGTTTCAACTCTCGCCGCCGCGTCCGCAAACAGGACCTCGTCAAGCCCTTCAAGCGATGACGCTAGCTCTTCAAGCACACCCTTCGCCGCGATTGCCTCCAGCCCGGCCTCGTTACTGAGCGATACCCAGCCCTCAGAACCAGAGCGAGCGAAAAGCCTCATATCCGAGGCAAGCCTCTCAAACCGCATCAACCTCCTTCGCTGCCTCTGCCACGCTCGCGACTTCTGTCGGTCGGAAGGACCGCCCGTGGCTTCGGCGGGCCGCGCTTGAAGGCTCCTCTGCAACTGCGCTTTGGAGATGTAGGTTGCCCGGGCAGACGCGTTGTGCGCAAACAGCTCGGGCACAAGGGCGTCCTCAACTTTGATTATGGGTTTTTCTGACCACATCTTGGGGCAAAGCGCCCAGCTTAGAACAGTCAGAGTCGGGGAAAGCCCAGACCAAGAGCGCTTCCCTGAGACCTCCTGCAACCTCTCACGGGCAAACGAGGCCAGCGGCTTGACCCTCCCAGCATCCTGAACCGGCAGGTGCTGGAGCCCACATATCGCCGAATGAACTTGGGCATCGAAGCTGCGAAGCGAAGGCTCCGCCGAACCACCTGAGCCAAACCCGACGATACAAAGCGCCACAGCAAGGGCGAACAGCGCGACAACCCCAATGCAGGCCAGCCTCCTCATCATGGCCGCACGCCCCTCCGCCTTCGGGCCGACAAAAAATGAAGCAACATGCCCACTAAAAGGCACAGCGAGCCAATGTAAAACGCTGGCACGCCAGGGTCCCGACTGACCCCCAGTATCGAGACCATCTTGCCATCATCCGCCTTGTCGTAGGCATACTGGTAGAGCTTGTAGTCCCCATAAACAAGAGGATGGTTGGGACTAACTGTGTAGGTGAACTTCTCACCAAGCACGGCCCGGCTAACAACTACGGTGCTGATGTATTGCGAGGGCATCATGCTGCCCGGATACGTCCGCGCCTCGAATCTCTCAAGAGAGACGTCGAATCCCAGCGGCCTCTTGGGCTTCGCAAGGCTTAGCGCGAGCTCCCCCTCCGGCGTTACAAGGACGATCTTCTTGTCAAGCGGCGCCCATTCCCGATGCAAGAGGTTGCCCGAGGCATCTCGAACGCTTGCCCGAACACACTGGGTTGTAACCTCGCCCGAAGGTTTGCCCTCCACAACCTGATATTTTCTTGACGCGCTGCCCCAGAAGTTCTCAACCGTAACGTGCACGCCTCCGGTTCCGGGGATGACAAACGTGTCGCCGACATCGGCCCGCGCCAAAAGGGTCTTGCCCCGAAGAAACAGGAGCGGCTCACCAGCCGCCGACACGACAATGATGTCGCTGCCCGTCGGAGATAGCGCTTCTCCAGACTCAACCTTGTACTCAATCGAGACCCCCGCGGGAAGCGAGGGCGCATGAAAGCCGTACACCTTGCCAAAAAGCCAT
>Ga0307380_10004369_pt1 | contig 19150 bp, 14 predicted proteins | sample UN3MG_FD_202239 | JGI IMG/M metagenome (GOLD analysis project Ga0307380, IMG submission 202239) | Soil microbial communities from Risofladan, Vaasa, Finland - UN-3 | ecosystem: Environmental > Terrestrial > Soil > Coastal area > Acid sulfate soil | place: Finland: Risofladan, Vaasa | collected... | reverse complement strand
CATTGTTGCGTAACTGAATTTTTTGTGATAGTCTATTCCTAAGTAGTTCATGGATGTGCACCTCCTGTATTTATGGTTAGTTATATTATACTGGAGGTGCACTATTTTTTCATTGTACCTTAATTATTCGATCTCCAAGCCCTATGACCTGCCTTTGTTCCTGAAACCGCTTATCGTAACGGCAAAATCTTCTCACAAATTATTACTGTTTGACACGGCGTGCGATGGTACTGTATAGTAACGCCTGGGCCTGTGTGCCGGATTCATACGTATGTATAAGGAGAAAAAACATGAACGATCTTCTGCAGAACGTTCCTGAGGTGCTGCTCATGGGGCCCGGGCCCTCCAGCGTGCCCCGGGAGGTGTACGAGGCCCTCGGCACGAGCACTCTCGGGCATCTCGATCCATATTTCATTACGATCATGGACGAGACCAAGATGCTCCTTCGCCGTGTTATGAAAACAAAAAACCCTCTGACGTTTCCGATATCCGGAACTGGATCGGCCGGCATGGAGGCCTGTCTCGTGAACCTCATAGAGCGGGGGGACCCGGTGCTGGTGCTGATAAACGGGGTGTTCGGCGGGCGAATGGCGGAGATAGCCAGAAGGCTCGGCGCCGAGGTCGATACGATGGAGTTTCCGTGGGGAACCCCGGTGGATCCGGAACAGGCGGAGAAGCAACTTTCAAAGAAAGCATACAAGATCGTCTCCGTCGTGCACGCGGAGACATCGACCGGCGTGCGAAACCCGGTGAAGGAGATAGGATCGATGCTGAAATCGAGGGACACGCTCTATGTCGTCGATGCGGTCACGAGTCTCGGAGGGATGGAGGTGAGCTGCGACGGATGGGGGGCCGACGCGCTCTACAGCGGCACCCAGAAGTGCCTCTCGTGCCCGCCCGGCCTGGCGCCGGTCAGCTTTTCGGAACGGGCGCTTGCGGCGGTCGCAAAAAGAGAGACAGAAGTCCCGAACTGGTACCTCGATGTGGGCATGATCAAGAGTTACTGGGAGGGGCAGAAGAGGGCATACCATCATACCGCCCCGATAAACATGATCTACGCGCTCTACATGGCACTGGGGTTGGTACTGTCCGAGGGACTCGAAAATGTATTTGCCAGGCATCGGAAAAACCACGAGTATCTCGTGAACGGATTGAAAGAGATCGGGATCGAGATGTTCGTGGAGCCTGGTTTCAGACTCCCGATGCTGAACGCGGTGCGTGTGCCCGACGGGGTAGACGAAGGGTCGGTTCGCCGGAAGCTGCGCGAGGATCACCTGATCGAGATCGGAGCGGGTCTCGGACCGCTTGCAGGAAAGATCTGGAGGATAGGGCTCATGGGACACACGGCTCGCCCGGAAAACGTCGACCGCCTCCTCGACGCTATGCGGAAAGTTCTCGGCAGATAGAGATACGTTTTCATTTGGAGTGTTTTTAGCACGGTCCCCTGTGGCCGGCCCGCCTGGTTCAAACTTCTGGAATAAAACAGGGCTTCTTTGTATAATTGCATCACGCGAAGTTTTTTAAAACTCGGAAAAAGGGCCGCGTTGCAGTATGCAGGCGCTCGAACGGCCCGCACTCCAGGGGAGAAACAGCATCACGCTTCGATAGAGAGGTCTGTATCATGCACTATACCGAAATCGGGTTCGTCAATACAAAGGATATGTTCAGGAAGGCATACGAGGGCGGATATGCGGTCCCGGCATACAACTTCGTCAACATGGAGCAGCTCCAGGCGATAGTGCAGGCATGTGTGGAGTCGAGGTCGCCGGTGATACTACAGGCGTCGAAAAGGGTGAGACAGTACGTCGGGCGCGAGTTCGTACGGCGCATGGCGCAGGCTGCTGTGGAGTTAATAGTGTCTTCGGGCTCGAGTGCCCCGTGTGCGCTCCATCTCGACCACGGAGATTCGCCGGAAGAGTGCGCGCGAAGCATCGATGACGGGTTCTCCTCCGTGATGATCGATGGATCGGCACTCCCCTTCGAGGAAAACATAAGGCTCACCAAGATCGTGGCGGACCACGCTCACAGGTTCGATGTTACTGTCGAAGGGGAGCTCGGAACACTATCGGGTGTAGAGGAGGAAACCGGGCACACCGAGTCCATGTACACCGACCCGGCACGCGTGGAGGAGTTCGTGAAGCGCTCGGGAGTGGATTCGCTCGCAGTTTCGGTTGGTACTGCTCACGGTCTCAACAAGATCAAGGCAAGACCGGGAGAAACTCTTCCACCCTTACGATTCGATATACTCGAAGAGATAAAAAGGAGGGTCCCGGGGTTTCCTGTCGTGCTGCACGGCTCATCTGCGCTCCCCGGGGAGTATGTGGAGATGATAAACCGATACGGGGGAGCCCTCGAGGACGTCGTGGGTATCCCGGAAGAGCAGGTGCGGGAGGCGGCAAGGTCGTGCGTGTGCAAGGTGAACATCGCATCTGATGCCCTTCTTGTTACGACGGCAATGGTACGGAAGACGCTCTCGGAAGATCCTGCGGTATTCGACACGAGGAAATACATGGGAAGGGCGAGAGAGGAGCTTGTGGTCCTTTACAGGAGGAAGAACAGAGAGGTTCTCGGGAGCGCGGGCAGTGCCGGCCAGGCCCCGGCCGGGCATTGAATGAGCCTTTTGAGGATAGCGATGGATGTAGGATATTCAGATCGAGACCGTATCAACGTGGGGCTTGTCCTGATCTTATCAGGCGCGATGTTTTTGAACCTGCTCGCCCGAACGGTGTTCTCACCTCTCCTGCTTGCCATAGAGGAGGATCTCGGAATAAGCCATAAGACAGCCACGCAGTTTTTTCTCTTCATATCGGCTGGGTACAGCATAGGAATGCTCGGGTCCGGCTATCTCTCGCCGAGGCTCACCCACAGGTATACGATCATAGCGGCGCTGCTGGTAGGCGGCGTCTCCCTGTTCTGTGTGGCAATTTTAAACTCCCTCAATCTTATCAGGCTGTTTCTCTTCCTGCTCGGCTGCGGCATGGGGCTGTACCTTCCTTCCGGGCTCGCAATAATTACGGAAACCAACCAAGAAAGGAACCTGGGAAAGGCGTTTGCCATCCACGAGATAGGTCCTAATCTCAGCCTTATTCTTGCACCGATATTTGCACAGGCTTTTCTCGGAGGAAGCCGGTGGAGGCTGAGCCTTGCTGTTCTCGGTGTGCTCTGCTTCCTGCAGTCCGCAGTGATCCTCGTTTTTCTGCGCGACGTAAAGGGGTCAGGTGAGGGTTATACTCCCGCGAACCTGAAGAGCATCCTGCTCTCCTCCCGCTTCTGGATCATGATGATCTTCTTCTGCCTTGCCATCGGTGCGTCACTCGGCGTCTATTCTGTGCTTCCCGCTTTCCTCGTATCAGAACGCGGGATGGGCCTCCCTCTTGTCAACAGCCTTGTCGGCATATCGAGGATCTCAGGGCTCGTCATCATATTTCTCGCCGGGCTTCTCGTGGACAGGTTCGGGGTAAAATGGCTTCTCGCCACTATCATCGCACTCACGGGAGTAACGACGGTGCTTCTCAGCATTCAGATGAAACCCGTGCTTCTGGCAGCGGTGTTTTTACAGCCTATATTCGTGGAGAGCTTCTTTCCCATCGCTCTCACAATGACGGCAGGCATGTGGCCGAAGAGATCCTACAACGTCGCGATATCACTCATGATCCCGGTTTCGCTTCTCGTCGGAGGAGGAGTGATCCCGTCTCTTTTAGGGATTTTGGGCGAGCGCGGATCGTTTGCAACGGGCTTTTCCGTCATGGGGGCTGTAGTTACTGTTTGCACCTTTCTTGTCTTTCTGTTGGACGGTACAAGGGGGAGAAAAAACGGATGAAGACCATCGCCGTTGTCGGAACGCTTGATACGAAAGGAGAGGAGTGCGAACTCCTCAAAGATTCGATCGAGAAAAGGGGTTTCAATACGCTGATAGTCGATGTGGGGATTCTGGGCGAGCCGTTTTTTAAACCGGATATTACGGGGGAGGATGTTGCGATTGCAGGAGGAGCGAGTATCGGTGATCTCAGGGCTGAGAGGGACAGGGGAAAAGCCGTTCGCATCATGGGAAAGGGTATGGAGAAGATACTACCCGAGCTCTTTGCCCAGGGCAGGATACAGGGGGTCATAGCGCTCGGAGGCGGAGGCGGGACCTCAATAGCAACATCAGGAATGAGGGCACTTCCCTTCGGGGTGCCGAAGGTTATGGTTTCGACTCTCGCGGGGCGGGATGTGTCAGGGTATGTCGGGATAAAGGATATCGTGATGGTGCCGAGCATTGTCGATATATCCGGTATCAACCGCATCAGCAGGGAGGTCATTCTGAGGGCCGCTGCAGCTGTATGCGGGATGGCTGAGGTGGAAGTCGAGGACGCAGGAGAAAAAACAGCGATTGCGGCAACGATGTTCGGGAACACCACTCCGTGTGTCGGTACCGCGAGGGAGATTCTGGAGGCACATAGATATGAGGTCCTCGTATTCGGGTGCACCGGGACAAGCGGTAAAATAATGGAGAACCTAATAGAATCCGGCCACATAGCCGGGGTGCTCGATATCACCACAACCGAGCTCGCGGACGAGCTTGCAGGCGGAGTACTCTCTGCAGGGGCGGGGAGGCTGGAGTCCGCGGGAGCTGTAGGAATACCGCAAGTGGTGGTGCCGGGGTGTCTCGACATGGTGAACTTCTGGGAGCCTGCGAGCATACCTGAGACGTACAGAGGTCGGAAGTTTTACCGGCACAATCCAAATGTGACCCTCATGCGGACCTCGATTGATGAAAACAGAAGACTCGGAAAGATCATCTCTGAAAAGCTCAACAGAAGCACGGGCCCTGTTCGCGTGCTCATCCCTTTGAAGGGGTTGAGCATGATCGATGCTCCCGGCGGTTTTTTCTGGTGGCCGGAGGCCGACCGAGCCCTCTTCGAAAGCCTGGAAGAGAGCCTCAGGCCGGATATCAGGGTGTCAGAGATGGATAATAACATCAACGATCCGGAATTCGCCGTTGAATGCGCGAGAACACTCATCGATATGATGAATTCATAATCCATGGAGGAGAAGATGATGGCCGAAACGCGAGAAGAAATCCTGAGAAGCTTCAGAAAGAAGATAGGCGAGGGACGCCCGATAATAGGTGGAGGTGCAGGGACAGGTATCAGCGCCAAGTTCGAGGAGGCCGGCGGCATAGACCTCATCATAATCTACAACTCCGGCCGGTTCAGGATGTCCGGGCACGGTTCGATGGCGGGCCTTCTGCCGTTCGGCGATGCAAACGAGATCGTCATGGATATGGCCAGGGAGGTGCTTCCGGTTGTGAAGCATACGCCTGTGCTTGCCGGTGTATGCGGCACTGATCCGATGCGAAGAATGGAGCGGTTCCTTCTGGAGGTCAAATCCGCAGGGTTTTCAGGCGTTCAGAACTTTCCGACGATAGGTCTTTTCGACGGGACTGTGAGGGTGAACTTCGAGGAGACCGGTTTCGGCTATAGTAAAGAGGTCGATATGATACGAATCGCTCGGGAGCTCGATCTCCTCACGACTCCCTACGTATTCAACGAGGAGGAGGCGCGGCAGATGGCGCGCGCAGGCGCGGATATCATAGTCGCGCATATGGGAACCACCGTGGCGGGAGCAATCGGGGCGAAGACAACGCGATCGATGGAAGAGTGCGCGGACCTCATCGACCGGATGGCGAAAGCAGCCATGGAAGTGCACGATGAGGTTATCGTTCTCTGTCACGGGGGACCGATAGCGGAGCCTGAGGATGCGGCCCGCGTCCTCGAGCTGTGCAGAAACGTTCACGGATTTTACGGGGCGAGCTCCATGGAGCGGCTTCCTGTTGAGAGGGCGATACAGGAACAGACCGGCCGGTTTGTAGACCTCAGGCTGAAAAAGAGATAGAGAGTGATAGTGAAAGGAATGAAGATCGTAAGGCAGGTTCCGAAATACGGCTGTTATGCGGGGTCAAGGCAGTCGGTAAAAAGAAGATATTCTGTATCGGCAGGAACAAGACCGAAAAGAAGGCACTGGAAAATATCGGGATCGGCGTCGGCCACGTGAGGCCCGGCGAGCTTTTGATTCATGACTGGGCGCGAGGAGATTTCAGGCGTCTTTTCATGTTCTGCCGTACGGCGCAGGCTTTTCAGGACATGCCGTTCAGCCTTTCTTTCACCTATATGGCGCTGGATAAAAAATTTCGGGAGAGTAAATTTATCTTAACGGCCCGTGATTCATCCGGGCAATGGTACGAGTCCCTTGTAAGATCTCACTCGAAGCTTTTTGGAAACGGGAACCTGCCCGATACTAACGATTTAAAAAATGCGGACTATTGCTATAAGGGATATATGCGTACAGGTCCGCCGATTCAGTATTAAAATGGACATATTCTTTTCATTGATTAAGGTGTCCAAACATACTATAATATACGAAAATACGCAAGTCTCTGGGGAGGGGGATGGCAGAGCAGCTGATACTCGAGCACCTTCCTTTTATACGGGTACTCCCGGACTGGGCCCAGGAGCTGTCCTACAAATACTGTTCGAAGACCGCGAACCTCTACGTCATCCACGGCAACATCCGCGACTACCTGCCCCACAAGATGCACGAAGGCGAGTTCATATTCGTCAAGATCCAGAGCTACATATCGGAAGTCCTCTTCGGAAACCGCGACGTCATCATATACTACGACAGGAGCTCGGGCGTAACTTTCTGCAACCGTGAGATGAGAGAGTCGTTCGTCCAGGAGATGCGCTCTCTCTATCCTACAATCGCGGGCAACGATTTCATTTCAAAGGACCCTATGTCCGCGTTCCACTATCTCGAAAAGTATTTCTACGGAAACCTCAGGCTGAAATACCGCATCATCGTCATCATCGACTACGCCGAGACGCTCGTACCGAACACCGATTTCTCGCACTACTCGGAGGAAGACCGCTTCTGTCTCGTGACCCTCCACCGGTGGGCCACGGACCCCGTCTTCAACCAGAATGACATTTCCATCATCCTGCTTACGGAGAACCTTGCAGATCTGAGCCTGAAGCTCGTCAGGGCGCCGGCAACGGTGAAGGTGAACATCCCGATGCCGGACGAGTTGGTGCGGGAAAAGTTCTTCGATTATCTCAGCCGCCAGGGAAAGCTGCTCCTTGAGCCGCGGCTCACTGCGAAAAAGATGGCCCACGTGACCGGCGGCCTCAATCTCATAAACATCCACCAGCTCGCGGCAGAGTCGTATCAGGAGGACAGAAAGCTCTCGCTCGACTATCTCAGGATGAAGAAGAAGCAGATCATCGAGTCCGAGGCGATAGGGCTCCTCGAGTTCATCGAGACGGAGCACGACCTCTCCATGGTCTCGGGGCACGATTTTGTGAAGAAGAGGTTCAAGAGCGCGGCGCGTGCGATAAGGCAGGGACGGCTAGACGTGCTGCCTATGGGATACCTCATATCCGGCCCAGTCGGGACAGGAAAGACCTTTATGGTCACTGCATTCGCCGGAGAGATAGGGATCCCGATAATACGGTTCAGGAACTTCAGGAGCAAATGGCAGGGGGTAACGGAGGCGAACCTCGAGAAGATCCTCAACATCCTCAAGGCGATGGCTCCCGTCGGAGTGATGATAGACGAGGCGGACGCCTTCCTCGGGACTCGCCACCAGGAAGGGGATTCAGGGACATCGAACCGGATCTTCGCCCAGATCACGTCATTCATGGGAAACACGGAATACCGCGGGAAGCTCATCTGGTTCCTCATAACCTGCCGGCCGGACCTGCTTCCCATAGACCTCAAGAGGCAGGGGAGGGCGGAGGAGCATCTCGCGCTGTTTTACCCCGAAGACTTCGCGGAAAAGCAAGACCTGTTCGAGACCCTCGTTCGGAAACTGAAGTTCAAGATCCAGAAGGTTGATATCGTAGAGCTCTTCAAGCAGTATGAATTCGATTTCTCCGGTGCCGATCTCGAGTCGATCCTTATACGTGCAAAGTTCAATGCGGCTATGCAGGATCACATTATCATAACCGATGATGACTTCAGGGAGGCGATGAAGGACTTCGTCCCCCCGACCTATCCCCATGAGATAGAGCTCCAGAACCTCGTTGCAGTGCTTGAATGCACATCCCGCCAGATGATCCCCAAGCGCTTCCAGGAGATGGACAGGGGGAATCTCGTTACAGAGATAAAGACACTGAAGATGCTCCTCGGCGAGCGGGAATTCCAGTAGGCAGCATGCCTGTAGTACTAACTAACATCTCTCACAGATCGCAGTAATCTCTTCCTGTTATACTCGGTGTGGGTCTCTGCTTATGAAGAAGCGGTTTGGGGCCATTATGATACCCATTGCACAGAAAGAGACCGGGACCGCCGCTGAAGCTCGATTTCCAAATATCTTTGATATGGTACAGGTCCTCATCTCTCAGTCATATATAGCTGATCCGGGTGCCGGCGGCCGGTCCGGTGGTTTCTCCTTATGGTTGTGATATCGAAGAAGTATTTGATTGCGCGCTCCCCCTCGAGGTGGAGATGATGATATGCTCAGCCTGTAGTCCTCTGGGGTCCTGAGAGAGTATAACAAAGACGAAAAGGCCCAATAACAGTTCACACTCGGTCGATATGGAAGAAAGAGCGGGGTTGATCTTGACGGTAACCGCAGCCGAGCGTAGATTCATTTTATGAGCAATAGAACCCTGCTTCTCATAAGCGGTCTTCCGCTCGATAGGGATACCTCTTTCAGACGGCAGCTTGTGCTTCTCGGAAGGTTTTTAGGGCGGCTGGGGTCTGAGCCCGTTCTTGTCGGCCCCTCTCCTGATATTGGGAGGATAGTAAAGGAGAAAAAACCTGCGGCCGCGATCCTCCTGGGATATCACGACCAGTTTTCATTCCTGAGAGACGATATTGATATTCCTGTCCTCCTGTGGGCGCAGCTCTCGAGGCCCGAGGACCCCCGGAATTTCGGGAATGCAACTGTAGTTCCTCTTACCCCTGTCACAGGGCGGTTTCTAAAAAGTTCGGGTGTGGAGAGGGTCGGACCGGTCATCCCGCACGGCGTGGACACAGATATCTATCGTCCCTTCGATGCTGAAGAAAAGAAAAGCCTGAGAAAAAGGTACGGCATCGGAGGCGGTTTTGTCATAGGGGCAGTTGCTGCAAACACAAAGCGCAAGAAACTCGATCGGATCATCGAAGCATTCGGTCTCTTCGAGGCTCATGGAGGTGACGGTACTCTCCTCATCAAAACGGACAGGGCGAAGGGGCTTGACGGAACGGATCTGTACGACCTTTCACATCGGTACGAGGTGCAGAAGAAAGTTCTCTTTATGGAGGAAACCTTCAATGAACAGCGAATGGCCGTGGTATACAACCTCATGGACCTCTATATCTCCCTCTCCGAGTGGGAGGGGTTTTGTATCCCTGTGATAGAAGCCATGGCCTGCGGTGTTCCTGTCGTGACGCACAGGGTGCAGGGGCCCGGTGAAATCGTTCCGTACAACGACCTCATGGTATCGGGGAGCGATGAGGTTTTCGACGGAAAAACGAGGTTATTGCTTGCAGATCCCTTCAATGCATCGAAGGTCCTGCTTTATGCGTATAACAATAGCGGCAGATTGAGTGATCTGGGGGCGCTTGGAAGACAAGTGGTCGAAAGGCTGTATGATATCCGCGTGGTTGCTGAAACGTGGGAGAAGCTGATCAGGAACGGTTAAAGATATTTTTGCTTGACTTTTTCAGCGCTGCATGTGAAATTAAAAGGACAAGCTGGTTAATGTAAGATCGGGGATAAAGATGGAATACCTTTTTACAGTAGACAGTTACTGGTGGTGGTTCTGGGAATAGCCGGAACCATATGACTGTACTGTCAGGCCGCAGGTTCTGGTTATAGTTGCCAGATTCTGCGGCCTGTTTTTTTTAAAACAGGCCGCTAAACCGCATCCGGTTTTGCGGCCTTTTTTATTGGCTCTTACACAATGAAGGGGGGGGTAAGGTGAAAGTACAGACAGCTTCGGACAATATAATAGTCAAGGAGATTTCCGGTGAGAGGTTTACACCGTTTTCTCTCTCCAATAAACTGAAAGCAAGGGCGCTTTTGGAGTCAGCCTCTTTCGAACAGGGGAGGGGGAGGTACTCGATTATACTGCTGAGAGAAGCTTTTTCGGTCTTCCAGCGCGAAGAAGAAATGTTTATCGGCAGAGACGGTGATGAATCGAGGATCGAATCGAACGGCAAGGATATCCTCGATATACTTCTTTTCTTCGCTGGGGAGCATAGAGAGCATGCCGTCCCGTTTCCGCTTCCTGCAGGCGGTATAGGCTATCTTTCATATGATTACGCTCTCCGGTTCGATGACATAAAGGCCAGAAAGGTCAATGACAGTATCGGTATCCCTGATGCCCTCTTTCTGTTCGGACATGTTTTCCTCGTCTTCGATCACTACACGGATACAATCAGGATCGTAGGCATCAACTATAAAGACCACCGGATCGATCTCGGGCGTGCGATCCGGGAGACGGAGGAGAAGATCAATGATCTTGATTTCAACTACCTGACGCCTGCAGAAAGGGATTATACCTCGGTCGTCCTGAAGAGGGATAAAGAACGGGATGAGTTCATCGAAGGGGTGAAGCGGATGAGGCGTGAGATCATAAAAGGAAACCTTCTTCAGGGGGTGCTTTCGAGAAGAATATATGTGAGGTCTGAGATCCCTGCGCTCGAAGCATACAGGAGGCTCAGATCGCTCAACCCCTCTCCTTACATGTTCTATATCGATACAGGAGGTTTCCAGCTCTTCGGCTCTTCACCGGAGATCCACGTGAAGGTAGAGGAAAGAAAAGCGAAGATCAGACCTCTTGCCGGTACGAGGAGACGGGGAAAGGACAGAGAGGAGGACCTGGCCCTCGAGAGGGAGCTCCTGTCGGATGAAAAGGAGAAGGCGGAGCACCTCATGCTCGTCGACCTTGCGAGAAATGACCTTGGCAGAATATGCCGCACAAAAAGCGTGCGGGTCACGATAGACATGGAGGTCGAGCGGTATTCACATGTCATGCATATGGTGTCCCAGGTTGAAGGCGAGCTCGCTGAAACAAAAACCGGTATCGATGCCATAAGGGCCACGTTCCCCGCAGGTACCGTGACAGGCGCCCCGAAGATAAGGGCGATGGAGATAATAAGCGGACTCGAGAGGGAAAAGAGAGGTTTTTATTCCGGGTTGGTCGGTTATATAGAGCCTGATGGCTCTCTGGACACCTGTATCACCATCAGGAGTGCTCTCAAAAAGGACGACGTGGTCGTACTCCAGGCAGGTGCCGGTATCGTGTACGACTCTGTCCCGGAAAAAGAGTATGAAGAAACTTCATCCAAGCTGAAAGCAATGGGAAACATACTCGGAGTGGAGGTGTGAGTCATGATAGCAATTATCGATAATTACGACTCCTTTACCTATAATCTCTTCCAGTACATATCGGAGATGTATGATGACGAGGTGAAGGTATTCAGAAACGACCGGATAACAGTTGAGGAGCTCGGGAGGATGCGGCCGGATGGAATAGTCATATCGCCCGGCCCCGGCAGACCGCAGGAAGCGGGCATATCGGTCGAGGCGGTGAAGCGGTTCGCAGGCCACACACCCATCCTCGGGGTCTGTCTCGGCCACCAGGCAATAGGTTACGCTTTCGGAGGAAGCATAGGGAGGGCAAAGGACATAGTGCACGGCAAGACTCAGAGTATCACCATGGATGGAAGGGGGCTTTTCAGAAACGTGCCTTCTCCTGCGAGGTTTACACGCTACCACTCCCTCGTCATCGACAGGCCCTCCCTTCCCGGTGCGCTTGAGATCACTGCGGTTTCAGAGGATGGGGAGATAATGGGAGTCAGGCATAAGGAATACGCCGTCGAAGGAATACAGTTCCATCCAGAGTCGATCGCGTCGGAGTACGGAAAGAAGATTTTAAAGAATTTCTTGAACTACAGACGTGAAACTTTTCATCTTTCGCGGGCTCTCTCGAAAGTTGTGGATGGGACCGACCTGTCGCCAAAAGAGGCGTCTTTCCTCATGGAGGAGCTTACCGAGGGAGACCTCTCCACAGGCCAGATTGCGGCTTTCCTCACAGCCCTGACGGCAAAAGGGACGAACCCCGGTGAGCTTGCCGCGTTTGCAGGGGTGTTGGGAAAGAAAAAACAGAGTCTTTCCGTTTCGCACCCGCTTCTCGACACATGCGGTACCGGAGGAGACGAAAAGGGGAGCTTCAACATCTCCTCGATGGCGGCGATAGTCGCAAGCTCGTGCGGGGCCTGGGTTGCAAAACACGGCAACCGCAGCGTGAGCTCGAAATCCGGGAGCGCGGACTTTTATAGGGCTCTCGGTATACCGACAGAACTCGACGCTGAAAAAACGAAGATTCTGCTCGAAGAGACAGGGTTCGCATTTCTATTCGCTCCTCTCTACCATCGGTCCATGAGACATGCCGCTCAGGCCCGCAGGGAGCTCGGTATTAAGACTGTGATGAATATCCTGGGGCCTCTCCTTAATCCAGCTGACGCCCAGTACCAGCTCATCGGCGTATACGCAGAAAAGCTCTGCCGTCCGGTTGCAGAGACATTGAAACTTCTCGGCAGGAAGAGAGCGCTCGTAGCCCACGGTCTCGACGGGTTCGATGAGATCTCGGTAACCGCGCCTTCAAAAATAGTCGAAATCGATGAGAAAAAAGGAATTTCGGAGTATGTGCTGGATCCTGAAGAGTTCGGGATAGGTCGGTACGGCCAGGACGAGCTCGCAGGAGGATCGCCGGAAGAAAACGCGGAAATCGCCAGTGAGCTTCTCGTTTCAGGAGGGCGGGATGCAATAAGAGACGCTGTGCTGCTCAATGCAGGCGCTGCCCTGTACGTGTATAATTTCGCAAGGGACATCGGGGAGGGATATCGGCTCGCAAAAAAGGCTATTGAATCGGGAGATACAGAGAAAAAGCTCGATGTGCTGAGGGAAACGGGAAAGAGGCTTCTGGAGGGTGCGCCCTTATGACTATCATAAATGAGATCGTTGAAAGAAGGAAAAGGAGAGTGGGGAGGTTGGGGCCCGGGATGGGAGCTGCTGTGCCGCAAAGAAGAAGAGTCCCGCTGATAGAATTCGGAAAGAGACCGCTTTTGATCTGTGAAGTGAAGAAGAGCTCCCCCTCGAGCGGGGCCATTGCTCCGGAGGCGGATATCGTAAAACAGGCCGAGGCTTACAGGGAAAAGGGGATCGGTTCGGTGTCAGTGCTCACCGAGGAGGAATTTTTTTCAGGGTCTATAAACGATCTGATGAGAATAAAGGCCGCCTGTCCCGACCTGGCGGTCTTGAGAAAGGACTTCCTCATAGACGAGGAAGACCTCGAGGTATCCTACCGCGCAGGAGCAGATGCCGTTCTTCTCATCGCATCCATGCATGATGAAAGAGACATTTTCAGGCTGTACAGGCATGCACGGCACCTGGGAATGGCTGTGCTGATGGAAGTGCATGACGAGAGAGATCTGCAGAAGATAAACAGCGTCAGGCCGCGATTCACCGGGTTCAACAGCAGAGACCTCCAAACGTTTGAGATAGATCCCATAAGGCCGGTACGGCTCATCAACAATCTGACCTGGGATACTGTCACGGTGTACGAATCAGGGATAAAAACCGAGGAGGACGGGCTGTTTGCGCTCTCGTCTGGGTTTTCGGGCCTGCTTGTCGGAGAAGCGTTGATGAGAAATCCCGAGATTATACCGAGGCTGAAAAAGATGTTTCGCAAGCGAGAGACGGATTTCTGGAGAAGGCTTTACGCAATAAAAACCGGGGTGAGGCCTCTTGTAAAAATTTGCGGGATTACACGGCGTGAAGACGCGCAGTATGCGGCGGAAATGGGTGCGGATCTGCTCGGTTTCGTGTTCGCCCGGTCGAAAAGAAGGGCCGGTCCTGCTTTGTTGAGGGAGTTGCGGGAGCTCGATGTCCTGAAGGTCGGGGTAGTTGTTGGAAAAGAAAACGACCTCACGCTTGATCCCGAGGCGGGGGCGCTTCTCGAAGAGGGATGTCTCGATGCGATCCAGTTCCATGGAGATGAGAGGGCTGGTGATTGCAGCAGGATCGCCTACCCCTACTACAAGGCGGTGAGAATAAGCGGATCCCGCGATGTCGAAAGGATCGCTTCCTATCGATGTCCGCGTGTGCTGGCCGACGCATTTGTTGAGGGAAGGCAGGGAGGGACCGGTGAAAGAATAGCGGATGGCTTGGTGCACAGGGTAAAGGACCGGTTTGTTCTGTGGCTTGCAGGCGGCATCGGCCCCTGCAACGTAAGGGAAGTAATGAGAGAGTATGAACCTGAGCTCATAGACGCCTCTAGCCTGCTCGAGGAGGAGCCCGGTATTAAAAGCCGGGATAAGATAGTACAATTCTTTAAGGAGATAAAGATTGGAAAAGATCTATAACGATTTCTTCGGCAGTTTCGGCGGACGGTATATCGCCGAGGTGCTGCGATCCGCTCTGGATGAACTCCAGGAGGAATGGCTCGCTGCCGTCAAAGACAGCAACTTTCAGAAAGAGCTCGATACGCACTATTCGGAGTTTGTCGGGAGGCCCACCCCTGTTCTGTTTGCGGAAAATGCCACGAAGACGCTGGGAGGAGCTGAAATCTATATCAAACTGGAGGGGCTGTCCAACACAGGGGCCCATAAGATCAACAATGCGCTTGGACAGGCTCTTCTGGCAAAGCGTATGGGGAAGAGACGGGTGATCGCCGAGACAGGCGCGGGGCAGCACGGCGTTGCGGCCGCATCGGCCTGCGCCAAGCTCGGGCTGGAGTGCACCGTATACATGGGAGAGGCCGACATGCAAAGGCAGAGACCCAACGTCTTCTGGATGGAGCTCTATGGTGCTGAGGTAGTCCCGGTCAGGGGTGCCGAGGCGACACTGAAGGACGCGGTTAACGAGGCCCTGAGAGACTGGGCTTCGAGTTTCGAGTATACCCATTACCTTCTCGGGTCCGCGCTTGGACCATCACCGTACCCCGATATGGTGCGCGAATTCCAGTCTGTGATAGGAAGAGAGCTGAAACGGGAGATAGAGAGAAGAAGTCTCCATGTCGAGGCGCTCGTGGCGTGTGTGGGAGGCGGGTCCAATGCGATCGGTTTTTTCTATCCTTTTCTCGAAGAGAGTACACCGCGGCTAATAGGTGTTGAAGCCGGAGGAAAGGGAGACGGCCCTGGTGAGCATGCGTCCAGAATGTGCGGCGAGGGCCGCACAGGTATAATCCATGGGTATAAATCGCTGTTTCTCCTCGATGAGGACGGGCAGGTACTGCCAACCCATTCTATATCGGCGGGCCTGGATTATCCCGGTATAGGACCGCAGCTCGCGTGGCTTGGACAGAAGGGAAGGATCGAGTTCACACGAATAAAGGATGGAGAGGCCCTCGATGCCGTCCGTTTTTTTGCACGGCAGGAGGGGCTTCTGTTCGCCCTCGAGTCTGCTCATGCCGGAGCGGCTGCCATCGAGCTTGCCAAGCTGCACGGCCCGGGGAAGGCGATAATAATAAACATGTCCGGAAGGGGCGAAAAGGATCTTTTCATTCTTGCAAAACAATTCGACCCGAAGAGATGGAACTCCTTTTTGAAGAGTGAGGTGATGGATGATGTCCAATAGAATCATGTCGCATATGGTAGCCTGCTTTCCGAGCAAAAGAGAATCCATCGATGTAGCGGGTGCACTGATCGACGGAGGAAGCTCATATCTCGAAGTTCAGTTTCCTTTCAGCGATCCCTCTTCCGACGGGTACTATATACAAGAGGCGTGCAGGATTGCACTCAGTGAAGGTTTTACTGCTGCTGCGGGATTCGAACTCATCGGGGAGATAAGGCGTGCTTCGGATATTCCTGTATTCGTCATGTGTTATGCAAACACCGTTTTTTTTCACGGAATTAGGACATTTCTGCGAAGCTGTGCGTCTTCCGGTGCACAGGGAGTAATCGTGCCGGACCTTCCGCTTGATTATGATGAAGGACTCTACACAGAGTGCGGGCTTTTGGGCCTAGATGCCGTCCCTGTCGTGGCTCCCTCTATAAGTGAAAAGCGCCTTGGCATGATAATGAAGAATCAGTCCGAGCACCTCTACGCGGCGCTGCGAACAGGCATCACAGGGTCATTTACCGATCTCGGGGAGGAGAAAGTCCTTTTTCTGAAGAGGGTGCGTTCGAAGGGCAGAAAGGTTTTCGCGGGGTTCGGAATATCAGAAAGATCCCAGGTTGAAGAGATCTCCCCGTATGTTCATGCGGCGGTAGTGGGAACGGCATTTGTCAGGGAGATAATGGAACAGGAGAGCGGGAGTATCTACGGCAGGGTAAGAAAAAAGACCGAGTCACTGGTCTCCTGATAGTAGAAGTTCTCCTGATAATAAGATAAAAAATGGGGTTGGTGAAAAGACACCGAAAAAAAGAGCCGTTACCATGACGAAAAATTTACAAAGGGGATCTTTAAACAGGCCTTCATTTTTAAAAACCTGCCGCCTGGACGTCTATGCTTGAACCGTCCCACCTGCCGGTTATCCTCCTGCTGCCGATGGGCGGAACAGAAGATGCTTTTGTGTAAAGAAGTTATAGAAGAACACGGTGCATCCGGCGATGATTTTCGAAGGTATTGATCGGAAAAGAGAAACTGCAGTCCGGTCTGCCCTTTTTACGAGGGCTCTTTTTGAAAATCCTTTCATAACCCTACTATTGAAGCCGGCAGCGATATTTAAATCAATATTACCCTTGCCCATTATTCCATGTCAAACTATATTTACCGATCATACAGCTGTCGTTTCAGAAATAGGGGCCGGAAGGACCGTCTCTATCGCGGCCCTGTTCATGGTGGAGTGCTGAAAAGCGGGAATGTTCTTGTGTATCTGTCCAAGAGGTGAAAGAGTGATAGATGCCTCCTATACACAGGCTGCTCCACGAAACGGCTTAAAGAAGGAGGATCCCGATTGCAGCTTTTTCGTGTCGGATCCGTGCTCCTTTAGATCCGGCGTGCAAAGGCAGAAAAAATCAATTGTCATTGTTGCAGAAAATGAATACCTTCATGATTGATATGATATCAAAAAACCGCTTATTTTTTATCAAGACGGCGAAAATTATTTTTTGTGTAAAATTGTTAATATATTCACAAACTTGTTTTGCCGGGGTGAAATCCGGATTTTTTCATTAAAGTAATAACCTGAGTTAACTATTGCTGTTTTATATAATTTCAGGTGTAATTATTACGAAATATCCTGACGTTCTTTAATTCAATAATAATACCCGGCATTGGTTATATTATGCAAAAAAACTTTACAGAATGATATTATTGTGATATTCTTGCTTATTCTGGTGCCCGAGATGAGGGGGGAAAATGTCTCAAGCTCAAAAAAGTTTTATCGCTGATGTAGTGAAAAATTACGGTAAAGCTCGTCATCGTCTCATGGACATCGCACTCGATGTCCAGGCCCAGTACGCCTGCATCTCCGACGAGTCGGCAAAGATCATGGCAGACGAGTTGGGAATTCCCTTTGTAGAAGTGATCGACATGGTGAGCTTCTACTACTTCCTTTCACGTGAGCCCAAGGGGAAATCGATCGTACGCCTCAGTAACAGCGTTGTGGACAAGATGAGCGGGATGGAAGCAGTTGCAAAGGCTTTCGAGGATGCGGTCGGAATACCGTTCGGCAGTACGACCAGCGACGGGGCGATTACGCTCGAGTACACTTCCGATATTGGAATGTGTGACCAGGCCCCTGCAGCGCTGGTGAACGGGATGGTGATGACGAAGCTGTGCCCAGAAGACGTTCCTGGAATTGTGGACAGTCTCAAAAAGGGCAAACCGCCGGGGGCTGTGGCCAAGGATGAGGCACGTCCCGATGCACAGGTTGATCTCAACCTGATCCAGCAGGGCCCTGTGATCTTTGCACCCGTTGAGAGGGGTGTAGCGCTGCGGGCCGCTGTAAACAAGTCTCCTGAAGAGGTCATCGAAGAGGTGACGAAGTCGGGACTCAGGGGACGCGGAGGAGCCGGATTCCCGACCGGGATGAAGTTGAACTTCTGCAGGAAGGCAAAAGGAGCCGAGCACTTCGTGATCTGCAACGCAGACGAAGGGGAGCCCGGTACATTCAAGGACAGAGTCGTTCTCACAGAGGTCCCTGACCTGCTCTTTGAGGGCATGACCATAGCAGGTTATGCCATCGGAGCAAGAGAGGGCCTAGTGTACCTCCGAGGAGAGTATGACTATCTGCGCGGTTACCTAGAAAAGGTTCTTTCGCGAAGACGGCATCTCGGCCTGCTCGGAGAGAACATCGCAGGTAAGGAAGGGTTCAACTTCGATATCAGGATCCAGATGGGCGCCGGCGCCTATGTATGCGGCGAGGAATCTTCGCTCATCGAATCGCTCGAGGGCAAGCGTGGAGCACCGCGCGATAGACCTCCGTTCCCCGTGACAAAGGGTTACATGAACCAGCCCAGCTCAGTCAACAATGTGGAAACTCTCTGCTGTGTATCTCGAATCATGGAGAAAGGGGCCGACTGGTTCAAGTCGATGGGAACGAAGGACTCCACAGGTACCAAGCTCCTCAGCGTATCCGGTGATTGTAAGCATCCAGGTGTGTATGAGGTGGAGTTCGGCATCGTTGTCGATGAGTTTCTGAAGCTCGTCGGGGCCGAGGATGCCCAGGCAATCCAGATAGGCGGACCGTCCGGGAACTGTATAGCGCCCAAGGATTTCGGAAGGAAGATCTGTTTCGAGGACATCCCGACCGGCGGATCGATGATCGTTTTCGGAGAGAAGCGCGACATGCTGCAGGTTGTCCGTGAGTTCACGGAGTTCTTCATAGAGGAATCGTGCGGATGGTGTGCGCCTTGCAGAGTCGGCCCGACCCTGCTGCTGCGAATGCTCGACAAGGTGATAGAAGGAAGGGGTACAAAGGCAGATCTCAAAGAGCTCGAAAACCTGGGATCCACAATCAAGACAATGAGCCGGTGCGGCCTTGGGCAGACGGCCGCGAATCCCGTGCTTACAACCCTGCAGAACCTGCCCGAGATCTACAGGTCCAAAATAGGGAAGGAGGAGTTCGTTCCGTCCTTCCAGATCGACAAGGCTCTGGCAGAGGGTATAGGTATAGCCGGAAGAGAACCTGTGTGGGAGGAGGAGTTATGAGTAACGGGAAGATCACAATAT
>Ga0307380_10004368_pt1 | contig 19156 bp, 14 predicted proteins | sample UN3MG_FD_202239 | JGI IMG/M metagenome (GOLD analysis project Ga0307380, IMG submission 202239) | Soil microbial communities from Risofladan, Vaasa, Finland - UN-3 | ecosystem: Environmental > Terrestrial > Soil > Coastal area > Acid sulfate soil | place: Finland: Risofladan, Vaasa | collected... | reverse complement strand
TGGGCGCACGAAGGGCTCGGCAAAGGATCGCTGATGGCGGCCGACGGCAAACTCGTCATCCTGAGCGAGCGCGGCGAACTGGTCATCGCCGAGGCGTCGCCCGACGCGTACCGCGAACTCCGCCGGGCCAAGGTCCTCGACAACACCTGCTGGACGATGCCCGTCCTGGCCGACGGACGCCTCTACTGTCGCAACGGCCCCGGCGACCTCGTGTGCGTCGACCTGCGACCGCCGGCCCAGGACAAAGCACAAGGGAGTAACCGGTGACAGCCACACCGAAAATCCTCTACTGCCACTGCGCGTGCGCCGACACCGTGCCGGCCGACGTCAAGGAGGCCGTGCTCGACGGCCTGGGCGCCGGCGGCGCGGCGTTCGAGGCCGTGGCCGACCTGTGCGGCCTGGCCGCCCGGCGCGACCCGGCCCTGGCGCGGTTCGCCCGCGTCCGCGGCCTGCACGTCGTCGCGTGTTACCCGCGGGCCGTGCGGTGGCTCTTCGAGTACGCGGGCGCGCCGCTGGGTGAGGACGCCACCATCCACAACATGCGCCGCTCCGGCGCCGCCGACATCCTCGCCCGCTTGGCCCCCTATGAACAGTTAGCCCCCCGTGAACACACGGGGGGCAATCCTCCGCCCCCGCCGGCCGCACGGCCGACCTTCGCCGAGACGCCGCCGGACGACTGGGTTCCCTGGTTCCCCGTCATCGACTACGCCCGATGCAAGAACTGCAAACAGTGCCTGGAGTTCTGCCTGTTCGGCGCGTACGCCCTGGGCCCCGACGGCCGGGTCCGCGTGGCGGCCCCCGACCTGTGCAAACTGAACTGCCCGGCGTGCGCGCGGGTGTGCCCGTCGTCGGCCATCATCTTCCCGAAGTTTCCGGAGGGCGGCCCCATTGCCGGCGACGACGGGGTGCTGCCGGGCGTCTCCGAGGACGGTCTGAAGGCGGACCTGGCGCGCCTGGCCAAGGGCGACGTCATGGACCTCCTCCGCCGCCGGGCCGCCCGCGCCCGGACCGCCGCCGCCAAGAAGTATCCCCAGGAGCCGCCGCGCCCGTGACCCCCCGCCTCCAACCCGCGGTCGTACTCGTGGCCGACCGGACGCTCAGCGCCCGGTACGACATCCTGTTCGAGGGCATCTTCGGGACCATGCAGACGACGCACGTGCCGGACTGGGTGATGCGGCGTTTCGTTGCCCCTCCGGTGCGCGTCGATGCGGCCGGCCGGGCCCGCACGGTCCCGATGGGCCTGAGACGCGTCGAATCGGCGCTGCTGGCCCGCACGCCGCTCGGGCCCGACGACGTCGTCTGTACCACCCCCGAGGCCCTGCCGCGCGTCCTCGGCCCCTGGACCAAGGTCGTTGGCGTAACCTCCTCCGACCCGCTCGGCCACGGCATGAGCAACACGACGACGGCCCAGTTCTGGGAAGGCGACCTCTACACCCGCGTCTGGACCGACCGGCTCATGGCAACGCTGGCCGAGGGTCGGCGCCGTCACGGCTACCGGGTGGTCGGTGGCGGGGCGGGGGCCTGGCAGTGGATCCGGTACCCCGAGGAAGCCGCACGCCACGGCTTGGACACCGTGTTCGAGGGATACTTCGAGGCCGAGGGTCCCGACGTGTTCATGGCGCTGGCCGGCGGCCAGTCGCCGCCGCCGCACGTGGCGTCGCGCGGCTGCGTGGCCGACCGCATCGAGCCGATTCGCGGCGGGTCGCTGCTGGGCGTGCTGGAACTGTCGCGCGGCTGCGGCAACGGGTGCCGGTTCTGCGTCATGGCCGGCCGCAAGATGGAACACCTCGACCCCGAGACGATCCTTTCCGACGCCGAGACGAACGTGGCGACCGGCGTGCGATCGGTCGTCTCGAGCAGCGAGGATTTCTTCCGTTACGGCGCCGCCGGCCCACGGATTAACTTCGAGCGGCTGCGGTCGCTGCTGGAGCGGATGCGCGAAGTCCGCGGCCTCGCCTTCATGCAGATGGACCACGGGAACGTCTCGTCGGTCCTGCAACTCGAGGACGACGCCCTGCGCGAGATCCGCCGTCTCCTGGACTGGGAGAGGAAGACCGATTACCTCTGGATCAACCTGGGCGTCGAGAGCGCCAACGGCCGCCTGGTCCACGCCAACGGGCCCGGCAAGATCGCCCCGTTCGACCCCGACGACTGGGAAGACATGGTCCGCGAGGCGGCCGACCGGCTGGTCCGGACCGGGTTCTTCCCGGTCTTCAGCATCGTGCTGGGCCTGCCGGGCGAGACGCCCGACGACGTCACGCGGACCCGGCGGCTGGTCGACCATCTGGCCGACAGGCCGGCTGCCGTGTTCCCGGTGTTCTACGAGCCGGTGCGCCCCGCGGGACCCGGCCGCGGCGACCCGTTCGGCATCCCGGCCATGACCCAGCAGCACCTGGACCTGTACACGGCGTGCTACGAGATCAATTTCCGGTGGATTCCGCGGCTGTATTGGGATAATCAGAAGGCCGGCGGCGTGGGGTGGGTGAAGCGGATGCTGATCCAGGCGCTCGGCCGGGCCGAGGCCCGGTCGTGGCGGCAGCACTTCGGCCAGGCCCGGCGGCTCATTGCCGAGCGCACCGCCGCCGACGCGACCGCCCGGGAGGCCAAGGCGATCTAGCCCTACAGCGCCACTTGTCGCGCGGCGGCCTTCCCAGGCCGCCGCGATCGGGAGCGACGCGTGCTCCTGGCGGCCTAGGAAGGCCGCCAGGCGTGAGAAAGTTGCAGAGTGGCGCGCTAGCACCAGCCGCGACGCCACCCGCGTGAACCGTATAAGGATACCGATGAGCGAACCGCGCCAGACCACCGGCCATCTGCACCGTCCCGCCACGGCCGCGCCCGCGCCGCCCAACCGCGACCAGGTGCCCCAGGACCCGGCCGACCGGCAGCGGATCCGTGTGGCGGTCCGCCAGTACATCGCCACACACCGCCCTGTGCCGCCCTTCACGATGGACGAACTCCAGGTGCATGCGGCCCGCCTCCTCGCCGATGGCCACGTCGAAGAGAAGCACCGTAAGTGGGTCGCGGTGCTCTTGAACAACGCGGCCTGGCGCGACTGGGTGGCCGCCGTCCCGTTCGACCGCCGGCTCCTGCTTCTGCCCAAGTGCCTCCGCGACACCGACCGCTGCCAGGGCACCTTCGACGAGTTCGGTCTGCTGTGCGCCGAGTGCGGCGCCTGCCCCATCGCCGGCCTCAAGGCCGAGGCCGAGCAACTCGGGTACGTCGTCCTGGTGGCCGAGGGCACCCCCGCCGTCATGTCGATCCTGGAGACCGGCAAGATCGAGGCCGTCATCGGCATCAGTTGCCTCTCGGCCCTGGAGAGCATCTACCCGTTGATGGAAGCCGCCGCCATCCCCGGCATGGCCATCCCACTGCTTTACGACGGCTGCGCCGACACCACCACCGACCTCGACTGGGTCTGCGAGGCGATTCGCCTCGACGCCGCGGGGGCCCGGCGTCCGGTCAGCGTAGACGCCCTGCGGCAGCAGATCGATCCGTGGTTCGCGCTGGCGTCGCTCGACGAGACCCTCGGCCCGCCCACCGGCGAGACCGAGCGCATCGCCCGAGCCTGGCTCGCCCGCTCGGGTAAACGGTGGCGGCCGGTTCTGGCGGTCTGCACCTACAAGGCCTTCCACGACCACGACGACGCGCCCCTGACCGACGACATCCACTGCGTGGCCCTGGCGGTCGAGTGTTTTCACAAGGCCTCGCTCATCCACGACGACATCGAAGACGACGACGACCTCCGCTACGGCCAACTGACCCTCCACGAGGAGTACGGCGTGCCGGTGGCGCTGAACGTGGGCGACTTCCTGCTGGGCGAGGGATACCGGCTGCTCGCCGAATCGGGCCTGGAGCCGCGCCAGCGGGCCGACATGCTCCTGACCGCCGCCCACGGCCACCGCGACCTGACCATCGGCCAGGGGTCGGAACTGTGCTGGACCCGCCGGCCGGAGCCCCTGTCGGTCGAGGCCGTGCTCGACATCTTCCGCCGCAAGACCGCCCCGGCGTTCGAGGTGGCCCTGCGCCTGGGCGCCATCGCCGCCGGGGCCGACGACGGAATCTGGGACGTGTTCCATCGCTACAGCGAGGCCCTCGGCATCGCCTATCAGATCGCCGACGACCTGAAGGACCTGCGCAGCAACGACGAGCCCAACGACCTGACGGCCATGCGGCCGTCGATCCTGTTGGCCATCGCCTACGAGCGGGACCGCGGCAAAGACCGGCAGTTCTTCGAGGCCGTCTGGCGGCGGTCCTCTGAGGCGCCGGTCGACGAGGTCCGCCGGCGGATCGAGGCCCTTGGCGTCGAAGACGAAGCCGGGCGCCTGCTGACCCGCTACGAGGACAAGGCCATGCGGTGTCTCGAACCGCTCACCCAGGCCGACCTCAAGGCCCTCCTCAGGCGCGTCATCTTCAAAATCTTCCGCCGCCAGTCGTGAGGAAAACCCACCCGTGAGCCTCCGCCTCGACATGCTCCGGGCCGCCGCCAACGCGCGGCGCCGCCGGCCCGACGTGGCGGAAGGCGTCGGCCGGTTCCTGCAATCGGCCGCCATGCCCGACGGCGGATTCGCCGGACGCGGCCCGGCGAGCGACCTCTACTACACCGTCTTCGGCATGCAGACGATGACCGCGCTCGACGCCCCCGCCCCCGCCGACGCCCGCCGGGCGTACCTGGAGTTCTTCGGCGACGGCGCGGCGCTCGATTTCGTCCACCTGGCCTGCCTGGCCCGGTGCTGGGCGCTCGTGCCCGGTGGCGCGCCGGCCCAAGTGCGGCGCGCCATCGGCCGACGCCTCGAAACTTGCCGCGCGGCCGACGGCGGATACCATCCCACGCCCGGCGCCGCCGCCGGCACCGCCTACGCCGGATTCCTCGCGGTCGGCGCCTGTCAGGACGTCGAGACCCCCCTGCCCGACCCGGCCGGCCTGGTCCGGGGCCTGGGTTCGCTCCGGGCCGACGACGGGGGGTACGCTAACCTGCCCGCCATGCCGCGGTCGTCGACGCCGGCCACGGCGGCCGCCATCGTCGCCCTGGCCGAACTGGGCGAATCCGTCGACCCGGCCGCCACGGCCTGGCTGGCCGGACAGATGGACTCGGACGGCGGTTGGCGGGCCGTGCCGGCCGCGCCCATCGCCGACCTGCTCTCGACGGCCACCGCCCTGCACGCCCTCGCCACGGCCGGCGCGGCGCTCGATGATATCCGCCGTCCCTGCCGCCGGTTCGTCGAAAGCCTCTGGACCGACGAAGGCGGCTTCCGCGGACACTGGGCCGACGACCACGTCGACTGCGAGTACACCTTCTACGGACTCCTGGCCCTCGGCCACCTGCTGGACTGACCATGCCCATCGACCGTCCCCGGCTCGACAAGACGCTGTGCGCCGCCCGCGAGCACCTGCTGTCGCATCGCGGGCCCGACGGGCACTGGTCGGGCCACCTCGCCGCCAGCGCTCTCTCCACCGCCACCGCCGCCTGGGCCCTGCACGTGGTCGAGCGCGAGCGCGGGCCCGGGCCGTTCTCGCGGCTCATCGGGCCGGGGCTGGACTGGCTCGCCGGCCATCAGAACCACGACGGCGGCTGGGGCGACACCGTCCTCTCGCACAGCAACCTCAGCACGACGATCCTGGCCTGGTCAGCCCTGGCCGCCTCCGACTCTCATCCGGCGCACCGCGCGGCCGTCGCCCGCGCCGAGGCGTATCTGGCGGGCGAGGTCGGCGGCCTGGAGCCCGCGCGCCTGGCCGACGCCGTCGACCGGCGGTACGGCAACGACCGAACGTTCTCGGCGCCCATCCTGACGATGGCCGCCCTGGCGGGCCGCCTGGGTCCCGCTCGCGAGGCGTGGTCGCTGGTCAAGGCCCTGCCGTTCGAACTGGCTGCGTGCCCGCCCGGGTGGTGGAACCGGCTGCGGTTGCCGGTGGTCAGTTACGCGCTGCCGGCCCTGATCGCCATCGGCCAGGCGCGGTACCACTTTCGGCCGCCGGCCTGCCCGGTGACGCACCTGGTGCGGCACCTCACGCGGGGGCCGACGCTCAGGCGGCTGACCACGCTCCAGCCCAGGAGCGGGGGCTTTCTGGAGGCCGCGCCGCTGACGAGTTTCGTCACGATGAGCCTGGCCGCCGCCGGACAGGCACACCACGAGGTCGTGGCGCGGGGCGTCGATTTTCTGGTCGCCTCCGCCCGCGACGACGGCAGTTGGCCCATCGACACGGACCTCGCCACCTGGGTGACGACGCTCGCCGTCAACGCCCTGGCGGCCGCGCCGGACTTCGCCCAGATTCTCCCGCCTGACGCGCGCCGGCCCATCGTCGACTGGCTGCTCGACCAGCAGCACGCCCAGGAACATTTCTACACCCGTGCCGCGCCCGGCGGGTGGGCCTGGACCGACCGGCCGGGCGGCGTGCCCGACGCCGACGACACCGCCGGGGCGATCCTGGCCCTGCGGCACCTGGCCCCGCGCGACCCGCGCGTGGTCCAGGCCGCCGCACGCGGCGCCGCGTGGCTGGCCGACCTCCAGAACCGCGACGGCGGTCTGCCCACCTTCTGCCGCGGATGGGGCACGCTGCCGTTCGACCGCAGCGCCGCCGACCTGACCGCCCACGCCCTGGCCGCCTGGACGGCGTGGCGCGACGACCTGCCGGCCAAGGTCTCGCGGCGTCTCGACGCCGCCGCGGGGCGGGCCCTGGCGTACATCGAAGCCGCCCAGTCGCCCGAGGGTGCGTGGGTGCCCCTGTGGTTCGGCAGCCAGGACGCCCCGGACGAGCAGAACCCCACGTACGGAACGGCCCGCGTCGGCGCCGCCCTGGAGGCGTCCGCGCGACAAGGCGCCGGGCGGGCGGCCGAGATGCTCGCCCGCGGCGCGGCCTGGCTCGTCCGCGCCCAGAACGACGACGGCGGATGGGGCGGCGCGGCCGGTGTGGCGTCGTCTATCGAAGAGACCGCCCTGGCCGTCGATGCCCTGTGCCGCGCCAGGGCCGTGCTCGACCATCGCACGGTCGTGCCGGACGCGGCGGCGTCCATCGAGCGCGGCGCCGCGTGGCTGATGGCCCGCACGCACCAGGGGACCGCTTTCGAGCCGTCGCCCATCGGCTTCTACTTCGCCAAGCTCTGGTACTTCGAGCGGCTGTACCCCATCATCTTCACGGTGGCGGCGCTGGAGCGTGCCCGGACGCTGGACGGCTGACGCCCGCGGTTGCTGGTTGCGCCCAACGCGCGGCCGTGCCGGCCGCGGCTAAACAACAACGGCACGCAAGCCGCACCGTTTAGCCGTCGCCGGCACGGCGACGGGGCACGGCCGCCGGGTGTCCATCGGCGCTTCCCGCGGCCGTGCCGGCCGCGGCTAAACTACTATAGGACTGTCCGCGGGGCCCCGTCTCCTGCTATACTTTCTGTTGAAGGCACTCCCGGAGGGCACCAACCGTGAAACGCGCACTCCTCTCAGCCGCGGCCATGCTGCTGGTCGCGTGGGCCGCCGGGTGCGACCGGTCCGACTCGCCGGCGCCCGCCACGCCGGCCGAGCCCATGGCACCGAACTGGCCGATGTTCCGCGGGTCACCCGCCTTCCGGGGCGTGGCCACCGGCCGCCTGCCCGACGCCCTGGCGCTCCGATGGAAGTTCCAGGCCGACGACACCATCAAGTCCTCGCCCGCCATCCAGGACGGCCGCGTGTTCGTCGGCTGCGACGACGGCCGCGTCTACGCCATCGGCCTGGCCGACGGCCAGAAGGTCTGGGCCTATGAGACCGGCGACGCCGTCGAGGCCTCTCCGCTGGTCGTCGACGGCGTCGTGTACGTGGGCTCGGCCGACGGGTGCCTCTACGCCATCGACGCCGCCGCGGGCACCCTGCGCTGGAAGTACAGGACCGAGGACCGCCTCCTCGGGGCGGCCAACTGGACGCCGTCGCCCGACGGGCGGGGCAAGCAGATCCTCGTCGGCGGCTACGACACGCGCCTGCACTGTGTCGACGCCGCCACGGGCGAGGCCGCCTGGACGCTGGCGACCGACAACTTCATCAACGGGGCCGTGGCGGTGGCCGACGGCAAGGCCGTCTTCGGCAGTTGCGACGCGCGGGTCCACGTGGTGAACCTTGCCGACGGCACGGAAGCGGCGGCGATCGACGCCGGGGCGTACGTCGCCGGGTCGCCCGCCCTGGCCGGCGGCCGCGCGTACGTCGCCAACTACGAGGGCAAACTCCTGTGCATCGACCTGGCAGCCGGCAAGGTCGTGTGGGAGTACGGCGACGGCGAGTCGGCGTTCTACTCGTCGCCGGCCGTCGGCGACGGCGTTCTGGTCATCGGGTCGCGCGACAAGCGGCTCCACGCGGTGGACCTGGCCACGGGCCGGCCGCGATGGACGTTTGCGACGCGCGGCGACGTCGATTCCTCGCCCGTCCTGTGCGGCGACAAGATCGTGGTCGGGTCGCAGGACGGGCGCCTTTACCTGGTCCGCCTGAAGGACGGCCGCGAGGTCTGGTCGTACGAGACCGGCCAGCCCGTCACGGCGTCGCCCGCCGTGGCTGCCGACCGGGTCGTCATCGCCGACGAAGGCGGAACCGTGTACGCCTTCGGGCCGAAGCCGTGATGGGCGGGAACCGGTGCCCATGAAAATCATCCAGATGACGCCGGGCGCGGGCGGCAACTTCTACTGCGAGAACTGCCTGCGCGACAACGCCCTGGTGCTGGAACTGCGACGCCTCGGCCACGAGACGCTCATGGTGCCGCTGTACCTGCCGGCGGCGATCGACGGCCCCGACTCCAGCCGCGGCGTGCCCATCTTCTTCGGCGGCATCGGCGTGTACCTGCGGGAGAAGTGGGCCCCGTTCCGCCGCGCGCCGCGGTGGGTCGACCGGCTGCTCGACGCCCGGCCGCTCCTCGCGTGGGCCGCCCGCCGGGCCGAGATGACCAAGGCCAGGGACCTGGGCGAGCCCACGCTCTCGATGCTCCGCGGCGAGCACGGGCACCAGGTCCGGGAACTCGACCGGCTTGTCGCGTGGCTGACCGAGCGCGGCCGGCCCGACGTCGTGTGCCTCTCGAACGCCCTGCTCGTCGGCATGGCCCGCCGCATCAGGGAGCAACTCGACGTGCCGGTCCTGTGCACCCTCCAGGACGAGGACGCCTTTCTCGACTCGCTTCCCGAGCCGTACCGCGACCAGGCGTGGGACACGCTGGCCCGGCGCGCCGCCGACGTCGACGCCTTCCTGCCCGCCAGCCGGTACTACGGCGACCGGATGCAGCAGCGGCTGGGCCTGCCGCCCGAGCGGGTGCACGTCGTGCCCATCGGCATCGACCTGTCGGGCTACGCACCGGCCGCCGCGCCGCCCGAGACGCCCACCGTCGGGTACCTGGCCCAGATGAACCGGGCGTGCGGGTTCGACCTGGCCGTCGAGGCGTTTCTGACCGTCCGCGCGGGCGGCCGCGTGCCGGGCGTGCGGATGCGGGTCTCGGGCGGCCACACGCCGGGCGACGAGGCGTTCGTCGCCGACGTCCGCCGACGCATCGACGAGGCCGGCGCGGGGGACGACGTCGAGTTCCTGCCGATCCTCGACCACGCCGCCAAGCAGGAGTTCCTGCGGTCGCTCTCGGTCCTCTCGGTGCCGGCGCGCGAGGGCGTGGCCTTCGGCACGTTCGTCGTCGAGGCGCTGGCGTCGGGCGTACCCGTCGTGCAGCCGCGCGCGGGCGGACCCGCCGAGATCGTCGACGCCACCGGCGGCGGCCTGCTCGTCGAGCCGGACGACCCGGAGGCGCTGGCCGCGGCCATCGAAGACCTGCTGCTCGACCCGGCCGGCGCCTACGCCATGGGCCGGCGCGGCAGGCAGGCGGCGCTCGAGGCGTTCGGCATCCAACGGATGGCACAGAACGTTCTGAAGGTCATTGAATCCATCGTCTGACAGGGGAACCGCCATGACCGACCCGGCACCGCTCGTCCAACTCGAGCACGTGACCAAGGCGTACGAGGCGCCCGACGGCGGCCTGGCACCGCCCGTCCTGGACGACGTCTCGCTGGCCATCGCGGCCGGCGACGCGCTGGCCATCGTCGGGCCGTCGGGCAGCGGCAAGAGCACCCTGCTGAACATCATCGGCACGCTCGACCGCCCGACCAGCGGCCGCGTGCTCGTCGGCGGCCGCGACCTCTCGGCCCTCGGCGACGAGCAACTGGCCGTCGTCCGGAACCGCGAAATCGGCTTCGTCTTTCAGATGCATCATCTCCTGCCGCAATGCACCGCCCTGGAAAACGTGCTGGTGCCCGCCATGGCGTCCGGCAAGGGCGTGGCGCCCGCGACGGAAGACCGCGCCCGCGGGCTGCTGGAGCGTGTGGGTCTGGCCGACCGGATGGACTACCGGCCCGGGCACCTCTCGGGCGGCGAGCGGCAGCGGGTGGCCGTGGCCCGGGCGCTCATCAACTCGCCGCCCCTGCTGCTGGCCGACGAGCCCACCGGCAGCCTCGACCGCGAGGCGTCGGCGAACCTGGTGGACCTGCTGGCGACGCTGAACCGCGAGGACGGCATCACGCTCATCGTCGTCACGCACGCCGCCGCCCTGGCCGCCCGGATGGCCCATGCGATGGAACTGCGCGACGGTCGCCTGGCCACCCTGGAGCCGGCCTCATGAACCTGCGGACACTGCTTTGGCGAGGCCTCTGGTTTCACCGGCGGAGCCACCTGGGCGTCGTCCTGGGCGCGGCCGTGGCGACCACGGTGTTGGTGGGGGCGCTGGTGGTGGGCGACTCGGTCCGGTGGAGTCTGCGGCGGATGGCCTTGGTGCGCCTCGGCCGGACCGAGACGGCCCTGGCGGCGCCGGAGCGGTTCTTCCGGTCGGCGCTGGCCGACGACCTGGCGGCACGCCTGGCCGCGCCGGCGGCGCCGGTGCTCCAGGTGGCCGGCGTGGTTGCGCGGGCCGACGGGGTGACCCGCGTGGCCGACGCCCAGATCGTCGGCGTCGACGCCCGGTTCTGGAAGATGGGCGGCACCGAGCCGCTCCTGGCCGACGACGCCGGCGCCACGGCGGTCGTCAACCGAAGGGCCGCGCGGGCACTGGGCGTGGGGCCGGGCGACGAACTTCGCCTGCGGTTCGGCAAGCCGGGCGGCCTGTCGCTCGACGCCCCGCTCTCGGGCGAGGCCCAGCCGTCGGCGGCGCCCACGGTCACGGTGGCGGCCGTCGCGACGGACGAGCAGTTCGGCCGGTTCAGCCTGGCGGCCAACCAAGTGCCGCCCTACAACGTGTTCGTGCCCCTCGGGTGGCTCCAGCGGCAGATTGAGCGCGACGGCCGCGCGAACGTCCTGCTCGTGGGCCGCGGCGAAGGACAGGGTCCGCCGGGACCGACTCAAGCCCAGGACGCGCTGGCAGCGGCGTGGCAACCGGCCGACGCGGAACTCTCGGCCCGGCCCCTGCCCGCAGGCGGCGTCGAGATCCGCTCGGACCGCGTTTTCATCGACACGCCCATCGCGAAGGGCTACGCCAAGCAGCCTTCCGACGCCGTCGGAATCCTGACCTACTTCGTCAACGAACTCCGGGTGGGTGACCGGGCGACGCCGTACTCGATGGTCTCGGCCATCGGGTACCTGCACCCCCGCGCCGGCGAGTCTCGGCCGGCCCTGGGCCTGGTGCCGGTCGACATGGCCGACGATGAGATCATCATTAATAAGTGGTTGGCCGACGATCTGGCCGCCAAGAGGGGCGACACGCTCACCCTGTCGTACTACGTGCCGGGACCAGCCGGCGGCCTTGAAGTCACGAAGAGCCACTTCCGCGTCCGCGAGGTCATCGCCCTGGAGGGCCCGGCCGCCGACAAGACGCTGATGCCCGACTTCCCCGGCCTGACCGAGGTCGAAGATTGCCGCGACTGGCACCCCGGCCCGCCGCTCGACAACCAGACGCTGCGCAAGACGATCCGCGACGAGGACCAGGCCTACTGGAAGGCCAACGGCGGCACGCCGAAGGCCCTGGTGACGCTGGCGGCCGGCCGGCGGATGTGGGCGAACCGGTTCGGCGACCTGACGGCCATCCGGTTTCCGCCCGGCCAGGCGCCGGGGGGCCTCGCCGGCGTGCTCGAGCCGAAGGAACTCGGCCTGTACTTTCAGCCGGTCCGTGAGCGGGCGATGGCGGCCGGCAGCGAGGCCCAGGACTTCGGCCAACTCTTCCTGGGCCTCAGTTTCTTTCTCATCGTGGCGGCGCTCGTCCTGACGGGCCTCCTGTTCGCCTTCGGCGTCGAGCAGCGGGCCGAGGAAACGGGGACGCTGCTGGCGCTGGGCTTCACGCCGGGACGCGTCCGGAACCTGATGCTGGCCGAGGGATTGACCCTGGCCATCCTGGGCGGCGCCGTCGGCATGTGCGCGGCACAGGTGTACACAAAGGTCGTGCTCTGGGGCCTGGCCACGGTGTGGCAAGGCGCGGTGGGGTCGTCGGACATCGCGTACCACGCATCGTCTAACACGCCGCTGGTCGGCGCCGGCGTAGGCATCGTGGTCGCGCTGGCGGCCATGTGGCTGACGCTGCGGCGCCAGGCCCGGGCGCCCGCGCGGGAACTGCTGGCCGCCGGGGCCGACGCCGAACTGCGGGTCTTCCTGCACCGGCGGGCCCGGCCGTGGTTCGGTCTGGCGACGGGGACCGCGTGCGCCGTCGGGGCCGTCGTCCTGCTGGTCGCCATGCGGTCGGCCACGGGCGAGGCCCAGGCCGGCGTCTTCTTCGGAGCGGGCGCGCTGCTGTTGCTGGCGGGTCTGGCGTTCTGCCAGGCCGTGCTGGCGCGGATGGCCGCCTCGTCCGCCGGCCACAGCCGCACGGCCGGCGGACTGGGTCTGCGGAACGCCACCCGACGGCGCGGCCGGAGCCTGGCCACCATCTCGCTCGTGGCGTTCGGTGCGTTCCTGGTCGTGGCCGTGGGGGCGAACCGCCGGCCGCCGCCCGCGGACCCCGGCATCGCCGCGTCGGGAACCGGGGGATTCCGCCTCTTCGGCCAGACGACGCTGCCCATCCATTACGACCTGCTCTCGAAGGACGGCCTGCGGCAGTACGCCCTGCCCGAGGATTTGCCGCGCCAGGTCAAGACCATCATCCCGATGCGCGTCCACGAGGGCGACGACGCCTCGTGCCTGAACCTGAACCGCGTCCGCAAACCGCGCCTGGCGGGCGTGCGGCCGGCGGCACTGGCCGAGCGAGAGTCGTTCACGTTCGCCGAAACGATAGGCGACACCGCCGGCGCGAACCCGTGGACGCTGCTCGCACGCCGCGACGAGCCCGACGTGGTGCCCGCCATCGGCGACGCGGCCACCATCCAGTGGTCGCTCGGCAAGAAGGTGGGCGACGAGATGGATTACATCGACGGTCGCGGCCGGCCGTTCCGGCTGCGGATCGTCGCGGCGGTGGCCGGGTCGATCCTCCAGGGCATGCTCGTGGTGGACGAGGAGGCGCTGCTCGCGCGCTTCCCGTCGGAGGGCGGGTACCGGATGCTCCTGATCGACGTGCCGGCCGAGAACGCCGAGGCGGTCTCGCGGGTGCTCTCGCGTCAACTGGCTGACGTGGGCCTGGCGCTGGTGCCGACGGCCGACCGCCTGACCGAGTTCAACTCGATGCAGAACACGTACCTGGGCATCTTCCAGACGCTCGGCGGCCTGGGCCTGCTGCTGGGCAGCGCGGGGCTGGGCGTCGTGGTGCTGCGGAACGTCCTGGAACGCCGGGGCGAACTGGCCCTGATGCGGGCCGTCGGGTTCCGCCGCCGGTCGATCGAGTGGATGGTCCTGGTAGAACACTGGGGGCTGCTGGTCCTGGGGCTGGGGTGCGGCGTCGCGGCGGCGGTGCTGGCGGTAGCGCCGGCGATCCGGTCGGCCGGCGCGGCCGTGCCGTACGTCTCGCTCGCGGCGACGCTGGCGGCCGTGGGGGCCAGCGGCGTCCTGTGGACGTGGCTGGCTGCGCGGCTGGCGCTTCGCGGCCGATTGCTCGAAGCCCTGCGGAACGAGTAGGAGACCCGGGGGTTCAATGGGGCGGCCGGCCTCGGCCCGGGGCGCAAGGGTTGATTTCGACCACGCCAGGGAGTACGATTAGGCGGCGCAGTGGGGTCAGGCCTTCCGAAGAAGGGGGCTGACCCCTTTTTGTGGAGCGAAAATGAAGGCGCTGCTTCTGAGGGCCATCCCGGCGCTGTTGGCGGCCGCGGGCATCCTGTCCGTGACGCTGTGGCTGAGCGCCACGCCGGCGTTCGACCTCAAGGAACGGCTCGAACAGGCCGGCCAGGGCGGCCTGCGTGCATTCGACGTGTCGTTTCCGGGCGAGTTCGCGGCGGGCGACGGCAAGCCGGCCGACCTCGCGGGTTCGTGGCCGCGGTTCCGCGGGGCCAACTTCGACGGCATCAGCACCGAGTCGGTCCCCCTGGCCCGCGCGTGGCCCGACGGCGGGCCGAAGGTCCTGTGGTCCGCGCCGGTGGGTATCGGGTACGCCGGCCCGGCCGTGGACAAGGGTCGCGTGTACCTGCTGGATTACGACGAGACCAAGGAGGCCGACGCCCTGCGGTGCCTGTCGCTGGCGGACGGGCGCGAGGTCTGGCGCCGCTGGTACGACATCCCCATCGACAGCGACCACGGCATCTCGCGGACCGTCCCGGCGGTGACCGACCGGTTCGTCGTGACGCTGGGCCCGAAGTGCCACGTCCTGTGCGTCGAGGCCGAGACGGGCGCCTTCCGGTGGGGCATCGACCTGGTGAAAGCCTACGGGGCCATCGTGCCGAAGTGGTACGCCGCCCAGTGCCCGCTGATTGACGGCGGCCGGGCCATTCTGGCGCCCGCGGGCAAAGAGGTCCTCATGATGGCCGTCGAGTGCGACTCTGGCGGCACAATCGCCTGGAAGACGCCCAACCCGCACGGTTGGAAGATGACGCACTCCTCCATCATCCCCATGGACTACAAGAAATGGCGTATGTACATCTACTGTGCCAGCGGCGGTGTGGTGGGCGTGGCCGCCGAGGACGGCGACGACCACAAGGCCGGCGACATCCTCTGGGAGTGCGACCAGTGGCGCGTGCCGTTCGCCAACGTTCCCAGCCCCGTCCCGGTGGGCAACGGGCACGTGCTGCTGTCGGGCGGGTACGGCGGGGGCAGCATGATGATACGCGTCGTCGAGGACGGCAAGGGCCTGAAGAGCGAGGTCGTCTGGCGACTGACCGAATCGGCCGACTTCGGGTCCGAGCAGCAGACGCCCGTCTTCTACAACGGGCACATCTTCGGCGTTCTGCCGAAGGAGGCCCGGATGCTGGGCGAGCAACTCGTGTGCATGGACCTGGCGGGCCAACACGCGTGGACAAGCGGCCCGGCCAACCGATTCGGCCTGGGTCCGTATCTGGTGGCCGACGGCCTCATCTTCATCATGGACGACGAGGGCGTGCTGACGCTGGCCGAGGCCCGGGCTGACGGCTACAAACAACTCGCCCGCGCCAAGGTGCTGGGCGGCCACGAGACCTGGGCGCCCATGGCGCTGGTCGGCGGGCGGTTGCTCGTCCGCGACCTCAAGAAACTCGTCTGCCTCGACGTGGGCGGGCCGCGCAAGGAGTAGTCCGGATGGCGGCATGGAAACCAAGCGGCCTGGGGCCGGAGTTCACCTACGACCTCTCGCAACTGCGGAAGGTCGACCCCGCGCTCGTCCGGTGGAAACAGGTGGCGGCCGTGGCCACGGGCGACGAACGGCCGAAGGCCATTGCCGCGGCCGGCGGCGGCGTCCTGGTGGCAAGCGACACGGGCGTCCGCCTCTTCGACGCCCAGGGCAAGAGCGTCTCCCAGTTCTCGATCGACGTCGCCCCGTACGCCATCGCCACGAACAAGGCCGGCACCATCTACCTGGCCGCGAAGGACCACGTGGAGGTGTACGACGCCGCCGGCAAGCGCGCGGCCGCGTGGGAGAGCCTGGGCGAACGGGCGTACCTGACGGGCCTGGCGGCGGGCGAGGACGACGTCTTTGCAGCCGATGCCGGCAACTGCGTGCTGATGCGGTACGACGCGGCGGGGAAGGTCGTCAACCGCATCGGCGAAGAGGACGCCGCCCGGCACGCACCGGGCCTCATCATCCGGAGCCCGTACCTCGACGTGGCGCTCGGGCGGCAGGGGATGCTGTGGCTCGTGGACCCGGGGCGACGGCAGGTAGAGTGTTACACATACGATGGCGATTTCCGCTTCGCCTGGGGCAAGACGTCGATGAAGACCGACGGTTTCTGCGGCTGCTGCAACCCCACGCACCTGGCCATCATGGCCGACGGCCGCTTCGTGACCAGCGAGAAGGGCCTGCCGCGCGTCAAGGTGTACGACCCCGAGGGCCACTTCATCAGCGTCGTGGCGGCGCCGGACGATTTCGATGAGGGCACCGTCGGCCTCGACCTGGCAGTGGACGCCGCGGGGCGGATCCTCGTCCTCGACCCCGAGCGGCGCCAAGTGCGCGTCTTCGCGCCCAAGACGGACGCGTGAGGCGGAGACTGGAGACTTGAAATTTGAGATTTGAGATCCGGGATTTGAGACCTGGAATCTGAGATTGGAGATCTGAAATTGGAGATCTGAGATCCGATATTCCAGATCCGCAAGGAGCAAGGCCGATGGGCCAAGCCGGCAAACAACGTGACCGCCGCGCCTTTCTGGGCGACTTGGTGCGGTACCCGCTGCTGGCGGGGTTGGGCCTGCTGGGCGGACACCTGGCGGCGCGGCAGGGCGGGCCGGTCCAGGCAGGCCAGTCGTGCGTCAATCGCGGTATCTGTCGCGGCTGCGGAAGACTTGGCGCGTGCGGTCTGCCGCAAGCGTCCATGACGCGCGATGTTCTGGCCCGCGGCAGGCGTCTGCCGACGCCCGGCGGCTCGTAGTCCCGGTCCGGAAGGAAACGCGGAACGATGGCGAAAGACACCGACAAGAAAGTCTCGCGGCGCGGCCTGCTGCGTAAGGGCGGCCTGGCCGCCGGCGCCGTGGCCGTGGGCGGGACGGCGGCCCTCCTGGCCACACGGGGCCGGGCCGACGGCATGGTCTGGCAAATCGACCCCGAGAAGTGCATCCAGTGCGGCAACTGCGCGACGTACTGCGTCCTGGACCCCAGCGCCGTCAAGTGCGTCCACAGCCACGCTCTGTGCGGATACTGCGACCTGTGTTTCGGCTACTTTTCCCCGGGGTTCGAGCCCGCGGCGGGCATCGAGGTGCCCCCGGCCGAGAGCCAGTTGTGCCCCACCGAGGCCATCGACCGCCGGTGGATCGAAGGGCCCCACTACGAGTACACCATCGACGAGGCCCTGTGCATCGGCTGCGGCAAGTGCATCAAGGGATGCAACAACTTCGGCAACGGGTCGCTCTTCCTCCAGGTGCTTCACAACCGATGCCTGAACTGCAACGAGTGCACCATTGCCGCCGCGTGCCCGTCGAACGCCTTCCGGCGCGTGCCGGCCAGCCAGGCTTATCTCCTGAAAGGTGAGGACCACCCGGCGTGAGACACCGCGCGACCATCCTCGTGGCCCTGGTCCTGGTGCTGGCACCGTTGGCGCTGGGGGCCGAGCGTTTCGCCCTGCCGAAGTTCAAGAGCGGGTACGAGCGGCCCGCGCTCGTCGTGCCGGCGGCCCGGGCCGACGTCTTCGAGTACATCGACGTGGCGGCACTGATCGTGGCGCTGGCGGCGTCGTCGTACCTGGCCCTGGTGGCGCGGTCGCGGCGGTGGCTGTGGGTGCTGATGGCGGCGTCGCTCGCGTACTTCGGGTTCTACCGTGGCGGATGCGTCTGTGCCATCGGCGCCATCCAGAACGTGACGCTGGCCGCGTTCGACGGCGGCTACACCGTGCCGCTGGTCGTCGTGGCGTTCTTCCTGCTGCCGCTGGTCGCGACGCTGCTCGTCGGCCGGACGTTCTGCGCGGCGGTGTGCCCGCTGGGGGCGCTCCAGGACATCGTGGCCATCCGCCCGGTACGGGTGCCGGCCTGGATCGACCATGGCCTGGGGCTGCTGGCCTACGTGTACCTGGGCGCGGCCGTGTTGTTCGCCGCGACGGGCGCGGCATTCATCATCTGCGAGTACGACCCGTTCGTGTCGATATTCCGCCTGGTGCCGCTCGCGCGGACCAACGCCACGATGGAGGCGTTCGGCGGCAGCACGGGCATGCTGATTCTGGGCGGCGCGTTTCTGGTGGCGGGTTTCTTCATCGCGCGGCCGTACTGCCGCTGGCTGTGCCCGTACGGCGCGATACTGCGGCTGCTGTCGCGGGCGTCGAAGTGGCACGTCACGATCACGCCCGATGAGTGCGTCCAGTGCACGCTGTGCGAAGACGCGTGCCCGTTCAACGCCATCCTCGCGCCGACCGCCGCCGAGCGGCGCCCCAACCGGCTCATCGACCGCCGCCGCCTGGCCCTGCTGCTCGTCGCGGTGCCGGTGCTGCTGGCCGCGGGCGGCGGCCTGGGCTGGTGCCTGGCCGGACCGTTCGCACAAGTGCACTACACGGTGCAGCAGGCCGACCGCGTCCGGGCCGAGGAGACCGGCCTCGTCGAGGGCACCGAGGACATCAGCGAGGGGTTCTACAAGACGCACCGGCCGCGCGAGGAACTCTACGCCGAGGCCGCCGTCATCCGCGGACGCTTCGCCTGGGGCACGACGCTCCTGGGCGTCTGGGTCGGACTGGTCGTCGGCGTGAAACTGGTCCACCTGTCGGTCCGCCGCACCCGGACCGATTACGAACCCGACCGCGCCACGTGTCTGTCGTGCGGCCGGTGCTTCCAGTATTGCCCGGTCGAACGCAAACGCCTGAAGACTCCCGAGGGTGAAGGGGGACCGCCATGACAGCCGAAACCAACCCAACCCCTGCCGCAAACGATCCGACCGACGCCCAGAAAGCCCGCCGGCTGGAACTGGCACGCGTCCGATACCAGGCGGCCCTGGGGTCGGCGATCGTGGCCGGGGTGTTCTGCCTGCTGGTGGGGGCGACGCTGGCGGTGGCGCACCTGGAGCGCCAGACCGAGGGCCTCGATACGTCCGAGGAACTCAACCACCTGCGCGCCGCCCTGCTGAAGGTCTCCGACGCCCAGGCCCGCCAAGCCGTGCTCGACGACCTGCGCCGGCGCGACGTGGAGTTGCGGCAGGACTTCTTCGGCCGCCAAGCGTTCATGAAGACCGGCGGGTACCTGCTGGCCGCCGGGATGCTGGTCTTCGTGGTCGGGGCGGGCCTGGCCACGGCCTGCCACAAGCA